>Ga0335398_10000897_pt1 | contig 51986 bp, 38 predicted proteins | sample BON03_FD_205742 | JGI IMG/M metagenome (GOLD analysis project Ga0335398, IMG submission 205742) | Freshwater microbial communities from Lake Bonney liftoff mats and glacier meltwater in Antarctica - BON-03 (spades assembly) (version 2) | ecosystem: Environmental > Aquatic > Freshwater > Ice >... | reverse complement strand
GTTTAGGACGTGGTAACTTCGCGGTCGACATGATGAGCTGGGTCTGGCAGTCGGTAACGAAGTCGTTTGCCTCCCACTGCAGTGATGTCACGCGTAGTCCCGCATGGGTGGATTGCGTTGAACGCAAAAAATCGTCTTTGGGAGGTTGTCAGTGCCAAGCTATTTGACTCCAGGAGTCTACGTTGAGGAAGTTCCTTCCTCCAGCGCGTCCTTGTCTGCCGGGGCCACAGCAGTTGCTGCGTTCGTCGGTTTTACTGCAAAGGCTCCGACCGACGACGCCTCTGATCCGGACGGTTTGATGCCGCGGCTTGTGACCAACTGGTCGCAGTACGAAGAGGCGTACGGCGGGTTCGTGGCGGGTGCGATGTTGCCAAACTCGGTCTACGGTTTCTTTAACAACGGCGGCAGCATGGCCTACATCGTGCGTATCCCGCACACGACTCCATCGGAAGAGTCTGGCCAACTGGCACTGACCTCCGGTGATCGCGCACTCGGTGCGGCTGTCGAGTTCACCACGGTCAAGCCGAATGCCAGCGTTACCGTAACGATCACTCCCGCTGAAGAAGCCGACGGCGCCGACGATGACGCGCCTCCAGCGTTCGAAATCCTCATCACCGAAAAGGGCGGCGAACCCGAGAGCTACTCCGGTGTCACGCTCGGCGCCATTGCTGACACGATCAACGGAACCTCGTCGCGTGTGAAGGTCGAGACGAAGATCGATGTCGATCAACTCGCCGCCGCTCTTCAGACATTGCCTGCCGGAGTTTTCAACATCGAACCGGCACCGGCCATTCCCAAGGCAGTGCCGGGCAAGGCGTTCAACGGGTCCGAGTCGGCCCGCACCGGAATCAGCGGGCTCACGATCGCTGACGATGTCACGATGGTGATCGTGCCTGACCTGATCACGGCTGCCACCAAAGAAGACGGTTCGATCGACATGGGCATGTGGAAGTCGGTGCAACTGTCGCTGATCAACCACTGCGAGGGTCAGGCAAACCGGATGGCGCTCCTTGATGCCCCTCCCGGAATGTCGCCGATGCAGGTCAAAAAATGGCGCAGCGACGATGCGATGTACGACTCAGCGTTCGCAGCGCTGTACTACCCGTGGATCGAGGTCGACAATCCCGCTGGCACCAACGGCAACACCACAATCATGGCCCCGCCGTCGGGCCACATGGCTGGCGTCTGGAGCCGCAACGATGAGACTCGTGGCGTCTGGAAGGCCCCGGCCAACGAAGTCGTGCGCGGCGCGCTCAGCGTCGAAACCAATATGACCAAGGCCGAGCAGGGCATCCTTAACCCAATTGGAGTCAACTGCATTCGGCCGTTCGGCACCCAAGGTATCCGTATCTGGGGCGCTCGGACGCTCAGCTCGAACACCGACTGGCAGTACATCAACGTGCGCCGCCTGTTCAACATGATCGAGACCACGATCATGAATGGCACCAACTACGCAGTGTTCGAACCGAACGATCAGAAGCTGTGGGAAGGTCTGAAGCGCACCGTCGGGTCGTTCCTTCGAGGCCTGTGGCGAGATGGTGCCTTATTCGGCGCAACCGCCGAGCAGGCGTTCTTCGTCAAGTGCGACGCAGAGAACAACCCACCGGACTCGATCGACCAGGGCAAGGTCATTGTTGAGGTCGGGATCGCGCCGGTGAAGCCGGCCGAGTTCGTGATCTTCCGCGTGAGTCAACTCAAGGACGAGTCGGCCTGAGCCGGCTGAGAAACGAGGAGAAATGATATGCCAGTAACAACAGCAGGCCCAACGACCGACGAGCAATTGATTGGTTCGTGGTTTTCCGTCGAACTCGACAACGGCATCAAGGGAAAATTCACTGATGTCGGCGGCCTCGGCGTTGACGTTGAGGTAGTGGAACACACGAGTTCAGATACCGATACCTCGACCATCAAGCGGCCGGGCAGCACCAAGTATTCAGAGATCACGCTCAAACGTGCATTGTCGCCTGACAAGATGTTTTGGGACTGGGTGAAAAAGATCCGCGACGGTGGCACCGATTTCCGCACCAATGGTGCTGTGGTCGTGTTCGACATGACGAGTGGGACCGAGACGGGGCGATGGACATTCACTAATGCGTGGCCCTCGAAGTGGTCGGCAAGCGATCTTGATGTCGGCAGCGACGACGTGATGTCCGAAGAGGTCACGCTTCAAATCGAACACATCCAGCGAGATAAGTGAGGGCACCATGACTGACGCAAAGGTTCATGACGCAGCATTCCTCGGATCTGTTTTCAGCTTCGAGATCGACGGTTTGACGGGCGTGAATATGTTCACCGCCTGCAGCGGATTGTCGCTTGAGTTCGATGTCATCACACATGACACGATAGCCGAAGGCTCAAAGAAAATTCAGAAGAAGATTCCTGGCCGCCCGAAGTACTCCGAAGTGGTGTTGAAACGTGGTCTCACATCAAGCAAGGATCTCCACGATTGGTTCAAAGAGGTCATCGATGCGACGGCAGCAACGCCATACAAAACGGCAGCAATTGTCGTGATCGATCGCACCGGTGAGCGCGTTGCTGAGTTCAACCTGGAAGGGTGCTGGCCGTCGAAACTGTCGGTTTCGGACCTCGCTGCAGGTTCCGACGCCGTGATGATCGAGGAACTCACCATCCAACACGAGTACCTCAGCTGGGATTAATTCTTCGATGACACTCCGTACCGAATTCTCGTTCATCTTGCCGAAGGGTTTTGTCGATGACGACGGCATGCTTCACCGCGATGGTGAGATGAGGTTGGCGACAGCGCGCGACGAAATAGAACCGTTGCGTGACCGCTCGATTCAGGGGCCTGACGATCCATACCTCACGATCCTCGTGCTCGCACGTGTGATCACGAGAATCGGTTCACTCGAATCCGTCAGCGAACGTGAGGTCGAGCGGCTGTTCGCCGCCGACCTTGCGTTTCTGCAGGATCTCTACGGCATCATCAACTTTGGTGATCAAGCCGACGTTGAGGCGCTGCAGGCCAGCGTCCTGCCGGCCAGCGAACCTGACGACTTGGTCGACGTTGTTTCCGAGGCTGTCGAAGTTGAGGCAGTCGAAGGCGACGAAATTGGAGCTGTGCAGACGTCTTCGCGTCGCCGCGGGCGTATCGAAGAGGTCACACGCTCGGCCAGCGTTTGAACCGGAACGGGTGGCAGAGGTGCGGCTTTATCCCGAACAGGCGCTCTGGAACGAGATTGCCTACCTGGCATATCATCTACATTGGGACATGGACGGGCTGCTCGACCTTGAGCATCCCGACCGTGCGCGACTCGTGCAGTTGGTTGCCGACATGAACGATCGAGCATGGGAGTCGTTGGCCGATGTCAGATGATGCGTTTGTCAACGAACGGGTCACGTCGGCGACCTTTCTGTTTGAGGTTGATGGCGTCGAGATCGGTCGATTCATGGAGGCTGGCGGACTCGAGGTTTCCGTCGAGACCGAGAGCGTCGAAGAAGGTGGACAGAACAGCTTCGTGCACAAATTGCCGGGGCGGATGACCTGGCCGAACATCACCTTGAAGCGTGGTGTGACCAGCAACGATGCGTTGTTGAAGTGGCTCAACGAGAGCTCGGGCGAGCAGTTCTCTGCCAACGGCAACAAGGTCGTGCGCAAGACTGCGGCGATCGTCCTGGTTGGCCCCGCTGGAAAGCGTTTGCGATCGTGGAACTTTGACGGAGCCTTCCCCGTGAAGTGGACGGGACCATCGTTTGCTGCCTCTTCGACCGAGCTCGCTGGGGAACAACTGGAGATCACACACCATGGGTTCCGGGCCAGTGACCACTGATCCGCAGTCATTCGGACAACGCCTTGCGCGCCGTGTCGCGTCGCCAGTGTTGACCCATTCTCTTGGGATGCGCTACATGACGGTCGGTGCGGTTGGACGCGCCAGCCTCGGCTTCAGTCGCGCTGTTGGTCGCTCCCAAGGTATCCGTCCGGTGGTCAATGCCGAGGAGCTCAACTCTTACGCGCTGCGGCCGCCGGCTAGTTTTTGGCGCCGCGACGACGTCGAGGTCCTGCGTTCATACGACCCGGCGGGCGCAATTCCACCGGTGCAGCCTCTCGCCAGCCGTCGATCAGCGGTGAGTCCGACGACGTGGACCGATCGAATGCTGCCACAGGCGGGTACCTCTCACGCCGTGCCAGTTGCCCAGCGCGCTGCAGCGCCGGTGGGATCCGCACCGTCTGAGTTGCCGACCGACTCGAAGTTCGAGCGAATGCGCAAGATGTTCGATGCGCGCACCGGTCGGGCGCCCGCACCGGACGTGCGACCAGAACCAGATCGGGCCCGCGTGCAGCGCGATTCCCAGAGCGGATTTCGACCGATGGCGTTGGAGCCGAACGATGTCGGCGCATTCGGCGGGAGCCGAGGCGATACAGCGGCAGGCCCACGTACCGGCCCGGGTCGCTTGGCCGAATCGATGCGGCCTGAAGTACACGATGGCTCGGCCCTCATATTGCCGGGCCGTTCCGACGGAATCCGGCGTGACACAACGCAACCGCCGTCACGTCCGCCCTCACCCGGACCTCGTTTTGCCCCGACGTCGACTCAGTCTGATCGCGGAGGGTTCACTCGTGGTCGACCGGCTCCGAGTGGCGCCGGGCCGGGAGACAAGCTCGACACGATTCGCAGGTTGATGGACGAGCTCGGCACGTCGGCGCTGTCGAAAAGCCAATTGGCCGGTGACGAATTGCCTGGTGCCGATCCGCGCGCTGGCGGGAGTGCAGCACGTCCGAGCCGACAGGAGCGAGCCGCCAGGCCGGGTCGATCTCCAGAGCAGCCCCGTATCGCTCGGGTCGACCAACGGTCGGCGGGTGAAGTGAGCCGACAGGGACCCGGCAACAGAGCCAGCGCCACCATTGAGCGCCCCTCCCCGACCGACGGTCTGCAAAGCGAGTCTCCGAGAGCTGCGGTCGATGCACTGTCGAAATCGCTTGCCGTCGCGACGCCGCTGTCCGCGAGTCGCCCGCCAGCCACGGGGTGGCCATCGCCGACGGCTGCTGATCTGATCGCCGCATCTGCTCGATTGCGGGCCGGCCGCACGATCAGTCGACGGACGAGCTTCGTTGAAGGTCAGGAGCACTTGCTCTTGAGGTCCGACAGAGCCTCAGCTTTTGAGCTGCTCGCCCAGCCACCGACGCCAACGGCCGCAGTGCTCCGTGAGCGTGCAGCCACCGTGCCCGATGTACGTCCGGTGATCGCGCTGCCATCTCTCGATCAGGTGCCTGACACCGCTGCGGGTAGCCAGCGTGACGTACCGCGAACACGACTGCCCGTCGCCCCGCCCGCCACCCGCCCGTTACCGAGGCTTGGCAAATCACTGCACCTGGGCACGGACGACCTAGTCCGCCGAGTCAGCCTGCCCCGTGTGCTGTCCGCACAGCATCGTCCCGTCAGCGTCTTGCGGAGCCGGCCGCTCGGTGTGGCACCGTCCGTTGCTCAACCCGAATCGAAGCGCCACGATGTTCGTGATGTTCGTGATGTTCGTGATGTTCGTGATGTTCGTGATGTTCGTGATGTCTCGTTCGTGGAGACACCAGGCGAGCGCCTTGGCCGTTCCAGCGATGCATCGCCCCGGCAGGTTGCGGAGTCATTGCGACCTGCCCCGCCCAGTTGGATTGCAGCCGAGCGACCTCACGCTGGCACGGTGGAACCGTCAGTCGGTCCATCGATTGTGGGGCGGAGCGGGGGGCGCAGACTCATGACTGACCGGCCCGCATCAAGGATGCAAGGCCAGGCTCAACGCGTCGTTCGGCTTCGGACCGAGCCCCGAACCGTCAACGACGGAACGACCGACCAGGCTCGCCGCACCGGTGAGACAGGCCACGTCGGTCAGGCTCGGGCCGTCCGTCTGCCCGCTGCTCGCGTGACTTCGGACCGGCACCGTGCTGGTGACGGACCAGTCGACGGCATCCCTGCGAATCCTGCCGTGATGAGCTTTGCGGATGCTCGGTTGGTTTGGCCTGTGAATCGGAGTTGCACCGTTTCCACGCCGCAGCCGGAGCTGCAACGGAAGCCGTCGCTGTCGCCTTCGTCGCTTGCTTCGGTGGTCGACCGTGACACCTTGCAGCAGGCCATTCGCGGTGAGGCCTCGACCACGATGTCACCCGATCGAGGACGTCGGTCGATCGTTGCTCCAGGTAGCGGGGCGTTGATCGCTGCGCTCCGTCATCCGGGTTCTTTGGCTGCCAAAGTACACACCGATCAGCCATTGCCTGGACCGTCTCGGCCCAACACGATCCGGCCTGTAACGGTCGCCGGCGAGCAAGCCCTGCGTCTCTCCGGACCAGACGTCGGCCCGGTCGCCAGCGCCCTGTCCACCCGGCCAGCTGTGATGAATCCGCGGTTGCAACGCTCGCTCAACGAGCCCCTTCAGCGGTCACCGACGCCTGACCTCGGTGATCGATTTCTCAGTGAACTGTCGGAAACGATCCAGCGCCGGCCTGCGCCTTTGCCGATGCAGTTCAGGCCGATGGCCGATGCGATAGCGGGGAGGCGTTCGGTCATGCTGTCGACCGACCACGCATCGCGTCGAGCATTGCGTTCGGTTGGCAAGGTCGCAGCGACCGTGTCCGATGTGATCCATTTCGATCCTGGTCATGTACCTGGGCATCGGGTGTCTGAAGTGATCGCCCACGAGCTGACACACATCGCTCATCCCTCCCCGAAACCGCGATTCTTCGACGACATCGACGACGGCCCGGAGGAGCGTCAAGCCGAGCAGATGGCCAAAACGATGTCTCGCTCGCCGCTCCGCCCGAGCGCGTCGCTGCTGACGCCACCGAAGGTGGGTACCTCGGCACCAGCGCAACGTTCGGTGATTCGTCGCAGCCCCGCAGGCAGTGCGCCGGTAGGGCCGGCGCCAGTGATCAATGCGTCTGGAATAGTCAGCGCGGCAGCCCTTGCAGCACAGATGACCGGCGCCCCCGCTGCTGTACCGCGAAGCACGGCGTCAGTTCAGGCGGCGCTATCTATGGTCGTGCCGACCCCGGCGGCAGCCCCAGCCGCAGCGCCGCCAGCACGGGCACCGTCCGCATCGCAAATGTTCGACACCCCTGCTGCAGATGAGTGGTTCAAAGAACAGCTCCGTGACAACTTCAGCCACATCATGAACATGATCGAGGATCGAATGATCGAAGAACTCGAGCGCCGCGGTGGGCGGATCTGGGGAGGACTCTGAGATGGCCACGCAGATGCAGAAGGCGTACCTCGAAACCGAAACAGGCGGTCGTATTGACTGCATGTTCAATCCGGCGACGTTTGCGTTCGCCACCCAGAATCGTTGGGAATCCGACCAAATTCCCGGCAAGGACACGCCGTCACTGCGGTACGCGGGCGGGGCGGGTGGCACCTTCAATCTCAGCCTGATCTTTGACACCACTGACACTGGCAAGGCCGTCACCTCCTACACCAACAAGCTCCTCAAGCTGATGGACGTTGACACCGCGCTGCCTGGATATGACGCAGCGAAAAACAACGGGCGGCCGCCGTGGGCGAAATTTCACTGGGGTACTCACGTTCACTCGTTCAAGGCGGTAATCACGTCGACGAATGTCACGTTCACCTACTTCTCGAACGAGGGTCTGCCACTGCGCGCGAACGTCGAACTTTCCTTGCAGCAGTACGAAGCGGACGCGAACTGGGGACCCCAAAATCCGACGTCTGGAACCCCGAACCCGAATCGCACGCATCAAGTGCAGGTCGGCGAGACGCTCGATCGGATTGCGGCTCGATATCACGGTGATGCGACGAAGTGGCGCGAGATCGCGATCATGAACGGCATCGCTGATCCGCTCGACCTCAATCCTGGCCAACTTCTGTCAATTCCTGAGCGAGGCGCGTGACGTGACCGAGACGATTTTCGTCCCGGAGATCAAGGTTGGCGGCGTGAAGCTGGAGACCCTGGATCCTGATGCGGCCCTTGCAGAACTACGCGTGTCGCGCTCGTCAGGATCAGCGGCCAGTGCGCAACTGTGGATTGACATGACCGACAGCGATGTCGACTCGATTCAGGTTGGGTCAACTCTCGAGATCAACGTCATGTCCCTGGACGGTCCGCAAGCTGGGGGGCCGATTTTCGAGGGCTCGGTGACGAGCATCGGCATCGAGGTCGAGGCCCGGCGGACTCAACTGATTGTCGGGGCGCATGACGCGTCGTCTGCGCTTGGTCGGGCGACTGTGTCGACTTCTCGCTTGAATATGAGTGCCAGGGACATCATCAGCTCGATCGCGTCCGACTTCGGGCTGACAGCCGATATCGAGGGTGATCTTGGCATGGAGCCATTCCCCCATTTTCAAGAGACCGGTACGGCCTTCCAAGCCGTCACCGATATCGCCCGGACGTACGGCTGCGAGTGGTTCGTGAAGGGCACGAAACTGGTGGTGAAACGCCGCGCCAAGTCTCCGCCGATCAAGCTGAGCGGAGACACGGATCTCCGACGGTTCTCGGCGCGGTTCAGCGCCATCGATCAGATGAAGTCGGTGACGGTTCGCCAGTGGGACTCGGTGCAACAGAAAGTCGCAGAGTCGACTCTTGTCCAATCGGGACCGTCTGACGTTCCGATCACTGGTCGCGGTCGAGACAAGAGCAAGGCGGCCCAGAAGCCCGGCGTCGGTGTCGCAATGCCAGGCCTGGGTACGGCCACGCTGCAGCCAAAAACGTTGGCGGCCGGGATCGACGAACGCAGCCAGGCTGCGATGCTGACCGGTCGCGGTGAAGTTGATGTGTGCTCTGAGCTCGTGCCTGGGGCTCGAATCGAGCTGAAGGAGGTCAAGACGGAATGGAATGGCACCTACTACGTCACTGCGGCCGAGCACGTGTTCGGAGTGAACAAGCCATTTGTTACCCGCTTCACGTTGGGTGGGCTGGAACCAGCGACGCTCGTCGACCTGCTCGGGCAGCCACAGGCCGGAACCCGAGACCGCCTGGCGGGCGGGCTGGCGATCGGTGTCGTCACCGACAACAAGGATCCCGATGGGCTCAACCGGGTCAAGGTTCGTCTCCCGATTCTGTCGGATGACAATGAGAGTTGGTGGACCCGCCTCGTGTCTGCTGGTGCCGGCGGCGGTCGCGGGTGGGCAATTGTGCCCGAGGTCAATGATGAGGTCGTCGTTGCCTTTGCCCATGGTGATATCAATCAGCCGTACGTCATTGGTGGGCTATGGAGCGAGAAGAACAAGGTGCCTGACGTGTCCGGCATGATCGGCGACTCTGTGGTGCATTCGAGAGCGTTTGTGTCCCGAAAGGGCCATCGTCTCGAATTTCATGATGGAAAGGGCGACGGTAAAGACTTCATCGAACTGCAGTTAAAAAACGCGACGACGAAGCTCTATCTCGGCGAGGACGGAATCGAGTTGCATTCCGCCGACCAAGATATTCAGGTGAAGACGGGTGACGCCACGATCGATCTCACCAAAGCGGGCGACATCAAGATGAAGGCGAAGAACATTGAGATCCACGCGACGACAAAGTTGCAGCTGAAGACCGATAGTGGCGACATCATGCTGACGGCGGGCGCGAATGCGAAAATGAAGGCGAAAATGAAGGCCGAGGTCGACGGCACTGCAGGCGTCTCCCTGAAGTCAGCAGCGATTGCTGAGATCAAGGGAGCGATGGTGCAGCTCAACTGATGTCTGATCCAACTGACTTCATTGGTCGGGGCTTCTCGTTCCCGATGCGCATCGACCAATCCGGGTCGATCTCCATGAGCGTGGGCAGCGACGACATCAACAGCTCGATCCGAATGGTGCTGACAACGGCCCCCGGTGAACGATTGATGCGCCCGGAGTTCGGCTGCCGCATCTGGGAGCTCCTCTTCGAACCGATCAACGCCAACACGCTCGGGCTGATGAGTGAGGCCGTTCGGGAGGCAGTCGCTCGCTGGGAACCGCGAGTCACGCTTGAAGACGTGCGTTTGGAACCTGCAATTGGTTCGAACGGAGAGGTGAGGATTCACCTCGACTACCGGATCCGCGCCACGAATGACCAGCGAAACCTGGTCTACCCCTTCTACGTCATTCCACGAGAGGACGAGTCATGAGTCTGCCGTTGACCAATCTTGATGATCGGTCCTTCCAGGACATTGTCGACGAAGCAAAGCGGATGATCCCGCAGCTCTGCCCTGAATGGACGAATCACAACCTGTCCGACCCCGGCGTTGCGCTCATCGAATTGTTTGCGTGGATGACCGAGATGACCCTGTTTCGTCTGAACCAGGTTCCGGATGTGTTCTACACCCGGATGCTGAACCTGTTGGGATTCGAGCAGTTTCCCGCCTCAGCAGCGCAAGCTGAGTTGACCTTCTGGGTGGGTGGTGGAGACCTGGACGGGGTCACTATCCCGGCCGGTACACAGGTGACAACGGTCGGGGGGGTCGGCGAACAACGAGTGTTCACCACATTGGCGGATCGGCCGATTTCAGAATCGCCACTGATCGCTGCGTTGACGGCAGAGGGCGAGGCAAACTTCGTCAACGTCTGGGACGAGTTGTCCCTCGGGCTGTCCGACGTGACGTGCTTCCCGCGTGAGCCGATCGCGCCAGGGGACTGCTTCTATTTGGGCTTCGGCAGTTCGTTGGCAGGCAACGCGGTCCGGTTGAACGTGCAGGGCAGCGCCCAGGGAATCGGCGTCATCCCCGATCGGCCTCCACTGATTTGGGAGGTCTGGCAGGGCGAGGGGTGGATCAAAGCCGAGATTCCTCAGCTTCCCGGAGACCGCCATCTCGCCGACACGACGGGTGGGTTGAATCGTGACGGCACCATCCTGCTCCTGGTGCCGAACGCTCACGAACGGCTGACGCTCGGCGGTACCAGTGCGTACTGGCTCCGTGCTCGCCTCTTGCCTCCCGCAGCTGACCAGCCCGCGTATCGGGCATCGCCGCGGTTGCGTCGCGTATCGGCGGCGACGGTCGGGGGGACTGTCCTTGCTGAGCACAGCGACGTCATCCACGGGGAGATGTTGGGAATGAGCACTGGGAAGCCAGACCAGGCGTTCAATCTCGCCCGACGGCCGGTGCTCCCACGAGACTCGCACGAGACGCTCGAAGTGACCACGTCGACCGAGACGCAGGTGTGGCACGAAGTGACCGACTTTGTCGACTCTGCACTCAACGATCGACACTTTGCGCTCGATTCATCGACGGGTGGCATTCGTTTCGGGCCACTGATTCGCTACCCGTCCGGGTCGATGTGCCAGCATGGCGCCGTACCCGCCGAGGGTGCTGAACTGCGCTTCACGACATATCGCAGTGGCGGAGGCCTGGTGGGCAACGTGGGTGCTGGCACTCTGAGTGGGTTGCGTACCGCGATCCCGTACGTCTCGGGTGTCGTCAACTTGCAGTCGGCAGACGGAGGTGTCGACGCCGAAACAGTCGAGAACGCCAAGCTTCGTGGACCTCAGTCGGTGCGCGCCGGGGGCCGGGCCGTGACCGTGTCGGACTTCGAACGTTTGGCGAGCGAGTCTCATAGCCGGATCGGGCGGGTGCGTTGCCTGGCTCCTGTAACGCCTGGCGATCCGGTTCGGCTTCTTGTCGTCCCGAAGATTGAAAACCGGCCCGAGACCCTCACGCTCGACGACTTTGCCCTCCCCGATGACATGATTTCCAGGATTTCGTCGTACCTCGATGATCGACGTGTGCTCGGCAGCATGATCGAGGTCGGAACGCCGTACTACCAGGGTGTCACCGTGGCAGCTTTGCTGACCGGCCGCCCCGGCCGGCCCCTGGCGCTCGTGCGTGAGCGAGCGATGCGCGCGCTGTATGACCACATCAATCCCCTGACCGGCGGCCCTGACCGAACCGGGTGGTCTTTTGACGACGATCTCAACGCCGCAATGATCTTCCAACTCCTCGACAGTGTCGAGGGTGTCGAACGAGTTGAGGAAGTGTTGTTCTTCGAGTATGACCTCCGCAATCAGCAACGCATCGGATTTGGCAAAGAGATGATCAAGCTCGCCCCGGATTCCCTGTTCCTGTCCTCGAACCACCAGGTGGTTGTGCAATGAGACGCGACGACTGGCTGCTTCACCAACTCCCGGTTGGGATGACCGACGACGACTTCTTCGTCCGGTTTGTCACTATCTTCCAGCGTGTTGCCGACACGGTCGTGCAGCAGGTCGATGGTGTCGCGCACGCATTTGACCCAACGGTTGCTCCAGACAACATGGTCCGGCTGATGGCGGAATGGTTTGGTGTCGACTGGGTCGACTCATCGCTCGATGTTCGGCTGCAGCGCGAGATCGTGATGCGCTACGCCGAGCTGATCCCTTGGCGCGGAACCCGCCGGGGCATGGTGGAGTTGCTCGAACTGTTGACTGGCGCAGATGTCGAGGTCCGCGATACCGGTGGCGTGTTTGCTGAAGGCGAGGCACCCGAAGATCCGCCGCATGTGCGGATCGACGTGCAGTCGCTGGGCTGGAACAACCGGAAGGACTTCGCTCAGATCGTGCGTGACGAACTGCCCGCCACGGTGACCTTCACCGTGTGGATGGCCGGCTCGCAGATCTGGCCGGCAGCAGACGACGGTGCAGCAGCGGCCACTGGGCAGCGCCCGAATGAGGCAATTGCTGAACGCAGCACGACAGGAGAGTCCAACGATGCCTGAGATCACGTGCCCGGAATGTGGCAACCAAGCAAGTCTCGTGGCAATCCGTCGCGGTGCCGAGGAGTTCTGCCCGCAGTGCGACTTTCCGCTGTTCTGGGCATCCACGGCGATCCCAGCCATGAGCCGGGGGAGCAACATTGATAACACGCTTCGCCGCCTCCCAGGTGCCGGCGGCCGCCGCCCTATCGGGAGCAAGATTTGCCCGGGGTGTGGCGAACTGAACCCGGTTTCCAACGTTGACTGTCTGCGGTGCGGTGTCGAACTTGATCCTCGGCAGCCGGAGCCGGAGCCGGAGCCCGAGTTGATTGTCGCGGTGTTTGCCCCGCCGGCGCTGGTGTGGGTGGCCGACCCACCAGAGAAGCCGTGGCTGCTCTGGTGTATCTGGGCGGCATCGTCTATTGGGGTCTTGGTGTTCCTCGGCCGTTGATGCAGCTGGACCGTCTCAGATGAGCACGATGTTCTTCGTGATGTTCGTCGCTGAGGTTCCATCGATCGTGGGCAGTACCTCCAAGGCGCTGTTGGGGGATTCGGCGAGGAATTCGACGGTCCACACTCGGTGTTCGCCGTTTGGGCCGACGTTGAGATCCGCCATTGTGTAGTTCCCGAGAGTCGTCAGACCGTTGAGCGACTCCGCCTGTGCAATTGTCGTTCCTCCCACGACGATCGCTGGCGTGGTGACACGGAACGCTATGTCCTTGGCTGCTTGGCTGCCGGTACTCGTCGTCAGCGTTCCAGAGACGGTCACCGTCGGGAGGAGCTGCTCGGCCAGATTCGTGATGAGCTGATCGGCAATGGGGATCCCTCCACGTGTGCGGTAGCCGGTGGCTTGGATCTGGAGGGTTCCGGCGCCCGTCGATCCCGTCGTGCCAGGTGGGAACTCGAATCTCCCTGGTGATGTCTCGGTTGTTCCGAACGAGTTGGTCAACGTGGCACTGGCTGGCCCGCTGACAGTGACCAGGACGAGGCGGGGAAGGGCAACGATTTTCTTGGTCGTCTGCCCGATCGCCGGAATGAAAGAGCCGTTCATTGGGTCCGTGAAGATCTCTCCGTAGTCGCTCGCAGTTGCTTGGACGCGATACTCGACATTCCCTGGCACCTCAAAGCTGTGCGTTGCACCACTGATCGTGACCGCAATCGGAGTGACTCGACCGTTTATCGTGGTCAGATAGACGTCGAGCCCGGGCGGCGGGGACAATACAGGGGAGGTGCCAGCGGTATCGCGTGCCACGATGACGGTGACCATCGCAACTTTGTTGATGTTGACATTAAGGGTGGTCACCGATCCAGGCTGCATGAACTGCTGTTTCTCGAGGGGGACATAGCCAGTGTTGGAGACGAGAAGGTAAAACGCGCTCGCAGCTCCGAGGGTGACCGTCCGTTGGTAGAGGCCGTTACCGGTGTAGACCTCTGACGGTGGGAGCACCGCAGGGACGAGCGTCCCAGCGCTGTCTCGGAGAGTGAGTGAGCCGCCGATGGGCAGCGACACTGGCACACCAGTTGCGCTGTCGAACTGTGTCACCGATCCGATGAGACGTGCCGCATCAGCAACTGTAGTGACCGTGATGTTATGCGTGCCGTCCGAATTGTTGCCCAATACCGGAATGTTGAACTTCGGCGACACCGTGGTCGTATGCAGTTCGTCGTTGATTGTCAGCGTAAACGTCTCGACCCCGGCGCCACCCTCAAGTTCTGGCGGGACTCCCGCGATCGTCAACCGATTGGCGGCCTCATCGAAGCTCCATGCGGGCGACGGGCACGCGGAGGGGAAAGGAGCTATCGACCCGCACTTCGTGTTCCAGTCCGTGGATTGGTACACCTCGGTCCCAGATGCGAGCGTCCAGCTCAGATTGGGGTAGTCGCCACCGGTCAAGTTGTCCGTCAGGACTGCGGTCAACGTGACGTTTTCGGCGGTGTACGTGAAGTTGGCCGGGGTCGTACTGGGAACCGTCAGGAGCGCCTCATTTGTGCCCAGTGCACGGTAGCCGGGGGGCTGCTGAGTTGCTGTCACAGTGTGCGGTCCGCTGGGCACTGCGGCGAACAAGTAGTCGGTCTGGGAGACGCTGATCACGGTAGACGTCGGCGAGGCAAACTTGCCGTCGGCGAGGTTGGGCTTGACGGCCACGCCGGTGTTGTCGTCAACATCGATTCTGAAGGCGCTTGCGTCGAAGTCGCTGGTGACGGTGACGGTGGGAGCGGCGACGGGGTCACCGTTGCTGTTCTGCCCGACGACCTGGACGGTGAAGTTCTGGTCGAGCGGTGGGAGGACAGCGGTCACCTTGACTGACTTTGCGGCGTTTGATGAGTTTTGAGGGGCCACAATCGTTGTCATGGCCGGGAAAGAAGCGGGCGCTCCGACCTTGTTCTTGATGAGCAGCGTGTACTCCTGGAGTGCGCCAAGCCCGGGAATGACGCAAGCGGCGTCGACAGCGATGCCGCTGCAGTCTCCTGTGATGATCGGTAGCGCCGAGCCCGTGGCTGTGGGTGTGAGGGTGTAGTTGGCGTCCATCGTTACGGTCTTGGCCAATGAGTCAAAGACTTGTAGCTCAAGATCGGTGCGAAGCTCCTCGAGCTTCCAGGGCGTGCCCGACGTGTCTTTGGTGGCGACGTTGACCATACGGAAATCGCCGGAAGGCAGAGTGCCCACGACTGGGTCGGGCGGAATGAAGCCCGGTGTCGTTTCGAACTCGGGGTGGGTGACCGTGAGCCGGTAGTAGCCGGGCGGTCCAGTCAATTCGAATGTGCCGGGGTCGGAACCGGTCGGCTTCGTCGGCGAGATGGACGAGGAGGCGAACGTGCCGCCGGCTGTCGTGCTGTACGTGATATCCAGAATTGCATTGCCGCCGGCCTGGGTGATGTCGAGCCCTGTAAGTCCGGAGGCCCGGACACCCTGGATGCGGCCTCTGATAAAGCCGTACGGCTGCATCGTGACCGTGACCGGCACCTTGGTGCCGGCCTGCATGTCGAACCGCACGTCGATGGAATTGGCGAGGTTCGCCGCTGTATTCGTAGGATCCGTGAAGTCCACGATTGCCGACTCGTGGTCGAACCCGGCTGCTTCGAACGTGACGTCGTAATTTCTGGTTGTGTAGACGGTGGCCGTCCCGGTGTCGTCGACGGTGGCCGGGAAGCCGCGTACCGCGTAGGGCCCGGGCGCCGCTCCGACGACAGTTGGTGTAGCGGCCAGCGCCACTCTGGCTCCGGCAACGACTTCAGTTGCGGAAACCGTTGGCAGCGAAGGCGCACTGCCACCTACGACGCTTGAATTCAAGGTGAGGTCGATCTGGCCCAGTTCGACGAGCTTCGTGGTGAACGGCGTATTTGTTTTGTTGGGCGGGACGAATACGTCGGTTGACGACGTGGCCGCAACCAGGAACTCGTGGTTCGGCGGGGCTGTGAAGTCAACGGTCCAGGTACCAGCGGAGGCCGAGAGGAATTCGAATGTGCCGGGACTGACGGTCGCAGTCTCATCGGGTGTCGGAGTCGCGGGCGCTACGACGAGCACCGGGTTGTTTGTCGGCTCGTACCCCTTGACTGTGACCTTCTGGAAGTTGTTGTCGACGCTGAGGATCTTCACGGTGCCGCTCAACGTCCCCGGATTCGGTGGGAGCATCTGAATGTTGAAGCCGTTTGCGTCGCTTCCCGTCACCACCACGCCGCTCACTGCATTGACGGTGCGGTCCCCTGCTCCGTTGACGGTGACGTTGATGGTGCCGTTGGCGAACTCGCCACTGGGCGCTTCGACGCGGTAGAGCGTTTGGCCGATGACCTGGTTCTTCGGCCCATTGAACTGCCAGACACCAGTCGTGCTGTCGCCCCTTGTTTCCAAGAGGGCGAACGACGACTCCGGCACGAGCTCGGACTGCTCTGGGCCCGAAATGTTCGCTTTGAAGTCGACGATTGCACCTGCGCCGAGCGAGGTGAGCGTGACGCCGCCGACTGGACGCGACTGCCCGTTGCGCTGATCGATCCAAAACGTGGTGCCCTTGAACGTGTTGACCAGCGGTTTGGCCAACGCGAAGTTGACAATCCGGTCGGTATATGCAGATCCGTTACTGACACTCAGATTGGAGAACGAGATCGGTGCGGCCGCAGCGTAGGTCGGTCCGGCCTCTGCGTTGATTGTGCAGTTGGCGCGGTCGAGTTGCTGCTCGGCGAACGTCTCGCGAGGGAAGGTGAACGTGTCGTATCGATCAGACCCACTGACGATTAACTCGTCGGAAAGCGTTGCCGCTGCTTCCTTGGAGCTCGCCCCGGGCGATCGGCCCGTGCATTTCATCGTCACTTTGAGAAGCGGCTCGTCGATCGGCTCGAATTGGACGACTCCGAGGCTGTCGACCGTCGGCCTGAAGACGCGCCCACTGACCTTGGCATACGGATCGGCGCGGATGTCGTTGAGGACCAGTTTTTCAGTCAGTGACGCACGAATCTCAAAGCGGAAGACCCGGTCCGCTCCATTCAACGTGGCGTCAAGGACTTGATCGTTGCGGATTCGGTAGCCCTCGAGGTTTGTCTCGATTCGGTACGACCCGACAGGCAGCGCTTCGTCGGTCTCCCATTCGCCGTCAAGTCCATTGACCGTGACGGTGATCTCTTTCTCGCTCTCTCCAGCAAGGTCGGGTTCGCGAAAGACGCTGAGCTCGTATCCGATGAGTGGTAACCCAGACACCGAGTCGATCACGCGAGCGCTGGCTTTTAACTTCTTGTCGAGCTCAACTTCGATCGTCTGGCCGCTGAGGCCGACGGTCACCTCGCGCCGCGCCGCCGGGTTGTAGTCATCATGCGTGACGGTCACGGTGTATGTGCCGATCGGAACCGTGTATCGCACCTCGTTTGACGACTCGCTCGCAACGAATTTGACGGGAGCCCCACTCGCGGTGTTGAAGAGTCTGACTTCGGCGTTCGTGACTTCGCGCGTTCCCTGCGTGGCACCCTCTTGGTCGATGACGCGGACTGTCAGGTCCCCTTGCAACTGGTTCGAGAGGTCGGCCGGGTCTTTCTTCTGCAGGGCGACAGCGAGACGATCAGGGGGGGTCCCCTCGACAAGCGTGACGAATTCGTATGACGTGACGTATTCGTAGGCGGCGACTGCGATCACATAGTCGCCTGGTGGAAGATCGGCCACATCGAACTCACCCGAATCTGACCCGAAACTGGTCTGGGCGGTAAGGGTGAGGTCGCCGGTTGCGAGTTGCAACGAGGCTCCTGCGATGGGGACGTCGTTACCTGAATTTCGGACCACGCCACTGAGGCGGAGTCGGTCGCCGGTGAGCAGGAAGTTGACACGGGAGACGTCGGAGCGATCAAGGACACGCGTGGTCGACTCTCGATTGAATCCGTCTTGCTCGACGGTGATCGTGGCAACCTGGGGGTTCTTGTCGTCGATGTCGAAGCCCGACAGCGAGAAGGCGCCGACGTCGCCTTCGGTGAGAGTGGTTGTCGTGCGCGGCTCACCGCGTCCGCTGACGGTGACGGCTGCGCCGCCGACTCCGCCCTCCGGCCCGAACACCTGACCGCGAACGGTAGCGACGCCCGGTCGCAGGATCACATCGGTGGGCTTATCTTTCTCACCGGTATCGAGCAACACCTGTTGGACGACCGTCCCGTACCCCGGCAGCGAGGCAGTCAACGTGTAGACCGCCGGCGTGCTGAGTCCTTCGATTTCAAAGGTACCGGTGTCACTGGCGGCGGTCGTTGAATATTCGAGCGTGCCATCGGTGATCGAGATCGCCGCATTGCGCTGCCCGGCAGGCGGACCGGTCAGTGTTCCGACGATTGATCCCTCGCCGGGAACAAGATTGACGTCGACCTCGACAAGCGTTCCATCATCGGTTGGTTCGATCACGAAGGACTGGGACTGGAATCCCACCTTCTGAAACACCAGTTCATACGTTCGTTGGAGTTGCACCTCGCTGAACAGCCAGATGCCGAGACCGTTGGGGAGTCCTTCGCGGGTGACTGGGACCGTCTGACGGATGCGCCCCAGTTCGCTCGCTGAAGTACTGCGCCGCGCCGACCAGATCTTGGACGGCTGGCTTGCGGAACGCGTCGCTGCAAAACCCAAGGGAACGCTCTGATCGGGTGCAGCTTCGCCAAGCTGCAACTCTCGGAGCTTGATCACGACGCCGTCGAGCACATCTGCCGATGAGTCGCCGCTGTCAGTGTCGAGTGTGAGTGTTCCGGTCACGCTGGTCGAAATCGGCGAACTTAGGGCAGCCCGCTTGCTGGTCTCAGCAGAGGTCGGGTCGTCGCCGGTTGTGTTGTCGCCAGTGTTGGAGTTGTTGGATTCGGAGTTGTTGGATTTGGCGCTGTTGTCGGAGTCTGTGGATTCGGCCGTGTTGTCGTCACCGGTGTCGGAGTTGTTGGATTCGGTGGTGTTGTCGGCTGTGTTGTCGGTGGCGTTGGCCTCTTCGGCTCCTGGTTCAGCTGGGTTTGCTGATTCCTGCACCGTGCCGTCGGCGTCAACCGTCTGAGAAGACTGGTCGGATGTGCCGACCTGTTGGCTGCGATCCCACCGATACAAGCCAACCATTCCGCCGGCCCACAACGCGACGACAGTGATTGCTGCAACGATCGATCGGAGGCGTGACGCGATGAGCGGTCGCTGAACGTATGGGGCGGTGATCGCAGTCGACGAAGCAGTGCCACGTGCCGAGAGCAGAAGGTTGTGTTGTGTGGGTTGTCCGAACAGGCGACGTGGGCCGAGAACTTTGGCTCGGGTCGAGGCATGCTCGCCCGGTGCAAGCTGGAACGAATCCCTCTCGAAGCGGACGCGCACCTTCTGCGCTGAACCGTCAACGACGAAGGTGACTGGTTGCGCCTCGTTGTTGGTGAGGTCGAGGATGAACTTGGGCCGACGCTTGCCTCTGATGGTGCTTGGTACGGTTTCGATGAGGATCCGCTCGACTGACGGCACCGAGAGTGTGAACGAACCCAGCAGCGGTTGGGATCCTTGTAACCCTGTGCGGACCTCGAATGCTGCGGCGTGCTGACCAATCCCGAGGAGGCCGGGTACGGCAATCGGGATGTCGACGTCGAGCGTTTCACCGGCAGGCAGATGAACCGTTTGTCCATTCGACGTGGAATCAACCGACTCGGGACCGAAGCCGATGACTCGGATGGTGACCTCGGCATCTTCGCCAGACTCGTTCGCGAGGCGGATCTTCCCGGCGACGGTTTCTCCCGGCGCCGCATCGATCGTGCGCGTCAGCGTTTCAAACCTGATGGTCATCGCAGCGTCACCTTGAGGCTGACTTCTTTTTCTTCGCCAGGCCCGAGGGCGATGCTCTTCGACACCAATGGGCTGGAGGTGTTCTCAGATTCGTACACTGCCACGATGTAGTTATTGGATTCCAGCGCCCGGAACGTCCACCGGCCGGTTACCTGATCGGTGGTGACATCTGCGAGCGCTTGGCCCTCGGGGAACTGCTCGGGAGTGAACAGCCGGACCATCACTGACCGTTGCACCTGCACCTGTTGGCCCGGATTGACGCCTTCTTCGAAGACTGCGACCGTTCCGGTTGCGCTGGCCTGCGGGCCGAGGGCGATGCTCCCGATGTTGAGGAGCGGTGGTGTCGACGAGTTGATCTCGATGAGCTTGACCTTTTGGACCGAGCCAGGCAGGGAGGCAGACAGCGTGTAGGTCCCCGGAGCGACGTTACTGAAGAAGAAAACGCCCAGCGGATCAGCTGGATCATCAGATGTCTGCAGTGTTCGCGAGCTGGAGCCGTTGCTGAGTACGACGGTGGCCTGCCCGACAGCGGTGGCCTGCCCGACGGTGCGTTCCGTGGTGACGATTCCTGTGACCCTTCGATCGTACGGCGCCATCACGACGAGGCTGACGGGGGCAACTTGTTGCCCGGTTCGTGGATCGATGGTGACGACGCGTACCTGCTTCAGGAGTTTTGGCCCGGTGAACGTAAGTGTGTACGTGCCTGGTGCTGGCAACTCGGAGAACGAGTACGCGCCGATCGGGGTTTTCTGGCTGATGACATCGACGGTGCGTTCGACGTCGACTCCGGTGAGCACCACGGAAATCTCGCGCGGCACGCCCCCGCCGGCGACCTGGACTGTGCCCTCGATCAACCCGACTGCCGGGACGAGTACGACTCGCAGCTCGGGAGAACTGGCGTTCACGTCGATTGCGGCACCGTCTTCAAGGGGGCCGACAGGAACCTGGAGCGTCTGCGCTGCGTAGCCCGGGCGGGAGATTGTGACGGTGTAGAGCGCGGGCACCGGCAGGTTGCGGAGTGTGAACGTTCCCTCGGTACTGCCAGGTCCACTCAGCGAGACGGTTTGGAATGTGGTCGGGCCGGCTATCGCGGTGATGATCGCTCCGTCAAGCGGTCCGGTGGGAGCACTGATTGTCCCGCTGATTTGTCCAGCTCCGGAGTTGAACGAAATATTCAGCTCGGGGAGCTCGCCGCCCGGTTCGAGGACAATTTCTTGTTGCTGTGATCCGAGGCCGGGTTTTTCGACGACGAGGATGTAGTTGCCAGGGGTAGGGACGTCGGGAAGGGCAAAGGAACCGTCGGGCGCAAGTGCGACTTCGGCGACAACCGCGTCGACACCTGCTTCGATCTGACCGGGGACAATAAGACGCAAGATCACACCGGTTGCGTCGGCGATATCGATGGTGCCGACGATGACGACCGGCTGACCCCGGACGGTGATTGAGCCGAGCTCGACCGTGTCTTTCTGGGGAACGAACACCTTCGTTGCATCAGCAGCCTGAGCCGTCACGATGACTTCGCCGTCGGCATCGCGCTGGTACCAGACGGTGTCGATCCCGGCTCCGCTTAATTGCATCAGGTAGTCACCGGTGCCGAGATTGCTGAACGTGAAGGCCCCGGTGGCGTCGGTTGACGCTGACGACAGCGGTACCGCTGGATCGGCCGCGCCGACAAGGACCGCTTGGATGCCGGACAGCCCACTGCCTGTGGACGACACGATGAGTCCGGTCACCGTGCTCGGATTCGCAGGGATCTCAGCGCCACCGGCGTCGCCGGGATTGAGCGCTGCGTCGAGGACACCGTCTGTCACTCTGGCTTCTTCCACCACAGCGCCGAAGGACTGGCTGAGCACAGCAGCAAAGACTGCTGCAGCGGCGAGGAGACCAAGAAGGGAGATCAACCATCGGCTGATTTTGGCCCGTTGGAGGAAGATGCCGAGCGTTTCGACTCGCTTTTCAGCTTCGACGCCGAACGTAAACGTCCGCGGCCTGATCTGGCCGAACCAAGATCGCCCGCCTTTCGCAACGACCTGGATGATTCGTTGGCGGCCTGGTGGCACGTTGACGTGCGGTGGGTCGAACGTGAACTCGGCGAGAGCTTCCGGATCGACGGCGAAGCCGGTTGCCGTGATCGGCGTGTTGCCTGAATTCGTCACGACCATGCCGAACGTGGCTGTGCGGCCGCCGTTGACCATCACCGGATCGAGGTGGATCGAGGTCTCGGCATTGGGCCGAACGCTCAACTCGACCTGGCTCATCGTGAAAGAGTTGTCGTCGGCGGACACGACGTTGAGAGTCAGCAACCGGTCCGATGCGGGATAATCGTCAGGGAGTTGCAGGCTGATGTCGATGCTTTGCGTGTCACCGGGGAAGAGCGAAACAGTCGTCGGTGTGGTCTGGACCCATGCAGGATCGACGCCAAAAACTTCAACGTGATAGGCGTTGATGACGTTGGAAGTGTTCGTGATCACGACGGACACAAACCCCTTCTCGCCGGCGGCGACCTCGACCGATTCTGGCCATGTAGAGGTGTGGACGTTGGTCATGATGCACTTGCCATGACGATGTTTTTGGTGAAGCCGCCAGCACCGGCAACGATCCGTGTCGCAAATGTCTGCGTGATGAACTTGGTCCCCTCAAATCGCAGGGTGTAGGCGCCGACCGAGAGGTTGGGAATCCGGTAGTTGCCGTCAGCGTCGGTTGTGGCGGTTGACGTCACACCGGTTGCAGTGACGACCACACCGGCCGCCGGGGCGCCCGCGCTGGTTGTGACCCTGCCGACGATCTCGGCAAACATGGTGACGTTCCGGGTGACGTCGGCTCCGACAGTAGGGCTCACGGGCTCGACTTTGCCGGTCAATCCCCGGCGCTCGAATGTCAGTATGTAGAACGTGGACGAGTCAGCGCGAAGGTCGCGGAACGAGTAGCGCCCGAGGTTCGTCTCCGAGGTGTCGGTCGTCGCCTTGGCGGTGAAGGTGCCGATGCTGTTCGTGAGTGTGACAGTCACGCCACCAACAGCTAAACCGTCGATGAGCACCGTGCCGGCGATCTCTGAACCAAGGGTGACGTTCTTGGTGATTTGGCTACCGGCAATCAGTGTGAACTGTGCTGTTTCGAGCAGGCCCTCATCAGTGACGATCAGCCGGTACGAGCCAGATTTGAGAGAGACGAACGAGTACCGACCGGTACGATCAGTTGTCGTCGTTTGATCGTCGTCGAGTGTGACCTTGGCCCCGGCGAGCGGGGCGCCAGCGAAGGTCACCACACCGCTGACTGATGCGCCGGAGAGGCTGACGTTCCTGTTGACATTGACGCCAGCCTCTATGGTGAGGGCCACAACGCGCCGCTGTAGGCCCGGTGCATCGACGGTCAACGCGTAGGAACCGGGCGCAAGGCCGGAAAAGGCGTAGAACCCTGTGGGATTCGAAGAAGTTGTGGTGATGAGCTGTTTGGTTCCATCGGTAACCGACACGGTGGCACCGCTCAGCGTGGTGCTGCCGAACGAGATTGTTCCATTGAGGTCTGAGGTTCTTGGACCGAGCACAATGGAGCCGACGTCGACGGGTCCGGCGGTGTTTGCAGCAACACGGACGGTTTCGCTGCGGTATCCGTCGCCGCTGACCGTGACGACATACGTTCCGGTCAATGGCAGGTCATCGAGGCGAAAGCTTCCATCTGAAAGCGTCGACGAAACTGCAACCTGATCCTGGGCAACGACTCTAACGGTCAGGTCACCGACGCCGGAGCCGGTGCTAGAGACGGTAACGCCGGTGACGGTGCCGTAGCCGCCCGAGAGCGCCTGGTTGATGTCGGTCACCGATTTGCCGGGTTGCATGTCACGAGTAATCGTCATGCTCGCATAGTTGTCACGCTCAAAAGTGAGAACGTAGGTCTCCGGTGTCTTCAGTCCGCTGAAGACGAAGGTTCCGACGTTGCCGATCGTCGGTGTGATGGTTCGTACGACGAAATCGCCACTGCGTGCAGTCACGGTGACATTGCCGAGTGGCCCGCCGTTGATGTCGCTGACGGTTCCACTCAGGCGAGCATTGGCAGCTCCGAGGTTGATGGTGGGGATCAACGGAGTGGCCCCGGCCTCGAGTTTCTGTTTGAATTGCTGCGTCGCGAAGCTGTCCCCGGAGATCGTGATCAAGTACGTCGCTGGCGTTGGTAGATCGCCAGTGCCGTCGTTGTCGAGATCGAAGTCGAACTCACCGGTGATCGGATCGACGTCGGCTGCGATTGGCTCGCCAGCTTCTCTGCCTGGGCCCTCGACGACCTGTGTGGCAGTGACTGACGGTACAGAGGCAGCCGATTGAGTCTGGTCAGCATCTTGGTCCGCACCGCTCGGCAGCGTGACGGTGCCGATGAAGTTGCCGGTCATCCCGTTGAGCTCGATGTCGAGGCTGCTCTCGAGGGGCTTCTTGGGCCGCACCGTCAGGGTGGTTCCGACCGCCCGATCCGAGGTCCCGCGGGTCGACCCTTCGAGGTAGCAGAACTCTTCGAAGCCGTCGCCACTGAAACAGAATCGGTATTTCCCGGGGACAAGCGCCTCGAACGTGAACGACCCATCCTCAGCGGTGGCCGCTGAACCGACCGTGAGCAGTTCGAACTCGCCCTCGTCGTCGACGGTTTCGCGCAGTGCCTCGATGGTCACCCTTGGAAGACCAGCGCCTGTTGTGGCAGCAGTGACCGTGCCAGCGGCGTTGCCGGCAATGTTGGAGAGCGGAACGTTCGCTTCACCCCCCACGTTGAAGGCTGTAGCGGGAGCCTTGCTTGCAGTATCTGATGAGTTGAGTTTGGAGATCACCAGCAGGAACATCAACGCCCACAACAGGACGATTGCAACAAGTGTGAATGCTGTGATCGCGCCACGCGGAATCCGTGCTCGCTGGTTGAACGTCGCGGACTTTATGACCTCGGCATCGCCCGCCTTGACGGTGAACACGATGTTCCGTGTGACCGATTGGCCGAACCATGGGCGACTGCCGCGCATGACAACGTCGACGAGCGTCTCGCTATTCTGCGGCACAGAAAAGCGTGACGGGCGAATCGAACAGTCGATCTCTCGCGTGGGCTCGATGGCGGAGATAATTACATCGGTCGTCGAATTGCCGGTGTTGACGACTGTGGCTTGAATCTTTGCCGACTTGCCACCGCTCACGATTTCTGGTCGCAGCGACAGATTGACGTCGATGATCGCGCCCACGGTGAGCCAAAAGTCGTGAACGGTCTGTCGCTCGGGTTCGATCGTCGACAGGACGCGAACGACAATGAGGTAGTCGCCGGCAGCACACGACCGGGGGATGTCAAAAATGAGCTCAAGCTCGCCCGATGCGTCAGGGAAGAGGCTGATCAAAGGTTGTTCGAGGCTGACCCAGTTCGGGTTCAGCCCATCGATAATCGCCGTGACACCGTCGATCACTGTTGCCGTATTGGTGACGGTGATTGGGAGGCGCAGTGGCTCGCCAGGTGTTACTGCGACGTGGGAGACGCGGAGGTCGGTCCGCATCCCCTTACTCTCAATGGGTTTCACAGCTCGAACCTGACTCCGCCTGTGTCGAGAACGGTTGCGACCAGCGGCGGTGTGGTGTCGAGGGTGATCTCGTCACCAGGTGCCGCACGCAGCAAGAATCGCCCCGCGTCATTGACCAGGGTGGCATCGGTGGTGGAGCGGACAACAACGCCGATGGCGGCGGCTGCGCTTGCGCCGACCACTTCGCCAGCGACACGGCGGCGACGGGAAACTGTTTCACCTAGCTGCCCGACGGCGGACTCGATCGAGGTGATCGGTGGGCCTGCCGGGAAGTGGACCCCGGTGTCGAATTCGGTCGAGATTGACATGTTGATCCCAGGCTTGATTTGCCCTTCCAGCGCCTTGAACACGTCCATGTGGTCCTCGCCTGCGCGGGCAATCAGCAAGCTGGGCTGCTCGAGTTGATCGAGCTCGTTGGAGAGATAACGGCGCGGTAACGCTGCATGCTGAAGGATGATCCGCAGCAACCCCGACAGAAGGTCACGCTCGTCGCCCTTGTCGGATGCCCATGCGGTGAGCACGTAGCGGAGCTCGATCACCGGGAATGCAGGCTGATGGACAATTACTCCGTTGTGCTCGACAGTGCGCAACCCGCTCTGGGAGCGGCTTGCTGAGCGTCGTAGATCCCAGAGGAACGCATTGACCGTTGGCCGAACGAGACGTGCGCTCCACTCTCGGTCAGGCGGGTCGAACGAGACATCAATTTCCGTCGAGCTGAGTGGCACCTCAGCGCGCAAGAAAGTTTCGAGTGCGTCATCGATGAGTTCAAGCACCGATCAACTCCCTCGGAATCGTCCCAGCGTCAAGCGCACCGGACGCAACTCGCCATGACACAAGTGCCACGTTACACTATTCTTAGTGTCGTCTTCAGGCCCGAACGGGAAATCTCGGTTGCTCTCGGTTGCTGCTGGATGCTGTCTCTTGGTGATCGCGTCCTGCTCCGGAAGCGATGGCGAAGATTCGTCAGTGCTGAACGTCGATACCCAGCCCACCGAGGAGCGTTGTCTCCAGTTCGAAGATGAGGTCGGGGCGCAGGTCACCAAGTTGCCCTGGGTTGCCTGCAACGTGCCGCATAGCCACGAGGTGTTCGAGGCCACGCCGTTCCTCGAGTCGCTGACGGACACATCGTCGGGTTCGATTCCAGACGTCTATCCCGGGTTTGATCGTCTCGAATCCTTCGCAGAGCGGGTGTGCCTCGAGGCGTTCGAGCCGTATGTCGGTATCAGTGCCTTCGACTCGAAGCTGTTTTACTCGTGGCTCGTCCCGACGCTGGCCAGCTGGAACGACTTCGATGACAGCGAGATCGTGTGCGTGGCGGGCAATGCCGACAGCACGCCGCTGGAAGCAACGATTAAAAACAGCCAGCGCTGAACCGCGCCGGTATGTGCTGACCAAAGGTATCGCTCGGTGAGGTCGTCGTGATCGCCTGCAGGCCCTACGATGACGACGCACAATCCGGCGCATCCGATTCAACGGGGTTTCCCTCTGCGAGTCGCGCCGGTCCCGCCTCTCTAGCTCAATGGTAGAGCAGTGGACTTTTAATCCATTGGTTCTGGGTTCGAGCCCCAGGGGAGGCACCACACGCATCGCGGCCTTGTTGCGGTGGCTATCACGCCGCGATGGCCAGCGCCTGCTGGAGTCGAACGATCGCACGGTCACGGCGGTTGCGGATCGTCCGTGGGGTGACGCACTGCTGGCGAGCCACGGCGCCCGGCGACCCCGTGCAGACCAGCGCTCGAATCAGATCGAGGTCGTGGAGAGCGACGCCAGCAAGGCGCGCCGTGCGGACGACGTCAGCCAACTCGACGAGTGCATGCGACGGCGGACAGGCAACTCGTTCACCGAGCAGCCGCGGCTCGGTCGAGGTTTCGGCCGGGAGCTGGCGTCGGGCGTCTCGTCGAAAGGCAAGGTAGATCGCATCCGAGATCAAACCGGCAGCCACATGGCGAGTGCGCCTGGCGATGTCGTAGTTCCGGATTGCGATCCAGGCTGCACCCACGGCATCCTCGGCCGGGTCGCCGGCCTCGCTCAAAAACCGATACTTGGCCGCAGCGCTGATCAATCCGGGCAGAAGCCGCTGCACCACGATCCGACCAGCCAGTGCGTCGTGTCGAGCAAGCTCGACCAGTACTAACAGGAGGCTGTTTCCGGCGTCGCCGTCGGCGCGTTGTGTTGCGTCGATGAGCTCCTGGGCATCGGTGAGTTGACCAAACCGAGCGGCGTCAGCCGTTGGGACGAGCTCCGCCCACGAATGGATCGTGCGGACGGTGCGTCGAGCAGTGGCGGTGTGTTGCCACTCGGCATCGAGGCGGTCGGAGAAGCGGTGTGGGCGATGAATTTCGGTCATGGCTGCACCGTGCGCTCCGACCATCACCGGCGTGCTCACCGGCGTGCTCACCGGACGCCGACGGCATGTCTCACACCTGATCTCCCCGGCTTCACAGCACCTGGTCAGCGCACATTTCGAGATTTCCGGGAGATCCTCGGTTCCGGTTGCTGCACCAGCCCGCCCACTGTTGGGATGTGAACCCGGCCATCGACCCCAGAACCTCATTGCCACAGCTGTCACCGACGATTCCGGCGCTGGAGATCCACGGCCCGTGTGGCAACCGTCTGTCAATCGCTCCGCGCACTGCCGGCGACACCGTTGCAGACCTCGCCGAGGCACTTGGGCTTGCCGCGACACAGCGGCTATTCATTGATGGGCGCGTCACGCCGCCGGCTGAACGACTGGCCGAATCCAGGCTGCGAAGCGGATCGTCGGTGGCGGTCGCGGCAGAGGACAGCGCCACGGCAAGCGGTGCTGCCAACCTTGTGAACAAGACAGGATCTGGCCGGGATGTGCTCGTTGTGAGTATCACCGCCGGGCCTGACTGTCGTGTGGTCGGTGCGGTCGAAACTGGCCGATGGATCATTGGGCGGTCGCCGGCTGCCCACCTTCGAGTGGAGGACCCGACCGTCGAACTTCACCACGTCATGATCGATGCAGACATGGACACCGTTCGGGTGACGCAGCTCGCAGGACAGGTGCCGGTGCTGCTCGACAACGTGGCGATCTTGGCGTCGACCACGGTGTCGCTCCCGACTCGAATCGCGATGGGCAGCACCGAGTTGACGATTGAATGCTCGGCCGACGTCGACAAAATTGTGGAGCGCCGCATGGAGCGTTGCGATGCAGGAACATTGGCTGACCGGCAAGCCGACCCGTGGCGGCGCGAGGTCAGGCGAGGCCCGTGCGCGGTACCGGCCCTCGTCCTCCCGCCGGTCGTCGTACCCGTGAACTTGGCGCGGATTCCGATTCCCTCGGCGCTCGGGCTCGTCGGGGCGGCCATCGCGGTGATGGGCGCGGCGGCACTCGCCGTCATCCTCGGACAGATGATGTTCGCCCTCTTTGCACTCATCGGGGCATTCGCATCATTCGGCACCTGGTGTGTGGGTGCCGGAGACGCGTGGCGCAAGAACCGGCGAAGGCGAGCGGAAGGGGTTGCCGATCGAGCCCGCTTTCATCAGGAACTCGATTGGCAGCAGGCAGCAGCGCGTCGGCATCACTGCGCGTTGCACTCGGACGTGCTCGCCGCGCTGCCCGTTACCGACGCGCTCGACGGGGATCGCAGTGCGGTGTGGGCGCGTCGACTCTTCACACAGGGCGGTGATCCGGTCGACAGGCTGCGCTGCGTGCTGGGCCGCGGCGAGCAACGTTGGTCGGTGCGCTACGACGGGAACGCCGATGCCGATAGCCAGGCCGCGTTGCAGAGTGCTGGCCTGCTCAGCGGTGTCGGGGTCCCACTTCTGATCGAGCCGGGGCGCGCCGTTGCCGTGCGCGGCATGCCGGTACTCGCTGCGGGGCTGCTGCGTTCGATCATCGTCCAGCTTGCGATTTCGGTTGGGCCCGCTGATTGGCAACTCGTCATCGTCACGGTCAACCCCGATCGCTGGAAGTGGGCCGAATGGCTGCCGCAGGTGCGTGATGCCGTCAACCGTCCGATGATTGCCAACGCCTGCGATGCCGTGGCACTGAATGCGCTTCTCGGTTCGGTCGCCGTCGACGTTCTGAGACCGACGCTGCTGATCGTCGACGACCCCAGCCTGCTTGCTGTGCGGACCGGCCCGCTGCGTCGGTATCTCGACACAGCGCAGCCCGCAGTGCTGGTCGCTGTCGAACCCGAGCAATCGACACCGGCGGTGTGCGATCGAACGATCATGGTCGGGCCGAGCGGGCGACTCCGCGTTGACGACGAAGCCGCACCCACCGAGGCGCGCGACGTTCGAATGGCCGGCATCACGGAGGCGACGGCACATGCCGCAGCGCGCCGACTCGCGGGCCTGTCAGACCCGGAACAGGCAGGAGGCCAGGCGGGTCGATTGCCGACATCCGTCTCGCTCGGCGACGTTGACCCGGTGCTGGTCGGAGCGCCAGCCGGCCTGGCCGCTCGTCGACTTGTTGAACGATGGCGGGCGGCCGGTTCGGACCCGGCACCATCGACGCCGCTGGGACATTCCGTCGATGGGTTGGTCGAGGTGGACCTGGTACGCGATGGGCCGCATGCGCTCATTGCGGGCACGACTGGTTCGGGCAAGAGCGAGCTGTTACGCAGCCTGGTTATTGGACTTGCCGCTCAGCTCAGCCCGGACCACGTGACGTTCGTACTGGTCGACTACAAGGGTGGCTCGACATTCGACGCGTGCGCTGACCTCCCGCACACAGTTGGCCTCGTCACCGATCTCGACGATGGCCTCGCCGAACGTGCACTCGTCAGCCTCGACGCCGAATTGCATCGACGCGAGCGCCTCCTGCGAGCCGTCGGTGCGAGCGACCTCTCCGACTATCGGCTCCATCCTGAGGCGCTGACCTTGCCGCGCTTGGTGGTCGTGATCGACGAGTTCGCTGCACTGGCGAAGGAGCTTCCCGACTTCTTGTCGGCCCTCGTCGGCATCGCGCAACGCGGCCGCAGCTTGGGAGTGCATCTGATTCTTGCGACACAGCGTCCGGCGGGAGTCGTGACTGACGAGATTCGAGCCAACACAAACTTGCGACTCGCGCTCCGCCTCAATGACAATGCTGATGCTCACGATGTCGTCAACGACGCATGCCCCACTCAGTTTTCCCGAACTATTCCGGGCCGATCAGCGCTTCGTCTGGGGCCCGACGAGCTCATCGTGTTCCAAGCGGCGCGGTGCACCGGGCCGGTGGTCGCCGACGAGCGTGGCCTCGTTGTCAGGCATCCGAGCAGCACCAACACCGACAACTGCGTCGACAATGGCATCGATAATGGCATCGACTCGACTGGCCGATCCGAACTCGAACTTGCAGTGGCGACGATTCGCGATGCCGCTCGGCTCGCCCGGATCGAGCCGCCGCATCGACCGTGGATCGACGTCTTGCCTGCGAACCTCCTACCGAGCGCCGTCAACGAGACGGTCAGAGCGATCCCTCACGATGCTGTTGGGCTTATCGACGTCCCGAGCGAGCAGGGTCGGAAGCTGTTGAGTTGGGAGCGCGAGCGCGGCCACCTCGCGCTGGTCGGTGCCGTTGGATCCGGGACGACGTCGACACTCATCTCGGTAATTGCGGCGCGCTGTCGCATTGCGTCTCCGGCGATCGAGCACTGGTACGTGATCGATGCTCGTGGTGATCACGCGCTCGACGGCGTTGCCGGAATCGGACACTGCGGCGCGGTCGTCCGCGTGACCGAGAGCGAGCGGCTACATCGGCTGTTCGCCCGACTCGATGCGTCGATTGATCAGACAACGGCCGATGGTGGCCAGGCGCCGACGATCTCGCTCGCGATCGACGGGCTCACTTCGTTGCGTCTTGCGTTGTCGTCGATCGAGATGGCCCCGACGCTCGCCCTCCTCGAACGTGTTCTCGCCGATGGCCCAGCGGTTGGCCTCGCGTGCTGCTGGACCGACGACGGAGGAACTTCGTCAGGTCGAGCGACCGCGGCAGACACGTGGGTGTTCCATGTTGATGACCCGGGTGTGGCCCGATCGTTCGGTGTGGTGCCAGTCGGAACGGAGCGCCCAGGGCGGTTGCGGATCGCATCGAGTGGCCTCGAAGGCCAGGTGGCGATCGGTGCCGACGGGATGGCCGAACTGCCCGGCCGACATGGCGCGGACGGCCCGGCCGCCGTGGAGTCGCTTCCCGCTGAGGTGACAGGTGCCGATCTGGAACGTCCGACCGGGCGCGCTGTGTCAGACAGCACCTCGTTGGCACTTGGTCTGAGCGCCGACGATCTGGCGACATCGACATTGCTGGTACCACAGGGTGATCACGTGTTCATCGGAGGTGCCGCAGCAACGGGCAAGTCAACGGCGCTCCGACGGCTCGTCGCAGCGTGGGTGGAAGTGCACCCGGGCGGCCAGATCGTCGAGGTCGACCGCCGGACCGGGCTGACTGTCGAGGACATCGCGGGCTGGAGGACCCCGACGTTGGTGGCCATCGACGACGCCGAGCGCGTCGACGATCCGCTTGGCGTTCTTGCTGGCCTCGTGAACGATCCGCCTGTCGGGGTGATGGTGGTCGCGGCGGCGCGGCTTGACGCCGTCCGATCGGCCTACGGCCACTGGACGCGTGAAGTTGCCCGGAGCCGCTGCGGAATCATCTTGACGTCGCCAGGAGATGTCGACGGCGATCTGCTCGGTGCCACGTTGCCGCGCCGTTCCCTCATTGCTGCGCGGCCCGGCCTCGGCTGGGTCGTCGATGGCCGAGGACATGGGCTCGTGCAGATCGCACGCGCCTGAATCCGCACTCCGTCTGAATCCCCACTGTCCCAACATGACGACCGTTCGGCCCGTGCTTATACTCGGCGCCGATGGGGGACAGCGTCGAGCCAAAGCTCATCGACCGACAGGTGGTTGCCGTCATCGCAACCGCGATCGTCGTCCGTTTGGTCTGGGTTGCACTGTTCGCGCGGACGCCAACGGGCCTGAGCGACCCTGGGTTATACAACGATGCTGCCACTCGCCTCGTCGAGGGCGAGGGGTATCGCTCGCTGCTCGGCGAGCCCACAGCGTATTACCCGCCGGGTTATCCAGCCGTGCTGAGTTGGATCTACCGGTTGGCTGACGGCATTGGGCTCGAGGCGCATCGGGCAACTGTCGTCGGGGTTTTCCAGAGCGTGTGGTGGGGTGTGTCGGCGGGCGCTGTGATGCTCACGGGACGCTGGGTTGCTGGTGCCAGGGCGGGCTTGGCCGCCGGGCTCGTCATCGCGCTGTGGCCCAATCTGATCGCCCACGCCGGCGCGCATCTGACCGAGTCGTTGTTTGTGATGCTGGTCTCCGTCTGCCTCGCTGCGCTGGTCTCGTTGGCCGACCGGGGCCCGCTCGACCGACGAGACATTCCCGCCCTGATTGTCCTCGCACTGACGATCGGGCCGGCGGTCCTGATTCGCCCCCAGGTTGCCGGCATCGTCATCGCTGTCCTTGCCGCGTGGCTCCTGACCAGAGTCGACCTGCGACGAACTGTCGCGGTCGTCCTCGTGCTCGCAGCATCGTGCATGCTGTGGGCTGCGCCGTGGGTCGTTCGCAATCAGGATGTTGTTGGTGGCGGGACGCTGATTTCGACGAACAACGGCACGAACCTGTGCATTGGTTACAACGCCGAAGCGACGGGTGCGTTCGGCCAGTTCGCCGGATGCGACACCGGCGAACGGTATGTCGACGGCCCCGATGCCGAGCGGCGGATCGATGTCGAGAACCGGCGCCGGGCGCTCGACTACATCGCCGCCGAACCGCTCTCGATACCTGCCCTGACGGCGAAGAAATTCTGGGCGACCTTCGGGACCGACGACGACGGTCTTCGAGCAAACGAGTCGTTCGGTGCCGTCGAGATCATGCGACCGGGTGCCAGGAGCGTGTGGCGCGCGGCAACGATCGGGTTGTACGTCGTGATCATGATCGCCGCGATCGTTGGGCTTGCACTGTCACTCCGCCGGCTCCGACCGCTGCGCCAACAGGCAGCGATGCTCACCGTCCTGATGACACTTGCCGCCTCGCTCGCCGTCCCGCTGCTCGTCTTTGGTGACCCTCGATTCAAGGTGTCGTTCGCTCCACAGATTGCAGTGCTCGCCGGCATTGGTTGCATCGCGGCGTTCGACCGCGTTCGAGCATCCTCACCGACCTGACGACCAGGGCCCATGCTGCCTGAGGTGGGGCGCGGGCGCTCAGTGCTGCAGCACCCCGTACGCATGGGTTGGCGTCAGCGTGAGGATCAGCCGTTGGTCGTCGACCATGGCCTGGCGGTACTCGTCCCAGTTGTCGTGTTCGCCGGCCACCGATCGGTAGTACTCGACGAGCTGGTTGACGGTGTCGTCGTCAGGGCTCGCCGCCACGGGTGTCAGCGCGACATCTGCCTCGACCACGACGTAGGCCCAGAAGTCGTCGCGGTTCACGTGCAGGCTGGCCCGGGGATCGCGGCGCAGGTTCTTGGTCTTGGCTCGCCCCTCGGTCACCGAGGCCAGGATCTGACCAGCGTCGTTCACCGCGTACACAATGTTCGACGACTGGGGTCGACCGTCGGACTTCAGGGTGAGCAACATGGCGTGCTTGCGCTCGGTGACGAATTCCATTGCTTCAGAGATCTGCATAGGTACGTCAACCTGCTGTGGGCTCCGTCTGTTCCGAGAACAACATTGAGCGACAGGCGCGAAGCGGTGTCGGTCGTCAGTCGATGTCTTGATTGCTGAGCCGCCAGCTGGCGAGAGCAAGCGCCACGACGGCCACGACGAGCGGCACGATGATGCCGACCGATGTTGAGAAATCGGCAAGGTCCAGGTCGATTCCGGTTCGATCGACGAGGATCGATCGCGTGTACTTGCGGATCGCGAACCGGGCCACGCCGGCGCCGCCAAGGGCGATAAACCCCTCCCAGATGAGGATGTACGCGAGCCCCCAGACAATCACCTTGCGCAGCCAGACCCCGAGCAGCGTGAACACCGCGCAGTAGGCGACCACGGCCACGACGCCAGCAATGATCGTGCCGGGCACGATGCCGCCACCGGCACCCGTCAACGCAGCGGCCAGCACGACAGGTATGAGTGTGATGGGTGCCGTGAGCGTGACTGCTGCAAGGAACGCTCCGAGCACGATCGGCCAACGATCCATCGGCCGCAACCACAGGTAGACCAACGTCTTGTCGTCCCGCAGGTCGCCAATGGCGGCACCCCCGAACACGAGGCTGACGACAGGGATCACGACGGCGAAGCCAAGGGCTGAGATCAACCGGACTGCGGCTTCGAGGTCGGCGTCGGCGCGACCGAGCGCGAAGGCGGCAACCGTCGAGACGAGTGCGAGCAGCGCGAGTGCGATGATGCGCGCGACACTGGTGAGCTGTCGGAGGACGACGCGATACGACAGCCGCAGGGCGGCCAGGGCGGGCACGCTCCGTTCGTTCGTCGGCTGATCGGGCGCTGATTGGCCGGGGGCGTGGGTTATGTCGGTCATCGGCCCTGCACGAGGTAACGGAACACCGACTCGAGATCGTCGTCAAGCGGGGAGACTTCGGTGAGTCGGATGTCGAGTTCGGTGGCGATCGGTGCGAGCTTGCGTCCGAGCCCGTCGGCATCGAGCGTGTCGACGACGAGGTGGCCGGGGCCGTCGTGGGGGTCGAGGGAAAGTGCTGTGACCAGCCCGCGTTCGACGAGTGCAGTACCGAGCTGGCGTGGTGCGCTGGCGCCGATCCGGATCCGCAGCGGCCGGTCGTCCATGAGCGTTCGCAGGTCGCGGTAGTCGCCGCTCGCGACGAGGCGGCCCTGGGCGATGACGAGGACGCGTGAGCCGAGTCGGGCGACCTCGTCGAGGACGTGACTCGACACGAGGACGCAGCGCCCCGCATCGCCAAGTGCGTGGAAGAGGGCGATCATGCGGCGGCGCTGCACGGGGTCGAGGCCCGTGAGCGGCTCGTCGAGAATCAGTACCTCCGGGTCGTTCACCAACGCGCAGGCGACCTTGACGCGCTGGCGCATGCCCTTCGAGAACTGCCCGACGGGTTTGGCGCCGACATCGGCAAGGTCGACCTGCTCGAGTGCCCGGCGCGCGACGCCTCCGGGGTCGGGCATTGCGTGGCTCTCAGCACTGACCCGCACCATTTCGATGGCGCTCAGGTGATCAAAAAGTGCGTCCTGCTGGGGGACCAGCGCGATGCGACCGCGTACTGATCGGTCGGTTCGCGGATCGCTGCCCAGTACGCGAATCGAACCCTTCGAGGGTGCGGTCAAGCCGCACATCATGCGGAACAGCGTCGACTTACCTGCCCCGTTCGGGCCGAGTAACGCAGTGACACCGCCGTCGATCGCGAAGTTGACGTCGCTCACCGCGACGATCGATCCGAAGAACTTCGAGACCTGATTGACGGTGATCATGCCGCTGATTGCAGGAGCGTCCGGGCTCGGCACAGCGAGGGGTGCAGCAGGTGGCGGAAGGGGCACCGCCGGTGTTGAAAGCGTGGTCATCGTGCGATCACCAATCTTGAGTAGCGCCAGACGACGACGGCCAGGCCGCCGAGGGTCCACGCGGCGTTGACGGCGATGACTGGCACTGTCGAAATCTCAGGGAAGTTGCCCGGCTCACCGAAGATTCGAAAGACCAGCTCGAAGGGCATGGAGAACACGTCGATCAGCCGCCAGTTCGGCGAGAGTTGAGCACCGTCGACCAGCGACCCGGCGACGATTGGTGAGGCGAGGATCAGCAGCACGACGCCGATCGATGCGAAGGCGCGACGGTCGGTGATCGACGAGGCTGCCATCGAGATGGCGGTCAGTGCCGCCGACACGGCGACGCCGGACAAGACGATGCGGAACAGCACGATCATCCAGTTTCCAAACCCGTCGGGTCCAGAACCGTCGAACGTATAGCCGAGCAGCACCAGGAACGGCGGGCCGAGCGTGACCAGGCCGAGGGTCAGCACAACAGCGAGCATCTTGGCGATCAGGTACGTCCCGCGGTGCAGCGGCGTCGACAGGTACATCGCCAGCATGCCGTTGCGTCGATCCGAGACGAGGACCTCCGGGGCGACCAGCGCGGCGAACAGCGCGATTGCCGAGGTGATGAAGCCGTAGTACTCGGGGTATGACGGACCGTCGACGATGCCCGATGGAATCAAGACGGCAAGGCCGATGAAGACGATCGCTGGGACGTAGGCAATCGCGACAGCAATGACGGGGAAGATCTTGTTCTTCGCCGGCCGACCGAGCCCCAGGGCGGCCCGCATGCTTTGCCACATGACGCTGCGAATCGATCCGGCGACACCGGCCCGTTCGCCCTCGTACCGCTGAAAACCGCGCGCCGAGATCTGTGCGTCGCCGCGTGAGGATGCTCCGACGTCGGTCATCGGGCGACCTCTTCGGCGTCGTGGCGGGGCTGATCCGTAAAAATGTCGTCGAGCGTGCGGCGGCGCTGTCCAAGGCGGCGCAGCCGGGCGCCGGCTTGTGCCACGGCGGCTCCAACGGCATCGAAGAGTTCGTCGTCCGACTTGCCCGTGACGGACAGGACGGCACCATTGCGTTCGACCGTTGCGCCAGATGATTCGAGCAGTTGAACGACAGCGTTAACACTGTCCGCCGGTTCGTCGACGTCGACGAGTTCGAGTTCGACGCCACCCGACGCGCCGGCCAGTTCGGTCATTGCGCCGTGTGCGACGAGCCGGCCCTGGTCGAGTGCGACGACGTGGTCGCAGACCCGTTCGACCTCTTCGAGCACGTGCGACGAGAGCATGACGTCGATCCCGAAGTCGCGGTTGACCTGGACGATGATGTTCAGCATCTCGTCGCGCTGCACGGGGTCGAGGCCGTCGGTTGGTTCGTCGAGCACGATAAAGCGCGGGTCGGCAGCGATTGCCTGAGCAAGCTTGACGCGTTGGCGTTGGCCGGTCGACATGGTGCCGAGCGCCCGGAACCGCTCTTCACCCAAGCCGACCAGGTACAGCGAATCGCTTGCACGCGTGCGGGCCTCGTCGCGGGGGAGTCCCTTGACTTCGGCGAGGTGGCGAACGAAATCGTAGGCACGGAGGTCGTCGGGCAGCACGTTGCGCTCAGGGCCGTACCCGATCTGGGCGCGAAGTGCGGGGCCGTGCACGTTCGGGTCGAGCCCGAGCACGTTGATTGACCCGGACGTCGGCTTCAACAGGCCGAGCGTCAGCGAGATCAGCGTGGTCTTTCCGGCGCCGTTCGCTCCGACCAACCCCGTGACGCCGGGTGGGATGCTGATGTCGAGGCCGTCGAGCGCCCGAGTGTTCGGAAACTGCATGACCAGGCCCGAGGTCTCGATGATCGCTGTCACGTCGATGATCCTCGCAGCAATGAGTGCGCGAGCGGGTCCGCCGTAAGGATGATCTCCGTCAACCGACGGCCAGTTCTTGTGCGGCGTCGTGCGCGAGTATTCGAGCATGAGTGGAACAGCAGACGGGGAAACCGAACTGGGGTGGCACGAGTCGGTGCCGCCGAACGGTTTTGTGAAGCGACCTCGATCATCGGTCACCGACACCAACGACAACCCGGCCGGGCTCGCGGCTGAGGCAAACGAGTTGGAGACGACACCTGAGCACTACAACCTCGTGGCTGGTGACCCGACGGTCGTTGGCTGGACGCGCACCTATGACGACCCGAACGTTGTCGCGCTCCGCGCGCGCCTCGATCAGGAGAACGGAATCCCCGATCTCGAGCTGGTGGAACCGGCCGATGTCGATCGAGCAGTCGAACTGTTTGACCGGGATGGCTTCGTGGTCGTGCGCGACGCGCTCGATCCGGCGCTGCTGCAACGGATGCGTGCGGCGGTCGACCGGGTCGTTGATCGGCTGATCGAGGTCGATCCCGACAACAGCGTCGGCGGGGGCGCTGGCGGTCTGCCTCACCGCTACTCGTTCGGTTCCAGTTCTGCGACGCGGCACATGCTGCATGTACCCGAGTGGTGCGAGCTGGTCGACTTGGCGACAACGACACCGATCCTGACCGCCATTTTTGGCTCGCCGAACTATCTCCTCGGCGGCGGCGGGGGTGACATGGCGCTCCCCGGTGCAATCGAATACCAGGGCTTACACTCGGACAACATCTGGGAGGAGCTCCCTGATCGATCAGGACGCGTCACCGTTCGGGACCTCCCGGTGCCGGTTGTGACGATCAACTTTCCGATGATCGACTTCACTCGGGTGAACGGACCGGTGCGCCAGATCCCAGGCACGCAGAACAGCCACGATCCGATCCCCAGCCTCGCTGCCGAACCCGCCTGGATGAAGCTGAGCACTGTCTGCCCGGTACCCGCTGGTTCGGCGATCATCCGCGATAACCGAACGTGGCATGGCGGCACGCCGAACCTGTCGCATGACGTGCGGGCCATGCCGAACATGGAGTACTTCGCGCCCTGGTTCCGCAGCGAAGGCGTGATTCGGTCGATGCCCTACGAACGCTGGCAGGAGCTATCGCCCCACGGCCGTCGCATCGCGCGCCATGTGATGCTCGGAGCAGGCGAACGGTTGATCGGCGAAGGCTTCATCCACCCAAGGCGCGCCGAAAGGGAAGCGTTCCGCGCGAAGCAACTCGAAGAGCTCGGAGCAGAGCAAGCCCAGGAGTACAAGGAGAGGTCGTAGGCGAGGGCGAGGGCGAGGGCGAGGGCGAGGGCGAGGGCGCAGGGCGAGGGGCGAGGGCGGAGGTCGAGGGCGCAAGCGCAGGGCGCAGGGCGCGGGTGAGGCGACGCGACGACGGTGCCCTGGACGGGCACGAAGTGACCGTCGGGCGGTAGCCCGAGAAGGCGATGAGGGACGCCGTCAGGCGTCGGCGACGAAGTCGCCAAGGCCGAGCGCAGCGACGGCCTCATCGCGCATTTGGATCTTGCGGATCTTGCCGGTCACCGTCATGGGGAACTCAGTGACGATGCTGAGGTAGCGCGGCACCTTGAAGTGGGCGATCTTGCCTTGGCAGAAGGCCTTGATGTCGTCGAGGGTCACGTCAGCTCCGTCGGCGGGGATGACGCAGGCCATCACTTCTTCGCCGTATTTCTTGTCGGGCACCCCGATGACCTGCACCTCGCGGATGTTGGGATGGCCGAGTAGGAACTCTTCGACCTCACGGGGGTAGATGTTCTCGCCACCGCGAATCACGAGGTCTTTGATGCGGCCAACGATGTTCACGTAGCCGTCGTCGAACATCACAGCAATGTCTCCGGTGTGCATCCAGCCGTCGGCATCGATGGTGCCAGCGGTCTTGTCGTCATCGTTCCAGTAGCCCTGCATCACCGAGTAGCCGCGGGTGCAGAACTCGCCGTGTTCGCCGCGCTGCAGCGTTTCGCCCGTGAGCGGGTCGGCGATGCGGACCTCGACGTGCGGGTGAGCGACGCCAACGGTCTGGGTCTGGTGCTCAATCGTGTCGCCGATCATCGTTTGGCAACTCACCGGTGAGGTCTCGGTCATTCCATAGCAATTGGTGACGTCAACCATGTGCATTTTCTCGATGCAGGCGATCATCGCGTCTTCGGGGCAGAGTGAGCCAGCCATCACGCCGGTGCGCAGGCTCGACAGGTCGAAGTCGTCGAAGTTCGGCAGTGCCAGCTCGGCGATGAACATCGTCGGCACGCCGTAGAGCGCGGTGCACCGTTCTTTCTCGACGGCGGTGAGCACGGCGACTGGGTCGAACGCGTCGCTGGGAATGACCATGGTGGCCCCCGTCGAGGTGCAGCCGAGGTTGCCCATCACCATGCCGAAGCAGTGGTAGAAGGGCACAGGAATGCAGAGCCGATCCTCGTGGGTGATGTTCTGCCCGCTGGTGACGTTGTGCCCGTTGTTCAAGATGTTCTTGTGTGTGAGCGTCGCACCTTTCGGGAAGCCCGTTGTCCCCGACGTGTACTGGATGTTGATCGGGTCATCGCAGGAAAGCCCGGCTCGGCACGCATCGAGATCGGTATCGGAGATGGCGTTGGACCCACTGCAGAGTTCGTTCCAGTCGTCATCCCAAAAGAAGACTGCTCGCTCGAGCTGGGGGCACTTATCGCGCACCGAGGCGACCATCGATCGGTAGTCGGACGTTTTAAATTGGGGCGCCGCCACGATCCAGCGGCACCCGGACTGATTGATTGCGTATGCCAGTTCGTGGGTGCGGTACGACGGGTTGACGTTGACGAGGATAACGCCGATTTCGGCTGTGGCGAACTGGAGGACCGTCCACTCGGCGTAGTTCGGGCTCCACAATCCGACACGGTCGCCCTTGACGATTCCGGCTCCGAGCATGCCCTTGGCGAGGTCGGCGACGCGTCGAGCAAACTCGTTGTAGGTCCAGCGAATGTCTTGGTGCACGGACACCAGCGCTTCGCGGCTGCCGTGTGCAGCGACTGTGGCTGCAAGGTTCTGGCCGATTGTGTCGGTGAGGAGTGGACGGTCAGTTGGTCCAGCTGCGTAAGCGAGTTCGGTCATGTTCGTACCCCCGGTGTCGGTCTTCGGGCGCTCAACGTACGGCGCGGTACTCATTGTTGCAGATCAGTACCGCGAGGTCTCGCAGGAGCAACGGCTGGAAAAACGCAACACCCGGCCCAGGGGGGAGGGGCCGGGTGTTGGTTAACGTTTTCTGTTCATATGTGAACACCTCTAGTTCGTCGCAGCGGGCTCTTTGGACTAATCAATCTTCAACTTTGTTGCCCGGCGACTCATCCACTGCCGGTTCGGGCTGCTTCGATCCTCTCGGTGGTGAGCTTCGGAGCGGCGAAGAAGAACAGTGCGACGCTGAGTACGCCGGCGACAAAGAACGGCATACGCAGGGCGATATCGCGTGACGCGAAGGCATCAGTCAGTACGACGGTGAGGCCACCGAGTGCTGCGCCGATCGGCATCATCCCCCATGCAAAGAAGCGATACACGCTGTTGACGCGGCCAAGAAGTTCGTTGGGAATGATCGATTGACGCAGGCTGACCGTGATCACGTTCCACAGCACAGCAAAGAACATGAAGATGGCGAACATCGCCCAAACAAAGATCCAGTTGCGTGCGAACCCGATCAGGAAGGTCGTGAGGCCACCGAGCAGCAGCGTGAGGTAGAGCGATGGGCCGGAGCCGATTTTCCTCGCGATTCGTGATGCCGACCAACCACCGATGATGCCGCCGATGGCGCCGCCACTTTCGAGGAGTGCGAACTCGTATGGCTCGGTCCGCAACACTTCTTGAGCGAACAAGACGAGCGTTGCGCCCGACAGTGTGCCGAGCATGTTGAGGAGCCCGAGGATGATCGCCATCGGGCGGAGCAGGTCGTGCGACCACAGCCAGGAGAAGCCCTCCTTCAGTTCGACTTGCCACGGTCTGCGTTCCACTAAGTCGGTCTGTTTTGCCGACCGCTTGGTCGCCGGGATGAGTGCGATCAACGCCGCCGAGACAACGAACGTGGCTGCATCGACGAAGAACGGCACCGAGAATGCGACGATCAGGAGGAGTGCGCCGAGCGGTGGCCCCATGAACGTGTTCGCCACCTGCTCGATACTCCACAGCCGGCCATTGGCCTTTTCGAGGTTGCCCTTGTGCACGATGGCGGGCATGAAGGTTTGCGCCGAGTTGTCATAGATCACTTCGGCAAAGCCCATCAGCATCGTCGCAACGAGCACCATCCCGTACAGAAAACCGTCGGTGCCGATCACAGCGCCAGCATCGATGTCGTCAGGGCTTGGGAGGACGCCCTGCTTGCCGAGCACGATGAGCGCCACGCCGAGGGTCAGTACTGCCCTGATCGAGTTGGCAATCACCATCAGGGTTCGCCGGTCGTACCGGTCGGTGATGACGCCAGCCGGCAGGCTGAACAGCAGCCACGGGAGGCGTTGCACCACAGCGACGAGGGCGATGAGCAGCGGGTTGCGGGTGACTGCAGAGGCGAGCCACGGGTAGGCAATGATGCCGATTCCGTCGCCGAGATTCGAGATCGTCGACGCGCCGAACAACTTGAAGTAGTTGCCGCCGAGTCGGTCTGTTGGGAGACCGTTGGCTGACATTTGTTCGACAGTTTCTCACGTTTGCGTCGAAAAAACGGCGTGAATACCAACCGATTCTTCGACGCAAACGGAAGGTGGAGGTCTATTTCTGGGAAATGCGACCGCGCATTGCGGCGCTGGCCATGGCGAAGCTGATCGACCCCAGAATCAGGGTGGCGAGGAGGCCTTTGCCGAGCGTCGCCCACTCCCAGCCATCAGTGATGAGACTGCGCAGGCCGTCGAGTACGTACGTGACCGGGTTGTAGGTGGCAATCGTCGCCAGCCATCCGGTGAGGGCTTCCTTCGGCAGGAACGACGTGGTCAGGAAGGCGAACGGGAAGAAGAGAATGAAGCTCGAGTTGACCGCTGCTGGGTTGCCGGTTTTGAGGGCGATGGCATAGGGGAAACCAGCGAACGCAAGTCCCCAGAGTGCCCCGTAGAACAGGAAGGCAATCATGCCGAGAATGCCGGTGATGAAGCTGACACCAACGGCGAGGCCGAGCAGCAGGACGGGGACCGTGAGCATCATCACCGCCATCAGGTCGGCGGCCATCAGCCCAAGGAGTAAAGCGGGTCGCCGGATCGGCGTGAGCAGCAGTCGGTCGAAGTAGCCACCTTGGATATCGGTGACGAGTGCACTCGCTCGGGACACACCAGTCACGGCAAAGATAATCGACACCGGCAGCTGGAACGCTTTGAAGTCGACGACAACGCCGGACTGTTCGGCAAAGTCCTGCAGGGCACCGATGTTCACCACGAAGAAGAACACGGGAACAATGAGTGCCGGGATGAAGAACTCGGGCTCACGGAACACACCGCGGCACGCCCGCTTCGCAACCGTTTTAAGGTCGTGGAAGATCGACGAACGTCGCGCCAACGGCTGAGTGTGCGTCTGGATGTCGGTCGAGGTGGTCTGCATAGCGGTCATGATGCGGTTCCTTCCGAGTCGTCACCCGTACTTGCGTGGCTCTCGGCAAGGTGCGCGCCGGTGACTTGCAGGAAGACGTCGTCGAGGGTAGGGGTACGCAACGTGAGCGTCTGCACCGTCACCCCGCTGCCCTTGAGGGCGACAGCGACGTCGGCGATCACGGCGGCACCGTTCGTGGCCGACACGGTCAACTCGCCGGGCCGCGATTCGACGTTCGACACGCCGGCCAATCCGCGCAACTCGGATTCGATCGACGACGTGTCGCCATCGACTTCGGCGACGATCAGGTCATTGCCGATCGTTTGCTTCAACGCAGTCGGGGTACCTTCGGTTGCGAGCTTGCCGGCGGAGATAATGCCGACCCGGTCGGCGAGTTCGTCGGCTTCTTCGAGGTACTGGGTGGTGAGGAAGATGGTCATGCCCTCCTCCCGGTTGAGCTTGCGAACCTCGTTCCACACCGCAGTGCGGCTGGCTGGGTCGAGGCCAGTGGTCGGCTCGTCGAGGAAGAGGATCTGCGGCTTGTGAATGAGCGACATCGCCAGGTCCAGCCGGCGCTTCATGCCGCCCGAGTACGTCTCGACGCGGTCGTCGATCGCCGAGCCGATGTCGACGAGGCCGATCACGTCGCTCATGCGTTGCTGGATGTCGGATTTCGACAGTCCGTATAGCTCGCCTTGGAGTTGCAACATTTCGCGGCCTGACTGCTTACCGTCGATCGAGGAGTCCTGCAGGGCGACGCCGATGCGCAAGCGGATGTCGCCGGCCTGCGACGCGACGTCAAAACCAGCAACCGTTGCCCGGCCCGAGGTGGGGGTCAGCAGAGTGCAGAGCATCTTGACCATGGTCGATTTGCCGGCGCCGTTTGGCCCGAGGAAGCCGTAGATCTCGCCTGGCTGGACGGCGAGGTCGACGCCGGCAACGGCCTCGTTCTCGCCGAACACACGGCGCAGGTTGTGTGCTTCGATTGCTGCGGTCATTGCATGCTCCGTTGCTGGCTCATCATCCACTCATCCTCGACTCGTCATCCACTCATCCTCGACGCCATCCAATCTCAGACTTCGTCGCATCAAGATCCTATGGATCGTGCGTCCCAGAGTGCCTGCGAGCGCGGCCAGAAACGAGTGACTTGTGGACTGGAGCGAAGGGTCACTCGCGGGTGCTCGTCGGGCCTGAGCAGATCATTCGCGACCGAGGTCGGTTTCGCCGGCGGCGTCGTGGTCGACGTCCTGGTCCATAGCGAGGTCGACGCTGACACGGACGAGTTCGCCGGTGTAATTGTTGGGGCCCATGAACTGACCGGTGCCGTCATAGTCGGAAACGGTGGTGCCTCGGTCGAGGCCGATATCGAGGCCCGACCAGGAGATCATGAGCCAGAAGATCTGGTCGGTTTCCATCGAGCCGGCAGGCTCACCGTCGATCAGCAACGTGCCGACGCCGTGCGGGAACGGTCCCTCGCCGGTGCGTTGCATCTGGAACCCGAGCGTGGTCGCGTTTGTGGGAACCCGGCGGTCCGACGTGACGACCTGGTGGGTGCCGCCGATGTTCAGATCGTGCACGAGGTGCCCATCACGGACGAACAGTGAGTACCCGCATGTCGCATCGCCATGGGCGATCAGTACGCCGTCTGCGTTGCCGACATTTCCGGACGTGTTGACGTAGGCGGTGATCTCGTAGCTACGGCTCCGCAGGTCGGGTGCGACGTCGGACGGCACGTGGCCCATGCCCGACCAGAACGTGAAGTTTGTGCGGCTACCGGCGTGTCGTTCGGCGTTCTCGGCAAAGCGTTCACCGAAGCGATCATCGAGCGGGAGGACCTGGTTGGTGCGTGCTTCGGCCCACCACATCTCTTGCAACTCGCGGAGGCGCTCCGGCTGCGTGCCGGCGAGGTCGTGGTTCTCGTTGAAGTCGTTGGCGAGGTCGTAGAGCTCCCAGGTGTCGTCGTCGAATGCCGTACCAGGCCAGTGGTACGCCACGGCCTTGAGACCTTCGTGCCAGATGCCGCGGTGCCCGAACATCTCGAAGTACTGCGTGGTCTTGCCGGTCGACGCGCCGCCGTCGGCGATCGATGAAGCGAAGCTGGTCCCGGTCATGCCGTTCGACGAAGCAGCGTCGCCGAGGCCCAGCAGTTCGAGGATGGTGGGGGCGAGGTCAGAGACGTGGCAGAACTGATGGCGGAGCTCGCCGGCGTTCGACGCGCCCACGATGCGGTCGGGCCCGGTGATGACGAAGGGGTCGCGCACGCCGCCGCTGTGGGTGTTTTGCTTGTATCGCTTGAGCGGTGTGTTCGCGGCCATCGCCCAGCCGTGCGGGAAGTTCGAGTGTGTATCGGGCCCGCCGATGTCGTCGATCCGTGCGATCTTTTCGTCGATTGTTTCCTTGATCATGTTGAACGGTGCCATTGCGTTCACGAACCCGAGCGGACCGCCCTCCTGGCTCGCGCCGTTGTCGGACAGCACCATCACGATGGTGTCGTCGAGCTGGCCGGTCGCTTTGAGGGTGTCGATGACCCGGCCGAGGTGCTGGTCGAAGTGTTCGAGCATCGCGGCGTACGCGCCGGCGAGCCGAGCGAACAGGCGTTGCTCGTCGTCGCTGTGTTCGTCCCAGGCTTTGACGCCGAGGTTGCGGTCGGGCAGCTCGGTGCCGTCGGGCACGATGCAGCGTTCGATCTGTGCCGCGATCCGATCGGAGCGCGTCTGATCCCAACCCTTCGCGAAGATCTTGGCGTACTTGTCGATGAGGTCGATCGGTGCCTGATGGGGGGCGTGACATGCGCCCGGAGCGAGGAACATGTGCCACGGCACGTCGGGTGTGGCGGCGACGTGGCTCGTCAGGTACGTGATGGCTTGGTCGGCGAGGTCCTCGGTGACGTGGTAGCCGGACGCGTAGTTGCCGGGAGCGGTGGCGTGTGTGTTGTCGCGCACCAATTCGGGGGAGTACTGGTCGGTTTCCGCGTCGAGGAATCCATAGAAGCGGTCGAAGCCGCGACCCAGCGGCCAGCCGTCGAACGGGCCGGTCGCACCGGTTTCGGTGAGTGGCGTGCAGTGCCACTTGCCGACCATGTAGCTGCGGTATCCGTGCGGTCGAAGGACTTCGGCGAGCGTTGGGGCGTCGGCGGCGATCTTGCCGCGGTAGCCGGGGAAGCCGCTGTCAAAATTGGCGAGGCAGCCCATCCCGACGTCGTGGTGGTTACGCCCGGTGTGCAGTGCGGCGCGGGTCGTTGAGCACATCGCTGTGGTGTGGAAGCCGGTGTACCGAAGGCCGTTGGCGGCGAGCCGGTCGATCGTGGGGGTGGAAATTTCGGAGCCGTAGCAACCGAAGTCGGCGAACCCAACGTCGTCGAGCAGCACGATCAGCACATTGGTTTTCGCACCGGGCGGTGTCGGAGGGGCAGGCCAGTGTGGTGTCGAATCCGCCACTGTCGTCCCGATTGTTCCTTCAAAGTCACCCATACAACAGCACCGTAAACGAACCCCACCGCAAGGGCCACTGTCATGCTCCGGTCAGACCAAAGCGTGACAGTCTTGTCCGAATATTGTTTTGTGTCTGTGCGATTAGCTGGTGCCGTTGGCGACGTGTTGGCCGTATTCGTCGCCGGTGATCGTGCCAGCCTCGGCGGCGGGACCCTGATCGCGTGCGGGTAGGAATGGTTGAATCATGTCGATCCGCTTCCACGTGGCGACCGGCTGACCGCCGGCTGCGTCGGGCACGTACTTCGACGATGCAACTCGCTCATGGTGGTGGATGTAGCGGGCACAGTTTGGGAAGACGTTGGCGACCGTAGCCCGGACGATCAGTTGGGCGCCGGGCCACTGAGCGAGTGCGTCCGGATCGTCGGACAGTTCGGCAGTCGCCTGGAGCCGAAGTCGCTGTGGTGTGACCATGTCGATGAAGAGCAGACCGACCTTTGCAGCCGACTTGATGTTGCCCATCGACAGGAACATGCCGTTGCCGTCGTAGCTGGGGAACTCAACGGTGTGCTCGTCGACCACTCGCACCATCCCGATGGGGCCGCCCTTGTACGAGACGGTCGGCCAGCCGTCGGCGTTCACGCTCGACAGGAAGAAGTGGTCGCGTCCCTCAATGAAGGCCTGCTGATCGACGTCGATCGAGTCGGTGATGATCGTCGCCTCGAACGCCGCGGCGAGGTTGCTGGTGTCGAAGCGTGCCTGCAGGGCGCGCTGTTCGTCTCCGTAGAAGCTCATGTCGCAGCTTCGCAGAGATGGCAGCCGTTGACCCGGCCGGTGGTCGAGAGACTTAGCCGCAGCAGACGCCAGAGGTGCCGACGGTGGCGTGATCCATTTGGTTGGTGTCGCCACTCTTGACGTACCACTCCCACCTGGCGCCTTCGGGCGACTGCATCCATGTTTCAGTCTTCTCGGCGTAGCAGCACACAGCGTCTTCGACGCCGGTGGTTGCGATGCCGGTGTCGGTGATGCGGGCATCGGCTGCGACGACCTCGGCAGCTGTTTCGGCCTCGACGCCGAGGTGGTTGAGGTGGTGGAACTCACCGCGTGCAGCGGCCTCGGGGTGGTCGCTGCCGACTTCGAACAACACCAGCTTGAGCGGCGGGTTATCAATCGCGAAGTTGGCGTAGCCCGGCTTGGTCTTGGCGGGTTCGGCCCCGAACATCTTGGAGTAGAAGTCGATCGCCTCGCCAAGATCGGTGACGTTGAGAGCGAGTTGTAGGCGCATGGGGGATCACTTTCGAGAAGACGACGACGATATTATATTGATGATGATCAATACGTTACCAACATATCGATCAATGGCAATACGAATTTGCGGCATCCCTCAAATGGAGATCAAAACTGGCTGTTGAGTGAGCGAAACGGTCTCCATTTCGGAGATGGTTCGGCGCGGCGGCGTCAGCGGGCGCGAAGTTCGAGGCGATCGCGCTGCGTGATGCGGTACGTGCGATCTTGCTGTTCGAGCCAACCCAGCCGGATGAAGCTCGCAATCGCTTTGTTGACGCGCTCGCGGGATGCACCGACCATGCCAGCGAGTTCTTCCTGCGTGACCGGCAGTGTGAACTGGTCGGACCCGTCAGCGAGCTCGAGGAGGCGCTTGGCAGTACGGCCGGTGACGTCGAGGAACACCGAGTCGGCGAGTGCTTCGTCGGTGACGCGGATTCGCTGAGCGAGCATGCGGGTGACGTTCCACAGCAGCTTCGGATACTGATCGAACATCGCCAGAATCGGCTCAAAGGGGATGGCGAACACGGTGGTGGGCTCAAGCGCACGGGCCATGGCGGAGCGGGGGCCGTTGTCGAGCATGCTCATCTCGCCGAACAGATCGTCGGGCTCCATCAGCGCAACGACGCTCTCGCGACGGTCGATTGGGTTGGCGATCGCAATGGCCATGCGGCCGCGAATTACCAGATACAACGAATCGGGCGGGTCGCCTTCGTTGAACAGCACGTCGCCGCGGATCAGGTGTCGCTCCTGGCCTGCTGCAGACACTGCAGCGAGCGCCTCCGGAGGCGCGTCGGCGAAGAAGTCGGTTCGGGCGAGGATGTCTTCGTGAGCCATGACGCAGGTCACGGTACTACCCTCCGAGGCTGTGCCGCATGTTGAAACAGTTTGGACTGTTGTTGTCGGCGGTGGCAATGGCCAAAGATTTGGCAAACCAAAGCAGTATGAGCTGCTCGGCGACCGTCGGATGATCGATCATTCCAGGGCGATTGCCGAGCAGATGAGTGCCGGTGTTGTGGTTGTTGTGCCTGCGAGCGACGCTGTTGCTGAGGGTGCGATTGCGGGTGGAGATTCGCGTTCGGCATCGGTCAGGGCAGGTCTTGCGGTCGTGCCTGACGACGCAACGATCATCTGCGTGCACGACGCCGCCCGGCCCTTCGCGTCGCCTGCGTTATATGCGCGTGTGATTGCTGCGGTTGCGGCCGGCGCTGACGCGGCAGTGCCCGGTATTGCCGTGGCGGACACGATCAAAGTCGTGGAGGCCGATGGCACGGTGGTAGCTACGCCCGACCGGTCCACACTGGTGGCCGTGCAAACACCGCAGGCCTTCCGTGCTTCGGTGCTGCGCGCTGCGCATGCTGCTGGTGGCGACGCGACGGACGATGCTGCCCTGATCGAACAGGCGGGCGGCACGGTGGTCGTTGTCGAAGGTGACCATTTCAATCGAAAGATCACGTTGCCCGACGACCTCGAATGGGCGCGACGCGAAATGGGCGAACGATGACCAGGCTTGGCGATATCAGAGTCGGGCAAGGTTTCGACATCCATCAGTTCACCGACGACCCGAGCCGCATCCTCGTACTCGGTGGCGTCGTGTTCCCTGACAGTCCTGGGCTCGCCGGTCACTCTGACGCCGATGCGGTGGCGCACGCCTGTGCCGACGCGCTGCTCGGTGCAGCTGGCCTCGGCGACATTGGGATGCACTTCCCTGACACCGACGAACGGTGGCGTGGCGCCGACTCGATTACGTTGCTGAAGCACGTGGTCAGTCTGCTCGCCGCGGATGGTTGGGGAGTCGGCAACATCGACACAGCGCTCGTCTGCGAGCAGCCGAAGATCGCGCCGCGTCGAGACGAGATGCAGCAGGTGCTGAGTGCGGCGGTCGGAGCACCAGTCACCGTGAAGGGTAACCGGGCCGAAAAGCTTGGTTCTATTGGTCGCAGTGAAGGTGTCGTGTGTTTCGCCACGGCGCTCATCCAACGAATGACGAACACGTCGGAAACGGACGAATCATGAGCAAGCAGGGTCGAAGCCGTGGTATCTCCGGTGGAACAGGCAAGCGTCAGGGAAAGCCCGGCGGCAGTCCTGGTGGGAGCGCAGGTGCCAGTGCGGGTGGCCGCGTCGGCGGCCGTCCGGGCAGCCGTCCTGGTCAACGCAGTGGGCCTCGGCCGGGCCAGCGCAGCGGTCCGCCGCCGCGCCGAACCGGTGGCCCGCAGGGTGGTGGCCGTGAGGCCGATCCGCGTACCCCAGGTCGTGGGCTCGGTGGCAAGCAGATCGAGGGGCGCCAGGCCGTCCGCGAGCTGCTCATGGCTGAGAAGCGCAAGGTCTACGACATCTTTATCAGTGCTGATCTCGAAGGTGATGCTGGCGTCGCCGACATCGTCGAGATCGCCCGCGCCCAGCGTGTAATGGTCACCTACATCGCACGTGTCAAGCTCGACCGCGAGGCCCGCAGCGAATCGCCGCAGGGTGTGCTCGCCACTGCCGCTGAACTCGAAGAGGCTGACCTCGGCGAACTGCTCCGAACGAAAAACGGGGTCAAGCCGTTCCTCGTTGCCGTCGATGGCGTGACCGATCCGGGCAACCTCGGAGCAATCATTCGCAACTGCGATGGCGCCGGCGTCACCGGCGTGCTGCTCCCGAAGCATCGTGCGGTGCACGTCACCCCGACGGTGGCGAAGGCGTCGGCTGGTGCGATCGAACACGTCCCGATCGCACTCATTCCTGGTCTTCCAGCAACGCTCGCCAACATGAAAGATCACGGCATCTGGATTGTCGGGCTCGACGACAGCGCCGACCGGGATCTCTTTGACCTGGCGGCGCTGGCCGACGAACCGATCTGCCTCGTCCTCGGCGCCGAGGGAGGCGGCCTGTCGAAGCTTGTCAGGCAGCGGTGCGACACGATCGTGTCGATCCCGATGATGGGCCGCATCAGTTCACTGAATGTTTCCGCCGCTGCGGCACTTTCGACCTACGAAATTGCTCGGGGCAGACGAGCTGCGCCTTAGCCTGGATCCACCGTGTAGGTGATGGTGGTGGGTGGTTCGCGTCCACCAAAAAGGCCTCCCGAGCTGGGATGATGTTGATACTCGAAGTCAACGTAATCCAAGCCACAGGAGGCACTTTCTGTGTTCTCAGTATCGCGCACTATCGACCGCTACGACACGTCATTCGATCATGACGGTCTGATCGCCAACGCCGGGCTGATCGTGGTCGCCACGCTGATGTCTCGACTCGGCCTCGAAGCACTCGCGAACCGGTGGGTGCGGACCGGGTCGCACGCCCCTGGCCGCAAGCTCTGCACGCTGATCGCCGCGATGGTCGCTGACGCGACCCGCATTGATCACACCGACGTGCCGCGCGCTGGCGCGACACAAACGGTGTTGCCGTTTCGGGTGATGGCACCCTCGACGATCGGAACATTTTTGCGCACGTTCACGTTCGGCTTCGTCCGTCAACTCGACGCCGTCGCAGCACGGCTACTCGCGAACGCATGGGCCGCGGGCGCGGGCCCCGGAGACGGCAACATGGTGATCGACTTGGACTCCACGATCTGCGAGGTTCATGGCCACGCGAAGCAGGGCGCCGGATACGGCTACACCAAATGCCTCGGCTACCACCCCCTCGTCGCAACACGGGCCGGGACCGGCGAAGTCTTGTTCTCGCGGATGCGGAAAGGATCAGCCGGATCCAGCCGCGGGATCAACCGGTTCGTCGACGAACTCGCCGGCGTTTTACGCCGCGCGAAAGCAACCGGCGCGAAAACGGTGCGCGCCGATTCGGGGTTCTGGTCGTGGGAACTGCTCCGAACTTTGGATCGGCACAAGATGGCCTGGTCAATCACCGTCGCCAACCATGCCAAGGTGAAAGCCGCCATTGCCAACATTGCTGATGACGGGTGGGTCGATATCGACTACACACTCGGCGGGTTCGCCCAAGTGGCCGAAACCACCTATGTCGGCGGCGGACCGCGCAAGAAGGACCGTCGCACCGTCCGCCTCGTCGTGCGACGCACCCGCCTGGCCGAAACCGCCCAAGCCCGCCTGTTTCCCGAGTGGCGACACCACAGCTTCATCAC
>Ga0335398_10000892_pt1 | contig 52100 bp, 45 predicted proteins | sample BON03_FD_205742 | JGI IMG/M metagenome (GOLD analysis project Ga0335398, IMG submission 205742) | Freshwater microbial communities from Lake Bonney liftoff mats and glacier meltwater in Antarctica - BON-03 (spades assembly) (version 2) | ecosystem: Environmental > Aquatic > Freshwater > Ice >... | reverse complement strand
CCCGGCACCTCGGATTTCCAAGCCCTCACCATGGACCTCTTCGCCACCGCAATCGACGCCGCAGGCGGACAATCACCGCCTCAAATCGATGGCCGCTCCATCCTTCCTCTTCTCAAGTCCGGAAGTCAGCCCGCCTTCCAGCGTTATCTCTTCTGGGTCCGCCGCGAAGGAAACCTCCGCTATATGGGCGGGACCAGCTGGGCCATGCGCCGTGGCCCGTGGAAGCTCGTCAAAAACACCCCGATGCAAGCCTGGGAGCTTTTCAATCTCGAAAGCGACCCGCTCGAAACCACCGACCTGGCCTCTAAAAATCAAGCGAAGTTCCAGGAACTGGCGGTCGGAATGCGGGCCCACATCCAACGCGGGGGCGCCGTTCCCTGGCAACAGGGCGAGTAGCCGCCCCGCAGCCCCATAAAAAAACCACGCTTCCGGTGAAGCGCGGTTTGTGAAAAATCCCGGGGGGCTTTGAAAAAGAGCGCGGCCCAAGGAGCGCGGCCTAAAAGGGAATGTCGTCGTCGTCGTTGTCAAAGCTATCCGACGCAGCAGCGCCCCCTTGATTGGAAGCAGGGGGAGCCGATCCCTGCTGTCCCTCGTCATCCGATGACGAGTTGCCACCCTGTGGGTTGTTCCCTCCGCCACCGCTTTTGCCACCACCACCGCCGGGAAGAAACTGCATATTCTCTCCCACGACGCGAAGGCGGCTGCGCTTCTGGCCGGACTGCTTGTCATCCCACTGGTCGAGTTGCAGACGGCCCTCGATAAAGACCGGCCGGCCCTTGCCAAGATATTGCCCGGCAAGCTCGGCCTGACGCCCCCAAAGGGTCACATCCACGAAGGTGACTTCTTCGATCTTCTCGCCATTATCCCCGATGCGCACCCGGTTGACTGCCATGCCGAGGTCGGTGACCGCTGTTCCCTTGGGGGTATAGCGGATTTCAGGATCCCGGGTGAGATTCCCGAGAAGCATCACTTTGTTGACACTGGCCATGGCGAAGTTGGAGGGGAGGGTTAGGAAAGACGTTGGTAATGCTGAAGGTGCACTGAAGAATTGAGCTTCAAACGGCTCTTGACGTTGCTGACAACATCCGGGCCTCCTTCAAAGACATAATTCACGTAGTGACCTCCGTCGAGTTTGCGGGCGTTGTAAACAAACTGTTTGCGGCCCAGCTGCTTGATTTGATCCAGCTTGGCGCCTTCCTCTTCGAGTTCTTTGGCGACGGTCCTGACAAGATCATCAATGCTCTTCTCGGTTCCCTGGGTGTTCAGGACGATCAGGCCCTCGTACTTGCGATTCATCTTCCGGTAGTTTTTTCGGTTTCTTTTGAGATCGAGTGTTAAACTCGTTGGCGGCTTTTTCAATGCCGTCGGAAGCTGCAAGCTGAACAGCATCGGCGGATCTTGCAAGCGTGTTTTCAAGGAGTTCTCGTTCTGCGACCGCAAAGTTGCCAAGAACATGCCCCACCAACTGCTCCCCGCTGGCATCCCCGATGCCTATTTTCAATCTTGGAAAGGCCTCCGAAGGAAGATGAGCCAGAAGGGAACGCACTCCGTTGTGCCCCCCGTGGCCTCCCTTCAGCCGGAAACGCAAGTGCCCCAAAGGCAGGGAAACATCATCGAAAACCACGAGAATTTCCTCGGGCTTCCACTGATAAAAACGCGAGATCGATCCAATCGCCCGGCCACTTTCATTCATAAAGGTCTGCGGCTGAATCAGGGCAATCCCGCCCAGCTGGCAGATCTTCGACTCCCACTTCGATTCCAGCTTGAATGACCCGCCGACCCGGTCCGCCAGGACCTCAAGAATTTGGAATCCCACATTATGCCGGGTTCGCAGATACTTTTCCCCGGGGTTCCCGAGTCCGACAATTGCTTTAAGATCGCTCATCCTTCCGGAGGGTCACAAAAAACGCCCGACACTGGAAGCGCCGAGCGTTTTGAAATGATTTAAGAGAACCGGGAATGACTTAAGCGCCCTCTGCAGGAGCTTCCTCTTCGCCACCTTCGGCAGCTTCGCCCACTCCTTCTTCACCCTCATCGTCAGATGAGATGGCGACGCGGGATTCATTCACGATGGCCACGAGGACCTCTCCGGAAACGGCTGAGACCACTCCTTCCGGCAGGGCCAGCTGGCCGACCGTGATGAAATCGCCCACTTCGAGCTTGCTGACATCGGCAGAAATGGTCTCGGGAAGATCCTTCGGCGCACAGGTGATCTCGAGATCACGGATCAACTGCTCAAGAACACCCCCACCCTTCACTCCGGCAGGCTCACCGTGGAGTTCAACGGGAATGGCGGCACTGATCTTCATGCCTTCGGTCACCGCGAGGAAATCGGCGTGGACGAGGGCTCCGGTCAGGGCATTGTGCTGGGTTGCCTGAAGGAAAGCGGTTTGGGCAGCCCCCCCATCGACTTCGAGATCAACGAGAATACTTTCCGAAGCACTGTGCGCGAGCATGTCGGTGAGCGTTTTAGTATTCACCTTGATGTTGAGGTTTTCCTTTCCCCTGCCGTAAACCACGGAGGGAACGTAGCCTTCACGGCGCATTTGCTTAAGGACACCTGAGCCAGTGCGCTGGCGGGTTTCGGCTTTGAGAGATTGGGTCTTCGCCATAGATTTGATGGGTTGGGCTTCCTGCGGCTGTTCCGCGCGGGGCGGGTGAGTAAACTGCGGAGCGTCCTTTAGTCAATCCCTGTTTTTCATCTCAGGGGCGATTCGGGCGATTTTTACAAAAAATCGCCCCGGTCTGTTCCCAGCCCCCTCAAAAACGAAGGCTTTTACTTGAGATCAAAGAGCGAAGTCACGGACTCGCCTTCGTGAATCCGCCGGATCGCCTCCCCCAATATCGGAGCAATGGTCACGGGCTTCACTTTCCCGCGAGCCTCGACAGGCGTGGAATCGGTCGTAATGACCTCTTCAATGGCGGAATTTTCGATCCGTTGGTGGCCCAGCTCCCCAATCACGGCGTGGGTCACCGCCGCGAAGATGCGTTTGGCCCCTCCTTTTTTAAGAATTTCGGCAGCGGCACAGAGGGTCCCGGCGGTCTCGGTCATATCATCAACCAGCACAACGTCGCGTCCGGCCACATCTCCAATGACCTGCATCGCTTCGACTTCAGTGGCGGACACGCGGTGCTTCGCCACGATGGCAAGCTGGGCCCCAAGGGCATCAGAATAAGCGCGGGCCATTTTAACCCCTCCAACGTCCGGCGAGACCACGGTGAGATTCGCACAATTGTCGCCAAAGCGTTCGCGAAGCTCGCGGATCACGATCGGTTTCCCATAGAGATGATCGACCGGGATATTGAAGAATCCCTGGATCTGCGGGGCGTGCAGGTCCATCGTGACGACCCGATCGACCCCGGCCGCCGAGAGGAGATCGGCGACCAATTTGGCCGTGATGGGCACGCGGGGTTGGTCCTTGCGATCCTGGCGGGCGTATCCGAAAAACGGAATCACGGCATTGATCCGTCCCGCGCTGGAGCGCTTGGCCGCATCAACCATGATCATCAGTTCCATCAAGTTGTGATTGGTGGGCGGGCAGGTCGGCTGGATGATGTAAACATCCTCGCCGCGGATATTCTCGTTGATCTTGACGAAGGTCTCACCGTCCGGGAAGGCGGTCACTTTGACATCGGCAAGCGGGCGTTTCAAGTAAGAGGCGATTCCTTGCGCCAGGGCGGGGTGGGCCGTCCCGGTGAAAAGTTTCATGCCGAAGTTTGCAACCATGTCCGGGGAGGCTTAGCGGGTCACTGGCGCGGGATCAAGACCCGCTTCCGGATTGATGATGGCGGAGAGCTCTTTTTCAGTCAGAATCGCCGGTGTGATGCGCACTGTTTCAAAGAGCTGGAGATTTTCCTGAAGCTGGGTCCACTGGACCTTCCACCTCGGAGTGATCGGCTCCATCACCTGCTGGCTGGCCTTATATTTTTCAGCAGCCGCCAGCATCAGAGCATAGGCCAACCCGGGCTTCCGTGGGCGGGCTTCCTTCCAAACCCTGTCACCCTGTCGAAACAAGAGCTCCCCCTCCAGATAAGCAATGCGGGCTTCAATTTCCAAACGGAACTCCTTGTCGGCGGGGATCTCCCTCCAATAGTCCAGAATTTCAATCCGGCGATTTAATCGCTCAACAGCCACTCGAAAGTGGCGGGCGGCAGTGACATTTTTGCGCTGCTCCTCCGCAATCAAGCCCTGACGATACTGGCTCCTGGCCGCGTAAAGATAAGGCTTCAAGTAGGACTCCCTCACCCAAAGACGCTCCATCGCCTCGGCATACCCAACCTCCGCCGCCTCGAACTCACCCAAGGCCTCATGCACGTGAGGAATCATGACGATTGCGACCGAAGAATAAGGGTTCAATTTGAGGGCCCCCAGGAAGTGGGCCATCGCCACCTTGGCATATTCTTCAGCGAGGTCCTCTTTTCCATCATCAAAGGCCCGGGTGGAATACCTCAACGCGAGTCGCCCGGAACTCTCCAGAATGTCGTGGTTGTATCCAGTCTCTGCGGCCTCTTTGAAGACCTCCAGCAAATCGAAGACGTCGCTTTGGTTATCTCGTGTTTCCAGGGAAGCCTTCGCTTCCTCGTAGAGACGATGGGATTGCATAAATCGCCACCCCAGGAATCCCAACCCTGACGCAACCAAAAGAAGCGAACCCACGACCAAAAATGCCAGCACCCGGTTTCCACCCCCTTGGTTTTTGCCAGGCTTCCGGGCGATAATGCCCACCAGAATACCGGCCACCAACGCACACGCCGGAATATGAAACACGAAACTGAAAAAACTCTGGGCTAACATCGCCACCAGCCCACAAAGAGCTCCGATCCTCAAGGGCGTCTCCAGTCCCGGATCAACCCGGCTTTCAAAGGCCACCGCGATCACTCCCGTCACAACGAGTGCAAACAAGCACACAATGACAATGATGAACCCCACCAGCCCGTAGTCCGCCAGGACCTGGAGGAACTCATTGTGTGCGAACTTGGGATTCGCGCTATGAATCGGGTACTCGTCGGGATCCCAATGCTCAAGGGCAAGATACGAGAAGGCTCTCGGGCCGCTGCCAATTACGGGCGACTCTTGCAAAATTTCGAACGCCATCTGCTGAAAATAAACCCGGCCCCCGTCGCCGATTTCAACGTTCTCTTTCACCTCTTCATTGAGGACGACAGCCCTGCGATTCGAGAGCTCCTGGACAACCGAAAAGCTGGTAACAGCAAGCCCTACCAAAACCAACAAACCCACAATCGACGCTCCTCCAAATCTCGGATGCTTGCGACTCTTCATGGAAAGCAACCCAAGAATGACCCAAACCCCAAAACCAACAACGAACGCAACCCAACCTCCACGTGATCCAGATAACACCAAACTTGTAATTGCTGAGAGGGAGACCAACCCGCAAATAATCCGAAATGGCCACGACTTCACAACCAAGGCCAGAGTGAGAAAGAGAAACAGCGACCCGTTCAAAAACGCGGCCAAATAGTTATAGTGCCCGAAAAAACCAGTCGCAATGGGCTTCGAGCCAAAAGGGTCTCTCCAAACGAACCACGGGGACTCCCCATTCAACTGCAGGGCTACCACGATTGCATTGGCGCAGCACGCCAGCCCAATGCTCCCGGCAAAAATCCAAACCCCGGCCCTCCGCTCCGCAACCCCCGCCAAATAACCCCCCAAAAATATCAAAACAATCGCAAGATCCCCCACCGCAAGCCCAACCGGTCCGCCGACAAGCGCCCGCCAAATAAAATACGTTCCTCCCAAAAAAATCGCACCCACCAGCGGCACTCTAATTTCTGACGTTCCCCTCCGTGCGAGATCGATTGCCAGGAGAACACCGCCTGCGGCAAAAACGATCATCCCACCTCCTGCACGAGCGTGCGTAAGGTCAACTCCCATACCCAGGATCAGAAGAATTCCGACCACAAACACCAGTCCTGTAACGCCCTGTAAAACCTTCATCTTGCTCCTTTTCCAAATAAGACTGCGGGAATTGTTTTAATCAGAATCCGAAAATCCTCCCAAATCGTCCACCGGTCGATATAGGCAACGTCGAGTTCCACCCATTCATCAAAACTGGTAATATCGCTCCGACCGCTAATCTGCCAAAGGCAGGTGATACCGGGTTTCATACTCAGACGGCGGCGGTGTGCCGAGTCGCCAATCGCTTCAATTTCGTGGACCGGAAGAGGTCGGGGGCCAACCAGGCTCATTTCCCCCTTTAGGACATTGATGACCTGGGGAATCTCATCAATACTGTATTTCCTTAAAAATCGGCCAAACGGGAAGACCCGCGGATCGCCCTCCAACTTGAACGTCGGACCCTCCATTTCATTACCGTGTTCCTCCTTGATCTGGCCCAGTTGGGCCTCCGCGTTCGGGTTCATTGTCCTGAACTTGTAAATATTAAAAGGCTTGCCATAGAGACCGGCCCGCCGCTGCCGGAACATGACGGGACCTCCGGGACTCGCAAACTTGATTCCAATGATTGCGGCGATCCAAAAAGGAGATGAGCCAATCGTAAGCACGAGCGAACCAACGATATCCACCAGCTTCTTTGCGAACAACTGCCATGAGAGCTCCGGAGTCGATCGGAAAACCAACATGGGCTTCCCGCCCACCACATCGAAACTTGGGCGCGCCACCTGGGTTTTCAGGAACGAGGCACCGATCCAAGCCTCGACCCCCTGGATTTCGCAAGCTTCGACCGCCCGTGACACCCGCGCAAACTCGGTGTGCCCTGCCAGAAATACCACACGTTGAACCGACTCGTTCTGAATGAGACTTTCTAAATCTTCAACGCTATGTTCCCCCAAATCAAAATGAGCAATGATCTTCCAGGCAGAAGAAACCTCTGAATCCACTTCGTTTAGAAAGGCGGTGGTTTCCTCCCCGCTGCCAGCCAAGACAACTCGCTCGAGAAAGCCCTCATTTTTCGCCCTGTTCTTCAGGATCCTGGATGTCGCAGACATCCGTCCCCACAGGAGGATCAGGGTAATGACGAAACCAGCAGCCAAAATAAGCCGCCTCGTTCCTTCCAGTTTTCCAAAGACCGCCACAGTCCCGACGATGAAGGCCATCAGCAGAACCCCTCGAAAAAGGCCATTCAAGCTCTGGCCCGGACTCTTGGAAAGGAGACGGTCATAGTGCCCGAATTTTTCAAGCAGCAGCGGCGTCAACGGGACCGCGATGTACACAACCCACATCATGGCCTCCAGACCAACTTCACCGCCATAAACCATCCCAAGGACTGATCTGAGCGGTTCCCTGAGCGCAGCCGCCAGGCCAAAGGCAGCCCAGACAAGGACTGCATCAATGATCTGCAGAACCTGAATCGAGAAATGTTGCTTGGCGCCTCTATCATTCATGATCCAAGATCTTCCCGTCAGCAAGGGACGGATCGACTCCCTCGCCCGGCGCTGCCACGACAAGAGGCACAAGTTCCCTTAGAAAATCGGCAATATGTTCTGTGGTTTGCTCCTCGTTCAAAACCGCGAATCTCCCCGTTGAGTAGCCCTGTTCGACGAACTTCCCGGTAATAAACGATGAAAAGGTGGCATAAGCCCATCGCTGATCATATCCCTTGAAGAGACGATCTTTTATGTCTTCACCCGTCCGTTCATAATGCCCCGCAACAATCTCGGTATGCCCCAGGAACGTGTAGTAAAAGGCTCTCCAAACGTAGGCCTTCTCGCCATTCGCCAGCACCACCGGCTCAGGTTCGCCACCCTCCCCGCGGCTTTCCATCCGCACGATGCGGCAAATGATTTCCTTGACCGGCAATGGCTCACCGTTCGGTAACACTCCGTCCCAACTGAAGTAGCGTTCACTCACGAACTCCCACCCCTGCGCACGCAAACAGACTTCAGGCCGATGAATACTTTGGCTCAGATTTTTCCCCGAAAAAACAACGGACACCTCGACCGGCGGGCGAATGCCATCAAGGTGCGAATACTGCATCCGCTCGAACTCCGTATCCTTGGCCAAGACCTCCTTCTCCCTTTTCCCGGGTTCCGAAGGGATCCCCATCCAGTCGCCAAATTCCTCGGGAAGATCCCTCGCAAGCCTCGAAGACTTCATGCTGGAAGCCTTTGGAAAAGCAAACACGATGCCCGCAAAAGCAAGCGCCACGAAAAGTAGCATGGCAGCACGCTTTTTCATTCTGTTGTCACCTCTCTCATTTCGGTTCTAGTCGATCTCACCGACCGCTTCACTTTCTTCTTCCGGCGCTCCTCAATATTCAAGAGGAAATCGACCAGATACAGTCCCGCGAGTGCGATTGGGAAGAAAAATAAAAGTCCCGCCCAGTCGTGATAGGTTTTCTTCGCAAAGTCAGCCATTCCCAGTTGGGAAAGCACCAAAATCGTAAAAATTCGCCCGAAATTCCCGACAATGGCAAGTGGAAATGACGAAGCAAACAGCACCGCCTTTTTCCAAAGCTTCTTCTGGGTATAATTCGCGTAGACCGCCGCAATCATGACAAGCGCCATCAGGGAGCGGATCCCACTGCATCCTTCCGCAATCTCAAGATCCGTCCCTTTCACCGTGATCGTCGATCCTGTCGAGGTTAAATCCATTCCCATCAACGTTCCCACGAAGTAACAAGACTCGGTGATAAAAGTCTGCAGGTTTCCGGTGAGTGCGGCCTCCAATCCAGGAACCGGGATGGTGAACCAGAAAAAGAAGGCGGGAAAAATCACGGCCTTCGTGATCTTGAATCCAAAGCAAAAATGAGTCAGACCGATGATGACAAAAGGAATCCCAATCAGAGCAAGGCGGGGCTGAATCGTCCGAATCGAGACCAGGTAGAGCAGAAGGCCAAATCCAAGCGCCCACATTCCCAGCCATGATGGCTTGATCCGCTCCAGCTTGGACTTCTGCCAAGCCAGCCAGATCATCACGCAGAACGCGAATGGAATAAAACGGCCATGGAGAAACCCGTTCTGGGAATTACAAGCATCCCAGGTCCATCTGGCCAAGGTCTTCCCCCCCGTCGTCGGATAGGCTGGATAGACCGTGTACATCAGCAGAAGGACAACCAGTGCGCCCAAACCCATGGCCAATGTCGAAACCGACAGATTTCGAATTTCGCACAACTCCAAACGATCCTCCCGGAGGGGTTGTGGTTGACTGACTACAGAATTCATTTCCTTGATTAACGATGATTATCCAAGACCGACAAGCTCAATCATCTCGGGAAATTACGGACCCGCCGGGGTAGACAACATCATCGTCCGTCCACAATGCGCGGTCCACGCCCGCTGACCTGATTTGAAAGCGCAGCCCGCTTTCACGATGAAAAAAAATGGGGACGCCGAATCGGTCAGTCAATTCACCCTGATCATTGACCGAAGCATGCGCGGGTGGAATCCAAGCAATTTTCTCCCGATTCCCCCCCCTCAAAAAAGAGGTGATCGCTTGATTGTCGGGCAGGAATTGGGCCTCAAAATTCTTCACCACGAGTTGGCAATCATTCAGTAACCAAAAAACCGCCTCCAAATCATCGGCGACACTCCGATTGGAAGATCCATATTCCTCAAAGAATAACGACTTGGTGATGATGCGCGATGGCGCAGGAACCCGTGCCATTCCCACCTTTGCCTCTTCTACGCGACTTGCCGCGTCCTCTCCGGGCGTTCGGGACAAAATTCCCGGAGGACGAAGAAAGAAAACAAGCGCAATCAGTGCCCCGATGGCGCTCCCGATGACGATACGCCTCCTCACGACAAGTTCATTAACCCGAGGGGGGGATCCTCACCGGTGACATCATAAAACCGGCCAATATTTGGAAAAATTAAAGGCAGGTCGCTCTTGGGCACTCCCATCCAAAGGGCCAGTTCCGCGGAATACTCATCGACCGAAGTCGTTGGAACCAAGCGACCCCGACCCGAATCCAGAACGCTCCCCAGGGAAAGCTCCGGGTAATCTCCATAGACCTTCTTGCCATTGACCGCGCCTCCCACGACAAACTGGTTTCCTCCCCAGGCATGATCACTTCCCCCGCCGTTCGCGGAAAGAGTGCGGCCAAAATCCGACGCCGTAAAGAGCGTCACCTGATCTTCCAGCTCCATCTCAACGACGGCATCTTGAAACTCATTGATGGCTTGGCTCAGCTGCCGCAACATCGCCGGATGAGGATCAAGGGAGGAATGGTGATCCCAGCCACCGGCCATCACGAAGAAGGTCTGACGCTTCTTATTCAGCCCGCCCCGGGCCGCCATACTCTCCGCCACATCTTTTAACTGCATCGAGATCGGATTCGTTACCGTGAAAGGACTCTCCACCGGATCAGCAAGGGCCAGCGCCTCCCGGTACTCCTGCCCCGCCGCAATGGCCTCCTTGGTGCGGGAGGCGAAGGTCTTCTCGAAGACATTCCGATACTCGGCATCCAGGACGCTTTCAATGGCCCTCCTCCGGGCCAGATGGGCGGGATGATCCCAGTTGGCCAGCCCCGGCACGCTCCCCGGACTCTTCGAAAAGACACTCGTTCCGGCACTACTTTGGAAAAGGTTGATACCGGCGAGCGAGATATTCATCGACACCCCGCTCACCCCGTTGAGATCTGCAAAAAAGTCAGCCAGCCGACCTCCCCATCCTGATCCCGCCGAACGGGTATCCGGCAAGCCCGATTGCCAATGCAATTGCTGATCCGAGTGCGAAAACAGTCCAAGAGGCAACTTCGCCGACCCATTCTGAATCCCCGCCACCGTCGTCCGCTCAACCAGAGTCCCCACGTTTGCCACGAAGGCCGCCTTCCCACCCTCATACAATGCCAGCAATTCACTCATGCTCTTGGTAAGAGCAAGTTGGCGTCCGTCGGGCAGAGTCTCCGACAAATCAGAAAGGTCGCCGGGTGCCAGCGCGGCACTTCCACGCGCAAGCGCATAATCAGCGTAGGCCTCGCCCCTGCTTGGCGTGAGCATGTTAAACGAGTCATTTCCCCCTGCCAGGAAGACACAAACGAGGGCCTTGTAATCTTCTTCCGGAGGATCGTCGGCAGCGGCCAAAGAACCCGTAAGACGCAAATTAAAGATGGAAGATAGGGCCGCAATCGACCCGACAGAAGCACAACTGGCCTCGCCGAGAAAACGTCGGCGTTTCATCAATTCCAAATCCTTGCTCATAATCTACTTGAGTACACTAAAGTCTGGCGAAGTCACAATCGTTTGGACAGCCACGCCCACCTTGTTTGCATCGACTGCCTCCCCGGCAATTCTGTCGATGACCGCCGCCCTGGTAGACCCGGACATCGCTCCAAAAGTCAGCAAATTATCGAGGTGATTTACCAAAGCCTCGGTATCTCCGAGCATCGCAAGCTCATCGGAATAATCGATACCACGTACCGAATGCCCCGTGATCGCGGTAGATTTCAGTCGATCGTGTGTCGCCAGCAATGCACTCGATGTTGCGATCTGGAACTCCGGTGCCACCAGGCCAAGGTCATTGATCAGTCCCGCAGGAGAATGATCTGGAAGGTAAAAATTAAAGACGGAAGGAGACGACATCACGAATTGTCCAAACTCACTCTTTAACGAAGATGCCGAAACCCCATACTTCCCCGATTCATCAGGCAGGGCGAAGGCCCTCATCAGATGGGTCATTCGGAGCAACGGCTCCCGGAGTTTGCCACGCCGGCCTTCCCCAAGATCCCTCGATCTTGCTTCCGGGTCTAAAAAGATCGCACGAAGAACCGGCGCGAGCTCGCCCCCTCCCGCCTGCCAGGCCAAACCTACCCGCCTGAGATAGTCCGGGCCGGGGTTTGATGAGGTGAAACGTTGAATCAATAATCGACTGACAAAAGGCGCGGCACTATCGTGGTCAACAAGGGCGTCCAAAGCCTGTTGCACGTCTTCTTCGCCAGTCTGCCCGGCTGGAATCACGACATCATTGAAAAGGCTTTTGGACCCGGGTTCATGTTCTTCATCCCAGACCTTCATCGGAAACTTATAATCATCCCCGGTCGCCGGATCGTAAAAGCTGGTGGCCGGGCGACCTCTCATCGTCGTTGAGTGACTCATTCCGGTGAAAACCTTGGCGAGTTCGGTGATGGTGGAATTATCGTATGTCGGGACGCTGTTTCCTTCGTTGTCCAACTGGTGCGCCCCGTCCAAATCAAGGTTCCACAGACCGATCGTAAATAATTGCATCACTTCGCGCGCAAAATTCTCATCGGGAAAACGGTTCGTGCCAGGGTCCGATTTACGATTATTGAGATGGGACAAATAGAAGCCCATCGTCGGGCTATAGGTCACATCGGCCAAAACATCCCGATATTCACCAAACGCTCCCCCAACGAATAAGTCATAGTAAGATGCCTGGGTAAGGGGATTATCCCCGATCACCGATCCCGCTTCGTTGTTCACCACAAAAATTTGGCTCAGCGCATAGGCTGTCCGGTGCCGTAGTTGGTCCGGCGCGGTCAAGACCGTCCGCCACCAGGCGTGTCTCCACATGTGTGCGGAAACGGGCTGCCCGGTCCTAAAGATTTGACTTCGTGTTGTCGTAGGATTCAGAGACATTTGCTGTCCCATCCATCCCGTTAATCCAAGTGTCATCACCTCTTGGATCGCTTCAGGTGTCGGCCCGAAGGTTGCTTGCCCCAAAAAACGAGACGCTTCGGAAGCATCCGGTAATCTCTGAGGGAGAATCTCCCCCGAAGCCAGAACCATCCCTTCAGGTCGCTCAAGGGAAATCATTGCCGCTTCGAAGTCCGGCCTCGTTAACGAACCAGAACCATAAGCATCATCGTCGCTCCAACCAAGTTGCGCTTCCTCCCAGGCACTCAACCCATCCCCGTCAGCGTCATGGTCTCCCACCACAAGTCGATAAAGGCCTCCGGACCCGGAAGCAGGAAACTCGATGGCGCGGACCATATCCCTCAAAAGAGGCGGACCCGTCATCACCGGAAGCCAATCAGAAGTCTCCTCTTCCCAGATTTCAACGGCATAAATCTTTCCCGCGACACCAACCCATCGGAGCGTTAACACGCCCTCTTCCAGCATCGGCGGATCTACGCTGAGAAAGCTTAATGGGTCGGACGGATCAGTTCCGGCAACCATTTCGTCAAAATTCGAGAAACCGTCACCATCAAGATCCCCCTCGTCTGCCGGCACTCCGGAATGACGAAGCGTCCAAATCTCCGAGGCCCCGTCCCCATCGAGGTCGAGAACCCCGAGGGCCGCTCCCGGAAGGGCGGCCAGACCCGCCCCGAGCGAGTATCGCAACGCCCTCAAAAACGAGGTAATGAAAAAAGTTTTGCTACGCATCGAATCAAAAAGGAGGAGACCGGGAACCTAATCATAAAGAAATTCCAGGTCAACCTTGCAAAAAAATCACTGCTTGGAAACGACTCCAAAGACCTCGGAATAAATGGCTGCTGATCGCCGTGCAATCATCTCCCAAGTGAGATTCTCAACCACAAAGCGCTGCCCTCTCTTGCCCATCGCCGCCAACTCCCCGCGTTGTTCCCAGGCCAAAAGGAACCCCTCGCAAATCGACGCTTCCCGGGGTTCGACAATGAACCCGGCCTGCGCCTCGTCCACAAAACTCGCTACCCCCGCCGCACGGGAAACCAACACCGGCCGCCCCGCCAGGAGTGCTTCGACAATCGTCAGCCCAAAACCATCAAACCTCGAACACAATACCGAAAGATCGGCTCTCGAATGAACGGTGACCGAGTGGTCCGTGACCCTCCCGGTAAACTCGACCCTCTCACCAAGTCCCAAGCTCCCGGCCAGTGACTCCAGGAACGGCCGGTCTTCCCAATCATTCCCACTGAGAACCAGCTTCACTTTGGCATCACCGGGAATCTTCCTCAGAAATCCGGCATACCCGCGCAGAAGAAGATCCAGCCCCTTGTGATTCCGGTCCATCCGACCCAGAAACTGAATCACGAAATCCTCCGACTTTCCGGGAACCCTGGCATCAAGAGGAATTCGGGCGAGATCAGCCGGATCACAACCATTGGCAACCGTATACACAGGCACCTTGCATCCCAACTCTCGTAAAGGCGCTTCGTGAGATGGAGAAAGGAGCTGAACCGCCGCCGCATTCTCAATCACCCATTTTTCGCAGAAATGCCAATAGACAAATTTCCTGACCGCGTGATGACGGCGCAGACTCTTCACATACGGATCATGAGGCATGAAGATATAAGGGATACCACGCTTTTTAAGGGCCCTTGAGAGGGCATGGACCTGTGGGCTGTAGGCCCCATGCATGATTGCGCCATCGAGCCTCAACTCCCCGTCATCCAGCGCCTTGAGAAATGTTCCGGGGAGCGAAAATGGATGCCCCGGCTGATGAGGGAAATTGATCACCAGCGGCTCGTTTTCCTGAACCTCTCTAGGTGGCTTGAACCGAAATGAGATGATGGGAACCTCGACCTCCGGCACATCCTCAAACGCACGTCCCAGGCCCCTGCAAAAGCTCGTCAGCCCCTCCTGCCCGGGATAATACGAGAGAATATGTGCAACCACTTTCATCGACTTCGTTCTGCCAGCGCTTCTAAAACAACCTCCAAAACATCATTCCCAACTTTTTCAATAGAATGCCCGCTGTCAATCACCCTCGCCCTCCCGCCCCACGATGTTGCAATCGCCTCATACTCCTCCAACTGCCTCGCCAACTCCTCCCCGGAAACCTCCTGCTTGCGACCAAAAATTGTGTTCTGATCCGCCAGGAGAACAACCAAACGATCAGGTTTGGGAATCAAACGGAAAAAGAGCCGCGCCAGCCACTCACCAGCTCCATAGCGATACCGCCTGGGATCCACGACCAGATCCAGATAAAATCGATCTGAAAGAATCAAATCGCTCTTCGCCCTGGCATGCCAAAGGCGGGTCAAAATCCCCCACCACCAGAAGCCCACAATCTTGATCAACTGCAAAAGCGACAAGACCAACCCCTTTGACCTCCGCGCATGCGGATCCGAGACGACACCGCCCTCCTCCTCCTTCCCCGTCAGCTTTGGCAGCCAATGAATCGATCTCACCTTGATTCTCGACCGCTTCAACCGGCGCCTCAGCTCCTCAATCAAGGTTGACTTCCCACTCCCATCCGGCCCCAAAATGGCGATCCACGGAAACGCCATCCGCCGATGAAAGCCCCACTCACACCACCAATGACTGAGAATCCCCCCCGTCGTGGCGAGCGGGGATTTGCCCATTGCCCTCAAAAACAGCTGGCAACGAAGTCGCCTTGCCCATGCCGCCGCACCCTTCGCTCTCCCCTCCTCTGCCAACGCCAGGAGCCTCCCTCCGGTCTTTTCCCCAAAAGCCTCATCCAAACATTCCCTGAAGCACTTGCCATCCTCACAAGCCCCCTTTCTCACAAAGTCGGTATATTTCTCATTGAAGCCCCCGCCCCAAAGCACCCCGGTCATCCAAACGACAAAGGCATCGTGGCCCAGGCTTGGGCGCGGGATGCCATCCTCCCCTCGCGTCACCCCCCGCCAAAACGAACCGGCATCCAGATACCGGATCCCGTTCCACTCGAAGCAAGGCAACAAATCAACCTGCCCCCATTCATAATAATGCTGGATCACATAGCGGCGGGGGATCCTTAACCAAGCTCTGCCATAAAGTTCGCCACACCTCCGCATCCCGGCCTCACGGTCTCTCACCGCCACATCCCAATCACTAAACTCACCTTGCTTCAGCCCCCCTCGCTTGAAGCGGAGAAAAGCGACCTCACAAGAATCAGAATTGCCCAAAACCTTGAGTCCCTCCGCCGAACGTAAATTCATCACATCACTCTCCCTGCAATTTCACCTGATTCCTGCAAAAACGATAGATCCTCTTCAAGAAAAACTTCTTTAACTGAAAATAGCCAAATGCCAAACCATCGAAAAACCAAATCCAAGGCGCTGATGACACTCCCCGCCAACCATAAAATCTACGAATGGCAATCGTTTCCGCATACTGCTTCTGACGCTTGAGTTCATCAGCGATCCCACCCCCGCCGTCCCGGTTCCGCATGCTCAGATTTTCCCCATGCAGGCGAAAATCCGCCAAGCGCGCATGGAGATAGGAAAACCTCATCCCCAAAGCCGCCAAGCGATTATAATACTCCCCATCCATCATGTATCGGAAGCCCTCGTCCAATAAATGACCCTGTTTCAAAACAGACTCGTTCCGGTAGAAAGTAGCCGTTGATCCCAAATAACACCCCAGGTAACAAAGCATCCTCTTTTGAAACGGAAAAATCGTCATCTCACGCACCACTCGCCCCCCCCCATCCACGAAATCCCACCCGCCATAGATTACGTCGGCCCCTTGCGCCCCCTCCCCATGGCTCATGACCGCCTTCAATGCGCCTGGCTTTAAACGATCATCCGCATTGAGCCACATCACCCACTTCCCCTTCGCCACCCGAAACCCCTTATTGATCGCGTGGCTCATCCCACGATCGCTCTCCTGAATAAAAGTCACCGCCTCAAACCGGCCCACCACCTCTGCCGTCCCGTCGTCCGATCCCGCATCATAAACCAAGTGCTCATAGGAAACCCCCTCCTGCGCCGCCACACTGGCCAGGCACTCGCCGATAAACCGGCCATAGTTGTAACTCGGCGTTACGATCGTAAAATCAAGGTTCATCACAAATATCCCCCCCATTCCCCACCGGCCTTCGCTTCGGCTGCCTCCTCGTAGGCAGCGGCTATTTCCGCAGCCACCCGTTCCCACGAGAACTCACCGCTCCGCGTAATCGCGGCCTTCTGGATCCCGGCCCACTGGTCCCTCCGCTCCCGCAACTGACCAATTGCCCGGGCAAACCCCTCCACCACCTCTTCACGACTTCCGGGAAACACCTTCAAACCACAATCCTCCTTCACAATCATCCCCGGCCCATGCCAATCCAGGCACAAGACCTGTCTCCCCAATGCTAAAGACTCCAATACCGCCTGCCCAAAGGCTTCATTAAGAGCCGGATGAATGAGCGCATCGGACGCCCGGATCAGATCAAAAACGTCATTCAAGCCCGCCAATCGTCCGGGAAAAAAGACGCGCTCCCCGAGCCCCCGTCGGCGGACCAGCCTTCTCAAGTTGCCCATCTCCGGCCCCGTCCCCAAAATCACCAATTCCACATCTTCCCCACGCTCTACCGCCACCGCCACTGCTTCCACGGCGAGATCCACGCCCTTCCAAGCAATAAGGCGACTGGCACAGACCAGCTTTACCGCACCCACCGGCACCGCGTCAGTCGGCGGATGCCATGCGACATAGGCCGCTACCTCGTCCCCCCCACAACCCGCTTGAGGCACCAGACGGGTATGATCACACCCCAAACCTCTCAGCACTTTCACCGACGCCTCGGTTGCACCCAGCCCAACCACACAGGCCTCATAACCTTTTCGGGTCGATGGCAGATCAAGCCACAAGCGAAAGAGGCCAAACCGCAACCGATCCCTTGCCCACGCCGCATATCCAAGCCCCGGAACCAAACCTACCGGCGTCATCTCGCCACCACCCGCCGGCCCCACGACCAAAGGCAAACCCAATTGAGCGAGATGAGATACGGGGAGAATACTGCCAAAGGTAAGACGATGCACCAAATCGAAATGTTGACCGCCAAGATCATCACGCACCGCCTTTAAAGCAGCTTTCCCCCAAAACCAGTGATAGATTCTAAGGCCCAAACCACCACCCCTCTTCACCGTCAAAAGCCATTCTCCGGGATCAACAAAGAGCCAAGCCACCCGCTTGACCCAATCCTCTGCGCTCATCTCCACCACCTTCCGGTTTCTCCCACGTGTGATCACCGTCAGTGCGACACCCTCCCTCCCGGCAAGCCGGGCGATCACATTCCAACCCACTCCTTTTTCCGATCCCTGTCCCGGCTCACAAGAATAAGCTTCCACTAAAACCGCAATCATAAACCCAAGGTCTGTCTCACGAGATCACCACGGAACTCCTCCGGGACCAACCAGCCGGACGCAAAGTGAACCGCTACCAAATGCTCCACGTGTCCACCCCAACCAATCACGTCAAGGAATTCCCCATACTCCCGGCCCCTCAGTCTCTCCAAAACCCGATCCGCGCCCTCCAAAGCAGACCTTTTGTGAACATAGAACTCCAGCTGAAAGAACCAATGAACCAAATCCAAACCCGCAATGCCTCCCATCACTCCCGACTCCCAATCCACCACAATCGGTTTGCCCGCTTCATCAGTCATGACATTCCAGGGAGCCAAATCTCCATGAACCAGGGAAGAAGCACAATTCCTCGCCGCAATCTTCCCGATCAATTCGCCCGGAACCCCTGACTCACCGAAAACCCTCGCAATGCCCACCCATTGCTCAAATGACTTAAGCGGAACTCCGACCTCACGGACCCAGCCCAACAGCAGCTTTCGCAAGCCCCTCGCGTTCCACTTCCACTCACCTTCGTAGTAGTCCACCAAAAACGCCCGATACGAATCATCCCCTCCCTCCCAAAGCAATTTCGGACATCCCGATTGCCCCTCTTGGGACATGCCCGCCAGCATCAAAACTTCATGCGCCAACGCCTTTCGTGCAGGACCATCACAGGCCACCTTCGCCACCTGGTCACGACCTTCCCGCTCGACAAAAGCAATCAGGCGGCGGTCCTGATGTGCCGGATTGCCCAACAATACCTCGGTCACGGCGCCCCCGGAAATCCTCCCAATCTCAGCCGCCAGCGAACCCTTCCCGACAAACACCCCCACTCTTTCTCCGGGAAAGCGAATTCCCGCCCTCGCAAATTTTCGACACAAAAATCGCCAGATCCGGGAGGATATTCTCTGAGGTCGATAGAGTCGGAACCCATTCCTTACCCCGGGCTTTAACAACAAAAACAACTGGCCCTTTTTCCGGTATCCCGTCCACTCCTCCCCGCCCTCTCCCGCAACAAAAAATTGAGAGATGACATCCCGATGACAGGGTGAGGGATCAGGATGGCCTGACTGATTGCATCTCAAATAATTCCTCCTCCCTACCCTGATTACGACCGCAACCGCTCCCCCCCCGTGCCCACCCGCCTGATGAAGGCACTCAATCCGATGCCCAGGACCAGCACAACGCCCAAAGCCATCAAATACGGAGTGTACCTCAAGGAGATCGGTCGATACTCCAGCATCACCGTCCCGGACATTCCCTCCAAATCAGTAAAACACGGCACCAGGGGCGAGAGGGTGACAGTCGCATCCCCGGACCCGCTCCATCCCGGATAGTAAGTATCTGTCCTTACCAGATTTTGGCTTCCCTCACCCAACATGTTAACCTGTAAGCGATTGAGTCCCATTTGAGTCAAGGACACCTTCGCCGCCCTGCCATCTTCCTTGACGCGGAAACGCGCCCCGTCGCTGGTATTGGTCAACACCAACTCCTCCCCCGGTCCGGATGCTCTGACCACGTCAGCCTGCCAGTCCTCCGGGATCTCGATTTTACCTCTGAGCTTTACAATCGACTCCGGCTGCAAGGCCGAATAGCCCGACACCGCGTGAACCCCATAAAATGCAGGATAGGCAAATGGGAGGACCATCGCATTGGACATCAGAGGCTCATCAAATCGTTTACCCTCTGCGGTCGCCGCCATCACCGCCTTCTGCGAGGGCCCCCCTTCTTGGAGCTTCTCCCAAAGCACAATGTCATGTTTGGGTCGAAAGCGGTGATAATAGGACAATAATGGCCCTGATGACAGAAGAAGTGCCGCCAATAAAAGGCGGGATCGATGTCGTTCGCCTACCCACATCGTCAGGAAAAACAGGGCGATCGCGATCGCTGAGATCGTAGTCTCCGGATTCAGCACCGAAACCTCGCGGGGGAAACTGGCAATCTGGAACTCTCTGAGCGCCGGCATCGACAAATCACCCGGTTTGGAGGGAATAGCCCGCTCCACCATTTCCTCGACTTGTCCACGAACCCGTGGATACACCACAAAAGCCGCAATTTGCAGCGCGATCAGGGCCATCGTAAAGAGACCCACGCCCCACTTAAGCGCTCTACGGCTGATCCTGACCTTTCCGCGACAGAGTGCCTCAAGTGTCAAACCGGCCAAAATAATCATCCCCATCCCCACCAAAGCTCCCGAACGCAGATAATAGAATGTCAGAAACGGGGTCATCACCATCACGAAGAACCAGACAACCAAAACCCGGCACATTACAAGCGTATCACCCTGTTTTTCATCCCGGGCCTTCAGTCGGAAAAACCCCACGAAATTTAAGATGGTTACCAAACTTCCCGCAAACAGCACATAGGAGAGTCCCGAGGAACCAAACAGACTTCCCAGGTTGAGCGTCCGGAATGTTCCGGTTCCCCAGGGAAAGATCGACGCGCCCAGGAAAATGCTGTTCAACAAACTGCGCGGATAAGAGACCATCTCCGTGACAGGCCTCTCATTGCCCAGGAAAAACTCAACTTGATTCCAAAGGACTGTCGAGGCGAGAAGCGCTCCACACACTCCGGTCACCGCAATGATGCCTGTTAGCCGGTAGGGCATTGCCCTGTCGGCCAGGCCTTTCCCTGCCAGAAGAAGTGCCGCAAAGGTTGGAAGATAGAGGTGCGATTGGAGATTTCCGGCGAAGAACACTCCGGCACACAGAAAACTTCCCAGGATCATCGCAAGCCTGGGCCGGTCGGCCGATAGATGGAACCACACCAGCCAAAGATAAGGGTAATAGAGAAATGCTCCCGCGATCCAGGGATGTCCGAAAAATAGGAAATACCAGCCCGCATAACTGTAGACAATCCCCAAAATTGCGGAGAATGAGAAACGGATTCCCAGCTTGCGAAGCAAAAGAAACATCCCCAAGCCAATCAAGACTCCGCGAAGAACATAATTCCAGTTATAGGCCAGCTCGAAAGGCAGCAGGAGATAGCATAACACCCTCACCGGATCGGTTCCATTGATGTGGGCATCCGCGAGAAGAGGTCGTCCCCCGTAGGTAAATGGATCCCACCAAGGAACTTCTCCCCGGTCATAGGCGTCGCCAATCACTTTCTGGAGGGGGAGATCGTAGACAAACTGGTCGGAAATAAAATGGTTTTCAGGAATACCATCCGCCTCCTCATCCATGAAGGAGTAGTGCTCGAAAACGTCCGGACCAATATCCAAAGGAGCCAGCAACGACCGCCCCAGCAACGCATCACCGTAAATGAGGGCACTCACGAGCAGGCTTATCGACAGAAACGCGGTCAGTTCCTTCCACTTGGTCATCGGCTTATCGGGGGGTTGCGATTGCAATCAAACTCTGCCCAATCGGCGGACGGAGCAATTTCCTTTCCAAAGAGTGGGCCACCGGGAAAATTTTGCGGTCAAACAAGCGCACCTGGCCCAAATCAAAATCCATCTTCCCCAGCAACTTAAAGCGAAACGCCCAAGCGAAATAACCGACGAAATTGAAGTAGAAAATCTCCTCAACCTTGAACCCCGCGCCCTCCAACTTCCGGCGGAGTTCTTTTTTGGTATACCTCCGGTAATGCCCAAAATGATCGTCCAAAGGGGCAAAAATTTCGGGCCGGGCCGGGACCAAACAGCACAAATACCCCCTGCGCCCCTTGAGAAGCGAATGTTGCATTGCAAACTCCGTTTCATCGTTTTCAATGTGCTCCATCACATTCACGGTGATCACTCCATCAAAATCCTCACCGCTCACATCCTGACTTGTCCCCTTGACCAACCGGACATTGGGAAGCCTTTTCCCAAAGCCTTCATGAAAACGATGATCCGGCTCAACGGCAACCACTTCATCCACCCCCTCACTCCCAACCAACGCTTCGGTCGTTTGGCCAATCCCTGCTCCAATTTCAAGCACCCGCCCCTTGAGGAATTTTGAAAATTCCCCGATGATGGTCTTCCGGTAATTGACGGCCTCGGCCAAAGCCGCGAATTCAAAATCCTCGGTCCCCCCAATTTCATTACTGCCGGGTATCATTGCGTCATTCATGGCTCGGATCGAGGTCTAGACCTTTAGCTGCGATTGAACAGCCCATACTTGAGAATGCACCAAACAGCCCGGACGCCGTCTTTCCAGCCAATCTTCTTTCCCTCCTCATAAGTCCTTCCATAGTAGGAGATTGCTACCTCAAATACCACCAGATTCATCCGGGCCACCTTCGCCGTGATTTCTGGTTCAAATCCAAAACGATTTTCTTTAATTTTGATATTTTGAATGATGTCACGCCTGAACAGTTTGTAGCATGTCTCCATATCTGTAAGGTTCATATTGGTGAACATGTTGGAGAGCGTGGTTAGGAAGCAATTCCCCATCGAGTGCCAATAATACAGCACCCGGTGCTGATGCCCCCCCCGGAAACGGGACCCAAAGACGACATCGGCATTTCTTTCCATTACGGGCTGCAGGAGAATGGGATACTCGTCCGGATCATACTCAAGATCTGCATCTTGAATAAGGACCCACTCGCTCGTTGCTTCGGAAAATCCTGTCCTCAGAGCCGCTCCCTTGCCTTGGTTCACCTCGTGCCGAAAGATTCTGATGCGCTCATCGGCTTCTGACAAACGAGTCATGACTTTCCAGGTTTCATCCGTCGAGCAATCATCGACCATGATCAACTCATTGACCTCCTCCCGGTTGAGAACTTTTTCAACAATTTTGTGCAGGGTCGCGGCCTCATTGAACACAGGCATGACAATTCCCAAAATTTGACTTGTTTCTGGAAGCGCTTTCATCTTGGACTTTCTACCTTGAATAATTAGTCACCTCATCGGCGGCCTCCCGTCTCTCCCTTGGATCTTGATGGAGACGGGTGAAATCAATGTTGTTTCTCAGGAAACTCAGAAGTCCGATATTCAAGAAGAAGAGTGCAATATCCCTGGAGAATGTTCCGAAAACGAAAGTGAAACCGATAGGGTGCGCAATTGCGGGGATACACACAAATAACACTGGTCCGAAATAGGGGCTTCCTCTTACCGATTTAATCAGACGATGTGAAGAAATGACAATTGCGATCTGTCCGATCCAAAACAAAGCCAGACCGAGGTAACCGACCGCCCGGACGAAGCTCACGGGGCCGCTGTGATAGTCACCATTAATCAGGAGTGACACTTGGTGGGAATCCAGGTTTCCAATCCCGGGAACGTTGTAGGTTTGATTCATCATGGCTTCTTGAAGCTCAAGTTCCTCGGCCGTGAAGCCCAAGCCATCACCAAAGGTCTTGTTCTCGATCCACTTTTCGGAAAATAAAGCCGCCTTCCACATATCAACCCGCCAATCCGTCGAATCCTCACCTTCCCTCACCCAGCGTTCCTCCCAACTCCCCGGAAGAAAAGACAAGGCCCGTTGAACCTCGCCCGGCAGGGGGATGAGGGTGTTAATCACGGCAATGAACATGAGACCCAGGACCGCAATGGTGGTTCCGATAATAACCCCTCTGAATCCCTGCCAGTAAAAAACTCCCAAGGTCATGATAAGGAGGGCATTGCCCAACTGGCTTCGGAAACCACTGATCATGGCACCCAACAGGGCCAAAAGGACAATCAGGGCCCACCAATTAAAAAAGAGGGCCTTGAGCGGACTCGTAAAACCAACTAAAATCCTCGAAAACACCCTGCCGGTATCCCCCCCGGCAATACTTCGGCCCGCCATCTGCCGTTCACCGGCGACGGGGCCTCCCTCGTTCATGAAAGAATGGTTGCCAGTTCCGAGAGCAATTGCAAGTGGAAGACCCAGTCCCGGCACGTATGCAAGCCACTGGACAACAACCGTAAATATTCCCCCGATTACGGCAAACTTTCGGAACGTGAAAATCTCGCGGGGAGAAACACGGAGAACGGAGAACATCAGGCAAACCATCACTGACACCCCAAATGTGAAGTAAGCGCGTCCTCCAATATTGGCAGTTCCGAAAACAGCAAGTCCCACCGGATTCCTCATATAAACCTGAATCACGGATAAAAAGACCAAAAAACCAATGAAATGGAGGCTGCGTAGCTTTAATTTATAATCTAAATTTCTTGTGAGAAAAAGCAAAACCGAACCAAAAAGCGCAATGATAAATGCCAGATCGGTGGCCTGCCACGAACCAGGAAGCCATCGGAATGACAAGCTGGAGAGCATTGTCAATGGAACCAGCAGCCAGATTCGCTTGCCAAAGCCAAGGATAACGGCAATCAAAACAAAGACCCCTACCACGTTGAGAACCTCCTTCTGGGCGGAGGCAGCTCCAATCCCAAGGTAAATGCTCAAAAACAAGGTAATGATTACTGTTACGATTAATTTGACCTTATTCTGATTCATCGATTGTTGTCTGAGGTTGGAGCAGGCGGCGAGGTGTCCTTATCGGCTTTTCAGTTGAAAGCAAATCCTTCGTTTGTCAAACCTTGCGAGCGCCTTCCACGGCTGGGGAGCCTGCCTGATTTTTACGGCCGCCGGAGCACCTTGGGATTTCGGCGGGCTCTCCGGTTTCACTGGAGACCTTGTTCCGGGGCGTTCCCGGGGTTTGGGAACGGGAGGATTTAAGGGCCCATCGACCGCCCACGCCCACGCCCACGCCCACGCCCACGCCCACGCCCAAGGCGAGCTACTTGCGCGACGGCGGGGCCGTCATGGTCGGGAGTTGGAATTTCTCTCTGAGATCCTCAAAAACCCTCGTCATTCGCATCGACACCTTGTCAGAATGGTATTCCTCGCGGAGGATCAGCCCGTTTCGGTAGATTTCCTCTGCACTCATTGCGGTCACTTCGTCAAGAGCCGCCAGCAGGGAACTCCTGTTGTCGAGGTCCATGCCACCTTTGCAGGTTGCGACTGAAAGGATCTCTTCCACCGACGTTCCCCGGACAAAGCAAACCGGAGTCCCCAGGAAATAAGCCTCAAGCGCGGGGAGTCCGAACCCTTCGATTTCCGATGGCAGGATAAGAGCTTTTGCCTCCCGGTAAGCCCTTTGGAGTTCCAAATCGGTCAGGAAAGGGGTTTTCAAGACCCGCGGACATTTTTCCATTTCTGCCACGACTGTTGCGGCGGGCGATCCAATCAGATGGAGTTCGGGAAGCTCAAGACCATCCTCATACGCAGAAATCCACCACCTAACCAGTTGCAAGGTGCGTTTGTGTGGCTCCACAGAGGCAAGATGGATCACAAAGTTCTTTTTAAGCGGACCCGTAGCCTGGGGGATGCCCTCGAAGGCACAGGGTTCATAGGTCACCGTAATGTCTTTGACAGGCAAATGATGCCGGTTCATGAACGCCCGGATCTGCTCACGAGAGGACTCCGAAACCGTCAAAATGCAATCCGCCTTGCGCAGCGTATGCTTCAGCATGAGCGCCCAGTAGCGATACTCCCAAGAACTACGCCACTCCGGGTAGTGGTCCTCATCATACTGGATAATGGTGTCATGGATTGTGATCACCGAGGGCGTACAAAGCCTGCTTAAGAACGGAAGGTAGCCCTTGGGAAAATAGTGAATCACCGGTTTCCCTCCCCAGATAAATAAGAGAGGGTGCAGGTGGTCTGTGAGAAAGCGCACGATTTTACTGCGGGTTCCCCAGGGGATTTTCCTGACCGACACCGATTCTCCGGGGGCCTTCTGGGAGGTCTCGGAGACAAGGGTGGTGATCTCGAACCGGTCCGTCTCCCCCAGGGCCTCAACCATGATCTTGGACATTCTTGAAATCCCAAAACTGCGATCATAGCCCGGATTCTGATCCGCAAGGTAAACTTGCAACCCGATGCGCCCGGCGCGTCCCGCCACCAGCCCGGGAAGACGCCCCCCCGGGGCCACGACCTCCTCCTTTGCCTGAAATGAAAGGGCACCCCGCAGGCTACCGGAGAACGACTTCAGTTGGTAGCGCTCCAAAAAGCGTGCGCGCAAACCATGACAGTTCTCCACCGTCACGGTCCCATCGCAAATATCGCGTTCGCAGCGCGCCAAACATCCGGCAAGACCACCGGGATCGCACGGAGCGGCAAGATAGCGGTAGTCAGGGGGCAGGACTCCCTTCACGCCATCCGAACCGACCGCTACCACCACCAAGCCAAACGCCATGGCCTCCACCGTGGTCAATCCAAAGCTTTCCCACCTGCTTGCAGAAAGGAAGATATCATGATAACGAAAGCATGAGGACTTCCCTTCCTCATCTTGATACCCCAGCAGGTTGACTTTCAGGCGGGAACCAGCTTTGGCCTTCAGCCGATCAATTCCGCTCTCAAATCTCTCTTCCCCCCCTCCGCCGATGCCTCCCGCGAAGGTAACCTCAAGCTTCGATCCGACACTCTTGTCGTCGAGCAAGACCCCAATCGCCTCCACGGCATCAAATAAGCCCTTGTCTTCGGTCCCATGGGCCAGGAAGAGAATTCGCAACTTGTCTTCGGTTCCGTTCCGAAATCCCTCGAATCTTCGCATCCGGGATGGCACCACCCCGGCACGATAATCAGCGCAAGGATCATCAATCCCATTACAAACCACCGAGGGATGACGCGCCCCCACCGCCGCCGTATCCCTCGTGGACGTTTCGCAGACAGAAATTGACGCATACGGTCGCTCCAGCAAAAAGGCACTGATTCTCCGCGCCACAGGGTCAAAAAACGGATACCCCCCCGGCGAGACTCTTTCCGAACCATGGGCCCATTCACCTTGCCCAATGGCGTGCCAGTGAAACACCACCTTCCGGTAAAAGATCCTCAGCACCGAGAGGATGAGCCAATCGCGGATCACCGCACTCCACTTCGCCGGGCCGGGAACATAATACAGGAGAGGGTCGGAGACCTTGAGGCGCGTCAGGATCGCCTGCACAAGGTATCCTCCAGTCAAGAAACCCTTGCGAAAGGAGGTTTCACCGATATCCCCGAGGGTCTCCGAAAAACGCGCGTTGATATGATGGACCTCAAAGTGACCAGGATCAGCCCGCAGGGCCTCCAGCGCCATTTTCACCATCTGGCTCTGCCCATGGTCAGGCGGAGGGACCTGGGCGAAGACCACCACGGCAGTCGGGGGGGGATTTCTCATAAGTCAAATAAAGAGGTCCGGACTTGCCCGGATTCCTAACCCTTCACAGTCATTCCTTGAAAAAATAAGGCAGCTTCGCGATCCCCTTGAGGACCCGGCCCAAGCCGTAAAGAAGACAATCAATCCCGTGGGTCAGAAACATATTCCGGGAAAGGGTGATCCCGTAGGTTCGGCGGACCGCTTCTGACTCTGCCGCTTTTTTCGCGTAGAGGAGTTCGGCATCCAAACCACCTCGAAGCACTCCTCCAAGCCCACTTAAGTTCTCATCGTGGATTCTAAAGCTCGCCAGGACCCGCGGAAAATAAGCGAACCGCTTTTTCGCCAGGCTCAGCCGCGCATAATATTCATTATCCATCACAAGACGCATCCGTATGTCCAAGAGGTGCCCCTCTGCGATCGTCGTCTCCCGCTTCAGAAAAGTCGCGGTCGATGGCACATAACAGCCATGGTGCATACTGATGAACCGGCTGTATGGCAGCAGCTTCATCTTCTTGGTAACCCTCCCAACGGCATCGATAAATCGATAGGTCCCATAGATGACATCGCACTCCGGCTTCCTTTCGGAAAAACGCTTCACCTCCCGCAAAGCATCTGGAAGCAGGAGATCATCAGCATTCAGCCACATCACCCACTTCCCTTTCGCTTTTCGGAAGCCCTTGTTGATGGCATCACTCATGCCTTCATCCGCCTCCTGGAAAAACTCCGCGTGGGGAAACTTCGCCACGACTCCGGACGTCTCATCCGTGGAGCCGGCATCCATGACGAGGTGCTCGAAGGTGACCCCCTCCTGACCCGCGACACTGGCCAGGCAATCCCCAATAAAGCGACCGTAGTTCAGGCTTGGTGTGATAATGGTAAAATCAACCCTGGTTTCCATAAAAGTAATCATTGGAGGGAGTCTTCCGACCTGCCCGCCGCTTCCTCCAACTCATCGGCAAGAGCCTGGTAGGTCGCCGCCCCTGCCACCTCACCACCGAGCGGGAGGCTCCCCGGCATCGTGGACAAATAATACGCCATCACGAGATGGGTGGCCTGATCATCCCCGGGGTCCACCTTCGTCTCATGAGTCACCAGCGACTCTGCCAGCTCCTCACCCCACCCAATTTTACAGCAGCCGGGGTGGAAATCATAGAACACCTCTCCGAGCACCCAAACCGGCTTCCCCAGCACCAAGGTCTCAAACCCTGCCGTGCTGGTCTGCGTGATCAATCCCACCGATTCCGCAATCAAGCGTTTGGTATCCTCCTCCGGCCTGATGAGCCGGACGTTCGGAAGGGAAGCCACCTTCCGGTAAAATGCCCGCGTCGGTAAACCATACGCTGACGGATGATCCTTCACATAGAGCCACCGACCGGGCGGCAGGCTGAAGGCGAGATTCTTGATCACCGGATATTCGTCCACATACCACCTGGAATTCACAGAAGTCGAGGCCTCCGGATGGAAATGCAAGGGATACAAGTAATACTCCTCACCCTCCCCCGGTTGTGAAAAGAACCCGGCCAAGGTCTTCGATCTCACCCACCGAACGACATTTCTTCGAATATGGCTCCAGGAATAGCTCAGCGGCGGCCCACTTCGGTAATTCAACTCCTCCGGCGACCTTCGAAATAGCTGATACCGCGCCAAGCGGGCAAATGTCATCCAATTCTCCCGCTTGAGATACTTCGTCACCGGATTCTGAAGCAAGAGTCCATTGCTCTTCATGTAATCCGGCGTCGCCTCGGAGAACCGCTCCAGGTAGCCCGCAACCCACTCCCGCGCTTCCGGCTCCAATTTCCTCCCTGCAACCACCTCCTCATAATGCCCCTTGATTCTCTGCCGCAAAACATCCTCACAAGGACCATGCAATTCATGACGCCCGGGTAAGCGCGACCCTTGGATCCCGATATAGCGCAGGGCATGCCGTCCGGCCGCTCGATTCGCAAAATACGCAAAACTGTTGGTCACTCCCTCGTAGACAATCAAATCAATGTCCCAGTCAACGACACATCTTTCAAAAAAGGAATCCAGCCGGTTCCCCAGATCCCGATACCAATCCTGCTTGCGGCCATAGTTGATCCCATAATTCTCGTAGCGGTCAAAATCAGGAAAGAATGCTTTCCATGGCGCAAGCCCCTCCTGCGGAAGCTCCAATTGCTGACCTTCGTGTTTCGAAAAGATCCGAACAGGACCCGGCGGCTCATGATTGGGAAATCGCTCCAGATTCTGGGGCGAGTCCATCGCGTAAAACGTGCGATGACCACTCGCCTCCAAAGCCCGCCCCACCCCGACCAGAAGCTGGTGGTATTTGGGGACCAGATCAAGTAGTATAAGGACATTCATAAGGCCAAAAAGAAAGTTGCCAGGAAAACCGCGCAAAAGGAACCGGGGCCCCGCGAATCACCCTATCTCGAAGTGTCTTGCCCATCACCGCGTGCAAGCACTCCGGGGCCAGGCCATCTCCCGACCCCATTATCCGGACATCATCCCGACCCACCAGGTGCCCTTTCGCCAGGTCTTTCACGTAGAATTTTAGATAGGATGGTGCGGGCGGTTGCCTTCGTGGAACTCGATATGGCCGGGAGGTAAGCTCAAGTCACTCCATAACTCCATGATAAAGACACTTCAGTCCGTTCTTTTTTATGCGGCCACCATGCGTTTTCCCGGTGGAAAGAATGACGGGACGCCCCGTTTTTGCGACCTTTTTCAGGAGCGGGTGGTGAACCAACTCGAAGGACGCGATCTTGTGACGGGGCGGAATAAAATTCAAACTACTACCATGCGGTCCATCCGCCATCGACCACCAGGGTGGTTCCGGTGACGTATGAGGAGGCATCACTTGCTAGGAACACAACCGGACCGGCGAGCTCGTGTGCGTTCCCGATCCGACCGAGTGGCACCCTCGCCTCCAAACGCTTTACAAAATCAGGATCATCCAGTTGCACCTGCCCTGACGGAAATGGTCCCGGGGCGATGGCATTTACCCGTATGCCCTCCCGCCCATACTCAACCGCCAGATAGCGGGTCAACTGAAGCAGCGCCGCCTTGGCCGCGCCATAGTGGGGAGGGTTACTCCCTTGGGGCGTCTCATAGACTCGTAGATCCGGGCTCACCAAGCCATACATCGAGCTGACATTGATGATCGACGCATTGCCAGATCCCGCCTTGCGAAGTAATGGAAGCGCCTGTTTGACTATTCCGGCCGCTGCGGTAACTGCCACCTCATACGCTTTACCAAACTCGCCGAGGTCTATAGTGTCCAGCGTTCCCGCAGCACCGCTGTAAGCATTGTTCACTATGATATCAAGTGCATCGCCGTGTTCTCCAATCTGGCTCATCCCCTTCTCAATCGCCTGACTATTGGTGATGTCGAAAACCGCCAACTCCGACCGTCCCCCTGCTCCGCGAATCGTCGCCTGCAATGCAGCCAACTGTTTTTCATTTCTCCCGTTCAACCACACCAGTGCCCCCGCATCCGCAAGGGCTTTCGCCATAACTTGACCAAGGTGCCCACCAGCTCCCGTCACCAATGCTGTCTTTCCTTCTAATCGAAACATGTCTTTTTCTATCTTTTTGGCCATTCAGCGGGATTGAGCAACCACGTCGGTGCTCGAGGCATGGCTTGATCAATAATCTCAATTTCCTCCTTAGTCAACGGTGGGCATCGCATCAGGGAGAGGTTTACCTTCAATTGCTCTTCGGTTTCAACACCTATCGTCAAACTTGTCACCAATTTATTCGCCGCAATGTAGGCAACACAAAGATCGTCCCTACCGGATCGTCCCATCCTCTCCACCAACCGGTCCAAACAATTAGTGAAATCTCTCGCATCGTACCCCTTACCAACCGGCCACTGCTCCGGCGGACTCAGCAAGGCACCCTGCAGAAAGACACTGCGGACATCTATTTCGACATCGGGTCGCCCCTCCGCGGCAACCCAGAAATCGGCATCCCGCCATCGCCAATCCAACAAGTTCATAGGAATTTGCAATCGACTGATCATGGGCTCCGCCAAGGCCGCCAGAGCCTCCTCCACACCCGTAACTGACGCGCCTAAGTTCTTGATTACACCCTCCTGCTTGAGTTCGAGTAAACGCTTCCACACCGCCCCGTCCCACTCTGCATAATGCCGCCATCGATGCAAAAGGACAGCATCAAGGGACTTCGTCTGCAAATCTCGACAGGATCTAAAAACACTCGCATCAACACCCGCCCGAACTTCTCTTATACTTCCTGAGTTCGGCAGATCCGCTAATGGATCCAGCTTTGTGATAACTTCACACTGACTTGCCAAGCCCCCGGTAAGAACCTCTCCAAGGCGTTCCTCCGCATTTCCATAGGCCCGGGCACAGTCGAACGTCGTGACCCCATGCTCGATCGCCCGCTCGACAATTGCCCGCACCGCACTCGCGCTTGGTTGGCCCACCTGGTTGGCGATCCCATAGTGCGGCAAACCAAATTGCGCCGTACCCAGGGTCAATCGCCCCCTCACCCGACCATTTTTCAAGGAATACGGTATCCGGAACCGCGGAGTTGACTCCAAATTCCCAAGAATCTCACAAAGGTTGTCCCACCGCTCATTTACGGGATCGTCAACGGCCGCGAACACCTTCTGCAGTGTCACATAGTCCTTGAAAGTGTCCATCGTGCAGCGCAAATGTCCGAGAGCCATTCCATTCGCAGGCTGAAACAGGTCACTCGCTATCCGTCGACGCACAGCAAGGGTCACGTGCTCTTTCTCAATACCGCCCGCAGTCGGCGCAACCTCGCGCAGTGCACCAACTTTGACCGCCTCCGCCGACATCCCGTAGGGCAGGCCATCAAGGGGGGAGTGGGTCCCCAAATAGGGTCCCCCTGCACTATTTGCGGCATCGAGTAACTCGCCCACAAATTCTCCATCCGGAAACACATTGTCCCCGGTCAAACGAACCAGCCAGTCATCATCCGCGAGATCCTTCGCCACCTCCAAATAACGGCCAAGGACATCATGCAACGATCCCCGCACAAATGGGATGGCCGCCTCGGAGAGTAATTCACACAAAGCATCATCGGATTTCTCAACCGATGTCGCCACAACGACCCGATGACCACGATTTGCCGCCCGTTTGGCAGTGAGAACCACCGAGGGATACCCGCCGAGCGGGAGCAAAACCTTCCCCGGAAGCCGGGCGCTTCCAGTTCTTGCCTGAATCACGACGAGAGGTTCACTCATTTAAATCTAAATCTGGTTAGCATCGGCCGCGAATCCTTTTAGGATAGCGAGCAAACCGCTCGCACCACCGTTTCAATATCCTTCGCTTCCATCCCCGGATACAGGGGGAGACTCAACGCCCTGCGGTAATAGTCCTCCGCCACCGGACACTTGCCGGGATCAATATCGCAGACACGATCTGCAGGGATTTCCATGATCGCAGCGTCGTCTCGGTAGATCCGGAGACTCTCGAGCCAGATATTTGGCGATGCCATGTAAAAAAGTGCGACATCCTGAATCACAGGCAGAATTCCCGAATGATCGTCTGCCAGGGAGGCGTCACGCCGGTAAGGGACTTCTGCCCCATAGGCTTCCGCCACTTCGGCAATTTCTTCGGAATCAGTTGTAACGACTACCCGTTGATAGAGACCTGAGTCTAGCGCCGCAGTAATCGCGTGGGCGATCATCGGCGTTCCCCGGAACATGCGAATGTTCTTTCCGGGTAAGCGTTTGCTTCCGCCTCGTGCGGGAATGATTGCGAGTTGTGGTTTCATTATAGGGGTTAGTCAAACTGCCACTAGTGAAGAGCAAAAATCCACAATATCGTCGGCGTTCCGGTTCCAGTTGCAAAGTTTTTCCAGAGTGTCAGATCGATCAAAGCGCATTCGCACGCAGTTCGCGGCTAGCTCGGAGAGGTGAGTTGCAATCTGTTCGATATCGCCCGCTTTGAACAAGCGCGCACCCTCGATCCGCCCTGCCCATTCGTTGTTTCCACCCACATCGGATAGGACAACTGGAAGGCCAGCACTCATAGCCTGTAGAAGAGAAATCGATGTGCCGTCGACTAACGATGCGCTCACATAGATGTCTGACGTCTCAAAAAGCCCTAGAAGTTGTTGCTCCGTAACCGTTCCTATGAGATCGATCCGATCATTTAAATCCAAACCATCGATAAGGCCTGCAATTTCTGTCCGCAGATCCCCATCACCTGCCACCACCATCCGGAGGTTTGCTCCCTTTGCAATTGCCAGGCCGAAGCCTCGGATTACATCTGGGACGGAATGCAAAGGTGTGAAATTTCGAGCAGAAATCACGGTTAAACAAGGGCCTGGCAACCCTTCGGGTGTTTTGGGCGGGAGTTCATCAGATGGCAATGGGCGCTCAAGGCCCCATGGTCGGACTAGGATCGGATGTGGGTAGGAGTAGATCCGCTCTGCGTAATCCTTCACCTTTTCGCAATCCGCCAACATTCCGCAGGATGCGTCCAAAGCATCGGCCACTGCTTTCTTCGCCGCGAGACTTCTCTCTGCCAACCATAAAATGTCATAAGCATAGGAAGCTGCAACATAGGGAACGGAGCCCAAGTTCCGGTGATAAGAGGATCCGAGATGCAACGGCCCACCGAAGTAGATGTCGGGCTCGGGATAGGATCCGTTCAGCTTGTCAATTAAGACGAAATCGCACAGGTGGCCTCGCTCCCGAAATGCACTGATGAATCTTCGTTCATGGACTCCGTTTGACTCGCCGATAAGTCCCACTCTCATTCTAGATGCTGCTCATTGATGTTCTCGCCCGCTGACAGTTTGGATGCAAGGATGCGCCCCACCACATCAGGGATACGGTAAGGGGGCATCGAATTCTCCGGGGCAGGCCGCAATACGGTGAGGTCGGAGCGTTTCAGGATATCGCCTTTTTTGAGATTCCGCGCGGCACGAATCGACCGGCGCTGTACGATCACCGTTTCACGCTCGTTCTCCTCGATTTGCTTGTTGCCGTCGCCAAGAGCGGCTTCCAGCTCGCGGGTGCGGGCAACCATTTCGCTCCATGAGTGAGGATCCATTGCGAAAGCGTGATCGGGGCCGTCTCGCTCCACATTATCCGTGAAGTGTTTCTCTACCGCACAGGCCCCAAGTGCAACCGCACCGAGCACTGTAGCGTGTCCGGGGGTGTGATCACTCAGACCAAGCGGCACATCCGGGAACATCGCTCTAAAAGTTTCCAATACCCTCAGCCGCACATACCGGAAGTTTTCCAGGCTAGCGGTATAATTGGTGTTGCACTGCATGAGTAGGGCAGGCGTTTTGTATTCGTCGATCAAGACGGACATGGCTCTTTGGACGTCGACCAGATTCGACGCCCCGGCGGCTATAAGAACAGGCTTTCCTTTGCTGGCCATTTTCCGGATACTCTCCAGCCAGGTTATGTCACCGGATCCCACCTTGTAGGCAGGGACATAAGGATCGATCAGGTCAATCATCTCCAGATCATAAGGAGATGTGAAAAACGATATTCCGGCTTCATTACATGTCGCTACGAGTTCCTCAGTCCAGTTCCATGGGACCGAAGCGTTTTTGTAGACTTCCACTACGGACTTTTTCCATTTGGACTGATGGGAAACCTGGGAACCGAGTTTTGCAAATCCCTCTCCGCTGACGATGGTTTCGGCGCGGAAGTGCTGGAATTTAGCGGCATCGGCACCAGCTTCCTTCGCCAACCAGATTAGATCCTTTGCCCTTTCGAGGTCTCCATCGTGATTTGCTGCGATATCGGCAATAAAGTATGTGGGGTGCGACGGGCCGATTGACCTGCCATTGATTTTGAGGGGAGTCATGATAGAGGATTTTTCAGATGATTACTTTGGCGCGTGTCGGGTGAGGTCGGTGAGTAAATCTTCTTTGGACGGTTCTGGGATTCCCAGCGCTTTAGAAAGCGCTGTCGAATCTAATCCCCCATGCAAGGGGTCGCCATTCAAAGAGTGACGCCCTGAATCAATTTTGGCGTCCTTAAATCCGAGGCTCGATGCAAGGCTACAGGCAAAATCGTATTTGCTTAGGATCTCCATGTTTCCCCAGTTGTAGATGCCGTGGTGTCCTATAAGTTTTTGATTTAAAACCAGTCTCGCCAGTGAGTAGCTGGATACTGGTGTGAAAAAGACATCGTCGTAACCGGTAACCCGCTTGTCTTGCGAAAACTGTTGAAACAACCATTCGGCTAAGGTTTTTTTTGCTCCGTTCGGTGCGAATCCAACAGGGGTCACCCTGAGGACTAATGCATCGGGATTAGCTTGCAACACGCGTTGCTCGGCTTCCTTTTTGGTCGTCGCATAAACTCCTTGCGGGAAGCATTCCTCGGTTTCACGCCTTTTGCCCGGACCAAGGTTTCCATAGACCGCTTCGGTCGAAATATGAACGAAGCGACCACCCAGAAGGCCGGTCGTTTCCGCAAGATATTCCGACGCATCAACATGGAGCTGTCGGGTAGCTTCGGGACTATGTTCACAGGCCTTGTGGTCCGTGTTCGCAGCGAGGTGAATCACGAGGTCCGGTGCGATATTCTCGAGGATGCTTTTAAGTGCATCGGTATTTGTGAGATCGCCATGGATGAACGACATTCCCGGAAGGAAATGACGATTTTCGCGTCCTAGCCCGAATACATTCAATCCCTGGTCAATTGCCTCACGGCAGACGGCATAGCCGACCATTCCGCTCGCACCGGTAATCAGGGCTTTGGTCATAAACGAACCGAAAATAAAATCTAACCTCCGGGATGGATGGCCTCCACGAAATAGCTGATGGAAATAAGATGAAATTATTGGAAAAAATATTAGAATTCGTGATAGGCGCTTGCGATGATTTCATCTTCAGGCCTGAAGCATGGAATTCCCTTGATTTCAGGATAGGCCCTGAGGCTATCAGGAGAAATCAGAGAATGGCCGTCATCTGTGAGGGGGGTCTTGTAACGGGGGCTGCTTCAACGATTTCTGACTCCAGACCGGGTGAGGCGCTGAGGAATTGAACGGGAAGTTCGTGCATGAGAACTCCTTCTTCCTCAAATTCGCTGAATCCAAGTTGCGCAAGCCGTGAATATAAGGGTTCAACTGTGACAAGCATTGAGCCGGAAAAAAGATTAATAAATAGATGAACACGTCGATGTCACGCGTCGCCAGAGGTTCCCCATGGAAACCGGCAGCTGTTGCACCACCGATGGCATAACCTTTCGAGGAGCCAGATCGGAGGCTCGTTTTCGTCGTCGTCCTCCTTCTCGTCCTCGATTTTTCTTAGAGATCAGACGTCAGACATCTGACACGAATGGCACGGACTTAAGCAAAATTGAAATTCTCGTCATTCTGATAATCAACGTGTTACGTCTGTCCGATGCCGCGAAATCATGCTTAAGTCCGTAGCATTCACATCTGACACATGATCGGCGATGAGGGTGCGCAGTTCCTCGACGGTGAGGAATTCCTTGTTGGCCCCGGAAGTATAGTTGAAGCCGACGGGAACCTTTTTCGCATCGTGGCGGGCGATGTAGTCCTCGAGTTTCCAGTTGGGGACCTGGGGGAGGATCACGTAGTATTTCCCGAGATCGTAGGTGGTGAAGGAGTCGGAGGTGGTGATCATTTCCTCGTGGATTTTCTCACCCGGGCGGATCCCGATCACGGGATGCTCGCATTCGGGGCCGATGGCCTCGGCGAGATCGGTGACCCGGTAGGAGGGGATTTTCGGGACGAAAAGCTCGCCGCCCCAGGCATGCTCCAGGGCGTGGAGAACCATGCCGACCCCGTCTGCCAGGGAGATATTGAAGCGTGTCATCTCAGGGTCCGTAATGGGCAACGTGCCCGTCGCCCGACGATTTAGGAAGAAAGGAATCACCGATCCATTGGATCCCATGACATTTCCGTAGCGCACCACCGAGAACTTGATGTCCCGCAAACCGCGGATGTTGTTGGCCGCGATGAAAAGCTTGTCGGAGGTGAGCTTGGTCGCGCCATACAGATTGATCGGGGCGCAGGCCTTGTCGGTGGAGAGGGCAACCACCTTGCTGACTCCGCAACTCAGGGAGGCCTTGATGACATTATCCGCGCCTCCGACGTTGGTTTTGACACACTCGTCCGGATTGTATTCCGCGATATGGACGTGCTTCATAGCCGCCGCGTGGATGACGTGGTCTACCTCGTTGAAGGCACGTTTCAGCCGCTCCAGATCCCGGACATCTCCAATGAAATAGCGGAGGGCCGGATAGTGTTCCACAGGGAAGTCCTGCGCCATCTGGAACTGTTTCTGCTCGTCCCGGGAGAAGATGATGAGGCGTTTCACGCCCGGCCAGGTGGCCAGAATGGTCTTCGTCAGCTCCTTGCCGAGCGAGCCGGTGCCGCCTGTGATGAGGATGGATTTTCCGTTTAACATGAGTCTATTCTTAAAAGGATTTTCTAGTGGATCGCTTCGCCGATCAAGCCCCACAGGGCCTCCATCAGGACAGGCCCTGCGTTGTCGGTCCCCTGCCCGGGATGAACACCGTCTGGAAAGCAGAGCGGGTTCTGCCAGTAGTGATCACCCCAGCGGTCCCGAAGAATCTTATCGACGTCAAGCAGGTACTCGAATTCAGTCCCCAGTCCAGCCCTAATCCCGGCGTTAATTTGCCCGCGCACTTCGTGAGAACGTTCCGGGCCGCCTCCGAACCAAAATTCGGCAGGTTTTCCTTCGTCAAAAAAGATCGATCCCGGGACCGTGCACGCAATCACCTGAAGTCCTTGGGTCCGTGCCGTGGCCCACAATAGCCGGAGCTGTTCAAGTGTCTCGGCCGCGTTCCGGGTATCGTTGGCGTCGTTCGACCCGGCCTGAAGCAGATAAAAGGTTGGCAAGCCATCATTTGCCAGATTTCTGTTGATTCCGGCGGGCGTTCCGATCCGCCCGGCGACTTGTATCGAGGTCTGGCCGCCCACTGCGAGGTGGTTGATCTCCAGCGGCGCCCCGAAGAATCGGGAATGCTCGGCAAGCCAAAACCCATGCCCGACTTGATCAGCACCAATGGAATCACCATCGAGGACAAAGCGAGCCTTGGGTGCCAGGGTCCGATCAATCAAGCGATCAATGGTTCGTTGCTCCACCCCGGTCAGCGCGCGATCAAAACACAACCAATAACCCACCAAAGCATCCGAGTAGTATTGGAAGGTGGTGCCATTGTTGGTCCCCGCCCCAATTGAAAGTTGACCAAACGACAAGGGACCCGGGGTCGCCACCGATTCGCTGCCACGAGGAGTACGAGCTTGCAGGATGCCCCCGTCGGCAGCTTGATTTGAGATCCAAAGCGGGCGGTAGTCATTCCCAAAAACAAACTTACCACTACGCTGAAGGTTCCTGACTTCACCTGAATTTGAACGGGCAATCACGCGATAGTTTGTGCCATCGTGTGCTCCGATCAGGAAAGGAAAGGCATTGCCCCCCCGCACCTCAAACACCCGGCGCTGGCTGTCGGCAGTGGAAAATCTTGATCGAAAATCACATTCCAAAACCGACCAGCTCCCCCCGTCAAAGAGAAACTCCCCCGTGAGATAGCATGGATCGACAAGATTACCCGGGGCCTCATTCTCGAAAATCATCCCAAACTGCGTCCTCCGAGGTGAGCCGATGACGGTCAGATGGGAGGCCCCCCTGAGGGATTGAATCACGGAGGCGCTGGCATCCTGGAATTCTCCCCGTAACACGTAGCCATCCACCAGGCGATCTCCGAGGTCGAGGGTATCCAACTGAGACCAAAAATCGGAAAGCCGCTGTGCGGTGTTTTGGGAAATCCCGGTGTTCGTTTGATAAGACCGGGCCACCGGGAGGAGTTCAGGGCTGCCCGCCGCCACTCGTGCAAACAAGCTCATCCCCCCTCCCGGGAATGGACAACCCAGAGTTACCTTTTCGACCTCATCGGCATCTGGGGGCGTCTGGTTGATCATTGGTGCAGACACTCTTTCCCATGATTTCAAGTCGTCAGAAATCTCGAGGTGGTAGACCAGATCACTCAACCGTTCATCCCGGCGGAAAAAGGAAACGCTCACCCGTCCCTCCGTAAAGTCGCTCGTGATACCCCTTGCGTTGAGATCACCTTTTCCGTGGCTGGAACCAAAGGCATACTCATGAAAATTCGAAAAACCGTCAAGATCGTCATCCTCACTCCTCAGACCGGTAATTTGATTGGCGACTGCCCAATCAGCATAATCATCAGCAACACACCGGAGGACAGCCAACCCGGAGAGAAGGAGGATCTTATTAAGTTTTTTCATTTTCACAACCTTTGGGGGGGGGGGGGGGGCCCCGGGGGCCCCCCCAGGAACCCGCAAGGGTCGCGCCGGATTTCCCGCTACGACCTGCCCGCCCGGAACATCCCGCGTAACGACTGCGCCCGCCCCAACGACAGCGCCGTCACCCATTGATACTCCTTTGAGAATCACCGCGCGTGCTCCAATAAAACAATTTTTCCCAATGATGACAGGGCGGGCGACACGGGCAGGATCGGTTAGCCAGCGACCATCGTCACCACGGGGATGGAAATCGGTATCCAAAATCAGCGCGCCACCTCCGATCTGTGTTCCCGCTCCGATGACGACCCGGATTGCGGCACAGATCACCACCGAACTCATCCCAACACCATCTCCAATGATCAACTCCGCCCCGGGCGCAACCGTCGCCAGGCGACATCTCCCGCCTTCGGCCACCGGGTTTGCCATGCCAGAGCTGCAGAGGGTGACGTTATTCCCGATCTCGATGAGAGAGCCACGTTTCCGGTTGATCCCGGGGCGCCCCATACAGGTGAAACCGCCCCCAAGCGTGACCCCGCGCATCCGTAAAAGTGCTCCCCAGAATGGCGACCCACAAACAAGAAGCCGACCTTTCAATGTTGCCAACATGCTCATGATTACTCCGCGAGCTTGCGATAAATTTCCATAAAGCGTCCCGCCGTGGTCTTGGGATCGAGGGTGATCCGGTGCTCTTCGTGTCCCCTGCGCCCCACCTCCCGACAGTGACTCCGATCCTTGCAAATCCTCGAGATCGCGAGCGCAAGGGCATCCTGATCTCCTGGCTCAATGACCTCCCCGCAACCAGCCCCGCGGACGTAAGAGGACGCGCCTGCGCCCGTTGTCGTGATCACGGGAAGCCCGACAACGCGGGCCTCTTTAAGAACGGTGGGACCGGTGTCGGCCTTGGTGGGAATGGCGATCACCCAGGCCTTTTCCAATTCGCTTACAATCTGATCTCGTTGGCAACGACCCAGCCAAGTCACGTTGGCGGTTTGCCGCCCCGACAAAGTCTCGAACAAGGCCCCGCTTCCGACAATCCGAAACTCGACATGACCCATTTCCGGCCGATTGGCCACTGCGAGTAAATCAGGAATTCCCTTGGCCTCACTCACCGACCCGACAAAAAGCACCCTCGGAGTGTCGGCAGGATCCCACGTCGCATCAAAGAACTCCGGGTTCACCCCGTAATCGACAACCTCTGGTTCCAGATCCGCATTGAGGGCCCGCAGGGCAGTCGCGGCGTCGGGACTCTCCGCTGTCGCAAATCGATAAGAACGAACGGTCGAACGCTCGTAACCCGCTTGAAGTCTCATCAAAAACGGTCCTCCCGTGTCCCGTATGCACTTCGTCAAACATCCCTGCAGGGTTAAAACACGGGCCTTTACCCCGGAGCGAGATCCGGCGATGCCGTAGGCCTGCTCGGTCCCCCAGGCATGGATGACATCAGGGTTGATCCGATTGATCAATTTCCTGGTTTTCCTGGTTTCAAAAAAGAATTTTGTGGCCATCGCAAAGGCCAGACTCCCTCTCGGAATGACGTGAAACACCTGTCCCAGGGCCTGGTGCTCGAGGACCTCCGTGGCTTCCTTGGAGAAGGTGATCCAATGGACTTCAACCTCCCCGGCTAGTCTCTCGTAACAAGGCACAAGCGCTTCGAGCCACGTCGCGTAGTGACGCTCATGCCGCAGATTCTCGATCCCCGGAACCGTCCACAATGGCACGTCTGCAAGTAATACCAGACGCATTTTTTTGTTCGGGGGTTTCATCGTTGTTCGCGGCGGGAGAAATCAAGCCCGCCCGCCCTGAGTCCGGCCCGGGGCGCTATGGAAGTTCGGAAGCAACCTTCTGCAATGATCCTTCAAGAAAGCCCAGGGATTCATGCTGCCAATCGCCGGGGATCGCCGGTCTCTGATCCCCGGCCACCTCGAGTTGTTGCAAATCCTCGCTCGTGATCGTTCCGGGTTCGAAAAGACGGTTGATTTGCCCGACCCTTTCCAAAATCCTCCTCACCTTGGGCTCAATCGCAGGCGAATTGATAAGCAAGAAAGGTTTTTCATACTTAATCGAAAAGAGCGTGCCGTGAAGAGTTCCCAAAATCATCGTTGCTTCGGCGTTCTTGAACAAGCAGGTCCACTGAAAGGGGGTGAGACAGTGGTAGCGATGGTCCGCTCCGGGACAGGGACTGAGGGCACTCACCAGCTTCCAGCCTTTCCGGCGGCAGAAATCGACCAACAAATCGCCCAGCTTTTGATCGACTCCATGACCATAGACAAAAAGATATTTTTCCCGGGGGGCCTTGTTCCACCCGGTCTCGGGATCCGGCCCCAGCCACGTCGGGTCCACCACCCATTCCGATGTTCTCCCTGACGCATTTTCAACGAGCCTGGCCGTCATCCTATCCCTAACCCCTATTGCCGAGAAGCGCCGCAAACCATCAGAAACATACGCCGGAAACGGGGGTTCCGGGTCGGCTGGTCCACAGCTCGCCGCATAGGCCATGATCGGGATCCCCGTAATCTGTGGAAGCATCCCGAAATATGCAGGGTCATGACCAAACGCCGGTTGCTCGTAGTCCCAGACAATGTCGCTTCCCACAACGAGACAGTCAAAATCCGCCCAAGGGACCTCGTCGGGATTCGTCGTGAACGGGTGCTTCGACAAGCTATCATAAAGCCCTCTGAAGCCTCGCTTCTTCAGTCCCCAGTAAATCTTCGTCCGCAAAGACGCCAAATTTTTCAGAGGGATCTCGATCTTATTGGAATCCTGATGAACCGCATGCAGATAATTGACGGCATGGCACTCGAACCCAAGTCCGCGTATGGCATGCACCATGTGCCAAGCCTGCATGAAACCACCATAATTTGGTCCATTGTGATACGTTAATACTCCAATCTTCATGAATTTTTAAATCCCCGCAGGGTAATCTTGCTATTTCTCTTCATCAGAATGCCAAGTCACAAAATCTGATACCGGAGATCTTGGAGAACACGTCACTTTGTATTCCTTTGGGGCGTATCCGCATCCCATCAGCATGATGATGCGCTCGTGAGGAGGGATCCCCGCAGCTTGCCGAAGTGCGGAGTCATCCCGATTGAGTCGCGACCAATTCAGAGCCACCGACGAAACACCCCGGGCGTGAAGGGCCAGGATGAGGTTCATCGAGAACATCCCTCCGTCAATCCAGCTCTGATAACGTTCGACACATTCGCCAAACAAGCGCATGTCGGAAGTGATGACCGCCACCGTCGGAATCAAATGCCCAAATCCACGGTTTCCGTTCTGAAACGAAAGAATTTTTTGAGCCGAATCACCCTGGTAAAAATGGACCCGCCATGTTTGCCTATTGCAGACAGATGGTGCCGTTGTCGCAATCTCAACGGCGTCGGCAAGCACGCCGCGCCCGGGAACCCTCCCCTTCTCGAACTGCCTGACGCTATGACGGCTTTTGGCAATTCGATCAAAAATCGCCAACTCGCTTGCCTCAATCGCCATGGGCAGTTTCGCTCCCGCCTTAGACCCTACCTCAAGGGGATCCATATTCGATAGAAAAGACGGCGGAATAAGGTCGGAAACATCAATGCCCAAACCTCGATGCTTTTGATCGTAATCTCTAACTGAAGCCAAGGACATCTGATAATGATACGCAGTGTCAGCACCTCCGGAATCTCTCCAGATCGCAGTCAGGACAATCAGCCTTTTCAGGATATCAGTTCCGGAACGGGGCCGAAACTCCGACATGGAAAGCCCCTTTTCCAGCACGTGGTAGTGCTTGATTAAATCTGATTCAATGTGCGCAAGCTGATGACGTTTCACAGGCCCCGCCCAACTGGCGGCCCGATAGTAGCGGTGTGCGTCCAGACCAGCCTCACGCATTAACTTAATCCACTCCAGGATGCGTCGACATTTTTTTCTAATCCGTGCAAACATTTGAATTTTAACTAAAGCCAGTCTCGAAATTCCTACGAAGCCTGTTTGGATCGGCTGGCGGTCAATCCCAGCAAAAATATTCCCATCCCAAGGACAATCATGAACGCCGAAGGGGCGAGTCCCAACATGGTGGGCACGTGGATCTCTTTCCCGAGGATCCAAAGGCTCTTGGTCCAGTCACCCAGGGAATCAGACACCCAACCAGCCACCACGGTGGAAAGAATCATCAAAAGAGTCAGGAGGCCTACGACCGGCGAGACTTCGTTTGGTTTGAAACCGCAACGGCGGGTCCCGGCAACGTAGCCATAAATTCCGTTAACGAGAGGGAGCAGCGCGAACACGGCAGCCACGCCCGCCATGCCAAAAGAAAACCAAGCGAACAATGCCGCTGCGAAGGCCAAGAGGAGCTTCGCGGAGAAAAATAAGGCAGCCTTGCCCAGCGATCCCGAGAGCGTCAGGAGTGATTGATAATAACTACCCATCGGCAGCGAAATAATACCAGCCGCAAACCACGCGGTCGCGAGACTTCCCGCGAAGTAGCTCCCGCCGGCTAGAAATTCTACCAGCATCGGGTTGAACGCCAAAGTAGCTCCTGCACCACAGGTTGCAGAGCCGAGGGTGAGATATCCGGCTGTTCTGTGACGCCTTTTGAATTCCTCCAAATTACCTGCGACGAAACTTCGCTGCCAACCAGGCTGAAAAGCCTGGTAGGTCCTTGATACGAGACCTGAAGCAAGCATCGGACCCCTTGAGCTGAAGTTATAAACCGGCACCATGCCGAGTCCTCCCAGCCGGGCTAAAAGCATCGTTGGGAGCGTCGCGATCACGGTATCAATAAAACCAAGGACCATGAGATTTCCGCTAAAGCTGAAAAGGCGTTTAAAGCGCTGCTTGTTGAGACCTTGCCGATCCCACTTGGGCTGATTGGGACCAGTCCTTACCAGGATTGAGTAACAGATCCAAGAGACGACTTGACCCGCGATGAGGGCGAAGGTGTAGGATTTCACCCCCCAACCGTCCTTAAGAAAAAGATAAAACACAACGAGACCTACCCACGGAACCAGGCCCTGGACAAGAGGGACCCAATGGAAGCGCTCTTGTGCCGTCATAAGACTCGGCACTCCTCGCAGCGGGAGGTTGGTTGCAGCGATAAATACCCCGCTATAGAAAAGCCAATAGGCGGCGTCCCGGAGGTTTTCTTCAATCCCAACAAGGTCAATAAAAAAAGGAACTAAAACTGAACCAAATCCCAGTAAAAGAAGAGCCTGTGCGTAGAGGGCAAGGTTGGCAGTTGTCCACCAGGAATTGATTTCATCTTGATCGCCTTCGGCCACCGCTGGAGCAATCAACCGCCCGATCGCGTGCGATATCCCAAAATCCATCCAACCTAAATATCCAGTGAATGCACTTGCGACAGCCCACAGACCAATCTCTTTACTGTCGAGATACTTAACCGCGATCGGAATAGATAGAACAGCCCAGAGTGAGGTTGAGAAAAATGCAAAGTAAGACGCTGAAAGATTCCAAACAGACCGGCTTTGCTTTAAGCGAATGATGGTCTGAGATATTCCGGGAATCATTAAGTTTTGCCACCAGAAATTTCAGACTTGGACAGGAACCATTCCGGTTGCCGGTATGACTTGGTATTCTAGAGGATCATCCCGGCCGCCACCGTTTCGTTGGTGCCGGGATCGACGAGGATGAAGGAGCCAGTGTGACGGTTCTGATTGTAGGAATCGTAGAAGAGGGGAGAGGCCGTCCGCAGTTTGACGCGGCCGATCTCGTTGAGCGAAAACGACGCGGTATCCTCGTTTTTCCGCAAGGTATTGATGTCCACTTTGTAAGAAATCTCGGAGACGATCGCTTTGGTCTCTTTCGTGGTGTGACGGATGATGAATTTTCCGCGGGGATTGAGGTTGGTATTGGAGAACCAGCAGATCATGGCCTCCAAATCCTGTCCCAGTTCGGGCGGATTGTTGGCCTTGACCAGCATGTCGCCCCGCGAGACATCAATCTCATCCTCCAGGGTAATGGTCACGGATTGGGGCGCGAACGCTTCCTCGATCTCTTTCTCATCCTGGTAAATACCTTTGACCCGGGAAGTAAAGCCGGAAGGCATCACGGTGACGGCATCGCCGGGTTTGAAAACGCCGCCCGCGACGCGGCCCGCGAAACCGCGGAAGTCGTGAAACTCATTGCTCTGGGGGCGGATGACCCACTGGACCGGAAAGCGGGCCTGGACGTGATCCTCATCCCCGCCGACATAGACATTTTCGAGGTGATACAAGAGGCTGGCCCCCTGGAACCACGGCATGTTCGTCGATTTATCGACAATGTTGTCACCATTCAGGGCCGAGATCGGAATGGGAGTGATATCGACGATATTGTCGAGCCGGGAAGCGAAGGCTTTGTAGTCGGCGACGATGCCGTTGTAAACTTCCTCATCGTAATCGACGAGGTCCATCTTGTTGACCGCGACCACGACATGCTGGATGCGCAGGAGGTTGGCGATGAAGGAGTGCCGCTTGGTCTGCTCGATCACCCCTTTCCGGGCATCGATGAGGATGATGGCGAGGTTGGCGGTGGAAGCGCCGGTGACCATGTTGCGGGTGTATTGAATATGGCCGGGGGTGTCCGCGATGATGAATTTGCGCTTGGGAGTGGCAAAATAGCGGTAGGCCACATCGATCGTGATGCCCTGCTCGCGCTCGGCCTTCAGGCCATCGGTGAGGAGGGCGAGATTGACATTCTCATCGCCCTTTTTGCGGGAGGACTCCTCGATCGCTGCGAGTTGATCCTCAAAGATCGACTTCGAATCGAAAAGAAGGCGTCCGATGAGGGTTGATTTGCCGTCATCAACGGAACCGGCGGTGGTAAAACGAAGAAGGTCCATAAAATTTAGAATGAGTTGGGTAGGAGTTTACCGGAATGAGCGATGGTCTTCTGCTTGGCTGGATCAATGGTGGGATCGGACTCGACGCCGTTTTCATCATAGGTCGAAACGACCTGACCTGAAAAACTTCGATAACTGACCTTCAGGCCATCAAGGTAAATGCTTTCATTCCCCCCGTTGAACTCTCCGTTTCCGGCAAGTCCTTCGAAATACAAGCGGAGGTAGCGGTGCTCATTAAGAGAGGGCGAAACGAGGGTCTCGTCAACCCATGCTCCCTTTTTGCCAAGTTGTTCTTCGACGATCGGAGCGGCGAATCCTTGGTGAAAGGCGAAGCCCGTCATGGACTTATTCTCTTTTGGGATCAGGTAAGAAAACTCGAGCTGGTAAGTTGAAGTTCCTTTCCCGGCCGGCAGCAGGTCGGCGATTTCAAGGCGTGGATTCTTTGCCTTTGGACCCATCAAAATCCTCATCGCCTCTCGACCTTCAATCTTATGACCCCCTTCAATACTCAGACTTGAGCCAATCACCCTGGCAGGGAGTTTCTCGTCGAACTGATGATCAAAGATGGTGAAGGTGTCCGCTTGATAGCCTTCAGCCCCAAGGAATTCCCCGAGAAGCGTTGCCTTGGTGTCTCCCTTTTCACGCTGCGAGGTGGTGATCTCCAAAAGGTTCTCGACTGGGCTGTCCATGCTGATTTCACCCTGGCGGTCGTATCTCACCATCACCTCCAAATCATCTCCAGAGCGCCGCAGGCGGATGGCCGGAGGTGCTTCTTGATTATTCTTAACCCGCGCCAGGAAGTCTCGTGATTGCTTTAGCTCGGGATCATTGATGACCGCTTTGAGTTCTTTTTGCGCAAGTTCTGCTTCGGCAATCTTCCCTTCCTTGGTGAGCGAAACGGTGGCATTTTGAAGGAGTTCTTTCATACGCTCTCCCATCGTGGCCCGCGTCTCGGCGTATGTTCTCTCGGTTTCGATGCGTGACTTCTCATAAATTTTCCGGAGCCGCACCACATCAGGCGGGGTGGCCTCTGTGAGCGGTGGGAAAGGCCATGACTGGTTCGAAAGAAGTTCCCTCTCGTTTTTCACGGACAGCACATCTGCAAGACGCCCTGCTTTTTGGTAATTGGACTGGGCTTTCGCCAGGGCGGTTTCGTAGCCCGTTGCGAGCTTGTCGACCACGGTTTCCCGCTCTTCCCGCGCTCGCAGGACCTTCTCAAGATAGGCGACTTTGAGTTCAGCAACCGACCCGGCCTCCACCCTGCCGCTGCTTGCAAGCAGGCCGATGAGAAAAAGATATTGGATGAATTTCATGTGATTTTTTGTGCTACCGGAGCGGGGAATCCCGCACCTTAAAATTGCCCTTCGTTTTTGCGGTCTTTCCTCGGGGTTTCGGACCGTTTGTCATCAGCGCGGTTTGCGCGTTTGCTCCGGCGGGCGGCGGTGAATTTGAGGAGACCAGTTTTTAAAAAAACGGGGTGAGGGGTGAGAAGGTGTTTGGGAGTAGACAGGAATCAACGATCACTCTTACTGAAAAACCGAAACACAGAAACCCCGAAGGCCGGATTAAAAATACCCTTCTTTTTTACGATCCTCCATGGACGTTTCGGAGCGCTTGTCGTCGGTGCGGTTGCCGCGCTCGGTCTGGCGGGCGGCCGCCACTTCCTCGATGATTTTTTCCATGGTGTCAGCGGTGCTTTCGACCGCCCCGGTAATGGTGGCATCTCCCATGGTCCGGAAGCGAATTACCTTGCGCTCGACCGTTTCGCCATCGCGGGGCGTGACAAACTCCGAGACCGCGAGGATGACGCCATTGCGCACCACGATCTCGCGCTCGTGCGCATAGTAGAGGCTGGGGAGTTCGATGCCCTCCTGCTTCATATACATCCAGACATCCATTTCGGTGAAGTTGGAAAGCGGGAAGACCCGGAAATGTTCGCCGGGCTGCTTGCGGCCGTTGAAGAGATTCCAGAGTTCGGGCCGTTGGTTTTTGGGATCCCATTCGCCGAAATCGTTGCGGTGTGAGAAAAAGCGCTCCTTGGCCCGGGCCTTTTCCTCATCACGCCGACCCCCACCGAGGACAGCGTCGTATTGCTGCTCTTCGATGGTCTCGAGAAGGGTAACGGTCTGAAGCTTGTTGCGGGAGGCATTGAGGCCGGTTTCTTCGACGGCGGTGCCTTTGTCGATGGAATCCTGGACGAGGCCGATGTGAAGGCGGGCTCCGATTTTTTCGGCATAGGCGTCACGAAACGTGATCGTCTCTGAAAAATTGTGGCCGGTATCGACATGGACCAGAGGAAACGGGATGCACGACGGGTAAAAGGCCTTGCGGGCAAGGTGAGCCATCACAATGGAATCCTTGCCCGCTGAAAACAGCAGGCCGGGATTCTCAAACTGGGCCGCCGTTTCCCGGAGGATGAAAATCGCTTCTGCCTCGAGCTGGTCGAGGTGACTTAGGTTGTAGTCGGACATTTGATTAGTAACTTTGTCAGCTTTGTAACCGGTGGTGTTTTAGGACTGATCCGGGCGGATGACAAGGGGAAAGGTGGGAGCGTGGAGCGTGGAGCGTGGAGCGTGGAGCGTGGAGCTTGGAGCTTGGAGCTTGGAGCTTGGAGCTTGGAGCTTGGAGCTTGGAGCTTGGAGCTTGGAGCTTGGAGCTTGGAGCTTGGAGCTTGGAGCTTGGAGCAGGGAGCGGGGAGCAGGGAGCGGGGAGCGGGGAGCGAGGAGCTGGGAGCTGGGAGCTGGGAGCTGGGAGCTGGGAGCTGGGAGCTGGGAGGTGGGAGGTGGGAGCTGGGAGCTGGGAGGTGGGAGCTTGGCGCGGGGAGCGGGGAGCGGGGAGCTTGGAGCGTGGGAGCGCCCTGGAGGGCATACGCGTCACGGAGACCCACAGCTTCCCGCAAAGCGGGTCAATCCCCGGCAGGGGGGACAGAACGTAGCCGTGGGTGAAGCCCACGGTTTGCGGTTCGGAAGGGATGGGCACCCCGGCAGGGGCGCGAGAAATGATGGATCAAGGAAACGATCAGGCGTTCTGCCTTCGCATGGCAAAAGGGATACGGGGCTTTTACCGTCGGGTCGCCGGGATTAGAAAAAGTCCGTGACGACGTGCTCAACCAAGAAGAACGGCATCGAACCAAGGCCTTCAAAGATGAATACCTCGCGATGTTGAAGCAAGGTTTGGTGGAATTTGATGATCGATCCGTCTGACGTCTGGTAGGGGCGGAAGATCATCTTGGAATTCTTGCGCCCCTGCCGGGGCACCCTGCTTGCGCTTTCGTCCGACCCCGGGTTTCACCCGGGGCTACCTTCTTGGACCCCTCCGGGGATAAGATGCTCACTTCGTTGAGATCAACACGATGGGTAGCCTCCGACTTCTGGCGTCCCTTCAGGACGCGGACCCTCTTGCGAGAAGATCGACCACTTGCGAAGTGGCCACTTCGACCTCGGTCCGCTCGGTATCGATGAGCAGTTCGGGGGTTTCCGGTTCTTCAAAACCGCTGTCTTTCCCGGTAAATTGTTTGATCTCGCCGGCCGCCACTTTGGCGTAGAGGCCCTTGGGATCGCGCTGCGCACAGGTTTCGTAGGAGGCCTTGATAAAGATTTCCTTGAAGGCATCGCCGATGATTTGACGGGCCTGGTCTCGCAGCGCTTGCTTGGGCGTGATGACTGATACCAGGACAATGATGCCCTGGCTGGCAAACATTTTGGCAACTTCGGAGACCCGCCGGACGTTTTCCTCCCGGTCTTCGTCACTGAAGCCGAGGTCGGAATTCAAGCCATGACGGAAGTTGTCACCATCGAGGATGACGACGAACCTTCCCTGATCGTGCAGCTTCCGTTCGACGGCAGCCGCGATGGTCGATTTCCCGGAACCGCTCAGGCCATACATCCACAGAACAATTCCTTTTTGTCCGAGGAGTGATTCCTTTTCGGCCGGAGAGACGAAGCGGTGAAACTGGGTATGGATATTGTCAGCCACGGAAGTGATCTTTGAGGGTGTAGTAGAGAAAGAGGGAATTATAAACGGCATAGCGTTTCCAGAGCCTGCGGGGCTCGGCGCAAAGACGATAGAGCCACTCCATTCCTGATTTTTGAATGAGGCCCGGAGCTTGTTTCACTTCGCCGGCATGAAAAGCAAAGGCCGCTCCGATCCCAAAGTAGACGGCGGGCGGAAGGGTCTCAAGATGGTCGCCAATCCACTGTTCTTGTTTGGGGCAACCCAATCCGACCCAAACAAAGCGGGCCCCCGATTCGCGAATGAGGGCTTTTATTTTTTTGTGTTCTTCGACAGGCCATTCTCCAAAGGGAGGCGAGTAGGTTCCGGCGATTTCGTTCTTTGAAAAGCGCGCCGACAGTTTTGTGAGCGTGGATTGCTGGCCGCCCAGGAAAAAGTGGGATTCGTTGGTCTGACCTTCGGTGACCTTCATGACTTCCAACATGAGAGTCGGACCGTAGACACGATCCTTGAGCTTTTGATCCTCGGGAAGCTGGGCGTTGAGAGTCCAAATGAGAGGCATTCCGTCCGGACAGATGAGATCGAATTGCCTCATCGCCCTCCCGAAATCCTGATTGTGGCGTGCGTGGGAGAGGAGGTGGGTATTTGCTGCGCTGACAGCGTAAGGACGGTCGCCGGCGGTCGCTTTTTCCCGGCACCAGGTCGTGACTTCCTGGTAGTCAGTGGCGGCTACCGGGAAGCTGATGATTTTGAGGGAGCGCACCGAATTGAAAAGGGCTAGGGCCTTGCGCTTGTTTGGCGAACTTACTCATGTGAGAAGGTCACAAGGTGTCCGTGTTTTTTGAGCAGGGCGTGTTGCTTCGCTTTTTCGAGATCGTGAGCGACCATTTCGGCGCACATTTCCTCGACGGTGATTTCAGGAACCCAGCCGAGTTTTTCCTTGGCCTTGGTGGGGTCGCCGAGGAGGGTTTCGACTTCGGCGGGGCGGAAGTAGCGCGGGTCAACCTTGACGATCACATCGCCCACTTCGACCGACGGGGCCTTTTCGGAATCAACGGCGGAAACGGTCGCGATCTCATCGACCCCCGCGCCCGAGAAGGTGAGTTCGATCCCGGCTTCCTTCGCCGAGAGCAGGACGAATTCACGAACCGAAATTTGCTTTCCGGTGGCAATGACGAAGTCGTCTGCTGTTTCCTGCTGAAGCATCATCCACTGCATACGCACATAGTCCTTGGCGTGACCCCAGTCGCGCAGGGCATCCATGTTTCCCAGGAAGAGGCATTTCTCAAGGCCCTGGGAGATGTTGGCGAGGGCGCGCGTGATTTTACGGGTCACAAAGGTCTCACCGCGACGGGGCGATTCGTGATTGAAGAGAATCCCGTTGCAGGCATACATCCCGTAGGATTCGCGATAGTTCACGGTGATCCAATAGGCATACATCTTGGCGGCGGCATACGGGGACCTCGGATAAAAAGGAGTGGTTTCCTTCTGTGGCACTTCCTGGACCAGACCGTAGAGTTCGGAGGTGGACGCCTGATAGAAACGGGTCTTTTTCTCGAGGCCCAGAAAGCGGATCGCTTCGAGAAGCCGAAGGGTGCCAATCGCGTCCACGTCTGCGGTGTATTCCGGTGACTCAAAGGAGACCGCGACATGCGACTGCGCTCCGAGATTATAGACCTCGTCCGGCTGCACCTCGCTCACAATGCGGGTGAGGTTGGAGGTATCCGTGAGGTCGCCGTAGTGGAGCTTGAAGCGGGCTTTTTCAACGTGGGGATCTTCGTAGAGGTGATCGACACGTTCGGTGTTAAATGAGGACGCACGACGTTTGATGCCGTGAACCTCGTATCCTTTTTCGAGAAGTAATTCAGCGAGGTAGGATCCATCCTGGCCGGTGATACCGGTGATCAATGCTTTTTTCATGATTGAGCGGGGAGCGCGGAGCTGGGAGCGCGGAGCTGGGAGCGCGGAGCTTGGAGCTTGGAGCTTGGAGCTTGGAGCTTGGAGCTTGGAGCGGGGAGCGCGGAGCGCGGAGCGGGGAGCGCGGAGCGGGGAGCGCGGAGCGCGGAGCGCGGAGCGGGGAGCGGGGAGCGGGGAGCGGGGAGCGGGGAGCGGGGAGCGGGGAGCGGGGAGCGGGGAGCGGGGAGCGGGGAGCGGGGAGCGGGGAGCGGGGAGCGGGGA
>Ga0335398_10000891_pt1 | contig 52105 bp, 48 predicted proteins | sample BON03_FD_205742 | JGI IMG/M metagenome (GOLD analysis project Ga0335398, IMG submission 205742) | Freshwater microbial communities from Lake Bonney liftoff mats and glacier meltwater in Antarctica - BON-03 (spades assembly) (version 2) | ecosystem: Environmental > Aquatic > Freshwater > Ice >... | reverse complement strand
TTCTTCAGTCAAAAACAGCGTCGCCCGCTTTGTCTTTCTGGCCATGATCACCCCCACCAAGAGTCGAATGGAAACCATGGCTATCATAATCTATTTAGTAACTATATTGATGGAACGAACTACTAGTTACTTTTCTTGCTTCGCCAAGAAAAGTAACCAAAAGAAGGCGACCCCGGTTCACCGCCCTGCGGGTTCCCTGCGCTGCTCGGCGGTTCACAAGGGGAATTCAAAAGCAGCAGGCATACGGCGGCGGAAATAGTGATTCGAAACGGGTTGCAAACCCATGGTGTTGGAAGTCTTCCCCTGTGCGCCGCCGAGCAGCGGAGTCGCGCCGGGGGCCTTCGGCGAGCACTGGGCGAGCTGCGCAAGCCGACACAAATCCTGCAAGCGAACCCGCCCCGATCCGCATGAAACTATCGAGCCAGCGCGCGAGTTGCGCGCCCCGAAGGAAGTCACCTTGGGTGGCAGCCGCCCGGCACGACGAGCAGCGCAGGGCATCCCCGGAGGGGACGGCAAACCGGGGCGGCTTTTTCTTTGATTTTAGGTTTGGCGAGCAGCAAGTACATGGACTGCCTCCTGCTAGAATCCCCCCATGGATGTCCAAACCTACATGCTCGGCATCGGCAAGGCCGCCCGCGCCGCTTCGCGCGCGATGGCAGTCGCCGACAGCAGCGCCAAGAACAAGGCGCTGACCGCAATAGCGGTAGCGATCGAACACGCCGCCAAGGTGCTGCTGCATGAAAATGCCCGCGATGTAGCAGTCGCAAAAACGAAAAAACTCGATGCCGCAGCAATAGACCGGCTGACGCTGACGCCGCAGACCATCGAAAGCATGGCCGACGGCCTGCGCCAGATTGCAGCGCTCCCCGATCCGGTTGGTGAAATCAGCGGACTGCGTTACCGGCCTACCGGCATCCAGGTCGGCCAGATGCGGGTGCCGCTGGGCGTCATCGGCATCATTTATGAATCACGCCCCAATGTCACCGCCGACGCGGCAGCGCTGTGCCTTAAATCCGGCAATGCCGCCATCCTGCGCGGCGGTTCCGAGGCGTTGCATACCAACCAGGCGATTGCTGCCTGTGTGCATGAAGGACTGAAAGCCGCGGGCCTGCCAGAAACCGCGGTGCAGGTCATAGAAACCGCAGACCGCGCCGCAGTCGGTGCGCTGATTACCATGCAGGAATACGTCGATGTCATCGTGCCGCGCGGCGGCAAGGGCCTGATCGAACGATTGATGCTGGAATCGCGCATCCCGATGATCAAGCACCTGCACGGCGTATGCCATGTCTACATCGACGATCAAGCGGATTTTGACAAGGCACTGCGCATCGCCGACAACGCCAAGACCCAGCGTCTGGGCACCTGCAACACCATGGAAACCCTGCTGGTGGCCCGGGGCATTGCCGGAAAAATCCTGCCACCGCTGTGCAAGATCTATGCGGATAAAAAAATCGAACTACGCGGCGATGACGCTGCGCGCAAAATCGTGCCCGGCATGAAGGCCGCGACCGAGGACGACTGGCACACCGAATATCTCGACGCGATATTGTCTATCCGCATCGTAGATGGACTCGACGCAGCGATCGACCACATCGCGCGCTACGGCTCGCAGCACACCGACGCCATCGTCACCGAGAACATCACCCGCGCACGGCGTTTCTTGCGCGAAGTGGATTCAAGTTCAGTGATGGTCAATGCTTCGACGCGATTCGCCGACGGCTACGAATTCGGCCTGGGTGCCGAGATCGGCATTTCCACTGACAAGCTGCATGCCCGCGGACCGGTGGGACTCGAAGGACTGACTTCGTTGAAATACGTCGTTTTTGGTGACGGCCATATTCGCGGTTGATCACTGCGGATCCAACGTCGCGACGGAATGTAACTTAAGCTGTTGTTTTTAAACATAAAATAGGTTATTCATGAGCAAGCCCATCGAAGTCAAAATCCCGGATATCGGTGATTTCAAGAACATTCCGGTGATTGAGGTGCTGGTGAAACCCGGCGATACGGTCAATCCGGAAGATTCGCTGGTTACGCTGGAATCCGACAAGGCGACCATGGACATACCCGCGCCCGCAGCCGGCGTGGTCAAGACGGTGAGCCTCAAACCCGGCGACAAGGTCTCCAAGGGCACGCTGATCCTGACCCTGGAAGCAACATCCGCTGCCGAAGCGCCGGCTGCCGCTGCCGATTCCGCCCCAGCCGCCGCACCAGAAAAACCCGTCACGCCTGCTGCTGCCAAACCGGCGACTGCGCCAGCAACTCCGGCACCGACAGCAACTGCTGCTGCGCCGAAAAAAGATATCTCCAATATCGAAGCCGACATCCATACCGAAGTTGTGGTGCTTGGTGCCGGTCCCGGCGGTTACACCGCGGCGTTCCGCGCCGCCGACCTCGGCAAAAAAGTTGTGCTGATCGAACGTTATCCGACGCTGGGCGGCGTGTGCCTGAACGTCGGCTGCATTCCGTCGAAAGCGTTGCTGCACATGGCGAAAGTCATCACCGAAGCCGACGAAGCCAGCCACGCCGGCATCACCTTCGGCAAGCCGAAAATCGACATCGACAAACTACGCGCCTGGAAAGACGGCGTACTGGGCAAGCTGACCAAGGGCCTCACCGGCCTCGCCAAACAGCGCAAGGTGCAGGTGGTCACCGGTCGCGGCGAATTTGCAACGGACCACACCATACGCGTCGAAACCGCGGACGGCAGCAAGACCATTGCCTTCGAGAGCTGCATCATCGCCGCCGGTTCGGCAGTGGCAAAAATTCCGGGCTTCCCGTATGACGATCCGCGCATTATCGATTCCACCGGCGCGCTGAAACTCGCCGAAGTGCCGAAACGCCTGCTGGTGATCGGCGGCGGCATCATCGGGCTGGAAATGGCCACCGTGTATGACGCGCTGGGCAGCAAGATCACCGTCGTTGAACTGATGGACAGCCTGATCCCCGGCGTCGACAAGGATGTGGTGCGACCGCTCAGCAAACGCATCGAGAAACGCTACGAAAAAATCCTGCTGAAGACCAAGGTCGCGAAGATCGAAGCCCAGAAAGTCGGCCTCAAGGTCACGTTTGAAGGTCCTGACGGTTCCACCACCGACACCTTTGATGCCGCGCTGATGGCAGTGGGCCGCCGCCCCAACGGCCGCGAAATCAAAGCCGAAGCCGCGGGCGTCACTGTCAACGAGCACGGCTACATTCCAGCCGACAAGCAACAGCGCACCAACGTCCCGCACATCTACGCCATCGGCGACATCTGTGGCGAACCGATGCTCGCGCACAAGGCCACGCACGAAGCCAAGATTGCCGCCGAAGTCATCGCCGGCCACAAGGCCTTCTTTGATGCCCGCACCATTCCATCAGTGGCCTACACCGACCCCGAAATCGCGTGGATGGGCCTCACCGAAACCCAGGCCAAGGCAGACGGCGTCGACTACGAAAAAGCCGTTTTCCCCTGGGCCGCCAGCGGCCGTGCACTGGCCACCGGCCGCGATGAAGGCATGACCAAGCTACTGCTCGACAAGACATCCCGCCGCGTACTTGGTGCCGCCATCGTCGGCGTCAATGCCGGCGAACTGATCGCCGAAGCGGTGCTGGCGCTGGAGATGGGCGCCGACGCCACCGACCTCAGCTTGACCATCCACCCGCATCCGACGCTGTCGGAGACGCTGTTCTTTGCCGCGGAAATGGCCGAAGGCTCGATCACCGATTTGTACGTGCCGAAGAAGTAACCCGCTCCAGCAACTGCAGGTGGCCGGCTTTACAGCCGGCGTCTGCTTCCGGCAGAGTGCAGGCATGCGGAGAGCTTATAAAAAACCAATGAAATCAATAATTTATATTCCAACCTCAGCACATGCCTTGCGCTGAGGTTCGCCGTCCCGGCCCGTATCCTGTTGATAGATTGCCGGAGCCTGAGCCAGCCACTGCACTTACCGCAGGCACTACACCGGTGATTTCTCCTGCAAACCCACAGCAAATTGCCCTTTTTTTCCCCGTCTCAAAGGCGTAGTATTTGCGACACTTTTCGCCCAGTCCGCCGGGGGCCGAAATAGACAAATAAAAACAACAACATGTGGCGGCACTTGTAACACGGAGCTTTTGTTTGAAACCGACTGATATCGCGCACCCCGATTACTTCCATAAAGTTGTCGATTGTCAGTGGGCCTGCCCGGCTCACACCCCCGTCCCCGAATACATCCGCTTGATCGCCGCAGGTCGTTACGACGATGCCTACATGGTCAACTGGAAATCCAATGTTTTCCCCGGCATTCTCGGTCGCACCTGTGACCGCCCCTGCGAGCCGGCCTGCCGCCGCGGCCGCGTCGAAGAAGGCAACGTCGAGATCCGCAAACCGAGCACGCACAAGGACGGCCCGCACCCCGAGCCCGTCGCGATTTGCCGGTTAAAGCGCGTCGCCGCCGACAACAAGGACGACATCACACGGCATCTGCCCAAGGCGCCGAAAAAGAAAAACGGCAAACGCATCGCCTGCATCGGCGGCGGTCCGGCTTCGCTGACCGTGGCGCGCGACCTGGCGCCGCTGGGTTACGACATTACGATCTACGAAGCCGACCCCAAAGCCGGCGGCTTCATGCGCTCGCAGGTGCCGCGCTTCCGACTGCCGGAAGCTGTCATCGACGAGGAAGTCGGCTACATCACCGGCATCGGCAATATTAATGTCAAAACCGGCACCCGCATCGACAGTCTGAAAAAAGTGCTGGCGGAAGGTTACGACGCAGTAGTGGTCGGCACCGGCGCACCGCGCGGCCGCGACCTCGACGTGCCGGGCCGCAAGGAAGGTATCAAGAACATCCATGTCGGCATCGACTGGCTGGCCAGCGTGTCCTTTGGCCATATCGAAAAAATCGGCAAGCGCGTAATCGTGCTCGGTGGCGGCAACACCGCCATGGACTGCTGCCGTTCGGCGAAGCGCCTCGGCGGCGAAGACGTCAAGGTCATCGTGCGTTCGGGCTACGACGAAATGAAAGCCAGCCCGTGGGAAAAGGAAGATGCCACCGAAGAAGGCATCCCCATCCTCAACTTCATGGTGCCCAAATCGTGCACAGTCGAAGGCGGCAAACTGATCGGCATGGTGTTCGAGAAGGTCAAGGCGATTTACGAAGGAGAAGGAGAAAAGCAGCGGCGCAAGCTGGTGCCCACCGGTGAACCGGATGAACATGTGCCCTGCGATGACGTGCTGGTCGCCATCGGCCAGGAAAACGCCTTCCCGTGGATAGAGCGCGATGCCGGACTCGAATTCGACAAATGGAAAATGCCGGTAGTCGACAAGGTGACGTTCCAGTCCACCAACCCGAAAGTGTTTTTCGGTGGCGACTCGGCCTTCGGCCCGAAGAACATCATCTGGGCGGTGGCTCACGGCCATGAGGTCGCTGTTTCCATCGACAAGATGCTCAACGGCGAAGACATCAAGGAACGACCGTTGCCTGCGGTAACCGTGATGTCCCAGAAAATGGGCATCCACGAGTGGAGCTACGACAACGATATATCCGCAGCGCTGCGCAACAAGGTGCCGTGGCAGGACCAGAAGCTGACGCTGAAAGACATCAAGGTCGAAGTGGAACTGGGCTTTGACGCCCTGACCGGTTTTGCCGAGGCCCAGCGCTGCCTGAACTGCGACGTGCAGACGGTATTCGCACCGCGGCTGTGTATCGAATGCGATGCCTGCGTCGACATCTGCCCGATGGACTGCATCACGTTCACACCCAATGCCGAAGAAGCGGAACTACGCAAGGAACTCACCGCGCCGACGCTGCACCCGGACCAGGATCTGTATGTGTCGGACAAGCTGCGCATGACCGGTCGCATCATGGCCAAGGACGAAGACGTCTGCCTGCACTGCGGCCTGTGCGCCGAGCGCTGCCCTACCGGCGCCTGGGATATGCAGAAATATCTGATTGAAATGACGAATGCCGGACCCGGCTGCCGCAAACCGCAGCGCAAGGCGGCTTGAACATCAACAGCAAATTAAAGGCAGCCACAGAGGACACAGAGAACTGCAGAACCCCATGAATGATTTTCTCTGTGCGCTCTGTGTCCTCGGTGGCTAAAAGGTTTTGAATTTCAAACACAAACAAATGAAACCCATCACCGCCATCAACGATTTCGTCGTCAAATTCGCCAACGTCAACGGCTCGGGCTCCGCTTCGGCCAACGAACTGTTCGCGCGCGCCATCCTGCGTATGGGTGTACCGGTCAGTCCACGCAACATTTTCCCGTCCAACATCCAGGGGCTGCCGACCTGGTATGAAGTGCGGGTCAATGAAGAGGGTTATCAGGGCCGCCGCGGCGGCGTTGACCTGATGGTTTCCATGAACCCGCAGACCTGGGACAACGATCTCAAGGAAATCGAATCCGGCGGCTACCTGTTCTACGACAGTTCCAAGCCGCTGCCGAAATCGAAGTTCCGCGATGACGTCATGGCTATCGGCATGCCGCTGACGGAGATCTGCAACGCGACTTACAGCGACCCGCGCCAGCGCCAGCTGTTCAAGAACATCATTTATGTCGGCGCGCTGTCGGCACTGCTGGATCTGGACCACAAGGAAATCGAAAAGCTGTTTTCCGAGCAGTACAAGGGCAAGGAAGCCTTGCTACAACCCAACCTCAAGGCACTGCACCTCGGCCGCGACTACGCGCTGAAGAATCTGACCTGCCCGCTGGGCATCCGCCTGCAACGCTCCGACAATGTCGGCGACCGGATTTTCATCGACGGCAACAGCGCGGCGGCGCTGGGTGCGGTTTATGGCGGCGCCTCGGTCTGCGCCTGGTATCCGATCACGCCATCGTCATCGTTGGCCGAAGCCTTCATGAGCTACTGCAAGAAGCTGCGCGTCGACAAGGAATCGGAAAAAAACAAATATGCCATCGTGCAGAGTGAAGATGAGCTGGCCTCAATCGGCATCGCCATCGGCGCCGGCTGGAACGGCGCGCGCGCCTTCACCGCGACCTCCGGCCCCGGCATATCGCTGATGACGGAATTCATCGGCCTCGCTTATTTCGCCGAAATCCCGGTGGTGCTGATCGACGTGCAGCGCGGCGGCCCCTCCACCGGCATGCCGACCCGCACCCAGCAATCCGACTTGCTGGCCTGCGCCTATGCCTCGCACGGTGACACCAAGCATGTGCTGCTGTTCCCGGAAGATCCGACCGAATGTTTTGAACTGACCGCCCAGGCCTTCGACATCGCCGAACGTCTGCAGACCCCGGTATTCGTGATGACCGATCTCGACATCGGCATGAACACGCGTTTGTGCAAGCCCTTTGCCTGGGACGACACCAAGGAATACGACCGCGGCAAGGTCATGACCTACAAACGTCTGGAAGACGGCGCGGATTTTGGCCGCTACCTCGACGTCGACGGCGACGGCATTCCCTTCCGCACTTATCCCGGCACACATCCGACCAAGGGCGGTTATTTCACCCGCGGCACGACCAAGAACCGCTACGCGCAGTATTCAGAGGCCGGCCCCGACTACATCGACAACATGCAGCGCCTGATGCGCAAGTTCGAGACTGCAAAATCACTGGTGCCGAAACCGTTGCTGTATCCAGCAGACAAACCGGCGCGTTTTGGCGCGATTTTTTACGGCTCGACCAGCCCGGCCATGGAAGAAGCGCTGGACGTGCTTGCTGAAAAAGAAATACACGTCAACGCGCTGCGGGTGCGCGGCTTCCCCTTCGCCGACGAACTCAATGATTTTGTGCGCTCGCATTCCTGGGTATTCGTCATCGAGCAGAATCGCGACGCCCAGCTGAAAACCCTGCTGGTCAACGACGGCAAGATCAATCCGTCGCGGCTGATTTCGGTGCTGCATTATGACGGCACGCCGATCACGGCACGTTTCATTGTCGACCAGATTTCACAGCATGCCGGTGCCCGCAACATCGTGCCGCTGAAAAAAGCATCCTAGCGCCCACACCAACGCCATGACCTATCTCGCCAAACCCAAACTCCATCATCCCTCGCTGCCCCGCAACGCCACGGGTTATACCCGGCGCGACTACGAAGGCAAGATTTCCACGCTCTGCGCCGGCTGCGGCCACGACTCGATCTCGGCCTCGATCATCCAGGCCTGCTGGGAACTCGACATCCAGCCGCATCGCGTCGCCAAACTCTCGGGCATCGGCTGCTCATCCAAAACCCCGGATTATTTCCTCGGCAACTCGCACGGCTTCAACAGTGTGCACGGCCGCATGCCGTCGGTGCTGACCGGCGCCAACCTCGCCAACCGTGACCTGCTGTATCTGGGCGTGTCCGGCGACGGCGACTCGGCTTCGATCGGCCTGGGCCAGTTTGCGCATTGCATACGCCGCGGCGTCAACATGGTTTATATCGTCGAGAACAACGGCGTTTACGGCCTGACCAAGGGCCAGTTCTCGGCCACCGCAACCAAAGGCTCGAAGTCCAAGCGCGGCGTTCTCAACCCGGATGAAGCGGTGGACCTCGTCGGCATGGCGCTCTTGCTGCGCGCCACTTTTGTCGCACGTGCGTTCTCCGGCGACAAAAAACAACTGGTGCCGCTGATCAAGGCTGCCATTCAGCATCCGGGGCCTTCGTTCATCGACATCATTTCGCCCTGCGTGGCATTCAACAACCACGAAGGCTCGACCAAATCCTACGACTACGTGCGCCAGCACAATGCCGCGGTGAACCGTCTGGATTTCATCGAGGAACGCGACGAAATCACCGCGGATTACGCGCCAGGCGAGGTCATCAGCATCGCGCAGCACGATGGCTCCATGCTCAAACTGCGCAAACTGGCACCCGATTACGATCCCACGGACCGCATCAAGGCCATGAACCACGTCCAGGAACGCGCGGCAGTGGGTGAAATCGTCACCGGCCTGCTGTATCTGTCTACGGAGGCCGCCGACCTGCACCAGTACATCAATACTGTGGACACGCCGCTGAATCAGCTCGGCACCAAAGAACTGTGTCCGGGCTCGGGTGCTCTGGAAAAGATCAACGCCGGGTTGCGCTGAAGACTCGCCGGCACTCTGGCCGGTTGGTATGATTTCCTCGCCGGATGAACGCTTCCGTTGCGGCATCGCTGGCCGTGCGCAGGCATTGCCGCTTTTGCTGCGGATTTAGTACTGTATGCCAGCTTATAGAAACTTATTAATTACATGATTATTAAGCGATTTTATTCAATATGCAGCGTCAAGTTAGGGAGACAGGTCGGCAGGTTATCCGGCAAAACTGTCGCCCTAAATTAGAGTTAGGACTACAGACACCTCATGACACCGCTTGCACAAGAAATATTTGACATCATCCGGCAACGGCTTGCCGCTCGAAGCACGGCTGAGCAAGCCGGTGCTCGAAACGCTGTCCTTATCGTGACCACACAGTTGGAGCAACTTGATGCCGAATGGAATCGCAATGAATATTGGCATGCGCGCAGGATCAAGGAGTCGAACTCTCGGGCATGGACTGAATCTTTGGAAAATTCACATGCAGTCCGCCTGAGGGCATACTCACAGACCCGCGCTGACTTTAGCCCAACGTCTCTCGCTGCTTAACGCACACAATCCAGACGTGTCATTCGATGAGGCAATCATCGAAGCAGCTGCCTCCATTATTGAGACGGAGATATCCGTATACGCGAGAACACTTTCTGTAAAACGACGCCAGAATGAGCTGAGAGGCGAATACGGCAACGTTGACAATACTCGCTGGCACATTGAAGCAAGAAAATTTGTTACCAAGAATCCAAAAGTTTCCTCTGCGGTTGCGAACATCCAACTGTTGGACTCGCCTCTTGGACTGGGAATGAACTGGGAGAACTTCACGGTTAGTATTGTTGACAGATACATTTCTCCTGCGCCCGATTTGCCGGGTGTGGCCCCCGCGGATGGCATTGGCTTTGAACATGCATGTGCAACGATTCTCGAAACGTGCGGATGGGCGGTGACAATCACCCGAGCAACAGGTGACCAAGGCGTGGATCTTCTCGCCAAGAAAGAGGGAGCAATTGTGGCCGTCCAATGCAAGAACACTGCTCAACCCGTGGGCAATGCAGCCGTGCAGGAGGTTTTCGCAGGTAAAGCATTCTACGAGGCGACAGCAGCCGTTGTTGTATCTCGTTCAGGCTTTACCTCAAGTGCAACTCAACTCGCAAACCGCCTGATAGTCACCCTAATAGACTCAGCCGCACTTGCTGATCTTGATCGGCATCTGTAGTGACCCAATCTAACCTCGCGTCCAAATGGACGCAGGCCTTATCCGGGCTCGCCCAATTTCCACTATCGAAAGGAAGAGGATGGGACGCATGGCAGAACTTGCGCATGAGCGCGAGCAGATTGAACAAGAAATAGCAATTGCGAGAATGGAAGCTGAGCACGATGCACTTCCGAAGTCTTATGCTGAAAGTCTTGAAATGAACAAAGCCCTTCGGTCACAACTTGGCAGTTTGGCCTCAGCGTTTGAGAAAGCAAATTCGTCGAGAGAGCGGAATAAAGAACGGGCAATTGGGTTCTTGCTTGGCGTGGCCGCATCGCTTGTCGCAGCGCTGCTATGGTGGGTTGCCGCCGGTCATTGGGTCATGCTCAAGTCCTAACATAGCGCTCAACCTCGCTCCCTTCGGTCGCTGGACGCTGCGCGATAAAGCCGCGCCGCGCCGGTTAGCTCTACGTAAGGCACAATAACCAACGGGCATTGCGCCGCATTGATAGCTACAGGTGGAATAAGCCCCAAAGGAAGTCCCCCTACGTGACGTTGCGCTTATTGTCCCTGCCGAACCGCCCATCCTTGACGAATATGTATAACGTGCATATATTATAGGCATGGTTGCCGAATTCGACCCGAAAAAGGATGCGGCAAACATCAGCAAACATGGTGTGTCTCTTGCCGAGGGTGACGGGGTGCTGAATGACCCTCTCGCGCTCACCATCGAGGATGACACCGCCGCCGGCGAACAGCGGTTTGTCACCATCGGAATGAACACATTCGGGGTACTGATGGTCGTGGTACACACTTATCGGGACAGCGGCTCACGAATCATTTCTGTGCGGAAGGCCGACCCCAGAGAACGGAGAAATTATGAAAAAAGTATATGACTTTTCCAAAGGAAAACGCGGCGCAGTAATTCCCGCAGCAGGGAAAACGCGCATCACGATCTACATGGACGACGTCATTGTCAGTCACTTCAAGGCCCTGTCGGAGAAAACCGGCAAGGGTTATCAGACGCTGATCAACGAAGCGCTGAAGGCCCACCTGGGCCTTGCGGAGCAGCCGGTAACACAAGAACTTGTGCGCAAGATCGTGCGTGAGGAGCTCGCGGCGCACGGTTGAGCACGCGGGCGCAATAACCAACGGGCATTGCGCCATATTGGAACGCGATTGGTGCAATGCGCTGCGCTTGCCTCCGAAAGTCCGAGCAAGCGTAGTAAGCGTAGCCCGTATGAAACGAAGTGAAATACGGGATTCATGTCCCCGTAATCCGCTAGGCTCCTTACGGGCTACGATTTCTGACGAAATTAAGGAATGTTTGCGCCAAGAGGCTTATCAGCGCTCGCAGTAGCGGCCGGAAATCGTTACCCTCTCGTTATCCGCCAGGCAACTTACGGGAAAACACTTGCAACTACCGAGGACTGTATCCCTGCTTGGCCTTTCGCTCGCCTTGCTGCGCCTGGGCGCATTCGCCTTCGGAGGCATGGGAGGCACGCTCGCGCTCCTGAAGTCTGACTTGGGCGCACGGCGCGGCTGGATCACCGACCAGGATGTGGCCGAGGCGCTGGCAATCACCCAAACTCTGCCGGGTTCGACGGGGGTGCAGGTGGTTGCGTTTCTCGGCTGGAAGCTCGCGGGATGGCCCGGCGCGTTGATTGCACCATTCAGCTTCGTCGCGGTGCCGGCTGCGATGATGATCGCGGCGTCGGCCGCGGTGATGGCACTACCCGACATCCCGGCGATCCGCGGCGCGTTGCTCGGGATCCAGATCGCCATCGTTGGCGTGCTGGCTGCGAACATGCTGAAGATGGCTCGAAGCACTGCCAAGGGCCGCGTCCTGTCAGGCGTGTTGGCTGGTGGCCTGCTCTTGGGGGCGCTCAGTTCGGCCGTCGTCGCCGTACTGGCGCTGGGCGCACTGGGCGCGCTCATCGCGCTACGAAACAACCGCGTGGCGGGCAATGGCTGAACTCGCTGAACTCGTTCTGCGCTTCCTGCTGATCGGTGCCCTCGCCTTCGGGGGCGGCGGGGGCGCGCTGCCGCTCGTCGAGCGACTCGCAGTGGCCGAAACACAGTGGCTCACACCACAGGAATTCGCCACGGGTGTGGCCCTCGCGTACGCGACTCCGGGACCTGTGTTAATCTTGGCACCGTTCATCGGTTATCGCGTCGGTGGACTGCCCGGAGCCTTGCTGTCCACCTTTGCCGTGTTTCTGATTCCGGCCCGGCGCGGCTGCGGGGGTGGTTGCACGTTTGCGTAGCGCCATCTGGTTCAAGGGCTTCGGGGCATACGCCGCTGCCGCAGCGATCGGGTTGCTCGGGCTCACCCTGTATGCACTGGCCAAGCCCGTGTTCCTGATCCACCCGGGACTGCTGCTCGGCAGTGGGTTGGTCTTCTACGCGGCGTGGCGGGGTACCTCGCCCGTGGCGCTGATCGCCGGGGCGATCGTGTTCGGTGCAATCGGCGGCGCGCTGTGGGGAGCAGCCTAGTGTCGCGTCATGTCTAAAATGACGGATAACTCGTAGGGCGTGCGTAGAGCTTTTGCCCCGGCACCGGCCCAAAAAACATATGGGCGGGCACCCGAATGAGGCCGCAGGCCGTTATCCGCCGTATGAAATGAGGCCACATCCGGCGGAAGGCGCTACGCTTTTCCGCCCTACTATGCAGCATGTCATGCGTGACACGACACTAGCATTGGTGATGGGCCTTAGGGCCGCTGCCCGACTTTGACACTTCTAAAGCCTGTCGTGAAGCGCGGGATATTGGTCAAAGACGCGGCCGGCGGGCGCAGCACAAGCTATTCGCTGCTCACCAGTCCTTAAGACGATAAGTTAAGCGAGACGCTCATCCAGTAAATCTGCCCTCTTGGCCCATGTGCGTTTCCGGTTTTCCAAATCGTAGTTCCCGGACAGCTTTCAGATGACAATTGTTGCATTTTCCATACGCCAGCAAGCGTAGCCTGTATGAAACGAAGTGAAATACGGGATTCATGCTCCCGTAATCCGCTACGCTCCTTACGGGCTACACTCTCTGATAATTCCGGACATCCATGAAAGTACACGAACTGGTCACCCGCTGTGCCCTCGCCCGCGAAAGTGCCGACCCGATGGCCGCGATGCGCGAGGTACTGGAAAGTCTCAGCAGCAAAGTCGAAGAAATCGAGCAGGCCCTGAGTTACGTCTCCGGCACCGGGGGCAATGCGCGCCAGGTGTTTTACCGTGCTCCCGATTTGACGCTGCTCAAGGTCCGCTTTCCGAGCGGCCGGCGCACGCCACCGCATAACCACGGTACCTGGGCATCAATACTGTTGTTGTCTGGAGAAGAAAAAAATACGCTTTATCGCACCGACGACAGTCAGTTGCACCGCGCCAGCGAGGTCACCCTGACGCGGGGTTCCATCCTCAACATGCGTGCCGAAACGGCACATGTCGCAGAATGCCTGGGTGACACACCCGCGATCGGGCTGCATGTCTACGGCGGCGACATCTTCGAACTACCGCGCCGGATGTGGCATCCGCAGACGCTGGAAGCCCACCCACTGGACTGGGATCTTTACGAAAACTTTGCACGTATGGCCTCGGCAGCAGCTGGTGCACCTGCTCAATCGAATGATTGAGCAGGTCTTTCAGATCGAAACTTAGATTCGCTTGCAATATTAACGACGAACGCCCGGCGTCTCCACGGTCAATCCGGTCGCGCGTCTAGCTAGAAAAAACTCCAGATCCAGCAGTTCGCCGGACCCGAAGGCCGGCATCACCGCGCGCACGCCGTAGTAACAGGTGCGCAGCCTGCGATGCAGCGAACCGACCGACTGCCATTCCAGCCGGTATGCCGGATACGCATTGCCGTGCCCTTCGCTGACGGTCTCGGCTAGCAATTTTCGTCCGGCATTCTGTTCGTGACAATGTGTGCACGCCAGATTCATCTGCCCCTGACGGCGATAATAGATATCGCGGCCGCGTTCGAAATACGGACGAGTACCCGCATCAACGGTAACCGCTAGCGGCATGCCACGCGACTGGTGCGCCACATACGCCGTCAGCGCCAGCAGCTCCTTTGATTCGTAACGCAAAGGACCGGCTGCCTGGTTATGCTCGCGACAGTTGTTGATGCGGCCTTCGATGTTGATTATTTTTCCGCTCACCGTGTCCAGTCGCGGGTAACGCGCTGCGACGCCTTTCATGCTGGCCGGTGCGTCCTGATGACAACTCGCGCAGGATTTGCCATTGCGGCCCGCCACGCTGTTCCACAATGTTTCACCGCGCGTGACCCACAGCATGCCGGAGTTGGCGAAATCATCCGCCTGCAGGGCGCGCACATCCGCGCCGGCATATTCGATGCCGGATTTGGGCCGCGCTGCCTGCTGCGCCATTCCCGGCATCGCTACCGCAGAAACCAGCAAACACAGCGCGGCGTTGTGCCACGGCGACAGCATAAAACGCAGAGATTTCAGCCACTTGGCAGTTCCCGCGCGGTAGCGTGTTGCCCAGGCCCAACAGCAGTGGCTCCGATGAAATATGCTAAACAATTGATTTTAAATGATTATTTAAGCTGGCATGAATATCGCTAATCAACGGATACAGGCATTAACGTCTGTCACTTTGTAACCTCACAAAAGGAGCACCCTATGTCCATGCAACAACAGTTCCGCAAATTCGCCATCCCCTTCGCCGCAGCCGCCGTGCTCGCGCTGAATGGCGTCGCCTATGCTGGCAACACCACGTCGCAGCAGGCGCCGGATAAGGCGCCGGATAAGGTCGACTGCAAGAAAACACCCGACCACAAAGATTGCATGAAGAAATAAGCAGTGAAATAAGCTGGAGCAGCGGGCCGCGCATCATGCGCGGCCCGCTTTGCACCGGCAGCATCACTATACCGTGAGTGTGGCGCGTTCTTCACCACGTTGCCCGGCATCATCGACCCACTCGAACACGAATTCGCCACTGGCCTCAGCCACGGTGTAAAACTGCAGTAAAGGGTTGGCAGCCACTCCCGATCCCATTTCGGCGCGGAATACTTCGACGTTGTTGTAACGCACGATGAGCGTGTTGATCACGTTCTTCGGAATCGCGCGACCGCTGACATCAAAGCGGAATCCGGTTTCCATCGGATGTTGGATCGCAATGCGCACGCTGATTACCTCACCACGTGCGGCGGTTTTCGGCAGTTGGACCCGGGCGACCATCTCAGCCCGCATCCAGGCAGGCTGACTCGGTCACTTCGACCTCGGCCGTGCCCGACCAGAACGTACCATCCGACAACTGCGCAATCGCCAGCACGGTCTGCGTACCGTTAAGCCGCACCCGCGTCACAATCTCTGCCCGCCCGGCGCGCGGCCCCAGGCTGAATTTCGCGATCAATGGCCGCGGATTGCGCGGTGATAACAGCGTAATGCTGCGCACATGATCGGCGGCCGTCATCGGACTCTCCACCGTCAGTTTCATCGGCACCGAATGGCCGTTATCAGCCAGCCGAGGTGTATCAACCTTGACCCGTCCGCTACTCAGCGTGGCGCCACCGGTAATGTCGCGAATCAGCGGGGCCAACGGATCAGCCTGGCCGCGCGCCAACCCTGCGGTCAGAGCCCAGGCTCCAGACAGTATTACAAGAAAATGACGGCGATTCGGCATGTAGTTGTTTGGTGGGTTCAGCGCAGGGTCTGCAGATAAGCAACAACATCCTCAATCTGCTGCGCGGTGAGTATAGGTTTGCCGCGGTAAGCCTCGGCAACGTTGTTGAGTCCAGCAACACGATAATAAGACGGCATCACCGTATCACGATTGAGGCGGGACTGGTCCACGATGCGCAGCCGCAGCTGCGCCGCACTCAATCGCGTGCCGATGCCGGACAACGGCGGCGCGACATTGCCCATGAAACGTACACCGGATCCGGGAACCACATGGCACAGCAGGCAGTTGGCATCGCGACCGGCCATCACGCTGCGGCCGCGTACGGCATCACCGGGTGTCTGAACCAGCGGCATGGGTATCGTATCGTCGACGATGTTTAATGCCGGCAATGTGGCTGGTACTGTCGCACAACCGGCAACAGCGATGCACGCAACCATGCTCCGCCACGCGTACCGCCATCGCCTGCTGCCCCCGCCACGCATCAGATGAGCGTCAGCCCCTCATGTTTCAGCGGCAGGTTGCGCACCGGTTTGCCAGTGGCGGCAAAAATGGCATTCAGCACCGCTGGCGCCGTCACGCAGATCGTCGGCTCACCCACCCCGCCCCAGAAATCGTATGTCGGCACGATGACCGATTCGACTACAGGCAACTGCCGCAGGCGCGCAACCGGATAGTTGTGGAAATTGAGTTCAGTCACTCTGCCGTCCTTGATGGTGATTTCGGACTGCAGCGAGTCAAAGCCATAGGCCACCGAACCTTCAATCTGCGCGGCAATGGTCGCCGGATTCACCGCATGGCCGCAATTGGTCGCCAGCACCATGCGGTGCACCTTGACTTCACCTTTGGCGCTGACCGATACCTCGGCCACTGCAGCGGTATAACTGGCGTAGCCCATGAACTGGGCAATGCCGCGGAAGCGGCCCGGCGGCAGCGGTTTGCCCCAATCGCTTTTTTCAGCCGCGGCGTTCAGCACGCCCAGATGTTTGGGATGGTCTTTCATCAGTGCACGACGGAACTCCAGTGGATCCCTGCCCGCGGCTTTCGCCACTTCATCCATGAAACATTCGGTGAATATGCCGTTCTGGTTGGTGTTCACACCGCGCCACGGGCCGACCGGCACATGGGTATTGCGCATCGCGTACTCGATGCGCAGATTGGGCACGGTATAACCGTATTGCGCATCATGCGGTTGCGCCCACAAACCCTGCAGTTGCCGGCGGTCCTTGCCTTCCTTGATGTTGTGCGGTGCCAGCCAGGCATTGATCGACTGTCCCGATACACGTATGTGCAGTCCTTCCAGGTTGCCGTTCGCATCCACGCCGGCAGACATTTTGCACTGGGCAATCGGACGGAAGAAATCATGCGCCTGGTCTTCTTCGCGACTCCACAGCAATTTTACCGGGGTATTCGGATACTGTTTGGCGATGGCGGTAGCCTGCCGCACAAAATCCTGAGTGCCACCGCGCCGGCCAAAGCCGCCACCCAGGCCGTGGTTGTAGGCCTCACACTGTGCCAGCGGAACACCCGATACCGCGGACAATGCCGCCAGCGACGCCTCGGCATTCTGGCTGGGCATCCAGACTTCGGCCTTGTTTGCGGAAACGCGAACCGTGCAGTTCATCGGCTCCATGCAGGCGTGTGAAACGAATGGCAGGCTGTAGGTTGCTTCGATCTTTTTCGCAGCTCCGGCAATGGCGCCCAGGGCATCGCCGACATTGGTGTCGGCATACGCATCACTGGCTGTCAGCCCGTCTTTCAGGTGCGCCGCAATGGCCGCACTGGACTGTTTGCCGTTGACACTTTCATCCCACACGATGGGCAGGGCTTCGAGCGCTGTTTTGGCCCGCCACCAGGTGTCAGCGACCACGGCCACAGCGGTATCACCAACTTTCATCACGCCGCGTACGCCACGCCGCCCCTTGATCTTGCTTTCATCAAAACTGACCACCTTGCTGCCGAATACCGGGGCGTCCTTGATCGCCGCATGCAACATGCCTGGCAACTGAAGATCGATGGAGTACTTGCGGCTGCCATTGACCTTGTCGGCCGTATCCAGCCGCTTCATCGGCTTGCCGGCGACTTTCCAGTCCCCGGGATTTTTCAGCTTGATACTTTTCGGGTCGGGTGCAGCCAGTTTGGCTGCCGCCGATGCGACCTTGCCGTACGATGTTTTGCGGCCAGAACCAGCGTGACTGATCACGCCATTGGCAACGGTCAGTTCGCCGACCGGAACATTCCACTCGTTGGCTGCTGCCTGCAACAGCATGATGCGTGCTGCGGCGCCGCCCTGGCGCACATACTCCTGCGATTCACGGATGCCGCGGCTGCCGCCGGTGGACATGTTGCGCCAGATGCGCTTGCGCGCCAGGTTGCCGCCCGGGGTAATCGGCTCTATCGCGACCTTTTCCCAGTCGCACTCGAGTTCTTCGGCCACCAACTGCGCCAGCCCGGTATGCGTGCCCTGGCCCATTTCGGCGCGGGCGATCCGGATCACGCAAGTGTCGTCGGGCTTGACCACCACCCAGGCATTGACCTCGGTACTGGCAGCACCTTCGGCGGCCACTGCCGCACTGAATGGCAATGCGATGCCAAGTGCCAGCCCGCCGCCCGCGGCGGCTGAACCGACGATGAAGCGGCGACGGGACTCATTGGTAATTTCTGCAGATATTTTCTTGGTCATGATCGCGCTCCTCAGGCTTTCATCTCGGATTGGTCAGCTTCGGCCATCACCACTTCATCGCCCCTGGGTCCCGCGCCCATGTGTATCACCGAACCGACGCCCTTGCTGTTGCCTGCAGCCAGATGCACTGCGGCGCGTATGCGTTGATAAGTACCGCAACGGCAGATGTTGGTCATCGCGTCGTCGATGTCCTGGTCGGTCGGTTTGGGTTTTTTTGCCAGCAGCGCGGTGGCCGCCATGACCTGCCCGGACTGGCAATAGCCGCATTGCGGCACATCGAGTTCCACCCAGGCTTTTTGTATCGGATGCGAGCTGTCCGGCGACAGGCCTTCGATGGTCACCACTTTGTCTTCGGGCCGGACCGCACTGACGGGCAATGCGCAGGAGCGCACCACTTCGCCATTCAGGTGCACTGAACAGGCGCCGCACTGCGCTACACCGCAGCCATATTTGGTGCCGGTCAGACCGATGTGTTCGCGGATCACCCACAGCAGGGGCGTGTCGGGCTCGACATCGACTTGATGCGAACGACCGTTGATATTCAGCTGGGCCATGACTTCTCCTCAAGGTTGTTCAGGTCGTGCAAGACCGCGCGCAAAATCGCGCAGTCACTGAATTCCTCGTATCGTTGAAGTCGCCGCAGTCGATCGCCGCGGTCAGGCGCGCTTGCGCACGCCGAACGGCAGATTATGCTGGCCCACGGTCAGGGTCAACTGAATCTCGCGCGTGCTACAGGGTGGACTTTGGTCGCAGTGGCTGGACTCCCCGGCCACCGGGCACAAGGCCATGATTCCCCGGGGATTTCAGCAAGCTGCCCGATGCCACACAGCACCGGCTAGGGCACCTGCACTGCGTTCATGCGCGCCTGAATGATTTGCGTGCGGCGCTGGAGGTAAGCGGTATTGCTGGATGGCCCGTAGCGACGCGGACTAGGCACGATGGCGGCAAGACGCGCCGCCTGTTCAGGATTCAGTTGTGCTGCGCTCGCGGCGTAATGATGCCGGGCCGCAGCTTCCGCACCGAACACGCCGTCGCCCCATTCAATGACGTTCAGATAAATTTCCAGGATACGGCGCTTGCTCATGATGGTTTCGAGCATTACCGCAACAGCAGCCTCCTGTCCCTTGCGCCACCACGCGCGTTCCCCCGAGAAAAACAGGTTTTTCGCCAATTGCTGAGTGATGGTGGAGCCGCCGGCGACAATTTCGCCTTCGCGGAGGTTTCTCTCAAAGGCATACTGAATGCCGTCCCAGTCGAATCCACCATGCGCCATGAATTTGGCATCCTCCGCGACCACCACGGCGCGTTTCAGGTGCACGGAGATCCGGTTGTACGGCACCCACTGGTGGCGGAGCCGCGCACGCGCATCGTCTTCCTGCAGGATTTCCAGCCGCGCACGCATGAAAGCCGTCGATTGCGGATTGTTGCCGGTCCAGTACCAGACATGCACCAGAAACCAGAATTGCACCGCAGCCAGCACAATCAGGACCAGCAGCAGCAATCGCCAGATCCAGCGCAGCATGAATCTCAGCACCGGGAAGCGGGTAGCGGGCTTAGGGCTCGCCGCTGAGCGCCCGCCCCGGTTTTTCCCGGATTTCTTCAGGTCATGCTCCGCAGTTTCGCTATGACCGGCGTCGTCTGCGGCCGTACGCCGCGCCAGATGAGAAAGGATGCTGCCGCCTGCTCGACCAGCATGCCCAGACCGTCGACGGCGCGCGCGTCGTGCAAGCGCGCAAATTTCAGGAACGGCGTGTCCCTGCCGTAAACCATGTCATAGGCCAGCGCGCCCAGCGCGAAAACGCCTTGCGGCAAGGGCGGCATTTCGCCGCTGAGTCCGGCGGAGGTGGCATTGATGACGAGGTCAAACTGATGCGTGGCAAGATCCTGATACGGTGCAGCTGATATTCCATCCCGTGCGAAGGCCTTGAACTTCTGGAAATGCTTGACCAGGCTAACCGCTTTATCGAGCGCCCGATTGGCAACCACCAGTTTTTCCGGTCGCCGCTCCAGCAGCGGATGCATTACCCCGTAAGTGGCACCGCCGGCACCCATCAGCAATACGCGTTTGCCCGCGATCGAAAAACCAAGATTTCGCTCGATATCGGTGACCAGGCCAAGGCCGTCGGTGTTGTAACCGATCAGTTGGTCTGCATTCAGCACGATGGTATTCACAGCTTCGGCATCCAGCGCGCTGCCGACATGCGAATGCGCCATGTCCCATGCCTTACGCTTGAACGGCAGCGTGATGTTTAATCCCCTGCCGCCATTGCTGAAAAACTGTCTCGCCGTTTCCTCGAAAGCATCCAATGGTGCCAGCAGTTTTTCATAGGAAATATCCTCTCCGGTCTGCCGCGCGAATTCGGCATGGATCAGCGGTGATTGGCTGTGTTTGACCGGGTTGCCGATGACTGCGTAACGATCAGTCATGGCTCACTGGCTGACGAACTGGTCCGCCCGCGTAAACGACCAGGTTCTGGTGATGTGCAGGATATCAGTGTCACGCGAAATGTTGGCCGGGAAAGGCGCGTAGGGCGCCCCCAGCGTCACTATACGTACTGCAGCATCATCCAGCAGCTTGTGCCCTGAAGATTTGTCGATCTGCACCTTTTCCAGGCTGCCATTGGCCTTGATCGACACGGTTGCAGTCAGTCTGCCGTAGATACGCTGATCACGCGCAGCCTGCGGGTAGTTCAGTTCACCGATACGTTCAATTTTCTGCCGCCAGTCCTCGACGTACCGCGCGAACCGGTATTCCTGGGCGCGGGCGCCGATGAATTTACGGCGCGGACGTTCCTGATAACTGTTCCAGTCCTTGCTGATCTGCGCCTCCAGCCGCGCAATCGCCAGACTGCGTTGCATCAGGTCTGTGGTATCCACCGGCGGCGCCTTGTCTGGTGCGGGCTGCGACTCCGGTTTGGCCGGAGCACTGGCAACCTGGGTATTGGCCGCCGCACGGGCCAGCAGTTGTTGTGCCTCCCGTTCCAGTTTCGCGACCCGCTTCTGCGCGAGCTGCAGCTCCGTGGTCTGTGTGTCCGTTGTAATCGCCGGCAGCGGACTCTTCGCGCGCTGCTTGGCGTCGGTGTTGCCGCCGCCGTCGAGATTGTGTTGCGCCAGTGCGTCGGCTTTCTGCGGCTTGGTCTTCGACTTGGCATTGACCAGCACCACGTCCAGCGGTGGCGCCGAGTTCTGCAGATTGCGCAAATCGGGCACCGTGAAACTCAACCCGAAAATGACAAAAATATGCAGCAACAAGGACAGTACGCCGGCCGCGCCAAAACGGGAGCGCACGGTCATCTGCGCATACCGCCGGTCGAAGTCGGCAATACGCCGTTCCAGCTCGGCAACGCGCGCATCCAGCCGGTCCACGGCGCCAGCCCACGATCCGCGGCGTGGATGTTTCGCACGACGCGGCAATGTCACAACGTTGCTAGCAGGCCGGGCGCTCATAAAGGCATTCTAGACAAGCCCTCGAAAATTGCAATAAAAAACTATAATTATCAATATATTATATGCAATGCTTAAAGCAGTCTCTAGTTGCCGTCCGAACTGTCAGCAATCACTGGCTTGGCGTCGGTTCCAGCGCAGCTTTGTAGTCTAGCAGCAGGCTCAGTTCCAACAGGTCAATAGCCCCAACGGCAAGTTCTATCCGCGTTCCGGATGCCGTCGCCGGTAATGAAGGCACGCGCTGGGTGACCGGCAATTGATCCAGCCGCACCAGATTTTCACGCAACACGATCCCGGTAACGCTCACCGTGTTTTCCTGCAGCAGCCAACGCAGACTCCAGTAGCGCTCCATGGTCCGCTGGTATTCCCCGTAGGCCTCATACGCCACTTCAAAGTCCCCCATCGCCGCCAGCAGCGCCGTGTCCTTTGCGCTGTAGGCGGGGGCTTCGTTGCGCGCGCGCGCAATCAGTTGCCGTTGATTGACCAGGTCCGAGTAGCGGCGCAGCGGCGAACTTGCCCACATGTACTGTGCTACACCCAGTCCGTCATGCGGTCCGGCTGCCGTGCTGGTCCGTACCTTGCCACCGCTTTGCACGCGGAACAGGCCCGGCTGCCCGGCAGCATGCAACTCCCCGGCCCAGGTACTGTTGGCCAGTATCATCAATTCTGCCACTACTTGGTCTATCGGGGTACCGCGCTGGCGCTGGCTGATGGCCACACGGCCTTCAGCATCGACACGAAACACAAACTCGGGTCGGTCTTCGCCGCGCGGCGCATCTCCTTTACGCGCCACCAGTCGGCATCCCGAAAACTGCCATAGCCACGCCAACATTGCGCCCTGTGGATGATCAACTGCGCCGCCAGTCAGTGCCGCAGCATTAAACACCGGCTCCAGCGTGTCATGCCGCAGATTGTCGGCCACATGGATGCGCTCCAGGCGGGTTTCATGGGACAGAATCGAGAAATCCGCCGCGATATCAAAATAAATCGACAGCGCCGGACAGACACGACCCGCCGCCAGGGTATAGGTCGCCACCGCCGCATCGGGCAGCATCGTAATCTTGCCGCCGGGAAAATACACCGTGGACAGCCGTTCGCGCGCCACGGCTTCCAGCGGCGAGTCCGGGGTGATGCCCAGTGCCGGTGCGGCGATGTGTATCCCCAGGCGGCGGATTCCTCCCGGCAGATCCTGCAGCGAAAAGGCATCGTCTATTTCGGTGGTCTCGGCATCATCGATGCTGTAGGCCTGCACTTCAGCCAGCGGCAGCGCATCGGACACAGTTACTGCCGGCAACTCCGGAAAACCCGCGCCGCGCGGGAAATGCTCGAACAAAAAGCGGTTCAGGTGGTAGGCATGCATGTCCGCCAGCGCGCCGCAGCGCTCCAGCAGTCGCAGGGGTGAGAGCCTGGTTGCGGCACTGGCTTCATCCAGCGCCTTCCACTCAATGCTGTTTTTGTCGGGCTTGTACAGCAACTGCTCAAGCATGGGCTGGAATCCCGCAGGCAGGCGTTCGGCAACGAGTTCTTCAACAAACGCCGCCTTGGCCAAGGCCTGCAGCCGTTTGCGTTCAACGCTGGCCAGCGCCGCCTGCAGCGATTCTTCCGGCGCGGCCTTGTAGCGGCCGCGCCCTTTTTTGTAGAAATACATGGGGGCGCCGTGCAGACGCATCAGTACCCCGGCCGACTCCAGTGCCTCCGGCGCATGCCCATAATATTCGCGGGCCAGCGCTTCGTACGAAAACTCCTCAGCGGCACAACACTGCCACAGAAAATCGATATCAATGGCATCGGCCTGCGCCTGCGCCTCATGCATGAACACGGTATGCGCAGGCATCTCGAATCGCAGCAACACAGACGCGGCTTTTACTTTGGAGCGTTTGCCGTGCGGTGCCTCAACCTGCAGCGACGTGTCGTTGTCGGCAAGCACGGCGCCGACCTTGAACTCGCCGCCTTCTTCGTAAAAAACATTCATTGTGGGGAGATAAACCGGAGGATCACGCGGAATTCGCCGCGCACTGCAGGATGTGCCTGCAGATTATACGCGCCCGCGCTGCCAGAACTTGACGACGACATCCAGATAATCCGCAAATTCGCGAAACCCGTGATCACTTCCAGTCACGACCCGTTGTTCGCAACCGGCATAACGCTGGACGCCGGCGCGATAGTCGAGCACCTCGTCGCCGGTCGCGGTAATCAGCAGATAACGTTCGGGCGTGATGTGCTCGACTTCCAGCACCCGCAGTGCATCCACATGTCCGACCGTGAACTCGTAGGCTGCACCGGTGTACAGATTTTGCTGCGGCCCCACGGCGGTCGCCAGCAATTCATATGGACGTACCGCGGGATTAACCAGCACCGCGCGCGCGCCCAGGTTCTCGACCAGCCAGGTGGCGTAAAAACCGCCCAGGGAGGAACCCACCAAAGTTACGCTTTGAGGATCACAATCCGCCATCAGCGCCCGCAGTTGCGTGATCGCCTGCGCCGGGCGGTGCGACAGTTCCGGACAGGCAAACTGTGTTGCCAGTCCCAGTCCTGCCATGTGTGTGCACAACAAGTCGGCCTTGTGCGACTGCGCAGAACTGTTGAAGCCATGTACGTAGATCAGCACGGAAAACGATAACCCTGGAAAAACACAGATCAGCCAGCGATGCGTCGCGCCAGCGCCAGCAACAACGCATCGGCGCCGCGTGCAGCGATCAACGAGATGCCCAGCGGACAGCCCTGCAACGTCGCCAGTGGCAGGCTGACTTGGGGCAGGCCCGCCAGTCCGGCGATACACAACAGACTCATCGCCCGCGCACGAAAATCATCCAGCGCCGCCGCTGGTGTGTCGCGCAAAGGCGCAATGTCGGGCACGGTCGGCAGCACCAGCACCGCGTTCCCGGCAAGCAACGCATCCATGCGCGCGCGCGCCGCATGTCGTACCACCTGCGCAGCAGACACTTCGGCAGCACTGATCGTGCCCACCCATTGCATGCGTTCGCGCACGCCGGGCCCCAGTTGCGGTTGTACACGCGCCGCCCATTCTCCGAGTTGCGCATGGATTTCCGCACCTTGCAAAATGCGAAACGACTGAAACCACTGTGGCAGGCCTTCTGCACTGACAGTCACCGGGCGCAGTACACCGAGCATTTCACTAATGCGTTTAAGCGCGGGTTGCAGTGCTGCAGCGGCCTCGGGTACCGCCTGCGACAGTGCGTCTTCAGCCAGCAGCACAGCGCCGCAAGCCATCTCACCCGACTCCCCCAGCAATACCCGCCCCACGCGCTCCAGCAGGACCGCATCGCGGGCGAACCAGCCGGCAGTGTCAAAGCTGGGCGCCAACGCACACGCGCCCGCCAGCGACACGCGGCCATGCGTCGGACGCAGGCCGTAGAGTCCGCAGTAACTGGCCGGCGCCCGCACCGAGCCGCCAGTGTCGCTGCCCAATGCAAAATCGACCAACCTACCGGCTACCGCAGCAGCCGAGCCGCTGGAAGAACCGCCGGGTATGCGCCCCGGCGCATTGACGTTGACTGGCGTGCCGTAGTGCGCGTTCTCACCGTTCAGACTGTAGGTCAGTTCATCGGTCTGGGTCTTGCCCAGCATGTCAGCGCCGGCCGCGAGCAGGGTCTCTACTACGGGCGCGGTGCGTGACGCCGGCGGATGCATGTTGAGCCAGTCGGGATTGCCGAATCCGGTCTTGTGGCCAGCGATGTCGTAGATGTCCTTGACGCCGAAAGTCAGCCCGGCCAGTGCGCCCGCGCCCGAACCGGCAACGGCTACATGCGTATGCCGGCAGAAAGCACCCAACGCATCGTCCGGTATTGCCGCCATCAGACGGCGCTCAGGCGCGCCAGCAATTTTTCGTGAATGCCGCCGAAACCGCCGTTGCTCATGACCAGCACATGGTCGCCGGCGCGTGCGTCCGCCGCAATCGCGGCGATCATCTGCTCCAGGTCGCCATTAACCGCCGCCTTGCTGCCCAACGGCGCCAGCGCGGCAGCCGCATCCCAGCCCAGCCCACCGCTGTAGCAATAAACAAGGTCGGCATCGGTCAGGCTGCCGGGCAGCGCCTGCTTCATGACCCCGAGTTTCATGGTGTTTGAACGCGGCTCTATGGCCGCAATGATTCTGGCGTCGCCCACCTTGTGGCGCAAACCGGCAAGCGTAGTGGCGATTGCCGTCGGATGATGCGCAAAGTCGTCATACACCGTAATTCCGCGTACGGTGCCACGCGTCTCCATGCGGCGTTTGACGCTTTGAAACTGCCCCAGCGCATCCACGGCACCCGCGGCCGGCACGCCGGCATGGCGCGCGGCAGCAATCGCTGCGAGGGCGTTCATCCGGTTATGTTCACCCAGCAAATCCCACATCACCCGTCCGCGTGATGCCCCCTCATGCAATACCTCAAATACGCCACGGGTATCGGCAGCCCCGGCCTGCCAGGCGCCGCTGCCGCCGAAACGCTCAATCGGCGTCCACACGCCGCGCGCCAGCACCCGGTCGAGCGCAGCATCGGCGCCGTGCGCCACAATCAGGCCATTACCGGGCACGATGCGCACGAGGTGGTGAAACTGGGACTCAATGGCCGCCAGGTCCGGGAAAATATCTGCGTGATCGTATTCCAGATTGTTCAGCACCAGAGTACGCGGCGCGTAATGCACGAACTTCGAACGTTTGTCGAAAAATGCCGTGTCATATTCATCGGCTTCGATGACAAAAAACGGCGTTTCGGTCAGGCGCGCGGAGACGCCGAAATTCTGCGGTACGCCGCCGATCAGGAATCCGGGATTGAGCCCTGCATGCTCCAGTATCCAGGCCAGCATCGCGCTGGTCGTGGTCTTGCCATGTGTACCGGCGACGGCAAGCACCCAGCGCCCCTGCAGCACATGTTCGCGCAGCCATTGCGGCCCGGAAACATGCGGCAAGCCACGATTGAGTATGGCCTCCATCAACGGATTGCCGCGGGTAACGATATTGCCGATGACAAATACATCGGGATTGAGGTCAGCCTGCTTCGCCTCATAACCGCTGATCAGCTGTATGCCCTGCGCCTCAAGCTGGGTGCTCATCGGCGGGTAGACATTGGTGTCGCAACCGGTGACCTTGTGTCCGGCTGCGCGCGCAAGCACGGCCAGCCCGCCCATGAAGGTCCCGCAGATGCCGAGTATGTGGATATGCATGTGTAGTAAACCCTGAATTCCGGGGCGAATGATACGCGAATCGCGTGTCCATTCTATTGCGTAAATCTGCGACCACTGATCCCGGCCATGTAACAGGCCGCGCCGATCAGGGAAGTCCGCCAGACTCCAGGATATAGGCAGCATTATAATCGCGCCATGCCGCACCCTCCCGCCCGTGTGCCCGTGTGCCTGGTAACCGGCGCCGCCGGCGCCGGCAAAAGCACGTTAATCCGTGCGCTGGCCGCAGCACGCCCATCCACGGAGCGCTGGGCCGTGCTCAACAATGACGGGGGCGAATTCACGCCAGTGCAGGGTGACACCACGCTGACGGTGGTCACTGCAACCGGCTGCGCATGCTGCACGGGTCAGGTCATGTTGCAGACAGCCATCGTCCGGCTGATCCGGCTAACGCACCCGTCACGCCTGATCATAGAGGCCGCAGCCACAGCCGAACCGGCGGCGCTGAAGCGCGCATTGCTGCAGGAACACCTGGCGCGCGCAACGCAAATCTCCCTGCACCTGTGCGTGGCGAATGCCGCACAGTGGGCCGCATACCCGCAGGCTGCACGCGCGTTGATGCTGGCCCAGATGCAGGCTGCCGATCATGTGGTGGCACGGGATCACGCTGCCGCCGCCAAATTGCGGAAAGCACTCGCCGACTCGGGCATCACCGCTGAAAAAATCGTTCAGTTTGAGGGCACGATACGGTTGGTGCTCGCCGGTCCTGCCCCGGCATCCAACGCCAACGCGCAGCGAATCTCCTCGTAACGCAAATGCAGATCAGCGGCATCACGTCCGCCCAGATTGAGTACTGCGTAGCGATGACTGCCCAGCCACTTCATTTCGCGCGCAAGCCCGGCACCGCGCTTCAGGTACAGCATCAGCAACGCGTCGGGATACCGGCGATGTATGGCGGCAATCTGCTCCGCGTTGGGCGCGCGCCCGTGACCACGCCCGTCAAAACGGCGGAATACGAAACTCGCCGCTGCCTGAAACTCGCCCGCGCCGCGAACCGCGCGCGGCGCATCACCAACGGCGAGATCCAGCAACATGCCATAGGGATCACAACCATCGACACGCCGGTACAGATTGGCAATCTGCGAGGCCATGCGCGGATTGATCTCGACAATCCGTATCGCGCCGGAGGCGGCATCGTAAATCAGTTCAACGTTGAAAAATCCGTGGCTGTAGTCCATGCCGGCAAGCAATTTTTCCGTCAAAACAATCATGCGTTGCTGCACCTCCGGCGCGAGCTGTGACGGATATTCGAAACGCATGAAAGCCTGGGTGCCGGGATACATCACCTCATCAACGATGCCCATCACCGTGACGCTGCCCCTGTGCACGTAACCATCGATGTTGACCTGTACGCCATCGAGCAATTCTTCGGCGATCATCGACTGCGCACCGATGCTGAACGGCGTAAATACCCGCATCAGATCGTCGAAAGGCTGCACCAGCTTGCGCAGAATCAGCCGTTCCAGCGGTGAAAAACTCATCAGCGCCCGCAACTGCGAAAAATTCTCTACGCGCCGCGCCAGCACCGAATAAGTCGCTTTGACAGGTTTGACAAAACACGGGAAACCGATCTGCGGCTGGCCGGGGATTCCTCCGGCATAAGGCAACACCTCGAAACGCGGCGTGGCCTCGGGTGCAATACGATGTTGCAGGCAGCGCGAATAGTATTTGTGCTGCGCCGCAACGATCAGCGCGGGATCCGCACCCGGCAAGCCGAGACGCTGGGCCAGCGTGGCGGCAATCAGCGTGCCAAAATGCTCGTTATTGCTGATGACCCCGTCGATGCGCCCGCGGTATTTGCGCGCGAGCCGGTCCACGTAGCACCGCACGTCAAATGTCAACAATCTGACGTTGTCAGGAAACCGGAATAGGTCAAAATCTTCGTAATAAAAACGGTACCCGGACTGATACCGCGGGTGATCGAGCTCATTGCAGTCCCAGTCCTTGGGAAACAACACCAGTATTTTTTTCACGGCTGAACGGGCTCCTAACTGATGGCGAACGTTATACCGTCTCTACACTTCAGTCGCGCCACCGGATGCATAACATACAGTCCGTTTACGAATTTTATTCCCTGTCGCGGCGCTGGTAATGCCCCCAGGCGATGTAACCCGTCGTCAGCAGCGTCGCTTCTACCTGCAAATCAGGCACAAAACCCGCCAGCAGGTCCCATGGCGCGTCCAATCCTTCGGTGCTGGTGTAACAACTGCGCGACTTGAAGCGCCGGTACCAGCGAAACGGGTCCAGCCAGCGCGATGGATGGCGCACGCCAGCGGCAGCTACCTGTGCGCCCTCTGCAGTCTGTCGAAAAATGCCGGCGAGCGCGGCGGGCGAGCGCATCACGTCGTGGGTGTAATTGAGCAACACTGCATCAGCAGCGACCGGCAGCACAGCCGTTTCCATGGCCCCGGCAAGCAACCGCACGTTCTGCCAGCCGGCAGCAGCCACGCGTGCCTGCGCGAGCGCCAACATGTCGGCACTGGGTTCCACGCCGATCACCGTGCCCGCACTGCCGATACCGTCCAGCAAATACGAAAAACTGAGTCCGGTGCCGCAGCCCACGTCGAGCACGGTATCCCCCGGCTGCAAGGCAAGGCGCCTTATAGTGCGCCGACGCAATGGCAGCGTGCGCTGCGCGCTGGCGTCATAGTCGCACGCATGCTGGCGATAATATTCCGCGCTCCGGTCGCGACTCATAGGCGGCAATCATAACCGCATGCGATACTTTGCACCGGATCACCGCTGGAACATTCCGTATGTCCGACTCTCGTATGTCCGACTCCCGCATGTCCGACACCCGCATTGCAGACCCCATTACTGCCCCGCACCGCATCGTCATAGTCGGTGGCGGCGCCGGGGGACTCGAACTCGCGACGCGACTGGGCGACAGTGTCGGCCGCCGCCGGCTGGCACAGGTCACGCTGATTGACCGGTCGCGCACGCACCTGTGGAAACCATTGCTGCACGAAGTCGCCGCCGGCAGCATGGATGTCGACCAGCACATGCTGGATTATCTGGCGCAGGCGCGCTGGCACCACTTCCGTTTTCGTCTGGGCAGCATGGCTGGGCTGGATCGTGACCGCCGTGTGGTTCAGGTAGCCCCCACGCATGACGAAGAAGGAAAGCTGCTGATCGGTGCGCGCGAAATCCGCTACGGCACGCTGGTCATCGCCGTCGGCAGCGGCACCAACGATTTTGGTACGCCGGGCGCACGGGAACACGCCATCAGTCTCGACATGCCGGCGCAGGCTGAGCGCTTTCATGCCCGAATGATCAACGCCTGCATCCGCGCCAACGCCCAGCGCGAGTCCCTGCGCCCGGAGCAGCTGCATGTCGCGATCATCGGCGCCGGCGCCACCGGCGTCGAGCTCGCTGCCGAATTGCATCACACCACCCGTGAACTGGTGGCCTTCGGACTGGAACGGCTTGATGCCGAGCGCGATATCCGCATTTCACTGATCGAGGCCGGACCGCGTGTGCTCCCCGCCCTGCCGGAACGCCTGTCGGAATCAACCGCAGAGCTGTTGGCCAAACTTAATGTGCAGGTGCTGATCGATGCCCGGGTCACTGCCGTCGAACAGGATGGCGTATTGATCGCCGATGGCCGCAAGGTACCCGCAGAGCTGACCGTCTGGGCCGCCGGCATCAAGGCGCCGGATTTCCTGAAAGACCTGGCCGGCCTCGAAACCAACCGCCTGAACCAACTGGTGGTGACGCCGCAATTGCAAACGACCCGTGATCCGGACATTTTTGCGTTGGGCGACTGCGCCGCCTGCGTCTGGCCTGGACACGAGCACAATGTGCCGCCGCGCGCGCAGGCCGCGCATCAGCAGGCGAGCCTGCTGGCCTCCAGCCTGCGCCGGCGGCTCGCCGGCAAATCACTACGGCCTTTTGTTTACCGGGATTTTGGTTCGCTGGTCTCGCTGGGGGAATATTCGACCGTGGGCACCCTGATGGGCGCGCTGATCGGCGGCAGCCTGTTCATTGAGGGCCTGTGCGCACGGGTGATGTACGTATCGCTGTACCGCATGCACCTCTATGCCCTGCACGGCTTCGCCCGGGTGTTTTTCGACACGCTGGCGCGGCTGATCACCCGGCGCACGGAACCTCGTGTCAAACTGCATTAAATATCAATAAAATCAATTAGTTACAATGATGCGCCAAGGATGCTCGCAGAGCGCGAACCGGGCAGCGGCTGGTTGTCCAGCGCGTGGTAGGAAAACACCGCCGAAAACTTGGTGCGGGGGCTGTTATTACGGCTGGCGGCATGAAACAACCGGCAATGGAAAAACAACACATCACCGGGCTTCAGTTCCGCGTACACCTGCGTCTTCAGCAATTGCGTGTTCTCCGCGACATCCGTGCGCAGAAACTGTTTGGCATCGAGCCGGTCTGCTTCAAAAGCCATCATGTGCGAACCCGGCAGCAACATCAGGCAGCCGTTGTCCGGACGTTCTTCGCCCAGCGCCAGCCACACCGATACCAGCTCCGGCCGTTCGTACGACCAGTAGCGGATATCGCGGTGCCAGTTGGTAAGGCTGCTGTAACGCGGATCCTTGGTCATCACGCAATTGTGGTGCGCCTGCGACAAAACGATTTGCGCACCCAGCAACTGGCGCAGTCGCACCACGATCGACGGTGCCGTCGCCCATTCGCGAAAAACGGGGGCGCGCGCATAAGCCTGCAATAACCGGCGCACGGTCCGGCCGCCCGGCGCATCACGCGACGAAGGCGATCCCGGATAATGCGTATCGGCCTCGAACTCTACGGGGTCCGTTGCATCATGCAGGTCGCGCTCGGCAAGTTTCAGCATGCTCGCGCAGGCCTCTGCCGGCACCAGACCGCGTACGACCTGATAACCATCACGCGTGAAGTGCTCTATCTCTTCGGTGGAAAAACCGTTATTCATGGCTGTCTGAACGGCTCCTGAATACCCACAGATGGAAAGCTGCTGCACTGAGCAGCAAAGTCAGCAGAGAGTACACGGGATCAAGCGTCCCGGCAGTAAACATCGACGGCGTGCTGAACACCGAGTCCTGGTAATTGATGAACAGTGCCAGCAACAGGTTGTTGCCGGCGTGAGCGCCGATCGCCAGCTCCAGCCGGCCATCGCGCAGTGCCACGCTGGCCAGGAACAGGCCCATGGCAAAATAATTCGCCGCCATGATGGCCGTGCCGTAGGCCGCGGCCTCCGGGTTGTAGAGATGCGGCACCGTGAACACCGCGCTGCTGATTACCGCCAGCGCTACCGGGTGGCGCACCAGCCGCTCCATGGCCTGCGTCAGGTACCCGCGGAACACCAGTTCCTCTGCCGCGCACTGCAGTGGCGTCAACAGCAATGCTGCGATGACAAAAGGCCACCAGCGCTGCAGATCCAGATTCCATGCATAACGCCCCGGATAAAGCAGATTTTCAACAGCGGCGAACACCAGTGCCAGCACCACCCAAACTGCCGCACCTAAGCCCATCCGTCCCCAGTCCAGACGTGAGTCCGGCGTGACCAGCGTACGCCAGCCGCGACAATGCAGTAGCGGCACTGCAATCACGACACCGACCAGCAGCATCAGAACGCTGGCGTTGATGGCGACGAACTCGGTCAGGCTGCCGAACCACCCGGCGTCCAGGGTAATGGCATAGGCATACCCGCCGCCGACCAGCCAGCTCACGGCAATGAACAACAGGCCCAGGCCGTAGCGCCACCAGCTGTTGCGGCCAGTATCGGCAAGCGCCAGATAACGCGCGGCGGGCGAAGACTGCGTCAAGCGGGATCGTAACCGAGGGCCGGCGCCAGCCAGCGTTCGGCATCGACGACGGACATGCCTTTGCGGCGGGCGTAATCGGCAACCTGGTCGCGATCGATTTTGCCCACTGCAAAATACTGCGAGTGCGGATGCGAGAAATAAAATCCGCTGACCGCGGACGCCGGCAACATGGCGTACGACTCGGTCAAGCGCATATCGATGGCGCCGGCACGCAGCAGATCGAACAACGCGCCCTTCTCGGTATGGTCCGGGCACGCCGGATAACCGGGGGCCGGACGGATGCCGCGATATTTCTCGGCGATCAGCGCGTTGGTGTCCAGTGCCTCGTCTTTTGCATAACCCCAGAACTCGCGACGTACGCGCAAATGCAATAGTTCGGCGAATGCTTCGGCCAGTCGGTCGGCCATCGCCTTCAGCAGAATAATCGAATAGTCGTCATGCTGCTTTTCGAATTTCTCGATATGTTTTTCGATGCCGAGGCCGGCGGTCACCGCAAAAGCGCCGACATAATCGGCAACGCCTGACTCCACCGGCGCAACAAAATCCGCGATGCACTGGTTTTCGCGTCCGGTCGGTTTCTTGTTCTGCTGGCGCAGGTTGTGCCAGACCATCAGCGGTTTTCCCCGCGATTCATCTGCATAAATCGCGATGTCTTCATGATCCACGCGTGCTGCCGGGAACAGCCCGAACACGCCGTTGGCCGTCAGCCAGCGGCCTTCAATGACCTTTTTCAGCATGGCCTTGCCGTCCGCAAACACCTTGCGCGCCTCTTCCCCGACCACGGCGTCATCCAGGATTGCCGGATACGGCCCCGCAAGATCCCAGGTCTGGAAGAAAGGACCCCAGTCGATATGTCGCGCGATCTCCGCAAGGTCGTAATTCTTCAGCACCTTGACGCCCAGCATTTCCGGCTTCGGCGGCACATACGATTTCCAGTCGGTCTGCAAGGCATTGGCGCGCGCGGCGGCCAGCGGAATCAGTTCCGGCCCTTTTTTGTTTGCGTGCTGGACACGGATCCGCTCATATTCCACCTTGACGTCGTTGAGATAACCCTTGCGCAGATCATCCGACAGCAGGCTGGAACACACGCTGACGCTGCGCGAAGCATCCGGCACCCATACCACCGGGCCGGCATAATGCGGGGCGATCTTTACCGCGGTATGCACACGAGAAGTCGTGGCACCGCCGACCAGCAGCGGCAGGGTCATGCCTGCGCGCTGCATTTCGCGCGCGTTGTGCGCCATTTCCTCCAGCGACGGCGTGATCAGTCCCGACAGGCCGATGATGTCGGCCTTCTCTTTTTCTGCGACTTCGGCGATCTGCTTCCAGTGCACCATCACGCCGAGGTTCACCACTTCATAGTTGTTGCACTGGAGCACCACGGCGACGATGTTCTTGCCGATGTCGTGCACGTCACCCTTGACCGTGGCCAGCACGATCTTGCCCTTGGTCCGGATGTCACCCGTGCGCGCCTTCTCCTCTTCGATGTACGGTATCAGATGCGCCACCGCCTGTTTCATCACCCGTGCTGACTTGACTACTTGCGGCAGAAACATCTTGCCGGCGCCGAACAGGTCGCCGACGACGTTCATGCCGTCCATCAGCGGGCCTTCGATGACCTGGATCGGGCGCCCGCCTTCGGCATCAATTTTCAGGCGCATCTCCTCGGTGTCTTCGACGATCCAGTTGGTGATGCCGCGCACCAGCGCGTGGGTCAACCGTTCGCCCACCGGCGCGTCCCGCCAGGCCAGGTCCTCGACCACAACCCTGCCCTTGCCTTTGACGGTCTCGGCATAAGTCACCATGCGTTCGGCCGCGTCAGGCCGGCGGCTGAAGATGATGTCTTCTACGTGCTCCAGCAGTTCCTTGGGAATCTCGTCATAGACGCCGAGCTGAGCGGCGTTGACGATGGCCATGGTCAACCCGGCCTTGATCGCGTGAAACAGAAATGCAGTGTGGATGGCTTCACGCACGGCGTCATTGCCGCGGAACGAGAACGAGACGTTCGACAGCCCGCCGCTGACCCGTGCATAACGCAGGTTTTCGCGGATCCAGCGCGTGGCCTCGATGAAATCAATGGCGTAGCGGTTGTGCTCTTCGATACCCGTGGCAATCGCAAATATGTTCGGATCGATGATGATGTCTTCGGGTGCGAAACCGACTTCATCGACCAGGATGTCGTAAGCCTGCTTCGAGATCCGGGTCCGGCGCTCGTAGGTGTCGGCCTGTCCCTGTTCGTCGAAAGCCATCACCACCACCGCAGCGCCGTAGCGACGCGCCAGCCGCGCCTGATGCTTGAATGGCTCTACGCCCTCTTTCATGCTGATCGAGTTGACGATGCACTTGCCTTGCACGCACTTCAGTCCTGCCTCGATGACTTCCCATTTCGAGGAGTCGATCATCACCGGCACCCGTGAAATATCGGGCTCGGAAGCGATCAGGCTGAGGAAGGTGGTCATTGCCGCCTTCGAGTCGAGCATGGCTTCGTCCATGTTGACGTCGATGACCTGGGCGCCGCTTTCAACCTGTTGGCGCGCGACTGATACCGCTTCGGCATAGTTGCCAGCGAGGATCAGCTTGGCGAACGCGCGAGAGCCGGTGACGTTGGCTCGCTCACCAACGTTGACGAACAGCGAGTCATCACCGATGTTAAACGGCTCCAGGCCGGACAGCCGTGTTCTCTTTTCAATTTCAGGAATTTTCCGCGGCGGCACATCCTTCACCGCCTGCGCGATGGCGCGGATATGCGCGGGCGTCGTACCGCAGCAGCCGCCGGCGATATTAATGAATCCGCTTTTCGCGAAATCCAGCATGTACTCCGCGGTCTGCTCAGGCAACTCGTCATAACCTGTCGGCGCCAGCGGATTGGGCAGACCGGCATTCGGATAAGCGCAGACAAAAGTATCGGCGACCTGAGAAATTTCCTCGATGTGCGGGCGCATCATCTGCGCGCCCAGTGCGCAGTTCAGCCCGATGGCCAGCGGCCGCGCATGGCGCACCGAATTCCAGAACGCTTCCGGGGTCTGCCCCGACAGCGTGCGCCCGGAGGCGTCGGTGATGGTTCCCGAGATCATTACCGGAATATCGAGCTTGTGTTCCGCGCAGTACTGGTCGATGGCGAACAGCGCAGCCTTGGCATTCAGCGTGTCAAATATGGTTTCGACCAGAAACAAGTCCGCGCCGCCGTCGACGAGACCACGTATGGCTTCCGTGTACGCCGCAACCAGCAGGTCGAAGCTGGTGTTGCGGAATCCCGGATCGTTGACGTCCGGCGAAATTGACGCCGTGCGATTGGTCGGGCCCAGTGCCCCGGCGACAAAACGCGGCCGCGCCGGATCCTTGGCCTCACAGGCATTAGCTGCCTCCCGCGCCAGCCGGGTGGCTTCGACGTTCAACTCGTACACCAGATCTTCCATGTGGTAATCCGCCATGGCGATCGAGGTCGAATTGAAGGTATTGGTCTCGATGATGTCCGCGCCGGCATCCAGGTACTGGTCGTGGATTTCACGCAGTATCTGCGGCTGCGTCAACGCCAGCAGGTCGTTGTTGCCCTTGACCTCATGCGTAAAATCCTTGAATCGTTTGCCGCGATAAGCCGCCTCGTCCAGTTTGTAATTCTGGATCATGGTGCCCATCGCACCGTCGAGGATCAGGATGCGGCGCGACAGCAGTTCAGGCAGGCGCTGGATACGAGTATTGTTCATGGCTTCAAGTAGCGCGATGAAGCGCTGTCAGGGTTGGGGCGACCCAAAAAAGCACGAATTTTATCATGGGCTTAACGCATCACCCCGCGGGTTGGCCCGATATCGCTAAGCACCACACTGCGGGCCTATAATGCGCCTTCCCTATTGCACGGCTGAAGAATCATGAAACATCTGGAACCCAAGGCAGCGCACGATTTTCTGAAAAAAAATCCGAACTCGGTATTCATCGACTGCCGCAGCGAAATGGAATATCTGTTTGTCGGCCATCCCGCCGGCGCCATACACGTCGCCTGGAATGACGGCCCGAACTGGGAAATCAACCCGCACTTCGTTGCACATGTCAAAAAAGCGGCCAGCGTGGATCGCCCCATCATAGTCATCTGCCGCAGTGGCAACCGCTCGCTGGATGCCGGGCACGCGTTGGAAGAAGCCGGCTTCACCCAGGTCTTCAATGTGCTGCACGGCTTCGAAGGCGAGCTCGACGACAGCCATCATCGCGGTTCCAAAACCGGCTGGCGGTTTGAAGGCCTGCCGTGGGAACAGTGCTGATCACGCCATCAGGAATGGCCCGCAACTGTTAATTGCGGCCCTGGCAGTACAAAGCAAAGGGGCTACGATTTCCCGCTGCGAGCCGCCAACCAATTGCGCATGCAGGCGCGCACCTCGTCGTAATTATGCTGCTTCTCGAAGTAATGGTGAATTTCTTCCTTGCGCAGACCCGACTGCATGGCGCAATTCAGGGTCTGCCCGCTGACGATGATGCGCAGCGTATCGGGTTGCAGCACCGCGGCCTGCGCCAGAAATTGTGCGCCGTGCATGCCGGGCATGGAGAAATCTGAAACGATAATGTTGACAGCCCGGGTGCGCAGCATGGCCAGCGCCGCCTCGCCCGTGCCTGCCGTCACCACCTCATAACCGTCGGGCCGCAGCGCGCGCATCGACAATATCAACACATCCGGTTCGTCATCGACCAGCATTATGGTTGGGCGCTCCGCATCGACCGCAGGGTTGCCGGCCGCGATGATCGCGCTGCGTGCTGGCGCCGATTCGGCTTCGGTCTCGACCCGGACCGTCGGTCGCCTGCCCAGGGTGAAATAAAAAGTCGCCCCCTTGCCGACTGCCGCCTCAGCCCACGCCTCACCTCCATGGCGCCGCACGATCCGCCGCACAGTGGCAAGTCCGATGCCGGTGCCTGGGAACTCGCGTTCGGAGTGCAACCGCTGAAACGCGTCAAACAGGCGATCGACCTGTGTCATATCGAAGCCCGCGCCATCATCACGTACAAAATAAACCGTGACGCCGTCGCGTTGCTCGGCATCGAATTCAATTTGCGCTGATTCTTGTTTGCCAGTGAACTTCCAGGCGTTGTGCAGCAGATTCACCAGCGCCGAACGCAACAAACCTGCATCCCCCTGGACGCGTAATCCCGGCTTTATGCGGATGGTCACCTTGCGCGCGGGATGCTCCCGACGCAGTTCATCAGCGATGCTGCCGGCAATTTCACTGAGATCCACCGCCGACACCTTCAATTCAACCCGCATCACCCGCGACAACCTCAGCAGATCTTCGATCAGGCCCGCCATACGCAGGGCGGCGCCGCGTATGCGCTGCAGATAACCCTGGCCCTGCGCGTCAAGCTGGTCCGGGTAGTCTTCCAGCAAGGCGGCCGCCATGCCGTCGATATGGCGCAACGGCGCGCGCAAATCATGCGACACCGAAGATGCAAATGCTTCGAGTTCCTCATTGGCACTGGTCAACTGCGCCGTGCGCTCGGCAACGCGCGCTTCCAGCGCCGCGTTGAGTTTTTCCACCTCTATGGAACGACGCTTGAAATCCGTGACATTGCGGCTGATCGATACCACACCGATCACGTCGCCGCCTGTGCTGCGCAGCGGCGTTTTGACGGTGATGTACCAGCTGGGATTGTCCGGCGGACCATCGATGTCTTCGCGCGGGCTGCTGGGCTGCCCGGTCGCCAGCACGGTAAAGTCCTCTTTATTGTGTTGACCAACCTTTTCGGCACCCAGCAGTTCTTCGTTGCTCATGCCGGTCACATCGCTGTGTTCAGGCGCATGTGCCTGCCGCCAGGCCTCGTTCGCAAGCATGAGGCGTAAATCACGATCCCTGACACGGACGCGATCCGGCAGGTTGTCGATTACCGTGCGCAGCAGGTTGCGTTCCGCGGCGAGGGCATCCCGCGCCAGACGGCGATCAGTAACGTCACGCGCTATGCCCAGCAATGCCGTAATCGTACCCGCCGCATCATGCAACGGTGCAGCATGGATTTCCAGCCAGCGATGCTTGCCGGCAATGCCCACCGCTTCGAATTCCAGCACACCGGATTCCCCGGCCAGTATCCGGTGCTGCAGCCGGACAAATGCCCGTCGGTACTTGGGCGTGACCTGCTTCAGGAACGGCCTGCGCTGCATGTCTTCGAGGTTATCTGCCTCCAGCATGCGCAGCCCGGCCGGATTCATGTCCAGCAGCCGGCCGTCCGGCGCCACAATCGCCACGCACTCCGGCTCTGCGGCAATAATCGCGCGCAAATGCCCCTCGCTCTCGCGCAGCGCACGCTCTCCAGCTATCTGCAAACTCACATCGTTGATTACAACCAGTCGCGCAGCCGTGCCGTTAAACTCAAATGGCCGGGCAGTAATTTCAACCTCGATCCCGGTGCCATCCTGCGTAATATGTGAACGACGGGCCTTGTAAAACCCGTCCCTGTGCTGCGCCTTCAACGTCCGGCGTGCATCCTCCATCGTCACCGCACTATGCAAATCCAGCACAGACATCCCGGCCAACTGTTCGCGACTGTATCCATACTTGTCAACCATCGCCTGGTTGACCGCAAGGATGGCAAAAGACTCCTCGTCGCGAATCAGCACCGGTAACGGATTGGCATCAAACAACCGGCGATAACGTTCCTCGCTCTCCAGCATGGCGGTTTCGGCACGCTTGCGGTCATTGATGTCCTGCACAATGCTCAACACCTGCGCAGACTGGCCATCAAGATAGTGCAATACGGTTACCGTAACCTGGCCCCAGACCCTGCTGCCGTCCTTGCGCAGGAACTGCTTTTCCCGGCTGTAGTTCACAACGTCACCGCCAACCAGCTGCGCGTCCATTTGTGTCGTGTAATCTTTATCCTCCGGCACATTGATCGCGGAACGCGGTTGCGCCAGCAGTTCCTGCTCGGTATAGCCGAGAAAATCACACAGCTTGCGGTTGACTTTCTGCCACGGCAAATCGCGGCGGCCCACCGGACGCAATCCCATGCCGATCGCCGCCTGGTCGAACGCCGAGCGGAAACGCTCCTCGCTCTGCCGCCACGCCTGCACGAGATGCACTGTTTCCGCTGCGTGACGCCGCTGACGGGAAATAAAAAACAGCAGTGCCATGGTAAACAACAGGGCCAGCACAACTATGGCCGCTGCGCCGCCGATATACTTGGCATGGATCGCACCCAGACGGGCAGCCATCACGTTTTCGTCCACACTGACGGCGACCAGCAGCGGAAAAGCCTGCAGCGCGCGATAGGCCCAGGTTTCACTCGCGCCTTCGGAGCCGTTCACCGCCAGGCGTCCATGCCCCTTGTCATTTGCGGCACGCGCAAGAAACTCCCAATTGCGCTGCATCAGCGCTTGCCCGCCGCCATTGCGCTTGAATGCGGCTCGCGCGGCCCCGTCCCGGCCGATCAGCGCAATGCCGCTGGCCTCGCCGAAATGCCCCTCTTGCAACAAACGCTCCCAGTATGAAAGATCAATGGCCACTATCGCCACCCCGCCGAACGCGCCGTCCGGGTGATTGATGCGACGACTCACATGGAATGACCATTTCCCGGAAGCGCGGCCCAGCACGGGTTTGTTGATGAACGCTTCACCGGTATCGCGTTCGACATGGGCACGAAAATGCGCAGCAGCGGCAATCGTGGCATCTCGCATGACGGGCAGAGTACTGAGGATCACGCGCCCCTGGTCATCGGCCACCGACGCCAGGGTTATGTAATCGGCAATATCCCGGTGATCCTGCAGCAGCCGCGCGAGATCAGTACGCGGGCCTTCGCGCTCGAAATCACGCTTCAGACGCCGCACCGAATCGTCGACACTGAGCAGCATATCGCGCGTATAAGTCTGCAACATCAGCGCCATGTCGTCGGCATGTCGCAGCACATATTCGCGCTCGGATGCACTATGACTCCGGTTCAACTGCCACGCCGCCACAACCACCACGATAACCAGCACCGCACAGGCCAGCAGGCTAGCCTGTGCTGCCACATGGCGGATATTCCGGGGTGGTGGATTGTCGTTGGGTTTCATCAGATCAAGCGCTGTATCTGCAGCCTGGTGTTGCTGATTATTTGAATTGGCTCATTTGAATTGGCGCAGCGGCAGGCGGACTACGGGCAGGCTACCATTACCCGTCCATTCCCAGCCACGCCAGAATTCAAATTTTACCGTCTCCCCGGATCCCTGCCTTGCCCTGGGAAATCGCCCCTGTTGCGACAATCACGCAACACAGACGCAGTTCACCTTACATCTGGCGTCCAGCTCATGCATCGGCCGACCGCAGATAGAATATCCATGACAACGCGCCCAGCAGCAGCAAGCCGCTCATGCCCAGCGCCAGAGTCAACGCACTACCCGACACCAACGGCGAAATTACGCCCGCGGTAATACTCGCGAACAGGCTGTGTGCAAAACCCTGCAGCGACGCCGTCATGCCGCGCAGTTGCGGAAACAGGTCGAGCGCGAGCAATGTCACACTGGGCATCGCCAGTGCCATGCCCGTGGTGTAGATCATCACTGGCAGCACGGTCCACGGCAGCGCCGGAGGAAACAGCGCACAGTAGGTGACGTTGAACACCGCCGCACCAGCCATGACCAGATAACCGATCAGCACCGTACGACCCGGAGTCAGTCGTCCCGCCAGCCGGCCCGACAAAAAAGCACCGAGCATGACGCCGCCAATGCCGGGCACAAACAGCCAGGCAAAGTCTGTTGCCGACAAACCCAGCAGGTCGTAAATCACCGCCGGCGCCGATACGATGTAGAGGAAAAATCCCGAAAAATTGAATGCCACAGCGAAACACAGCAGCACCAACTTGCGGTTGCCGCCCAGTCGCAGATAGTTGCGCAGCAGCGGAACCGCATGAAAGGGCTGGCGGTCTGATACCGGGTGTGTTTCAGGCAGACGCCAAATTGCAGCTCCCAGCAGCAGCAAGCCATACAGTGCCAGAAACCAGAAAATCGAACGCCAGCCAAATGCGCCCTGCAACCAGCCGCCAATGACCGGGGCAATGGCTGGTGCAATACCGAAAATCATGGTTACCAACGACATCAGGCGCTGCGCTTCGTGACCGGCAAAGCTGTCGCGGATGATCGCTCGACCGACAATCATCCCCGCACCGGCAGCGAGGCCTTGCACAGCGCGCCAGAACAGCAGTTGCGGCAACGAGGACGCCAGCGCACAGCCAATTGCCGTGATCACATACACGGCGAGACTCGCCAGTATCACTGGCCGCCGCCCGAAAGAATCCGACAGCGTGCCGTGAAACAACGTCATCAATGCCATGGTGAACAGGTAAAAACTCAGCGTCTGTTGCATTTGCGCAGGAGTCGCCTGCAAATCGGCAGCGATATAGGGAAAGGCCGGCAGGTAGGTGTCGATGGTGAACGGCCCGATCATCGCCAGCGCCGCGAGGATCATGGCAAGCACCGGCAGCGTGATCGGTGCCGCGTGGTGCGGCGTGGCGCTCATGCGCGGTCCAGTCTGGGGTACTGAATGATGCCGGGCACAGGAGCGCCGGGGGGTGAATATAACTTATTGATTATAAACATGTTTTCATGCTTGTCGCCGAGAATCGACAGATCATAACAGGCGAGGGGTAAAATGGTAAAATGGGGTCAGACACCATTATCATCCACCGTCCGCGGCCGCCCCACGCCCTTCGAGGCGGCGCGCCGCTGCCCCAGCGCCTCCACCTGCTGCGCGAAACGCGCGCTGCCCAAAGCCCATCCCTTGTGCGTGCAATCGCGGATCGCCTGCAGATCGTCCTTCGGCACCGCGGCCCGGAATAGCTGCCGGTAGGCCGCCTGTCGTTCTTCTGCGCTGCGCCCCAATCGCCGGTATTCGCGGTGCGGCGTGAGCCAATCCGCATTCCTGCCGGCCTCCCCGTCCGCATTGCGCCGGTAGCTCGACCAGGCATAGTCCCGCGGATGCGCCACCATGTCCGCCCGCACCGGATTGAGCTCGATATAGCGCATGACTGTCAGCAAATACCGTTCGCTGTCGACCACCGTCGCCCGATAACGCCCTTCCCACAACGTGCCGCTGCGCTGGTAGGTGTGATTGAAATACTGCACATACTTCCGCCCCACCGACTGGAAGACTTTACTGATGCTGTCTTCCCCGGCAGGCGTCGCCAGCAGATGGATGTGGTTGGTCATCCACACGTAGGCGTGTATCGCCAACCCGTATTTGTCCGCGGCGTCGATCAACGCATCACGGAAGAACTGAAAGTCGACATCCGCCGCAAAGATGGCCTGGCGGTTATTGCCGCACTGGATGATGTGCTGCGGCTGACCGGGAATGACGTAGCGGGGAAGACGCGCTATGACGGGGTCGATTCAGGAAGTCAGAACGGCGCGAGTGTAGCATTTATTATGGTGTCTGACCCCATTTATTATTTGCCATTTATTTTGGTCTGTTCCCTATTGCTGCTATTGTTCCAGAGCAGTTCAGTCTCTCGCGTAGCCCGCCTCGCGTTGGCTACGCAACGCCAGCACAAAGATTGTATCGACGGCCTCAATATAGCGATACAAAGCGATGTAGCCGCGCGATTCGCGACCAATCACCAATTCCCGCTTGCCTGCCGCCACCGGACGCCCGATCAGCGGGTTCAGGACAAGCACATCAAGCGCCTGGATAATTTCCTGAATGCGTGCAGCCGCGTCGGCGGTCTCGTGCGTCGAGAGATGATCGCAGATACGATCCAGGTCATCCCCAACTTCGGGGAGCAATTCGACACGCGTCATCCTCAGCGAACGAATTTTCTCGCGGCGGGCCGCGCGGGTGCTTTGCCCCGCATACGCTCTTCAAGATAGCGTTTCATCTCGCTCCACGGGACGGTTTTTCCCGAAGCAACAAATTTTGCATAGCGTTTTTCGGCAACCGCATCGAAGTCTGCGCGCAGTTCTTCCTGTGCGGTTTTTTCCGTTATCGCTTCCAATATGAAGCCGTGCGCAGTCTTGCCGGCGCGCTCAGCCGCCGCCGCAATGCGCGCTTTCAGGTCTTCAGGCAAACGGATCGTGGTAGTGGACATCGCAATACGCCTTTATTGAAACGACGGCATCCAACTGTAGCACATGTGCGCTACAGCAATGTTGGTGACGTGGCCCAGCGCGTTCTCGATGCGAGTGGGTTTTTTGAAGCGCAGGTCGTATTCAATCAAGATCTGGTGGGCTAACGCATCGACCGTGCGCACCAGGTCACCGCGGGCGTTGTGGGTCACGCGGGTTTCAACAGCAGCGTCGATGCAATCAGGAATTGCGAAATGCGCTACGGCGACATCGGCGGGATCAAAATCTGCTGCGGCGGATGGTGAATCAGCAATGCCGCCAGCGATCAGGGCGGGAATGCGATACGGCGGTGCTTCGGTGCGGGTGGCGAGCAAGCGGGATTGGTCAGGAAGGGAAAGCGCGTAGCGGCAGAAGAGAAAGCATTGTAAGTATTTGTTTTTATTTATTATTTTTAGTTATGGTATCTGACCCCATTTCCTGCGTGACTGATGATCTCAGCCGGGTATCGAAAGCCACTGTAAAGATTCGAACTGTCCATCGCCGAACCCTACAGAAATTCGGCTCCTTCAACAAGTTGACGATACCTTATCCCGACCTACGCGCTCCGGCGGAGTAGCCGGGTTTACGTCGGGGAATTCGCCTGGTTGAGCGGAATATCCGCCTGGATTTCGAAGACCAGCCGCTGGTGCGCTAGTCGCAGACTGGATTCAACCGCGTGCGGCGACATCCCCTGCGCGAAAATGAAGCCTAGGTAGCTCGCGCCTTCCGGCGGCGGCGCAATGACCTGGCCCGGGCTGGCGGTGATCTGGATGTCGCTGATGCCGGCGACTTGCAGCGCGGCTTCGAGATTGTGCGCACCCAGGAAAATACCACGTCCGGGAATCGGGATCATCATCACGCCGCTAGCCTCTCCCGGTTTCGTCTGCGGCAATGGCCGGTTAAGGGCGTGGCGCAGGATCAATTCTTCTAGGCTCATGCCCAGCGCATGCCGCAGCATCCTGCCGCACAGCCCGCCGATCGAGCGCGCGGCGATTTCCAGCAGCCATACCCCGTGTTCGTTCACGCGCATTTCGGCATGGATCGGACCGCTGGTGAGCCCGGCCAGTTCACAGGCGCGTTGCGCTGTTTGCGCGATTTCGTCCTGCTTTGCCTGCGGCAGGCGTGACGGCGTGACGTACAGGGTTTCCTCGAAATAGGGGCCGTCCAGCGGATCGGGTTTGTCGAAAAGCGCCAGCACGCACAACCGCCCGTCTTGCAGCAGCCCTTCCAGCGCATGTTCGCGGCCGGGGATGAAGCTTTCCACGACCAATCCCAACTTGGCGGCGTCACGATCGGCTTTGACCTGGATGTCGTGCACCCATTGCACGGCTTGCGCGAATGTCTGCGGCGTGTCGGCGCGAACTACGCCGCGGCTGGCGGAAAGCCTGCGCGCTTTGACGACAACAGGGAATTGAAGGGGGGCCTGTAGCGCAGGCGTCTGTCTATCGTTGCCGAGGTGATAAAAATCCGGACAGTTAAGACCGCCTCTTTGCAGCAAGCGGCGAAACGCCAGCTTGTCGCGCGTCAGCCGCACTGCCGCAGGCGTATTGCCCGGCAGGTGCAGGCGTTCGCGCAGCAGCGCCGCCAATTCCAGGCCGCTGTCGTCCACCGCCAGCACCGCGTCCGGCTTGCGTCCCAGCGCAGCCAGCACCTGCATAACAGCGACTTCAGGCTGATCGAATGGCACCGACTGAATCGGACTCATGCCCCATAGCGGCGCGAGTTGGTGGCAATAATTCGCGACGCTGATGATTTCGACTCCCAGATTTTTCGCGGCTGCGAGAAAATCGTCGTTACGGTAACTGGTGGTCGGCAACAACAGCACAACGCGCTTCATGGCCGGGCGCTCAAAAGCTTTGCAGTTGTTGCTCGGTGGGCTCGGCGCAGCAGTACCAGGGCTCGGACAGGCGTGCGATGGATTCGCCAAAATCCGTCTGGGTGAGTAGTGGCAGCACTTCGATGCCGAGCGCGTCGTGCGCGAGCCGCCAAATCTGCTCGAATATGTCGCTGCGCGCTAATCCCTGTTGCTCGCCTTGCGCGGCACAAGCTTGCACCGCCTGCTGCAAGGCGTCCACGCAAGGATCGGCGTGCCGCCACGGATAGCCGAGCAATTTCGCATCGAACGGCTCAATCAATTCCCGGAAACCGGGCAACTGAAACAAATAGGAGCCTTCCGGCACGAGCAGGCGAATGCAGAGCTGAATCGGTGGCACCGCCTCCACTAAACGCAAACGTACCAGCGTGCGCAGCAGGTCGAGGTAGCCCGCCAATGTGGTCCAGGGCGTGAATGCCACAAACGTTGGAGCCAGGGATATGCCAGCTTCACGGCACAGTTGTAAAGCGCGTTCAAAATCGGTGTGTGTGTGGTTTTTGGCGAAATACTCCAGCACCTTATCATCCACCGACTCAACCGCCGATTGGATGAATAAACAACCCGCCGCCTTCAACTGGGGCAGCAGTTCGGCGCGGTTGATGAGGTGCTGAATCTTGATGGTGGCGTCAAAGCTCAGGTCGGGAAATCTGGTGTGCATCGCCGTAACCACTTTCATGGCATGGGTCGGGCCGTTAAAAAAATCCGGGTCGCCGAAAGAAATATGCGCAGCACCCGCTTGCACCTGCTGCATGATGTCCGCCATTACCACATCGACCGGCACCACGCGGAACTTGCCCTGATAGACCGGCACCACCGGGCAGTGGCGGCACAGGTGCTTGCAGCCCCGGCTTGCGTCAATGAAGCCAAGCATTTTTTTAGCGCCGTCCGGCAATATCAAATGGGCGTAGCGGTGCAGGTGCGGCAGGCCGGAGCGATCAGGCGTTATGAAGTCTATTTTGGCTAAATTTACCACGGGCTCGATTTGCACATCGCACGTTTCCCCAGCGCGCAGCCGCTGCGCCAGGCTCAGCAGCCCCGGCTCAGACTCGCCGCCCAGAATGGTTTTCACGCCGAGGCCGCGCAGCAGCTTTTGATTCATCGGCGCATACAGGCCGTACACGCACAGATGCGCGTGCGGCGCCATGTCACGGATGCGCGGGATGGCTTCGACCGCGATGCGGGTGGCGGTGTGCATGCCGACATACAGCGCCACCATCTGCGCGCCGGCAAGCAATGCCGGATCGAGTTTTTGCAAAGAGAGGTCGATGCACTGCACGCTGAATCCGGCCTGCTTCAACCATGCGGACGGCTCGGCCAGGCCGAACGGCTGCCGGCCCAACTCGTAGGGATTGATCAGCACGACCTTGAACAGCGTAGCCGCGTCTGCCCGATATTCTCCGCTTGCGCTGTTTACGGGGTGGCTGTCCATGCGTGGCTACTTTGCTTTGGGGCGTTCAGGGACGGCACCCAGCACGGGCTCCCGGCTTGCGCCCGCCTCTGCCATGCGCCGCAGGTAGTGTTGCCACATTTCGTCCTGCTTCATGCCCAGGTCATAGAGATAATCCCAGGAATAGATACCGGTATCGTGACCGTCGGAAAATACCGGTTGCACCGCATACGTGCCAACCGGCTCGAGTTGGGTGATCTCGATATTCTGCTTGCCGATTTGCAGCACCTCCTGCCCCGGCCCGTGACCGCGCACTGCCGCCGAGGGTGAATAAACGCGCAGAAACTCATAGGGCAACTTGAACTGCTTGCCGTCGGCGAAAATAATTTCCAGCACGCGCGATTTTTGATGCAGCGTGATTTCCGTGGGGATGGGGGTGGATTTGTCTAGTCCCGGCATGGGTCCTCCTTGCTGCCCTGCTGCACTGCTTGCGGACAGGGAAATATTGGCGCGCCGTCATTAGTTACCGTAGAAATATTTGGCGCTCATCGTGATGCCGGGTTTGTCGAAGCTCGCAAGTCAATGACTTTCACTTGCTGCTCGGCGGCACATAACCGGCGGCCACTTCGGCGCCGGCGCCAAAAAAATGCGCTTCCATTTGTTCGGCAAGATATTTGCGCGCCTTGGCATCCGCAAGATTCAGCCGGTTTTCGTTGACCAGCATCTTCTGATGCTCGAGCCACCCTTTCCACGCTTCCTTGGAGACGTTTTCAAAAATACGCTTGCCGAGTTCTCCCGGATACGGCGGGAAATCCAGCCCCTCGGCTTCGCGGCCGAACTTTACACACCTCACCATTCTTGCCATGTGGTTTATACCTTTAGGTCCAGAAACTCGATTGGTGCCGGTCACGCCACTGACTCAGCCAGCGAAAATCCTCAGCGAGAACGCCACCGCGGATGGCATGGAACCCATTCGCAAAGTCTACCACTGATTATTGGCCGAATAAATGAACACTACAACCTAACAGATATCGCCAAGGCATTTGAGAAATCGCAGCCGAACCCCAATCAACTCATTGAAGCAGCATCTCCACTTATCATACTGTCCAGTTTTGCGGGGCCAATTCTGATTCACTCCATTTCATATTTGTCACACCATTTCAAGTTTGATTAATTTTTGCGGATTGTAGAAATGATTAAGCGGGCCATTACCATGGCCTGTTTTTACATCTTTGCCGTGTGCGATGGCTTCATGGATATAAACGTTTGCATGTTGCGCAGCTTCTGCTAGCGCATAACCAATCGCCAGGTAAGAAGCAATAGCAGCGGACAAGGTACAACCTGTTCCATGGACATTATGGGTAGGTATATAGTCCGATTTAAACAATAGCTCTTTGCCCGACTGATCAATATATAGATCAAATACGGTCTCGCCTTGCAGGTGTCCGCCTTTTACCAATACAGCCTGGCAAGCTGTTTGTAGTATTCGGTGCGCAGCCTCTTTCATGTCATCCACATTGCGAATAACCAGACCGCTTAAAATAGTTGCTTCATCAATGTTGGGCGTTACTACTATAGCCAACGGAAATAAGCATTCCTTCAATACAGCAATGGTTTCATCTTCTATCAATTTATCTCCGCTGGTAGCCACCATTACCGGATCAAAAATGACAGGAACCGTTGGATATTGTCGTAGTGTCTCGGCAATAATTATTGCAAGCTCTTTGGTATGTATCATGCCAATTTTAATAACATCTGGCCCAATATCATCCATCACCGCCTTGATCTGATCGCGTACTATTTCTGCAGGAACACTATGAATACCAGTTACCCCTACAGTATTTTGCACCGTAATAGCAGTAATAGCAGAAGCAGCGAAGCAGCCCAGTGCGGATATCGTTTTGATATCTGCCTGTATGCCGGCTCCGCCTCCGCTGTCGGAGCCGGCAATGGTAAGAACAGTTGGATATTTAAATGCCATAAAAAATGGAATATGGTTTTTTAAATTACATGGCTGATTTTTTCTACCGCCCTGAGAGGCGCTCTTTCATCCAGTTGATCAATCCCCCGCTGAGCAGGAGCTGCACTTGCCGCGGCGACATGTAGTGACGCACCTGGAACTTGCGCTGGCGCGTGACGTTTTCGACCACCAGTTCGCCCCCCTCTGTCAGCACGCGCCGCAGGTCGGTCAGGCGCAGCACGTCGCCGGCCTGGATGCCGTCGTAGTCCGCAGGATCGACGAAGGTCAGCGGCAGTACGCCGAAGTTGATCAGGTTTTGCGAGGAGATCCGCGCAAAACCCTTGGCCAGGACCGCGCGCAGCCCGAGGTACTGCGGGCCCAGCGCGGCGTGCTCGCGGCTCGAGCCTTGGCCGTAGTTGTTCCCGCCCACCACGACGTGGCCCTTCACCTGCTTGGCTCGCGCGGCGTAGGTGGGATCGAGCCTGTCGAAGGAGAACTCGGCGATCCTGGGAATGTTGCTGCGGAACGGCAGCACCCGCAAGCCGGCCGGCATGATCGCGTCGGTGGAAACGTCGTCCGCCACCTTGAGCAGAACGGGCGCTTCGATCGCATCCGGCAGCGGCTCGAACGTCGGCAGCGAGGCGATGTTCGGGCCCTTCACGAGGTCCACGTGCAGCGCCGCCTCAAGCGGCAACGGCGGCACGAATATCTCGCGGTTGATGATCGGGTCGTCTGGGTCCGCGATGCGCGGGTAGGGGATGCCGAGCGTGCGCGGGTCGGTGATCACGCCGGTGAGTGCCGATGCGGTGGCGGTCTCCGGACTGACCAGACACACCTTGTCCTCGCGCGTGCCGGAACGGCCGGGGAAGTTGCGCGGCACCGTGCGCAGAGAGAGTTCATTTGTGGCCGGTGCCTGGCCCATGCCGATGCAGCCGTTGCAGCCCGCCTGGTGCAGCCGCGCGCCGGCGTGCAGCAGGTGGGCGACGTGCCCGTCGCGCACCAGCGTTTCGAGCTGCGCCCGGGACGTGGGGTTAACGTCGAACGACACGCGGTCGTTCACTCGCCGACCCTGCACCATCATCGCGGAAACGGCCAAGTCGCGGTAGCCGGGATTGGCCGACGAGCCGATGTACGTCTGGTAGATACGCTCGCCCGCGACTTCGCTGACCGGGCGCACGTTCCCCGGGCTGGACGGCATGGCGATCAGCGGCTCGAGGCTCGAGAGATCGATCTCGTCGTGCACGTCGTAGGCCGCGCCGGGATCTGCGGCCAGCTCAACCCAGTCCTCTTCGCGCTGCCACGCGCGCAGGAAGCGGCGCACCTCCTGGTCGGAAGGGAAGACGGTGGTGGTCGCGCCCAACTCGGCGCCCATGTTGGCGATCACGTGCCGATCCATCGCGCTCAACGTGGCTAGCCCCGGTCCGTGGTACTCGACGATCCGGCCCAGTCCGCCCTCCACGCCGTGGCGGCGCAGCATCTCCAAGATCACGTCCTTGGCGCTCACCCAGTCCGGCAGGCTGCCGGTAAGCTTTACGCCCCAGATCAGCGGCATGCGCGTATAGAACGGTTCGCCCGCCATGGCCAGCGCCACTTCCAGCCCGCCAGCGCCGATGGCCAGCATGCCGATCGCGCCGCCCGCCGGCGTGTGGCTGTCGGCGCCGAGGAGCGTCTTGCCCGGCTTGCCGAAGTTCTCCTGGTGGCACGGATGGCTCACCCCGTTTCCAGGCCGCGAGTACCACACGCCGAATCGCTGGCAGGCGCTGCGCAGGAACAGATGGTCGTCGGGGTTCTTATAATCCTCTTGGATAACGTTGTGATCGACGTACTGGACGCTAACCTCGGTCTTCACCCGGTCCAGCCCATAGCCTCCAGCTCCAGCATCACCAAAGTGCCGGTGGCGTCCTGGGTGAGCGTCTGGTCGATGCGGAGCCCGATCTCCTCGCCGGGCGTCATGTCGCCGTGCACCAGATGCGACTGGATCAGTTTTTGCGCGACATTCAGACTCATAGTCCTTCTCCCAAGTTAAGGGTTAAGTTAGGCGGCGTCTCACTTCATGGATAAAGTTTTACTGCGATAGCGTGCTAAGGCGCGGCAAGCGGGGTCTTTCGATTCGAGTAATACTTTTCCATCGCCACGTTGGCTTGGTGCGTTTCGGTAAGTTTCTCGATGACAGCTTCCCATTTGTCACCGGGAATGGCCACATACATTTCTTCGTCCGGCAGGCCGGTAAATGTCCGGTTGCCTTTACAGCCGAGCGAGATTGACGCCTGGCCGTTGGTTGTTGTCAGTGGCAGGACAGCGCAGGCCGGGCGACCAAGAGCATTAGTGAGAGCGCTACCTGCCCCTGCCTTGATGGCGGCTTCGTAAATCAGCATGGCCTGCGCCGGTTTCGCCGCAATCAGCACCACATCAGGTTTGAAGCCGGCCCGGTCCACTGGGCCGTAGGCCACAGCACCAGGGGATTTGGCCAGTGTGGGGATGCCCGGCACTTCAGAGGTGGCGACGTAGTTATTTTCAGCCATGAACGCAATCGTGTCATTCAGTTCGTGTGCGCGCTCCGCCGGCAGCGCGATCTTGTGGGTGTAACTTCCAACCGCGCAGTTGTAATGATCGGATGGAATAGTATAAAAGGTCTGCCCGTTCATCGCTTTGTCCCAGAAGACGCAACCGGCCGCAACCGACCCGCCGTCCCACCGAGGTACGCCAGCGGGCGGCGACTCGAAAAAGCCGATGGCGATCGGCAGTTTGCTTAGTCCAAGAATTTCCTCTGTGCTCGACACTTTACGCATTGTTACCTCCTTAAGATAAGGTTACGGCATCACACAACGTTAATATCGGCGCGCTCAAAAACCAAGTGCAACATTTCTCGGAGAGAATGTTGCATGGGAAAAATCTACAGTCAATTGAGTATTGAAGAGCGAACGATGATCCAGACGCAGCTGGAGATGGGGGTCAAACCGG
>Ga0335398_10000890_pt1 | contig 52119 bp, 17 predicted proteins | sample BON03_FD_205742 | JGI IMG/M metagenome (GOLD analysis project Ga0335398, IMG submission 205742) | Freshwater microbial communities from Lake Bonney liftoff mats and glacier meltwater in Antarctica - BON-03 (spades assembly) (version 2) | ecosystem: Environmental > Aquatic > Freshwater > Ice >... | reverse complement strand
TGTTGTGCGTGTGGGGTCGGGGGGGGGGGGGGGGTGTGGTGGGGCGGGGGGGCGGGCCGGGGGGGGTCGTGCGTGTGTGTGCGTGTTCTTTCGAACGAGTGCGTGTGTGTGTGTGTGTGGTGGGAAGGCCGCGGCGACCAGATCCCCCCCAAACCAAAAAAGATGGGAGGAAAACAGAGAGGACCGGAGCCAAACCCGACCGCCCGGCCGCCCGGCCCGCCAACCCCCTCTCTCTGCTCACCTCCACCTTGCCGCTCGCCATCGTCCGCACGGGGTCCACCACCACCGCCAGCCACGGCTCCTGGTACGTCTGATTGAGCATCTGCGTGCCCACGTCGATGCCGCTCAGCCAGCAGCCATAGCCCGGGTGCGAGTGGTACCACCCGACCACGTTGTCACCGCGGCCTGCCCGCCTGGCGGCGTCCACAAAGGCCACCATGTACTCGTAGGCCTCGGCCTGCGCGTTGACGCGCGTCTCGGTGCCCTCCACGGGCAGGGCGAAGCAGTCGAGCACCACGAACGTGTCCCCCTGCGCGCGCCCCTGCAGCAGGCCCATGACCTCGAGGGCGCCGCCGCTGCGCGCGTGCATGGCCATCTTGAGCAGCGCGAGCGCAGAGATGCGGACGCTGTTGAGTTTTTTTTGTTGTTTTTTTCAGCAGTGTTTTGTAGTGATTCGTCACGGTGTGTGCGTTTCGAGATGGTTCTGAGGGTGAGCGCAGCGTGTGGTGGTTGTTTTCGTTGCAACCGAGAGAGACAGAGGAGCGCGCGCTCTGTCTCTCAGCGCGCGCGTCGCGTCCTCGGTCGGCGCGCTCGATCGCTCGCCGGCGAACCAGACGACGCAAAACGCCGCTCGCGAGGCGCGCGAGAGGCCGCATGCCCCGACGCGCCCAGAGCACAACGCGGCGAGACCGACACAAACACTCAACTGCTTGAAGTAGTGCGGGTCCCGCGCCCACGGGCGCTGCTGCTGGAGCGCTTGCTGCTCGGCAGGGTCCCACCGGTAGAGCTCCGCGTCGGGCGCCGGGCCGATCTGGTTCTCGAGCTCCCAGCGCAGGCGCGCCTGGGCCGCGCCCCCGTCGGCGGCCATGGCCGCTTTGACGCTCGGTTGCTTTTCGCTCGGGGGTGTTTGGCGCGTTTGGAGGAGCGATGGAAAAACCCGACACACACAGTCGCAAGAGCGATTCGTCGCAATCGGGGCGCTTGTTGGTGGTAGGAATTTGTGAGCAAGGGAGGAACAAGGATGGAAACGTGGAAACAGTAGCGGGTGTGGTTTGATTGGCGGCCCGAGGAGCAGTCGCGTTTCACGTTTTCACCACTGGAATTTGATCGATCGCTGAATGACACACCACGCCACCTCTCAAACACACACACGCACACACTCCCTCTCTCTCTCATCCTCAACCGGGCGCGCCACGCGCCAACAGCAGCACCAGCAGCACAAAAACAGACAGTGGCGGAAGAAAGCAGCAAATGGCCTCCTCCTCTGAGCTCCGCCAGCGCAGAGGAGCAACAGGAGCAGCGCCAGCACGGCCAGAGGGAACCACCTCATCGCCATCGTCCCAAGCAACAGCACCACCCCCGCCCAGGCCCATCAACTACGACGCGTTTGAGGCGCTGCTGTCGACGACGCTCGTGCGCAAGGCGGCCGGCGCCGGCGCCGACGCGCCGCTCGAGCGCCTGTCGCTGCGCGAGGCGCTGGGCGGTGCTTCAGCGCACGGCGTCTCGCTCTACTTCAGCGCCCACTGGTGCCCGCCCTGCCGCGCGTTCACGCCCGAGCTCGCGCGGCTCCACCAGAGGCTCACGAGCGGCGGCGGCGGCGGCGGCGCAGGCGCCGCGAAAAAGGGCGCCGGCGGGGCCGCCGCCGCCGCGGCCCCTTCTTCCGCGAAAAAGCAGTGGCCCGTCGTCTTTGTGTCGATGGACAAGAGCGCGGCCGCCTTCCGCGACTACTTCGCCTCCATGCCCCAGTCGTGGCTGGCGGTGCCCTTCGAGGATGACCAGCTGCGCTCTGTGCTCCTGCGCAAGATGAAGGTCGAGGGCATCCCGACGCTCGCCATGCTGGACCCGTCGACGGCGGGCGCCGAGGCCGCCAACGCGCGGGCGGCGGCGTCGGCAGACCCGGACGGCGCCGTCTTCCCCTGGGCGGGGGCGGCCGGGGGCGGGGGGCCGGGGGGCTTGCTCGGCAACCCGCGCCTGCTGATGATGGTGATGATGATGGTGTACTACGCGTTCGTCAACGTGGTGCTGCCGTGGTGGCGGTCCCGGCAGCTGCAGCAGCAGCAGCAGGGGGCGGCAGGGGGCGCCGTCGCTTGAAACCGGGAGACGCGGGGGGGGGGGGGGGGGGGGGGGGGGGGGGGCGCCGCCGTTTGTGTTTTGGTGCCTCTTCTTGTCCTTTTCGGAGGGCAGCAGGCATAATGATGACGATGTTCCCCCAGGAGGTGTAACACCCCATTACATACCTATTCCGAATGTTTCCAGTGCAGCTCCCGACCCCCCACCGCCTCCAAAGCTGACGCGTCGCCTCCGTTCCGCTCGCGCCCGCGCCTACGCCTTTTTGCCGGGCGTCGCCGTCGCCGGTTCGCAAGGATTACAAGGGCGTGAGACCGCGCAGCACGATCATTGCATCCCTGCCGTATCATCACCACCCGCGCGATCCAAACCACACGCACCAACGAGCAAGAGGATCGATCGGTCTCGGCGTCCTCAACCCCCCCTCTGTTTGCTCCATCGCGCCCGGACACATCCGCGCAAGCCACGGCCGCCATCTCGGGCGTATCCATCCATCGTGACACTCCGCAGCTCTCCACCGGAACCAAGCCAAAGGGTCGCCTGAAACCGACAACAGCAACAACAACAACGAGGGGGCGGCCCCCCCCGCTCGCGGCGGGAAAAGGCGCGCCCCGCCGCCGCCAGGAGGGGGGATGCCGACGCCGCCGACGCACCAGCACCCGGCCGCCCCTCGCGACCCGTCGTCGGCCGGCTGGCTGGGCGGCGTCAACGCCCTCGCCGCCGCCGCCGCCGGCGCGCGCCCGAGGTCGCCGTCGCCGCAGCGGCCGACGGCGGTAGCGACACCCCCACCACCAGCAGCAGCAGCAGCACGAGGATCGGCAGCAGAGGCGGCGGCAACAGCGGCGGCGGCGGCGATGGCCGCCGCTCTCGCCCCAACGGCAGCAGCAGCGGGAGCAGCAGCGGGAGCAAGGGGAGCAGCAGCAGCGGCGGGCGCCCGAAGGCCCCCGGCGGCGGCGTCCCCGCCTGCCGCCGCCCCCAGGCGCCGCCCCCGCCCGCGCGGCCCCCGCTACCCCTCTCTGTCCGCCCGCCTGCGCGCCGACGCGCGCGCCATGTTTTTCTCGACACGCCTCAGCCTGCTGCTTCTGCTCACCCCCCTGGCCGTCGCCTCCCACCGCCTGGCCTGGCCGGGCGGCGCCACATTTGTCCTGTTCTGCCTGCCGCTCGCCGCGCTCGCCGAGCGACTGGGCTACGTGACGGAGCAGCTCGCCGCCTACACCAGCGACGCGGTGGGGGGATTGCTCAACGCCACGTTTGGCAACGCCACAGAGGTGATCATCGCGGCGTCGGCCATCCGGCGGCGGTACCTGCGCCTGGTCAAGCTGACGCTGCTCGGCAGCATCGCGTCCAACCTGCTGCTCGTCTTGGGGTGCGCGTTTGTCGCCGGCGGGCTGGTCTCTGGCCGCGCGACGCAGCGCTTCAACCGGCAGGGCGCGGCCGTCAACGTCGGCCTGCTGACGCTGGCGTCGGTGGCGGTGGCGCTACCGACGCTGCTGTCGAAGACGCGGCCCGCGCCGGCGCTCGCCGGCGCGGGCGGCGGCGCGGGCGGCGGCGGCGGCGGCGACACGGGGGGAGGGGCGGGCGGCGGCGGTGCCGGCGGCGGCGCCGATGGCCTGCTCGCCGAGCTCTGGCTGTCGCGCTTCGAGTCCGTGCTCATGCTCGGGTGCTACGCCATGTTCCTGGTGTTCCAGCTGTTCACGCACAGGCACCTTTACGAGGAGGAGGAGGAGGAAGAGGCGGGGGAGGCGGGGGGCCCGGGGCGGGCAGGGCGGAACGGCGGCGGCGGCGGCAACGGCGGCGGCGGGGACGAGGAGGACGACGACGACGGCCGAGACGACGACGAGGAGGCGGCGCGGCTCGTCGCCCGGCGGCGGCAGGAGCCGAGCTTTTCCGACTTTGCCAATGGCCACGACGGCGAGGCGCCGCCATCGAGCTCTGCGTCGGCCGCCAAGGGAGCCGCGGAGGTCGAGATGGGCGCGCTGCAGCAGGGGGCCGAGCACGAGCGCGCGTCGCTGCTCGCGGCGGCGTCCGCCGCCGCCGGGAGTGGCAGCAGCAGCGGCGCGCCCCGGCCGGGCCCCCTCTCCTCGGCGCCCGCTCCGCTCGCCGCCGTCGTCTTGGCGGACGAGGACGAGCCCGACATGCCCCTCTCCTCCTGCCTGGTGTTCATGGCCCTCGTCACCGCCGCCATCGCGGTCCTGTCGGACGCCGTGACTGCCGCCGTCGGCGCCGCGGCCACGTCCCTGCGCATCCCGCTGCCCTTCCTCGCCACGATCGTCCTGCCCATCATCGGCAACGCCTGCGAGCACGCCTCGGCCGTCTCGTTCGCCGCGCGCAACCGCATGGAGATCGCCCTGGGCGTCGCCGTCGGCTCGGCCACGCAGGTGGCGGTGCTGGTCGTGCCCTTCTGCGTCGTGCTCGCGTGGGCCATGGGCGCGCCGCTCGACCTGAATTTCTACTCGTTCGAGGCATTCGTGCTGCTCGCGTCGGTCGCGCTGGCGGCGGTCGTCGTGCAGGACGGCACAGGCAACTGGCTCAAGGGCGCGCTGCTCCTGGTGTCGTACCTGTTCGTGGCGGGCGGGTTCTGGGTGCACCGGGACCAGAGCCTGGAGGAGGAGGGGGGCGTGCACTAGGGGCTGTTTTCCCGGAGGGGGGGAGGGGCCGCGCGGCGCCCTCTGCGTTTTTGCAAAGCGTTGCGTGTCGCTTCCCGAGACGGAAACGGCCGCACCCTCTTTTGCAGTCGGCCATCAAATTCGAGGACTGGCCCTTTGCCGCCTCGCTCGTGCTGTACGGCGCGTCCATCTGCTCCAGCGGCAGCGGAGCGCTGGAGCGCGACGATCCCATCGTGGTGGTGGTCGGGATGCTGGCCCGATACAAATGCTGCCCACCTCGAGAGACCCTCGCCGTCGCGCGGGCGATGCTCGCGCGGCCCGACGGGGCCGCGGCTGTGCGCAAAAACCGGCGGCTGCGCGCGCAACCTCACGACTTGACGCTCCTGCACGTCGCCGTGGAAACGAGGGCTGGCGTCCCTCGCCGGCTGGCCGCGCAGGCCATGGCCGACGAGGCCAACGACGCGTCTCCGGCGAACGAGTCGATACTCCGAGTGGTAGCCGAGGCGGCGGACGTCCTGGAAGCGGCCGCCGACGCGGCCGCCCGCGGCGGCCGTCAGGGGCGGGACGCGTCAGCGGCGGCGGCGTCCCCACGGGCGCGAGAGCCGGACGAGATCTACGCCGCGAACGAGATGATCTACGGCCTCCTCGAGGCCGGCGCCGACCCGGACGCGTGCGACGCAAATGGCAAGAGCGCCGTGGAGTACGCGCGCGAGGTGCTCGCGCCCGAGGGGGGCAGCGGGGGAAGGGGCGGCGGCAAGCAGTCCAGCGTGCGCGCGGGCGGGGAGGAGGGCGAGCCCGACTTTTTCACGATGGACGTGCTTCGCATGCTCGCGCTTGAGCAAGCGCGAGCGCACGGCGGCAGGGGCGGCAGAGGCGGCCGCGCGCGCGGCGGTGCAGCAGCAGGCGGCGGCGCAGCGCGCGGCCGTGGCCGTGGCCGAGGCGGCGCGGGCGACGGCCGAGGCAGAGGCGTAGGTCGTGGCCGCGCAGGCCGCGGCGCGGCAGATGGAGCAGCAGCAGGAGCAGCAGCAGGCCCGAGAGAGGAGGCAAGCCACGGCCCGACCGTCCCCCGTCCCGCTGCCGCCGCCGCCGACGCCCGCGGCCCCGCCTGCAGTCCCTCCGCCGCCAACAGCCACGGCCTCAACGCTGCCGCCGCCGCCCCCGCCGCCCCGCCAGCTGCCTCCGCACCTGCGCCTGGTCGCTGCGCGGCGCTCTGCCGCCGCGTCCAGCGCGGTCGCCTCGGCCTCTTTCGCCCCTCCGCTCGTGCCCTCGACTGCCGCCCCTGCTGCCGCCGCCGCACCCCCCGCCCCGGCCGCCGCAGCCGGCGCACCCCACGCCCCCGCCGCCGCCGCGCCTCTGCCCCCGCGCGCGCGCGAGCGGCGGGGCGGCGAGGAACGGTTCTGCGTGTGCTGTCTCGACGCGCGCCCGAGCGTGCTGCTGCCGTGCGGACACCGGGTGCTGTGCGCCAAGTGCGCGCCGCAGGTGCAGGCGCGCTTTGGCGGCGGCGGGGGCGAGGGCGGCGCCTTTTGTCCGGTGTGCGGGGAGTGAGGAAAGAGGGGGGAGGCTTCCGTTTTGTTACTAGTGACCGGGGAGATCGGCAGCGGTGTGATAATTGTAATGGATGCGTCGTCTTGGCGCAGGGTGACTGAAGAAAAAGGCGGTGCGGCAGAAAGCAAACGCAAAAGCAAAAGCGACCAGCGTTGAGAGCGACGCGAGCGCTCGCTTCTTCCGCTGCCGGGGCCCGGCGCCGCGCTGCGCGCGGCCCGCGCTCATCACTCGTCTCTCGCTCGGCGTGCCGTCAACCAAACACACACGCACACTCTTCCACCCTCCTGGTCCTGCGCTCGCGCGCGCCTCACGCACTCGTCGTCGTCGTCGTCGACTGCCCCCGGACTCGGGCGATTCGTGTATCTCTCTCTCTCGTCCGCAGAGCTCGATGATGCTCGTCCGAGCGCGGCCCGCCTGCGCCCGTGCGGCGCACAGCAGCTCGCACAGCCAGCCCGTGCGCGTGTCCACGCCGCCCCTCCTGGGTTGCCTCGCGTCCGCGCCAGCACCCTCGCCTCGCCGACGCGCGCTCCGGGCGCCGCCGGCGTCGGGGTCGGCGGCGGCGCCCGCAAGCGCGCCCGGCGTTGGTGCCGCTCCAGCGCACGACGCCCAGGCCAGCGCCTCGGAGGCACCCCTGACAGCAGCACCAGCACCAGCAGCGACGCCAGCACCCACCCAAACAACGGCCACATCGATTGCATCCTCCCCCACAGGCCGCCTCGCCCTCCTCTTTGCCGCCGCCGCCGCCGCCGCCTCGCTCGCCTGGCTCGCGGCGCCCGAGGCCGCCCTCGCGGCCTCCTCTGGCGCCGGCCAGGCCGCCGCCGCGTCCGCCGCGTCCGCCGCCCCCGAGTCGGCCCTCTCGCGCCTGCTGTCCCTCGCGCTCCACTTCGACAAGCACCTGGCTACCCTCGTCGAGTCCAACCCGCGCGGCACGTACGCCGTGCTCTTCGCGATCGTCTTTGCCGAGACGGGCTTCATCGTCACGCCCTTCCTGCCCGGGGACTCGCTCCTGTTCGCCGCGGGCGCCCTCGCCGGCATGGGCAAGCTCGCGCTGTGGCCCCTGGCCGCGACCCTCTTTACGGCCGCCACCCTGGGCGACGCGCTCAACTACGCGATCGGCAAGCGGCTCGGCGGCGCCGCGCTCGGCCGCGGGTGGATCGACGCGCGGCACGTGGCGCAGACGGAGCGGTACTACGCGCGGCACGGGCCCAAGACCATCGTGCTGGCGCGCTTCGTGCCCATCGTGCGCACCTTCGCGCCCTTTGTCGCGGGCGTGGGCAGCATGGAGTACGGCAAATTCGCCGCCTACAACGTCGGCGGCGCCTTGCTGTGGACGGCGATGTTTGTCGGGGCCGGGGCGCTGTTTGGCAACCTGCCCGCCGTCAAGCACAACTTTGCCCTGGTCGTGCTGGGCATCGTGGTCGTGTCGGTCGTGCCCGTGGTGATCGAGGTGCTCAACGCGCGGAGGGAGGCCAGGGCGGAGCGGGAGCGCGGGGAGGGGGGGGGACAAGGAGGCGGGGCGACGGCGTGAAAGCGCTTTTTTTACTTTTTTTTAGGGGTACAGTTTTCAAAACCTCGAACAAACACACGAATACTAACACAACGCGCGAGCCTCCCTCTCTCTCTCTCCTCTCAAAGCGTCAAGCCGCGGCCCCCTGCTGCTTGGGCACCACCACCACGGGCCGCCCCGAGTTGTGCAGCACGTGCTGCGTCACGCTGCCCAAAAAGAGCTCGGCCACCCGCGAGCGCGAGTGGGTCGCCAGCGCGATGAAGCAGGCGCCCAGGACGTCGGCCTTCTTGCACAGGACGTGGCCCACGGACTCGGTGTCGGTCTCGCTCTTGACGATGTGCACCACGGGCGCGGCGCCCGCGTACGCCGGGGGCAGGCGGCGGACAAACTTGTCGAGGATGAAGCGCTCGGCGCGCGCGAGCGCCTGCTCGTAGGCGGTCGAGTCGCTCGAGGGCACAAAGTCGACGGGCGGGACGCCGAAGGTGGACGAGAACACGAGGCGGGGGATGACGTGGATAAGGTGGAGGTGGTCGCCCGGGCGGAGCAGTTGCTGGGCGACGAAGGAAAAGGCGGCGACGGAGGCCGGCGTGTCGTCGACCGCGACGAGCACGACGCGGGCGCTCGCGGCTTGTGGCTGTTGTTGCTGTTGTTGTTCTGCCTCGGCCATTCTTATGTGTTTCTTGCTTTCTGGTTGGGCGTCGGGGAGGGCGTGCCTGTGTCTGGTGCTGGTTGCCGTGCGTTCTTTGGGTGGGTTGGTGTCGTGACGACTTGGGGGCGAAAGGAGCGTCGTGGGGCTCGTCGGCGTCGGCGTCGTCAGCGGCGAGCGGGCGGCGCGCGCGGTCGCGGCGAGGGACGCGAGACGTTTTGCGAGAGGGACAGCCGAGAGGCGTCCGGGCAAGGGCGCGACGGGGCTGTGGAACGCCGGGATCAATGTCCCTCCAGACGGGTGTCGGAAGGAGCAGGGAGGAGCACGACCAGTCTCTCTTTTTGTTTCGGACGCGCGAGCTCCTATCTGTACATCTCTGTTCGGGTCGTTGTGGCGTTACGGAGTGTGATCGATGTTGATCAGCGCTGGACAGCCGTGATGGCGCCGACCCCGACGCGGCAAGAGAGGACAGGCCTCGACGCGCCTCGTCGCCGTCCGCCGTCGGCGTCGCCGAAAGAGGGAGAGAGAGAGACGGTCGCCGGACTCCGCTCCCTCGCTCTCCTCTTCCTCTCCCTCTTCTTGTCAAGCGCCGGCGCCAGCATTTGTCACACGCGTTGCTTTTTGACTACATACTCACCCGTACACACATACATCCACACCCACACACGGACACACGCACACACACGGACAACCAACACGAGAACAAACAACCAACCACTTCCAAAAGTTTTTGGGTTTTTCCTCTCTCACTCGGACCACCTCTTCCTTTCCCGCCCAGGCGCCTTGCCCCCCCCGCGCAACCCAGCCGCAGCCAAACAGGTCGAAGTCAACAACACACAGACACACACGCGCACAGCCATGGAGTACCGCGAGCTGCTCCGCCAGCAGGAGCTCGTCGCGCAGCGCCGCGAGCACGGACCCGCCGCCGACGCGTCCGAGCGCTCGCTCCGGCTCTACCCGGGCGGCGCGCTGCGCGACGTCGTCTCGGCCTCGGCGCACCCGCTCAACCTCGAGCCGCTGCTGCTCACGCTCGCCCGCCCGGGCAACCGGGACCTGCGCGCGCGCTTCGGCGAGGCCGCGGGCGAGGTGACCCTCATCGGCAAGGCGCTCGGGTACGCGGCCGTGGTCGGCGACCTGCAGGTCGTCTCGGGGCGGCGCGTGGTCGACGCGCGCGACGGCCTGCCCTACCCGGCCGTGCGCGTCGGCGCCGGCGCCGGCGCGGCTAGTGCCGGTGCCAGTGCTGCGACCGGTGCTGGTGCTGCTGCCCAGGCCGCAGCAGACGCGAGCAAGACCGCCGACGCCGCGGCGAGCGTCGCCGCCGCCGCCGCCGACCAGGGCGGCGGCAGCAGCAAGCCCGCCGCCGCCGAAGGCGCGGCGCCCGTCTCCAGCGCCCTCCTCGACGACACGGGCCTCGCCCCGGCCCCCTCGCCCGTCTCGTACGAGGTGTGGACGCGCGTCGAGGCGCTCGCGGCCCTGACGATCATGCTGCGCGAGCGGGCGCCGCGCGCGCTGCTGATGGCGCCGCCGATGCAGCTCCGGCTGCTGGAGGAACTCGCGGGCCTGGCCGCGGGCGCCGAGGGGCTGGACGCGGAGGCCGAGGCGGCGGCCGCGGTGGCGGCGGCGGACGCCGAGGCCGAGGAGCAGGCGGCCGCGGAGGGCCAGGCGCGCGAGGACGCCAAGAAGGTGGCGGAAAAGGCGGCGGCGGGCGGCGCCGAGGCGGCGACGGCGGCGGCGGCGGCCCTCAGCATCAACAAGAAAAAGGCCGACGCCGCGGCGGCGGCGAAAAAGGCCACCAAGAAGGAGGGTGATGAGGGAGAGGCGAAGGAGACCGACGCCGAGCGCGACGCGCGCGAGGCGCAGCAGGCCGAGCTCAAGCGCGCGGCCGACAGGGCGCGGCGCCGCGAGCGCGCGGCCGTCTCTGTGGCGGCGCGCCGGCACCCGCTGCTGCGCCTGCACGCGCTCCTCGCGCTGGTCGAGTCGATCAAGCTGTTCCACGCCGCGCGCCCGGACGCCGTGCACCTGCACGTGGACGCGCAGCACAAGGAGCGCAAGGGGGAGGAGGAGGAGGAGGAGGAGGAGGCGAAGGCGGACAAGAAGAGGGGCGGCGAGGCGGCGGCGGCGGCGGGCGGCGCGTCGTCGACCGCCGCCGGCGCGTTCGACCTCTTGATCGTGCGCGCGGCCATGGGCATGCTCGAGGCGGCGGCCACCGCCGAGGACGGCGCCGACGCCTACGACGCCGCGGCCGCGGCCGCGGCCGCCGCTTCCACCGCGGCGGCCGCTGCCGCCGCCGAGGCCGGCACCGCCCCGCCGCCGCCCGCTCCCGGCCCGCCCGCGCCGCTGGCGCCGGCCGCGCGCGCCCTCTTCCGCGGCGACCCCGTGCAGCGCGCCAAAGCCCTCGCGGCCTCGTGCGAGCTGCTCTACATGCTCGCGGCCAGCGCCGCGCCCGGCACGGGCGGCACGGGCAACTACGTCCCCTCGAACGCCACCGCCGCTGGCGCGGGCGCCGAGGAGGGCGGCGGCGGCGCCGAGGAGGAGGGCGGGGGGGGCGCGCGCGTCAGCGCCGCCCGCCTGATGGAGGGGCCCCCCGCCGCCGCCTCTCCCCTCGGCGCGCCCGCGCTGGCGGCACGCGGCGCGGCCCCCCTGCTCGCGCGCGCGCTCGAGGCGGCCGCCGCAATCGTGCAGCAGCGCCGCGCCGCCGTCGTGGCCGCCGCCGCTGCGGCGAAGGACGACAAGGGGAAGGCAAAGGCCGACAAGGCCGCCGCCCCCGCCAAATTTTCGCCCGAGCAGATCGCCGAGGGCAACGTGCCCTTTGGCGTCAACTGGCAGCGCTACCTCGGCCTGGCGCTGCCCACGAAGGGGTGCGCCGAGGACGCGCGCGTGGCGCTCGAGCTGGGCGGCGCGCTCCTGCAGGCAGTGTCGGCGGCGGCGGCGCTAGGCGCGGCGGCGGCGGCTGGGGGCGGCGGCGGGGACGACAAGCAGCCGCAGCTGTGGCCGTCCGAGGCATCGCTGCGCGGCCTGGCCAACTACGAGGCGCCGGCCGACGCGCCGGCCGACGCGCCGGCCGCGGCGGTCGCGGCCGAGGCCTTGGCCGCCGCCGCCGCCAGCGCCCTGCCCGTCGCCACGGCCAGGGACGAGGCCGCGCTTGCCTCGTCGGCCGCCGCCGTCGGCGCGCTGCTGCTGGCGAGCGCGGGCTACGACGAGACGTCCGCCGGCGCGCAGCCCCACCGCCTGCACGTCTCGGCGCGCGCCGCGCACCGTGCCCTCACCGACGCCAGGCTGGGCAAGCGCTGCTCGGCGTGCGGCAAGAAGGAGGGGCGCGGCGGCTTGGCCGGCGGCGAGGGCGCCGGCCCCGGCGGCGAGGAGGTGGCCGCGCTCAAGCGGTGCGCCGCGTGCCACCGCGCCTGGTACTGCGGCGCGGCGTGCCAGCGCGCGGCCTGGCGGTCGATGATGCACAAGGAGGTCTGCCCGCTGATCGCCGGCGGCGGGCTCCGCAGGATGCGCGCGGCGCAGGGGACGGCGGCGGGGGTCGACGCGGGCGCTGCTGCTGTCGCGGCGGCGGGGGGGGAGGGCGTTGCGGCGGGGTAGGCTTTGCCGGCGGCGACTCCCAGCAAGCGAAAGCTCGACCAGTGTACGAAGACGGGCTAGAAACGCGCGAGAATGTGATACTTGATGCGATGCAAAAGAGGACGGATGCACGCAACCTCATCCATTCTTCTGGCGGCGTCAAAATTAAATAAAATGAAAAAGGGGCGGGGCGTTGGTTTGATCCCCCCGTCCTCTTGCCCTCTCTCTGCCTCTGCCTGCGTCATCCTTACCTGGATAATTGCAGGGGGCGCGCCGCGGCGCCCCCTTTTTTTGCACTCTCAAATGTCTATCTGTCCCGGGGGGGGGGGGGGGGCGACGCGATGGGGAGACAGCGGCAGCGGGGGGAGCGAGCGGTAGCGCCCACGCTCACCTGGCGTCATGAGGAGCGCTGCCGTACCACCATACCACCGTACACCACCATTGACCTCCTCTGGGGTGTAGGGTGGGGGGGGGAAAGGGGGGCAGAAGAAGAGCAACGGGGGGCAGAAGAAGAAATCATGGCCCTGCTGCTCAAAAGTTGGGCAAACATCAGTTTATAAACTGTAAACGCGCTAGACGTGACATGAACCAACAAAACAACATGGGGTCGTAGCTCAATTGGTAGAGCGCTCGCTTCGCATTGTCTAGCCACAGTGCGTCGTCACACACGATCTTGCATGCTTCGAAAAGCCCAGGGCAACCTGGGTCGGGTATTACACATACCCACACCCATCCTTACGCACACGCTTGCACAGCATTATCACCGACGACATTGAATGTGCGAGAAGTACGGGGATCGAAGCCCTGCGACTCCAACTTATTTTGCACCGCAGCGGCGCGTCGGTCGCAATTGTCTTTGGCATCGGCGGCGTTTTTTTGGGCCGGGGCGGAGTTTTTTTTTTTTTCCCGCCTGGAGTGAGCGGCTCACGTCCCGCCTTTACGGGCTACCAGCAGCAGCGGAGGGCGCTCCCATTGCCCGGAACGCTGACGTCCGAATGCGCGGCCTGGACACTTTTGTGCGCACAGCGGCGCGTTTTGTCGGCCATTCGCGGCCGCTCACCAGCGCCTGGAGAAACGACGGGGGCACGTACGCGCGAGAGACGCCGAACGCGGCAAAGGCGAGCCAGAAGTTCCGATTGGGCGCCTGCCCCATCGTAAGGCTGTCGAGGAGGCCGTCGCCGCACACGCCCGTCGCCGCGTTGAACAGCGCGCGCCGCACCATCGCCGCGCACGGTGGGCCTCCCCCGCCCCCGCGCTCCGCCCACCAGCCGACGTAGTCCAGGGCCTCCAGCCACGCTTTGTCCACTTCGGGCCATGCATACGCCCAATTTAGGCTGAAATCAGACGCTGCGGCGAACGCGTGCGGCATCAGAAGCGCGCGGTCGCCGTCGCCCGCCTCGGCCCCTGGCGCGCGCGCACCGCCGCCGCCGCCGCCCCCTTGGTTGCTGCCGGCTGCCCCGTCCATGGCGCGCGCGCGCGCGCGCGCCCCTCCCCGTCAGGTCTAGAAGGGAGTGTTTCGCCGGCCAACTGTAGGATTGCTGCGGCCGACCGCGCGAGAGAGTTAGATGCGGCGCACAAGGGACGGGAAATCGGCTTGTTCTGCAATCGTGCGGCGACCCTCACGGCGAGATGTTGTGTGTGATGCGGTCGGGATGTGCACTAGGAGAGCACGCAGCGTCGTGTTGGGACGGTAAAATAAACACCAACACGTTAAGCGCGTGTGCGCGCGCCGTCAGACGACGTAAAAGAAAAGCGGGGCAGCAAGCGCGCGAAACGGAGCAACGGCGGCTGCCAAAAACACCAGCATGCTCGGGCTGCCACAACAGCAAGTCGTCGCCCGCCGCACAATCAGGGCGACCTGACCATCCCCAGCGTCGCCGCCCCTCCCTTTTCTTCCAAATCCCTGAACGGGGACGGATGCCGCCTCTCTTGCGGGGACGCTGCGGCTGTCACCACCGGCGCGCTGTCGCTGCCGCCGCCGGCGGGTCGTCGCCGGCGGCGTCAGGGCCGACGGCGTTGGCTTTTTGGCGTGCGCAGCGGGCGCGAAGTTGTCGGTGGCGGTGCGCTTCCGCGTCACACGGCCCCGGCCGCGTCGAGGTTCGAGGTGCCGTCCGGCGAGGTCGCCACTGCGGCGACTCCAGCGCCGCCGCGGCGTCCGGGCCCGTCAAGCCGGCGCCGCTCCGTGCGCCGAGCGAGAAACAAATCACCAAAGACAACCCCCCCACGTCTCGTTTGGCTCACACTGTTACGCGCGCAGCTCCGTTTTCACGACTCGAAGTCATCGCGTCTCGCCGCAATCCAAAGCCGCAGCACGCGAGCGAAACAAACACCAAAGCAAGGAGGCGGCGCAGTCTGGAGAGAGAGGCGAGCTCTTCTCTCGCGCGCGCGCGCACCCCCACCCGTGCCTGTGCGCGCGCGCCTTGACGAACAAACCTTTCTCCTGACACCGCTCAGCCCGTGGCGACATGGTCAAATCTGCGAAGAAAAAGGCCGAGAGGCGCGCCGAGCGCGAGAAGGAGGGCGCCAACGGCGTCGACCGCCACCAAGCGGCGGCGGCGCTCCCGCCGCCGCCCCCGCTGCCGCCCCCGCCGCCCCTGCCTCCCGCGCCCCACCGCGCCCCGCCGCCGCAGCAGCACCAGCAGCCGCCGCAGCAGCAGCGACCCCAACAACACCAGCAGCAGCAGCCCCCGGCCGCCCACTCCCAGGTCGACCCGGACACCCTCAGCTACCTCAACGAGGTCGGCGCCCACTGCGCCTCGCTCGCCGCCCAGGCCGCCGCCGAGCCGCGCGGCGGCGACGCGGCGGCGGCGCTGCTCGCGGAGCGCGCGCTGCTGGCGGCCAACGTGCTCGAGGAGCTGCTGCCGCCGGCGGGGGCGGGCGGGGCCGACGGCGGCGGCGGCGACGACGGCGACGACGGCGACGAAGAGGACGCCGCCGCCGCCGCCGCCCGCCTCGCGCGGGCCATGGGCGCCGCCACCGACGCGCAGGCGAGCCGGCCGCTCGAGGCGGTGCTGGCGGGCGCGCCGGCGGGCGCGGCGGCGCGGTTCCTGGGGGCGTTCGCGGCCGAGGGCGGGGCGCTGTGGCGGCTGTGCGGGAGCCCGCCCGGGTCGCACGTGGCGGAGAAGGCGCTGCTGGCGCTGGACGCGGGCCTGAGGGCCGAGGAGCAAGCGGAGGAGGAGGAGGAGCGGGCGCTCCTGTGGTCGCAAGAGGGCGGGGGCGGCGCCGGGGCCGGCGCCGCCCCCCCCGCCTCTCGCTGCTCCCCGTCGCCCGCCCGCGCCGCCGCCGAGCCCGTGCTGGACGCCATGGCGCGCGCCGTGGGCGACGCGCTCAACGACTACGTGTACGACCGATACGCCACGCACGTGGCGCGCCGCCTCCTGTGCGTCGCCACGGGGCAGGACGTCTTGCCGCCGCGCAAGGCGGGCGGCGGCCCGGGCGGCCCGGGCGGCGGCAGCGGCGGCGGCGGCGCGGCCGGCGAGCAGGGGCAGCCCGACCTCGCGCCCGACCCCTTCTTTCACGCGCCCCTCGCCGGCCAGCCCCGCGCCGTGAGCGGCCTCGCCGAGAAGCTCCGCGGCGGGTTTTCGGGCGTGGGCGGAGGCACGCGCGCCCTGGCAGAAGCGGCGCCCGGCGGCGGCGGCGGCGGCGGCGGCGGCGGCGGCGGCGGCGGCGCGCTCTCGTCCTCCTCCTCGGCGCCGTCGGCCGCCGCCCGCCCCCGCCCCTCCTGCCGCTTCCCCGCGCTCGTGCGGCGCCTGGTGGCCCAGCTAATGTCGCCCGGCCTGGGCGAGGACGGCGCGCAGCTCCTGGCCATGGCGCGCGACCCCTGCAGCGGCGCCTATGTGCAGGCGGTGCTGCGGGCGGCGCGGTGCTTGCCGGCGGGCGCCGAGGGCGGAGGCGGCGACGACCTCGTGCGGCGGCTGGTGCCCCGCGTGCTGGGCGCGCCGCTGTGCTCGCTCGGCGGGGGCGCCAGCGGAAAGGAGGGTGGCGGTAGCGGCGGCGGCGGCGGCGACGACGAGGACGAGGACGGCGAGGCACCAGCAGCAGCAGCAGCAGCAGCAGCAGCAGGAGCAGGAGCAGCAGCAGCCCCGCCAGCCGCGGCCGCCGGCGAGGACAAGGGCGCCCCCGCCGCCAAGGCGATACCGGCCGGTCCCCCGCCGGCCACCGCGTACCTCGTCGGCCTGCGTGAGGGCCACGTCGGCAAGCTCCTCCGCGACCCCTGCGTCTCGCGCCTCGCCGAGGCCGCGCTCGCCGTCGCCCCCGCCGACCTGGCGGACGAGTTCTACGCCCGGTTCCTGCGCGGCCGGATGATCGCGCTGGCCTCGCACCACTGCGCGAACTTCGCGGTGCAGGCGGCCCTGGGCGCCGCGGGCGGGGCCGCGACGGTCGCGGCGATGCTGGGCGAGCTGGCGCCGGTGCTCGGGGACCTGCTGCAGCGGCGGCGGTCGGGCGTGGCGGCGGCGCTGGTGGCGGCGTGCGCGCGGGCGGGCGCGCGGCAGGGCGAGTGCGCGTCGGCGCTGCGGGCGGCGCTGCTGGGCGGCGGCGCGGCGGGGGGCGACGCAGGCGGCGGCGGCGGCGGCGGGGAGGGGAACGGGGCGATGGCGCTCATGGAGCTGGACGTGGCGCCCCCTGGCCTCCAGCACGAGGGAGCAGGTGGAGCAGGGGGCGCGGGCGGAGGCCGGCGGAGCGACCGCCGGCCGCCGCGCCTGTCGGCGCCGGGCTGCGCCGCGCTGGCGGCGCTGCTGCGTGGCTTCCCGCGCGGCGCGGCGGCCGCCTTTGTGGCCGACCTCGCGTCGCTGCCGCCCGCCGACGCCGCGCGCGTCGGGCGCGACACGAGCGGCAGCCGCGCGCTCGAGGCGTTCTTCGACTCGCCGCGCGTGCCCGCCGCGGCCAAGGCGCAGCTGTGCCTGGCGCTCTGCCCGAGCGGCGGCGGCGTCGGCGGCGACCGCAAAAATGGCAATGGCGGCGCGCCCTGGGCCAAGTCGGCGGCGGCCGCGTGCGGTTGGACGCAGATCGCGACGGCGCCCGCGGGCGCATTCGTGGTCGAGGCGGCGTACGAGGGCCTGACGCTGGCCGCGGCGGCGGCGCTCGTGGCCGACGGCGGGCAGCAGCAGCAGCAGCAGCAGCAGCAGCAGCAGCAGCAGCAGCAGCAGCAGCAGCAGCCGCCGGCGGCGGGCGCCGGCGAGCGCAAGAAAAAGAGGCGCAAGGGCGGCGGCGGCGACGACGGGGGCGGCGCCGCCGCCGCCGCCGAGAGCCGCGAGGCCCTCGTCGCCGCCCTCGCCGACGACGCCGCCTACGCCGCCGTCGCCCGCTGCCGCTGGGGCCCGCGCCTCCTGCGCCTGCTGGGCGCCGAGGCGTACGCGCGCAGCCCGGACGAGTGGGCGCGGCGCTCGGCGGCCGACGCGCGGCGGCGGGCCGAGTACGCGGCGGTGCTGGGGGCGGCGGTTGGCGGCGGCGGCGGCGGGGGTGGCAGGGTGGAGGACGAGGCCGGGGGCAGGGACGGGGAGTCGCGGCGGCAGAAGCGGCGGCGCAAGCGGGAGGAGGCGATCGCGGCGGCAGCGGGAGGCGGCGAGGGGGCGGCGGCGGCGGGAGGAGGGAGCGACGAGGGCGACGAGGGCGCCGCCGCCGCGCTGCCCCCGCCGCTGCCGCCGCCGCCTGTGCTCTTGCCCGCCGCCAACGCAGCCGAGGCCGGCGCGCTGGCCATGCTGATGGGCGTCGAGGCCTCCGCCAAAGACGACGAGAAGAAGAAGAAGAAGAAGGCGAAGAAGCACTAAGACAGGACGAGACGATGTGGTCGATCAATCACAAAAAGGCAGAGCCTGCACCAAAACAAAAAAAAGCGAGGCGTCGTCTTCCGGGGGGTCGAGCGGCGGCGGCGGACGCGCGCGCTCGCCAGAAAAACAGAATGGCGTTTGTCAGTCGAGGTCTCCAGCGCCAGTTTCAGAGCAGAGAATCAGAGCAGAGGGCTCGTTCGTTCGCGTCTTGGAAACGGGCCGTCAGCCCCACCATCCCTGCGAAGACGGCAGCGACGCGCTCGCCGGCCGCTTGGCGCCGAGGGGCGGCCTGCCGCCAGACGGCGAGGCGGCGGCAGAAGCGGCGGCAGAAGCGGCGGCGGCGGCGCCCCCTCCCGCCGCCGCGCTGCTGGTGCGGCGCGCCGCCACCAGCGCCGCCGTCACGGGCCCGCGGTCGAGGCCCAGCTTCTTGAACGACCCCGCGCGCTGCACCTCGGCGGCCGCCTCGCGCACGGCGCCCAGCACGCACAGCGGCGCCGACGGCGGGCGGGCGGCGGCGGCCACCGCCGGCGCTGACGACGACGACGGCGCCGCGGGCGGGGCAGAGGGAGAGGCCGCCTTGCCCGCGCCCGCGCCCCCGAGGGGCGAGGGGCTGCGGCTGGCGAACAGCCACGCGCGCGCCGCCACGGGCGCGTCGGCGGCAGCGGCGGCGGCGGCGGCGGCGGCGGGAGACGCCGCCAAACAAGGCCCGGCGGCGGCGGGAGACGCCCCCCGCGCGCCGGCCGCCCGCTGCTCCCCCCGCTCCTCCTCCAACTCCCCCTGCGCCCCCCCGCCTCCCCCCTCTGCGCCCACCTTGCCCGCCACGTAAGCCACCTTGTCCAGCGTCTGCGCGATCTGGCGCGCCACCGACTCGCGCACCACCTCCATGATCGACGGCACGTGCCTCAGCGCCCCAGGCACGCCCTTTGGCCACATGCTGAACGTGTAGGTCAGGCGGGTGGAGGAGGGCCGCCGCCGCCGGGCCGCCGCCGCCGCCGCGCCTCCGGGCGCCGCCGCCGTCGCTGTTGTGGCCGTCTGGGCGCTGCGCCTGCGGGCGCGGTCGTCGGGGCGCCCGCTCGCGCTCGCGTGGCTGCCGCCGCCGTCCTCGCCGCCGTCGCCCCCGTCGTCGCCCACCGCCATGGACGCGTCGCCGTCGCCGTCGCTGTCTCCGCCCGCGCCGTCGCCGTCCTCGCCGCCCCTCTCGCCGCCCTCCGGGTCTTGGCGCGCCGCCGCCGCGGGGAGGCCTCGCCGCCATCCCTCCTCCGACGACGACGACCTCGCGGCAGCACCAGCGCCGCCGCCGCCGCCGACGCCCCCGGCCTCCTCGAGCACCCAGCTCCCCTCGAGCCGCGCCATCAGGTCGGCCGACACCAGCCAAAAGTCGGCCGTCACGCGCCGCGCGTCGGAGGCGCGCCACGTCTGCCGCATGCGCGCGCGGGTCCACACCTTCCAAAACAGCACGCGCATGGGCGCGAGGAACACCACCTCCTCGTGGTACTCTCGGGTGGTCGAGGGGTGGGGGTACGCGGCGCGCTCGGCCTCGCGGCGCGACGCGGGCGACAGAGGCGGCGGCGAGGGGGGCGGTGCGTCGCGCGAGGCGAGCCGGGCGCGCGACTCGACGCGAAACACAGGGGCGCCGGCGGGCGAGCGGAGGATGTGGGCGACCTCCAGGGGGCTGAGGCCGCCGATGGTGCCCCGGGCGACGGCGCGGATGTTCTGCGTGTCCGAGTCGAGCTCGACGTCGACGCGCCACGACGAGCAGGGGGCGGGGCTGTCGTCGGCGCCGGCCGCCGCCGCCACGATGGCCGCCGCCGCCAGCGCGGTCGTAGCTGCCGCCGCCGCTGCTGCCGCTGCCTCTGCCGCCTCGCTGTCGCCGTCGCCGTCGGCGGCACGCAAAGGGGGGGTCGAGGGGCTCTCCGCGCCGCCGCTGCCGCCCGCGCGGTCGGCCTCCTCCGGGGGGGTCGCCGTCGCGCCGCCTTGGGTGCCATCCTCGCCGATGAGCCCCCACAGGTTGGCCGTGGAGGGGATGCGGCGCGCGAACGAAAACATGGGCTCGAAAATTTATTGTTGGTGGGGGGGGGGGTCTTGGTTTCTCTTTTGTTCTTCCGCGCTTCTTTCCGCCGAGGGCTTTGGGATTGGGGTCACGCCGCCGTCGTCATCGTCGTCATCGTCATCGTTACGTTGTCTGGGTTCAGGACACGGGAAGATGGACGGACAATCCAAGATATGAAAGCCCCTCACTTTGGGCGCACCGCCGGCGCTTGGCCTCTCGCCGCGGGCGACCGTGTCGCGCGTGGTCGCGCGGCGCGAGCGTTGGTGGGGGGGGGGAGGATGTGCCCCGGGAGGTGGGAAAAAGTAGGACCGCCAGGGCAGGAGGCCGAGACATTTCGGCAGTTTGGGTGGTAGGCGCACACGCACCGAAACACTAGCAGGAACCACACGCAAACGAAAAAACGCTGCTTCGGTTGCAAGAAAAAGCGTCTATTCGATCGATCAGAGGTTGGTCGCCGCCGTCGTCTGTCTCTCTCCCTCTCGCGTCTCTCCAGCCTTCTCGTTCCTCGCCTTCTCGTTGCGCCAAAGAAAACAAGACGAAGGCCCTCAAACGTACGGCGACCATCCGATGTACATGCGCCCGAGCAGCCGAGAGTCCATGGCCATCTCGAGCAGCACGGCCGCCGCCGTCTCGGGCGACACCGACGGCGCGCCGCCCGACGCCTCGATCTCGCGCCGCGCCGCGCGCCGGGCGGCGCTCGACGCCGCGGGGCGGGTGCGCCACCGCCCGAGCAGGCGCCGGCCGTCCTCCTCCCCCTCCTCGTCGTCCTGCGCCTCCTCGCTCCTTCCGCCCTCTGCGTCCTGGCGCCGCGCCCCTCCCGCTCCCTCGTCGTCGTCCTCGTCGTCGCTGTCGTCGTCCAGGCCCAGCGTCGCGCGCCGCATCGCCTCCCACCCACCGCCCGCACACGCGCCGCCCGTCGGCGCGCCTCCTCCCGCCGGGGCGCCCTCCCGCTGCTGCTGCTGCTGCAGATGCTGCTGCTGCAGATGCTGCCGCAGGTCTTCGAACGCAAAGCGCGTCGCCAGCGCGTCGGCCGTGGCCGCCGAGGGGTCGTGCAGCGCGAGGCGCCGCGCCGCCAGCCGCAGCTTGAGGCGGCCGTAGTAGCGCAAGACGGCGGCCAGCGGCGGCTCGGGCTCAGCGGCAAGGGGGGCGTCGTCGGGCGCGGCGGCGGCGGCGGCTGCGACAGGCGTGGCGCCGGGCGCCGACGCGCCCCGCGCCTCCACCCCCTGGATCTGCCGCTGCCGCTGCCCTTGCTGCCCCGCCGCCGCCGCCGCCGCCGAAGCTGCCCGCCTCTCCCGCCGCTCGCGCAGCATGCGCGCCGCGATCTGCCCGCGGCTGCGCTGCGCCTCGTCGCGCCAGTCGACGGCCGGCTGCCGCGCAAACGACGCCAGCAGCGCGCCGACGACCGCGCGCTGCGCGGCGCAGCCGCCGCACACGGCGCCGAGGGCGGCCGCCACGGCCGGCGCCAGCGCCTCGCGCGGGTCGTGCGGCGCCAGCAGGCTCGCGAGCTGGCGCGTCAGGCGGAAGGGGACCGTCTCGGCGATGGGGAGCGACAGCTGCGCGGCAGCCATCGAGTAGCCAAAATCAATAGGGACGATGCGGCCGCCGCCGCCGCCCATGCCACCGCCGCCGCCCATGCCGCCGCCGCCGCCCATGCCGCCGCCTCCGCCGACCTCGATCAGCGCGTTGCCCAGGTGCCGGTCGCCGATGCCCGCGACGTAGCCCCAAGCCGCGCCCGCGGCGAGCGAGCGCGCGGCGGCCGCGCGGCGCGCCAGGCAGTCGGCGGGGGTCCCCGCGGGCAGCGCGAGGGCCGCCTGCCGGAGCGCGTCAAAGGGCAGGAACGACTCGGCGGCGGCCAGGCGCGCGCGAGAGGCCCGCGCGGCCGTGAGCCCGCCGGCCTGGAAGGGCTGCTGCCACATGCGCCAGTAGCCGTCGACCATGTCGCCGCCCGGCAGAGACGGGGTCGCGCGCGCAAAGGCGCGGTGGGCGCGCGCCAGCGCGGCGTCGGCGAGCGCGTCCTCGTCGGCCGCCGCCGACGGCGCGGACGCCGGAGCAGGGGCGGCGGCGGCGGCGGCAGCAGCCCCGGCGGCCGAGGGCGCCTTCGGCGACGCCGGCGGCTCGAGCAGGCGCAGGCGGCGCCCCAGGCCCGAGCGCACGGCGCGGATCAGGGTGGTTGTCCCGGGCACAAATTGGATGAGGCCCAGGCGCGGCGCCAGCGGCACCACGTCGTACGCGCGGAGCGCGCGCCCGCCGTCGAGGCCGCGCTGCCGCGCCCCGCGGTGCGACGCCGCCAGGCCCGCAAACGTGCGCAGCAGGAGGCTCACGCGCGCGTCCCCGCGCGCGTCCTCGCCGCCCTTGGCCACGTAGGCGCGACTCGTGTGGTCCGAGCAGTGGACCACCAGGCGCTTGGGCCGCTGCTTGGACGCGTACACGTGCACGCACGATGCCAGGCCCACGATGGCAGGGGCGCCGCTGCCCAGCGCGCCGCCGCTCCCTCCGCCGCCGCCGCCGCCGCCGTCCTCGAGCGCGAGCGTCGCGGCCAGCGACGAGACGGCCGCGGGGACCTGCTGCACGGGCAGGAGGAGGGGCACGCGGCGCGCGCGGGACGAGGACAGAAAGCCCCCCCCGCTCCCCCTGACCCCGCCGTCGCCGCCGCCGCCTCCGCGAGCGGCCGCGGCGGCCTCGGCGACCGCCGCCGCCAGCGACCGCTCCTGGAGGCCCGCGAGCCAGGGGCTGAGCGCCGCGAGGGGAACGTCCCCCAGGGGTCCCTCCTGCGGCGGCGGCGAGTGAGCGTTGGGCCCGAGCGCCACCGACCACGCGACCGCCTCAAAGTCGGCGCCCCTGCCCATGGCGGCGATCTTCTCGCCGCGCGGCCCAAAGGCGGCGCCGAAGGAGGCGGCGTGCGCGACGGCAAAGTGCTCGTTGGGCGTCCGGGGCGCGCGCGCCTGGAGGGCGGCATGGTGGGCGGCCGTCAGCGCGGCGCCGCGGCGGCGCAGGGTGGCAGGGGGCCCGGTCGCCGGGGCCGCGGCGGCCCCGGGAGCGAGCGCCGTCGTCGGAGGCAGGGGCCGAGGCAGAAGCGCAGCGCCCGAGGCAAGAGCGGGCGCGAAGGCGGCAGCCGGCCCCCCTCCTCCTCCCATGCCTTCGTCGTCGTCGTCGCCGTCCTCCCCCGCGCCGGGAACCGCCGCCAGCGGCCACGCCTGGCCCGCGCCCTCCGCCGCCGCCCGCAGCGCCGCGCGGGCGCCCGCCGGGTGGTGGCCGGCGACCATGTCGGGCCAGCAGCGCGCGCGGTACAGGCGCGCCGCCCCGCGCGCATCGCCCCGGTCGAGCAGGGCGACGATGGGCGCCTGGTGCTCGGCCCAGCGCTGGTGCGGGTAGGTGAGGTTGCGCACCTCGCGCACGAACTCGGGCAGGTCGGAGAGGCCGGGGGAGCCGGGGGCGAGGAGCTCGGCGAGGCGGCCGGTGGCGGCCGCCGTGCGCTCGCGCTCGCGCTCGTTCGCGCCGGCCGCGGCCTCGGCGTCGGCGGCGCTCTTGGCGAGCGTGAAGGGGAGGTAGATGCGCTGCGGGTGGCGCAGCGCGAGGGCCTCGAGGGGCGCGAGCAAGGCGCGCACTTCCTCGCGGCTGGCGGGCGCGTCGACCGAGGGGCCGCCGCCGCCCTCGGCACCGGCGGCGCCGCCGCCGCCCTCGCCGTCGTCGCCGTCGCGCTTCTCGCCGTCCTCCCCGCCGCCGCCGCCGCCGCCAAAGACCCGCCCGCACATGTAGTCGAGCCACGGCAAAAATGCGGCCAGCGGGACGCCGCCCCACCCGGCGACGAAGGCGTCCGCCGCGGCCTGCTGCTCCCTAGGGGTGCCCCCGGCCAGCTGCGCGAGCACGGCCGGCAGCAGGACGCGCGCGTGCGCCGAGGCGGCGCTTGAGTGCGTCGCGCGCATGGCCAGCAGCAGGTGCCGAACGACCAGCGCGCGCAGGCCGCCCGCCGCAGAGACGCGCGGCAGCTTGGCGGCAGCGGCGGCCGACGCCGCCAACGACGATGCCGACGACGACGCGGACGAGGGCGCGCCCGCCTGCTGCTGCTGCTGTTGCTGCTGCTGCTGCTGGTCGACGAGGCGCAAGCAGAGCGTCGCCATGGACACGTCGACGGCCGCGGCGCGCTCGGCGGCCGCGGGCCCGCCGTCGCCGCCGAGCGTCGCGAGCTGCTCCGAGGCCGACAGGTAAGAGTTGAGCGCGCGCACCTCCAGGAGGCCGCCGCTGCCGCTGCCGCTGCCGCTGCCGCTGCCGCTGCTGGTGCCGGCGGCGCTGGCCGCTGCGCCAGCCGCGCCTGCCGCGCCTGCTGCGCGCCACCCTGCCAGCGCCAGCAGCGCCTCGCCCTCGGTCGCGAGCGCGTCGGCGGCCAGGAGGCGCGGCAGGGCCTGCGGGAAGCGCCGCAGCTCCTCGAGCGACGCCTCGAGGTCGCGCGCGGCAGACGCGTCGGCGGACGAGACGGGCCGGGGCGCGGGGGCGAGCCCGCCCGCCGCGGCCAGGCGCAGGACGGGGTTGCGCAGCTGATCCGCGCGCAGGCGCAGGCGCAGCAGGGTCGTCGACATGCGCCGCAGATCGGCGGCGGGGAGGCCAGCTGCGAGGCCAGCGACGGCGCTGGACGGCGGCGCCTGCAGCGGCGGTGTCGCCGACGGCGGCGGCTGCGGCGCGTTTTTCGGCGCGGCGTTTTTCACCGCGGCGGCCATGCGCATCAGGACGCCCACGCCGCAGTCGGTGTCCCCGCGGCCCGCGAGCGCCTCGGCCGCGCGCAGGCGCAGGCCAGCGATCGAGGCGGCGCGCGCCTCGGCCGCGGCCGAGCCGGGGGCCGCTCCGCGGCTGGCGCCCAAGAGCAGCGCCTCGCGCGCGCCCAGGATCCGCATCAGCCGCGCCGCCGAGTCCCGGCCCGGCCCGCCGCCGACAGCTCCGCCAGGGGCGGCGGCCGCGGCCGAGGAGAGGCCCGCCTGCCACGCGGCCGACATGGCGTACAGACGCTGCGCCAGGGCGGAAGAGGCGGCGGCCGAGGCGCACGGCGGCGGCGGCGGCGGCGGCGGCGGCGGCGAGCGCGCGGCCGACATCGACATGGGCGTGATCGTCATTGTCGCCGCCGCGGTGGCCGCAGCGGCGGCGGCGGCGGCGGCGGCGGCGGCGGCGGCGGCGGCGGCGGCCGCGGCCGCCGCCGAAGACGACGACGACAGGCCGAGACGGTCGAGCGCCTCGGCTGCCTCGGCCAGCACCTGCAGGTCGTCGGCGCACGCGCGCGCCCAGCCGTCGGCCTCCTCGGCCGCCGCGACCAGGCGCGCGGCCACGGCGGACAGGCCCTCGCGCACGGCCGTCCTCGCCAGCGACGCCAGCGAGGCCATCGTCTCGCCGCCGCCGCCGCCGCCGTCGGCCCCGGCGAGCGCGGCGGCGGCGTCGCGCACGGCCATGATCGCCAGCTCCGGCGCCGCGGCCTCGAGCAGCCGGCGGCGGCGGCGGCGCGCCTCGGCCGCGGCGGGGCCGCCGGGAAAGGCGCGCTCGGCGTCCTGCGCGGCCGACTCGAGCAGGGAGGCCAGGCTCGCGAGGCGGCCGCGCGGGCGCCCGCCCGACAGGAACGAGGAGCGCGCCCAGCGCGCGAGGACCGAGGCGCGGGCCTCCTGACGCTCGGCGGGCGAGCCGGCGCCGCGCACCTCGCCGGGGACGAGCTTGTCGCCGCCCGCGAGCGTGGCGCGGAAGACCAGGTCGACCTTGGCGGCGTCGCCGTGCTGCTGCTGTTGCTGGTGCTGCTGGTGCTGCTGCTGCTGCTGCTGCTGCTGCTGGCCCGGCGGCGGCTTTGGCAGCAGCGCGGCCGCGTCGTCCTCCGCGCAGACCTCCGAGACGGACCAACGACCGAGCGCCTCGGCGCACTCGGCCATGCCGGCGACCCACATGTCCTCCTCCTGGGCCGACACGGGCGCGGGCGGGCGGGCGCCGGCGGCGGCGCTGACGGCTGCGGGTGGCGCGGGGCCCCCCGCCGCCGCCGCCGCCGCGGCCGCTGCCGAGCGCGCCCGCATCCGCCGCGCCTGGCGGACGATGCGCGCCCCGAGCAGCGGCGTGTGCGGCCCGTCCTCGGCCCCGTCCGCCATGAGGTCTTGGAACGCCTCGCACATGCCCTCGTACAGCAGCATCGCGGGGGCGTGCCGCTGCCGCCGCGCCAGCTCGGCCGCCATGGCCGTCCCGGGGCAGCGCGACAGGCGCGCCGCGGCCGACGCCGACAGGTCGTCCGCGTCGGCGCCCGTGGAGGCGCCGTAGAGGGCGGCCAGGCGCGACCAGGCGACCCTCGCGGCGGCCGCCTCGGGCGCGGCTCGGGGCTGCGCGCCGCAGATCTCGGGCGCGAGCGCAAAGGGACCGGGGAGCGGGGGCAGCCGCTGCTGCCGGGGGCGGTAGGTCGAGGAGGCGGGAAGAGGAGGGGGAGGAGCAGGGGCGCCCGCGCCGGGCGCACGGCGCTTGTTGCTGTTGTTGTTGTTGTTGTTGTTGTTGCCGTCATTGCCGGCAGCCGCGCTCCCGGCAAAGGGGTCGTGGCTGGCGGCAAACCCGACGCTCCCGGCACCTCCGGCCTCGAAGCCGTCAGCCGTGCGGCGGCGTTTGGAAGAAGGGAGGGGCCCGTCGGCGCCGCTGCTGTTGACGCCGCAGCCGCCGCCCCCGCCTTCGCCGCCGCCTTCGCCACCCTGCCGCGCGCGCCCGCCCGCCACCCCCCCGTAAATCATCATGTGCTCGAGCGCGGCGGCGCCCGCGGCGTGGGCGCCGCACGCTCGGGCGGCGGCCGACACGTCCGCCGGCCCGGCCCACGACCCGCGGTCGGCGACGATCAGCGACTGCAGGCACGCGACGAGCGCCGGGGCGCGGGGCGCGGCCGCAAAGGCGGCGGCGAGGCCCGCGCGGACGTCGTCCTGCTCCTGCCGCTGCTCCCGCTGCTGCTGCTGAGAATGCTGGTGCTGGTGCTGGTGATGCTGGCGCCCGGCATCCACGGAGGCGCGGAGGGCGTCGAGCCGCTCGGCGCGCTCGGCCAGGGCCCGCGCAAACGAGGTGACGACCGCGCCGGCCAGCCCGCCGTCGTTGGCGGCGCCTGCCCCGCCGCCGCCCCGGCCGCTGCCGCCGCCGCCGCCGCCGCCGCCGCCGCCGCCGCCGCCGCCGCCGCCGCCGCCTCCCGAGAGCGCGAGAAGTGGGTCGAGCAGCGCGGCGAGCGTGGCCGCCTGCACGTCCGGCAGCTCGCCCTCGCGGTAAGAGCCAGGGCCGCGCGACAGCGCCACGCGCGACGCGCGCCGCGCCGCACGCGCGCGCTCCTCGAGGCGCTGCCGCGCGTCGCCGAGGATGGCGGTGTTGCGGCGGCGCTGGGCGGTCGCGTCGTTGCGGCTGGCAGCACCGCCGCCGCCGCCGCCACCCGTGCCCGCGCCCGTGCCCGCGCCCGCCCCCGCGGCGGCCGACGCCGCGGCGCCAACGCCCCCGGAGTACTGACGCCGGCGCAAGGAAACGGTGCGCGCCAAAAAGGAGGCCTGGAAGACAGACGCGGCTGGGGGGCGCGGGTCGCCTCCTGCGCCGCCGGCGCCGCCGCCGGCAGGGGGCCGCGGGCGCGGAGGGCCCATCGCCCCCTGTTTGGGCGGCGGCGGCGGCGGCATCTGCCGCCGCTGCTGCTCGCGCGCGCGCGCCAGCCCGGCGTGCGCAAAGGCCGGGTCGCTGGCCTCGGGCGCGAGCGTGAGGTTCAGGGTCGGGGTCAGGGCCGACTTTGGCGCAAAGCCATACGGCAGGGCGGGGCGGGCGGGCGGGGCGGGCGGCAGCACTGCCCCGGGCGCCGCCGCCGCGGCTCGAGGTCGAGTCGGCGGCGGCGGCATCAGAAACACGGGCGTGAACACGTCGGCGCGGCGCGAGCGGGACCCTCCAGCCGCCGCCGCCCCGGCACCGCCGCCGCCGCCCATGAGCGCGCCGGCACCCCTCGCGCGACCGCCGCCGCCGCCCCCGCCGCCCGCCGCCGCCGTCCCCTCGAGCTGGAGCGACGCGCTCAGCGCGGCCAGCGTCGCCGGCGCGGCAGCAGCGGCGGCGGCGCCCCCCGGCCCGCGCCCGCCCCCGCCGCGACCCGCGAAGCCTCCGGCTACGAGCGCCGCGCCCGGCTGCGTGTCGATGCGCAGAGGGCGAAAGGTGCCCGCGGTGGCGGCGCCCGCAAAGAGCGTGCCCCCTGCCGTGGCGCCGCCGCCGCCGCCGACGCCGCCGAAAAGGAGGGTCGCGGGCAGGAGCATGGCGTAACCGCCGTCGCCGCCGCCCCCGCCCGCCGCCGACTGCTCCGCCGCCAGGGCGGCGTACGCCTCGCGCGCGCTGGACGGCAGCTGCAGCGGGGCCGGGAACAGGGGCGACTGGTACGCGGCGCCCTGGTCCTGCGCCAGGCGCAGCAGCAGGGCGGCCGCCGCGGACGGCCACGCGCCCTCGAGCGCCGCGCGCCGGGCGCCCGCGCGCGGCGCCGACGACGCCAGGCGTGACAGCAGCGACGCCAGGCGCGCGCTGGGCTGCCGGGGCAGGGCGCCATGCCAAAAGTCCAGGGCCTTGCGGCGCAGGCGGGGGCTGCCGTCGGCGAGCGCGGCAAAGAGCGCCGGCTCGAGGGCCAGGCGCGCGTCAGCGGACTGGCGGGCGGCGCGCTGCCGGGCCTCGGCGTCGGCCTCGGTAGCAGCGTCGGCGTCGGCGGAAGGCGGGGCGGCGGCGGCAACGGCTGAAGCGCCCTGCCAAGAGGCCGCGACGCCCATCCCACTCGCCTCGCGCGCGGCCGTCTCCGCCTCGGCCGCGCAGCGCGCCGCGGCGCCCGCGGCCCGGCGCGCGGCGGCGGCGTTCTCGGCGGCCGCGTCGGCCCCCGCCAGGCGGCGCCACGCGTCGGCAAGGACGTCAAACGCCGCCCCGCGCACGACCAGCAGGCCGCCGCCCGCGGCGGCGGCGCCGGCCTGCTGCTGCCGGCGCCTCTGCTGCTGCTGCTGCTGCGGCTGCTGCTGCGGCTGCTGCTGCTGGCCCCCCGACGGCACGCGCCCGGGCACCTGCAGCAGACAGGGGGCCGCCGCCCGCGCCGCCGACAACGCGCCCGCCACGGGCTCGTGCAGGCGGATCGCCAGCGCCGAGACCAGCGAGAGCGCGGCCGCCTGCACGAGCGGCTCGGCCGCGTCGTCCAGCGTCGCGAGGCGCTGCGGCGCGCCCGGGCGCGTCAGCTCCTGCAGCAGCGCGTCGTCGCTCGTGCGGGCGGCGGCATCGCTGCTGGAGGCCGCCTGCTGCTGCTGCTCGACGCGGGTGAGGACGCCGCGCCGCAGCACGGCGAGCGCCGCGGCCCGCGCCGCGCCGCCCGACGCCGACGAGAGGGCGGCGCGCGAGACGGCGGCGACGCGCGGTTGCGCGGCCAGGGGCCGGTAGACGGCCGTGGCGCGCTCGACCGCCGAGATGAGGCCCGCGCTGGCGCCGGCGCCCGCGCCCGCCGCGGTGGCGGCCGCCAGATGCAGCTCCTCGAAGGCGAACGCGGCGTCGAGCGCGGCCTCGGACGGGTCCATGCACCAGCAGGGACTGGCATCGGGGGATGATGCGGCGGTCGCGGCAGCAACGCCCGGAACGCCCGCCGCCGCCGCCCCTGCTGATCCCGCCGCTGCGGCCGCGAGCGCCGCGCCCAGCTGCCGCTCCTGGCACCGCCGCGCCTCCTCGAGAGCGCGCTCGTGCTGGTAGCGCGGCCAGCGCCGCGAGACGTAGACGAGGCAGGCGCCGAGGGCGACGCCCGCGCGCTCGCCCACGCGCTCGCTGCGCATGATCCGGGGGTTCTTGGCGAGCGCGAGGAGCGCGCGCCACAGCGGCGGCGCCGGGCGGTCGCCGCGCCCGCGCGCTCGCTGCTGCTGCTGCTGCTGCTGCTGCTGCTGCTGCTGCTGCGGCGGGTCGCGCACGAGCAGCAGCGAGCCGCCCTGCCCGCACGCCACCGCCGCCGTCACGAGCTGCAGGCCCAGGACCGCGCGCAGCTCGGCCGTCGCGTTGGGTCGCCGCGCGCCCGCCCCCGCCCCCGCCCCCGTCCCCGCCCCCGCCCCCGCCCCGGCTGCCGCGAGATGCGCGAGCAGCGCGGCCTCGGCGACGGAAACGCACGCGCCCCATTGCGACAGGAAGACGCGCACGTACTCGTAGTCGAGGCGGGCGGCGTCCGCCGAGCCGCTGCCTCCCGCGCGCTCGACCATGGCCCCCAAGAAGCGCGCGGCGGCCGCGGCCAGCTCGGGGCCGCCGGCCAGCTCTGGCGGCGCTGGCGCGGCGGCGGCAAGGGCAGCGGCGGCGGCGGGTGCGGGGGCGGCGCGCCGCTCAAACAGGCGGCGCCAGCCGAGAAACATCACGGCGGCGTCGCGGAGCAGGTAGGAGAAGACGGCGCGGCGGGCGGCGGCGGCGGGCCCTGCTGACGGCGACGACGCTTGGCCGGCGCGGTCGGGCGTCGCGGCCAGCACGGCGTCGACAAAGGGCGGGAAGAAGGCCAGCGCGTGGCGGGCAAACGGCGACTCGCCCGCCGTCGGCACGGCCGTGCGGTCGTCGCCGCCGCCGCTGCCGCCCTCGCCGCCGCCGCCGCCGCCGCCGCCGTCGCCGCCGTCGTCCCCGTCCTCCTCGGCGGCGGCGTCGGCGGCGGCCGCCGCGCGCGCCTGCCGGCGCATCTCAAAGTGGTGGACGGCCTTGAAGACGAAAAGGCGCGCGGCCAGAGGGGCCGCGGCCTCGCTGGCGACGTCGAAGAGGGGCCGCATCCAGCCGGGCATGGCCGGGCCGGCGCTCGCGTTTGCGTTTGCGGCGGCGGCGGCGTGGGAAGGAGGGGCGGGGGCGCCGTCCGCCAACGCCGGCGGCGGCGCCGCGGCGTCTGCTGCGGCGGGCACGCCCGCGCCGCTCGCAAACATCGCCGCTCCTCCAGCCCCCACCGCCGCCGCTGCCGCCGCCGCACCTGCAGCCTCGCCGCCCTCGAGCTGCTCGGCGCGCTCCATCAGCGCGACGAGGGCGAGCATGGCCGGGTGGCCGTCCAGCTCGTCGTCGACCAGCAGCAGCCGGTCCTCCGAGGCCTGCGCCTGGAGCAGCACCTCGGCGCCCTTGCAGACGGCGCCTTGCTCGTCCCCCCTCCCGGCCGCCGCGCCCTCGTCGCCGGCCGCCCCTCGAGCGCCCGTCTCGCGCTCGTCGTCTTCGCCCCCGCGAGCCGCCCCTGCCGCCGCCGCCGCCGCCGCCGCCGTGCCCCCGGCAGCACCAGCAATCGCCACGGCCGACTGCGAGGCCGACGCCTTGGCTGCGAGCGTCGAGGCGGCGTCGAGGCTGGCGGCGTCCAGGCCCGCGCCCGACAGCAGCTGCGAGTACCACACGGCCCCGCCGCCGCCGCCGTCGCCGCCGCCGCCGCCGCCGCCCCGGGCGCTCCCCGTCGCGGCCGCCGCCGCGGCCCCCATCGAAAAGGTCGAGGCGCCGCCGCCGCCGAGGGAAGCGGCGAGCATGGTGTCGCCGGACGGGGCGGCGGCGCCGCCGCCGACGCGGCGGCGGCAGCGCGCGTCGTGGGCGGCGGCCTCGACGGCGGCGGCGGCCTGGCGCAGGCGGCCGTTGCCGGCGGCCGCCACGCCCGCCGAGGACGCGGCGCCCCCGCCTCGCCCTCGCCACTCGGACGGGCTGACGCCAAAGTACGGGACGCGCCGGACGTCCAGCAGCAGAGAGAACACGCCGCCGCGGCCCGGAGGAGGGGCCGCGTTGCCGCCGCCCAGGGCCATCACGAGGAAGCGGGGCGCCGTCTGCGTCGCGGCCATGACCGCCGCCGTCAGCGCATAGGCGGTGCAGCGCACGGCGCGAGACAGGACCACGTCCCCCCCGCCCGCGCCGCCCGGGGCCGCGGCGGCCCGGACCTGCGGCAGCACGGCCTTGGCCACGGCGCTGTTGCGCCCCGGGATGGCGGCGACGGCGCGCTCGAGCAGGGCGGCCGCGCGCCCCGCGCCGCCGCACGCGAGCGCGGCGGGCGGGCGGTGCGGGTCGAGGGACGTGTACATGAGCGCGAGCAGCCGCAGGGCCTGCCAGTGCAGCACCAGGCAGGGGACGAGTCCCAGGCGCGGCGGCAGCTGTGGCAGACGGGCGTCCCCGCCGCCGAGCGCAGCGGCGGCGGCGCCGTGGTTGCCGCCGCCGTCGCCGCCGCCGCCGGGCGCCGTCCCGTCGGCGATCGCGACGCCCGCGGCGACGGCCTGCTGCTGCTGGGCGGCCGCCTCGGACGCCAGGGCCAGGAGGCGCGGGGCTTTGGAGGCGAACCAGGCCGAGCGCTGCTCGGCGGGGGCCAGGGCGAGCAGCGGGTGCAGGAAGCAGGCGGACGCGGCCAGGCGCTCGGAGCAGCGCTCGGCGGCCTCGGCGGCGTCGGCCGCCGTCGCGGGCCAGGGCGGCAAGGGGTCGGCCGACAGACCGGACGCCCGCCACGCCCACTCGAGCAGGCGCGCGGCGGCAACGGGCGGCGGCGGCAGAGGCGTGGCGGGGTCGCTGGCGCCGTCGCCGCCCCACTTGTCGACGTCCATCGGCGCGGCGCCCGGGCCCTGCTGCTGCTGCTGCTGCTGCTGCCGCCTCGGCCTCGGCCCCGGCGACGCCCACGCCAACGCGGCCGCCAGCGCCAGGCGCGCCTCCAGGGCGGTGAGCGCCGCGTCGGCCGCGCGGCTGCGCCACGCGCCGTCCGGCGAGCCGCCACCCGGGGTGCCGTCCGCCCATGCGAGCGCGTCCTCGCCCAGAGCGCGCATCAACGGGCGGAGCGCCTCGAGGCACGAGCAGGCGGCGTCGGCGGCGGCGCCGGCGGCGGCGTCGGCGGCCGAGGCGCCGCCGGCCCCTTCCGTGCCACCGCCGCCGCCCTCGCCCCCGCCCGCCTCGCCCGAGACGACGGCCGCGACCGCGTCGACCGCAGCCATGACGCGCCGCCGCGCGTGCGCGACGTCCGCGCCGCCCGACTCGCGGCCGCCCTCGCGCAGCCACCGGTCCGACGCGCGGGACAGGCATGCGCGGAGGGCCGGCCACAAGGGCAGGTCCGGCGACCCGGGGCGGCGGCCGCCGGCCTCGTCGTTGCCATTCTCGTCGTCCATGCGGTCGTCGTCGCCTTTTCCGCCGCCGCCGCCACCGCATCCGCCAGCATCGGCCTCTGCCTTTGCCGCTGCCGCAGCCACCGCCAGCGCCAGGTCCGGCAGGAGGCGCTCGGCCGCGCCCGTGGCGGCCTCTTCGTCCTCGGCGTGGGCGGCGAGGGCCGCCGCGTGCAGGGCGGCGGCCGGGTTGAAGGCGGGGGGCGCGGCGGCGGCGCCGGCGGCAGAGGGGGCCGCGGGGGCGGCGCCCTGTCGCTGCTGCAGCGCCTGCTGCTGCTGCTCTTGCGGCGGCGGCAAGGGCGGCGGCAAGGGCAGCGGCGAAGGAGGCGGGTCGATCAGGCGCGCAAAGACGCGCACGGCAGGGGCGAGGGCGGGGCTGGTCGGGGCTAGGAGCGCCGCGCGGTCGAGCGCGAGGAGCGCAGACAGCACCCGCAGGGCCGCGGAGCGCGCGCCGGGCAGCGGGGGGCCGCCGCCGCCGCCGACGAGGCCGCCGCTGCCCGGGGGAGAAGCAGCGGCGGCAGCAGCGGCTCCGGCGGCCCCGGCGGCAGGAGGGGGAGGGACGAGCATCTCGAGCAGCGGGACCTGGCCGCGCGCGGCCGCACCGAACGCTGCGTCCTCCCGCGCCTCTCGCGGATCTTGCGGTTGGGCGCGGCGCGCCAGGACGGCCTCGACGGCGCCAAGAAGCAGGGACTCGGCGGCGCGGGCGCCCTCGGCCGCGGCCGGGGCGACGGCGGCCGCGGCGGGCGTCGTCGTCGTCGCGCCGTCCCCGTCCGCCCCTCCGCCCTGCTGTTGCCGCCGCGGCGGCGGGCAGTAGCGCTCGACGATTGCGCCCATCAGCTGCGGCACGACGTACGGCGCGTTCTGCACCACCCAGCGCGCCAGGGGCGCCCGGAACAGCGCCGCGAGCGCGGGCCCGCCCTCGCCGCCCGCCGCCTCGCGCCGTGTCGGCCGCAGCAGCGCGCGCAGCAGCCGCTCCTCTGGCAGGCGCAGGTCGAGCGCCAGCTGCAGGGCCAGCGCGGCCGCGCGCCGCAGCTGCGGCGACGCCGACCACGCCGTCACCAGGGCCGCGCCCTGGCCCGCGGCGCCGCCGCCGCGCCCGCCGCCGCTCACGGCCGTCGCCAGAGCGAGGCAGAGGGCGGGCAGCTCGGAGCGCGCGGCCTCGGACAAAAAGGGAGGCGGCGGCGGCGGCTGCTGCTGCGGCGGCGGGGAGGATGCGTCCCCGCTCCCTCCTGCGCCCCCTGCGGCTGCACCGCCAGCCAGAGACGCCAGTTGGATGAGCGCCTCGACGTGCGCGGCGGCGCGGGCGGCGGCGTCGGCCGTGGCCAGCGAGCACGAGGCGGCCGATCGAGGCGCGGCGGCAAAGGAGGGAAGAGCGGTCGTTGCCGCCGCCGCCGTCGCCGCCGCCCCGGGCGAAAGCGCGCGCAGGGCCGGCAGCGCGACGCCGTCGACCAGCTGCGACGCGCGCGACCAGGCGGCGGCGGCGAGCTGGGCGGAGGGGCCGTGCGGGCCCGCCGAGACGGCCGCCAGCAGCAGGGCGCGGCCGCGCTCGGCCAGGTCGGCTGTCGAGGCGGCGGCCGACGCCGTCGACGCGCCGCCGCCGCCGCCGCCGCCGCCCGCCGCCGCGTCGGCGCCTCCACCGCCGCCGCCGAGCAGCTCGGGCGCCATCAAGGCCGCCACGGCAAAGTCGGCGATCAGGTCGGGGGAAACGAGCAGCGGCCCCTCCGCGCGCACGAGCCGGACGAGCAGGTCGCCGACGGCCAGGGCCGCGGCGCACCACTGCTCGGGCCCGTCACAAGCGCCGCCGCCGCCGCCGCCGCCGCCGTCGTAGTCGTCCTCGGCCTCGCCGCCGCCCGCGAGCGAGAAGGAAGAGGGCGGCGGCGTCGCGGGACGAGAGCCCGCCGCTTCCGCGCCCGCGCCGGGGGCGAGCAGCGCCTCGAGCCGCGCGCGCAGCCGCGCGAGGAACCAGACGACCCCGTCAGCCACCGTCGCGTGCGCGTTGGCGCCCCCGCCCCCGCCGCCGCCGCCGACCAGCCGCCCCCCGACGGGCGCCGACGCAGCCGCGGCCGGCAGGGCCTCGGCGAGAGGGGCAGGCAGGAGGGGCGGGGGCTGCTGCGCGGGCCCGCCTTCCGCCGACAAGACGCGCTCGTCCAGCGCCCAGGCCGTCCACGCGCACGCAGCCTCGAGCTCGGCCGCGTGGAACGGCGAGCGGCGGGCCGACGACGACGACGAGGCCGCCGCCGCCGCCGCCGCGCACGCCGCCGCCGCGAGGGGCAGGCCCCCGCGCGCTTTCAGCATCAGGAGGGGGCCGACAAACGCGTCGCGGCGCCGGCGCGCGGCCGGCGGGCCGGCGTCGGCGTCGGGGGCGGCCTCGGCGACCGTCTCGCTCATCTCGCCCACCCACCACGCACTGGCCCCCAGGAGAAAGGACGAGGGCGCGGCAATCAACGCAGGAGGGTAACCGTGGTGGTGGTGCTGCTGGCCTGCCGCCGCGGCGGCCTGGGCGGCGCGCGCTGCGGCAGCGAGGCGGCGGTGCAAGGAGGCGGCGGTCCGGCGGCAGGCGGGCTCGCGCGCGGCCGTCCACAGCCACTCGAGGAGAGAGTCGAGGGTGCCGAGGGCGCCGAGCGGCCGGCCCGCGTCGGGCTCGAGGAGCGAGTGCAGCACGCGGGGGACGACGCGCGAGGCCCAGGCCGAGGCGGCGCGCCGGGCGGCCGAGGCGGCGGCGGCGGCGGCGGCCTGGGCGGCCCGGCCGCCGCCCGCAACCGAGGAGGCCCCGCCACCACCCCCAAAATCGTCGCTCACGCGCGTCACCGACACGCACCACGCCATCACCTGCAGCGCGTAGGTCGACGCGAGCGTGCCGCCCGCCGCTGCGGCGGCGGCGTGGAGCGCCGACGCGGCCCCCGAGCGCGCGGCCGACGCGGCGGCGTCGCGCCCGGGGAGCGCAAGCATGTCCAGCAGGCGCCGCAGCAGCGCGCCGCCCGGGCTCAGGTCGGCGGCGGCGGCGGCGGCGCAAGAGAAGGGGGCCGAAGCCTGGAAATCCTGCTGCTGCTGCTGCTGCTGCTGCTGCTGCGCGGGCCTGGCGACGGGCCCCGGCAGCCGCAGCAGCATCTCGGCCGCGAGCGACGCGCACCGCGCGCGCAGCGCGGCCGACCGCGGGTCGGACAAGCCCTCGACGAGCGCGTCGACGAACGCGGCGGCCTCGCGCGGCAGGGCGACGCCCTGCTGCGGCCGCCTCGGCTGCTGCTGCTGCTGCTGATGCTGGTCCACCCCCGCTTGCGCCGCCAGGCCGCCGCCGCCGCCGGGCGGCCGCGCCGCCGAGAAGGCCGAGGCGGCGTACCACCGCGCCGTCGCCGACAGCAGCGGCGCCAGGATCTGCGCGGCGACGGGCTCGCGCCCGGCCGACAAGCGCAGCAGGACGGGCAGCAGCGGGCGCAGCAGGGGGGTGACCTCGCACGGCGCGGCGGCGGCGGCGGCGGCGGCGGCGCAGCGGGCGGCCCCGCGCCCGACCGCCCAGAGGCTGACGGCGTGGAGCGCCTCGCAGGCGGCGACGCGCTGGGAACGGTTGTTTCCTGACTCTGCCAGGCGCGCCAGGTGCGGCAGCGCGGCGTCGAGCTGCAGGGCGAGGGAGGAGGAGGAAGAGGAGGAGGCGGGGGGAGAAGCCGCCCTCGAGAGCGGCACGTCGAGCTGCATGAGCGCCGCGCACGCGGCCACCTCGCCCTCGTCGCCGGCGCCCTCGTCCTCGGCGGCGGCGGCGCCGTCTGGGCCGTCGGCGCCCGAGGCAGCGGCCGCCGCCGCCGCGAGCGCCGCGCCGCCCCCGCGCCGGCCGATCCAAAGCAAGAGGCGCGGCGAGAGCGCCGTGAGGCCCTCGCGCGCGGCGGCGCGGCGGCGCAGGGCGGCCTCGCGCAGTACGCGGCGGCGGCGGGCGTAGTCCGCGCCGGCAGAGGTGGAGGCAGCGGTCTCGGCCGCGGCCGCCGCCCCGCCGCTTGCGCCGGCCTGCTGCTCTCCATCCTCCGCCCGCTGCTTGTCGTTGCCCTCTTCCTCCTCGCCGTCCTCGCCGTCCTCATCGTCGCCATCGTCGTCGTCGTCGTCGTCGTCGTCGTCGTCGTCGTCGTCGTCGTCAAAGCGCCCTGCCGCCGCCGCGTACGGCAACACCAGCGGCAGGATGACGGGCAGGAGCGCGTCGAGCGGGCGGGAGGCAAACCCCCCGCCGACCGCAGCCGCCGCCGCCTCGACCGCCGCCGCCCGCATCAGCTGCGCCTCCCAGCGCTCCCAGCGCTCAAGCGCGTCGACGGCCGCCGCCGCCGCGGGCGCCCAGCCGAGGCCCGCCTGCAGCGCAATCCGGAGCGGCTCCGCCAGCGCCTGCACGGCCGCGGCCGCCGCGCGGCGCCGGTCGCCCGCGGGCGAGGCCAGCGCCGGCCCGTAGCCGCCGCCGCCGCGCGCGACGAGCGCGCCAAAGGGGGCCTGCAAGGAGGGGTGGCGGCGCGGGTCGTGGCCGGCGGCCTGAGCCAGCAGCTCGGGCGGCGCAGCCAGCACAAAGACCAAGCAGGCCGCGAGGACGTCGTCGCGGTAGCGCCCGCACGCGGCAAGCACGTCGCCGAGCATGCCGGCAAACGCGGCGCGGAGGGCGCGCGGGGCCGAGGAGCCAGGAGGAGGAGGTTGAGGGGACGGCAAGCGCAGCGAGGAGCCAGGAGGGGGGGTCGCGCTGCGCGAGGAAGCGCGGGCGTCGCCGCCGCCGCCCGAGCCTCCGTCGCCCGAGCCCCTGCCGCCGCTGCCGCCTCCGCCGCCGCTGCCGCCGCTCCTCAAGAGACCCGCGTCCGCGCAGAGGCGCAGGACGTGCGTGGCCAGGCGGTAGTAGCCGCTCAGCAGGGGCCGCTCGTCGACGCCGCGCGCCAGCTCCTGGGTCAGCGCGAGCGCGTGCGGGGCAAAGGCGGCCGACAGGGGGCCGAGGGCGGCGGCGCCACCGCCAGCAGAAGGCTCGCCGGCGGCGTGCTCGCGCGCGCGCCGGCGCTGCATGGCCAGGAGCGCGGCGACCAGGTCGCACAGCGAGTGGAAGGCGGCCACGTCCCCCGGGCACACGCTCACGACGCCCGCGCCCCCGAGCTCGGCGGCCGCGTCAAGCGCGTCGGCGGCGTCGCCGCGCTCCTCCTGCTCCTCCTCCTCCCCGGCCTGCCGCCGCTGCTGCTGCTGCTGTCCTTGCTGCAGCTGTCCTTTCTGCTGCTGCTGCTGAAAAGAGTCGCCGCTGACGCAGTGGTACCGCAGGTCGAGCGTCCGCAGCGCGTCCACCACGCCCCGCATCAGCGCGTCGAACAGCGCCGCGCGCGCCGCCGCCATCGCCGCGCCCGCCCGCAGGCGCGACCCCGGTGGCACGCCGCCCGCCTCTGCCGCCGCCGCCAGGCCGGCGTCCAGCGCATCGGCCGCGGCCGCCAGCATGTCGGGCGGGAGGTCGTCCGGCGGCGGGCTGGCCGACAGAAGCGGGCGCCACAGCTGCAGGTACCACTCCCAGCAGTGCGGCAGCCGCCCGCCGCCGCCGAAGCGGCCGCGCCCCGCGGCGTGCACCATCGCGACGGGCGCCGAGGGCGCGCCGCGGGGGCCCGGCACGGCGCCGACGGGCACGGGCCGCAAGGAGAGGCCGAGCAGCAGGGGCGCGAAGCGCGCGAGGGCTGCGGGCAGGAGGGCGCCCGGGTGACTGTCGTCGTTGTTGTTGCCGGCGCCGTCCGCGGCCGGGGCAGGCTGCGGCGAGGACGGCGAGGGCGACGGCGAGGCCGCCAACAGCGCCCAGCGGCTGCGCGCGGCCACGGCGCCCAGAGCGCGCACGGCGGCGGCGGCAAACGCACGCCGCTGGCGGTCGTAGAGGTCGGTAAAGGCGCCCGCGCCGCGGTCGAGCACGGCCAGGACCATGGCGACGGCGTCGGCGGCGAGGGCGTCGAGGGCGTCGCCGCCCTCGGCCGCCGAGTCGGCCGCGGCGGCCGGGGGAGGAGCAGGGGCGGCTGCGGCGCCAGCGTGGGCGGGCGGGGGCGGCGGCGCCGGGGCCGGCGGCGGCGCCGGGGGGATGCTGGCGAGCACGCCTGTCAGCGCGTCGAGCAGGCCGGTGGCCTCGAGGTCGGCCCGGCCGCGGTAGACGTCCTCGGCGCGCTCGACGATCTGGCCCTGGCCCACGAGCGGGCCTAGGACGGACAGCGTGCGGCGGAGATCCTGATTTGTTTCGTCGTTTGTTTTTTTGTTGTCGTTTTGTTTGGTGGAGGAGGCGGGATGGCGGCGGGCGGAGAAGCGGCGCGGGCGGCAGAAAATATTAGTCGGTCGTCTTGTGCTCCTTGTGCCTCTCTGCAAAACCACGATCAAAACACAAACAAGGAGACCGAGCGAAACGGACAGATCGAGTGCGTTTGTGTGTGTGGCGCGCGCCAAGGGCAAAAAAACAAAAGACAGAAACGAAGCCCAAAAGCAAAAAGCGAGGGAGGAGGAGGACGATGCCGACGGGCGGGCTGATCGTGCCCGCGCCGCCGTCGCGCCACCAGAACCCGCTCGAGGAGGGCGCGGGGGACGACGCGGCGGTCTCGCGCAGGCCAGAGTGCGGTGAGGTCCATGCTGTGTCCCGCGGGAGAGAGAGAGAGAGGGAGAAAAAGAGGAGGGCGCAAGAGAGAGAGAGCACGCACAACGAGAGGGAGCGCCCTCATCCGGGTCAAAATCCCGCTCCCTCCCCACAAAAATGCCGACACAGAAAATTGCGGCGCGACCGCCGTGCCCAGCGGCGCGCCGCTCTTCCGCTGCTCCCGCTGCCGCGCCGCGTGCTTCTGCTCCCGCGCGTGCCAGCGCGCGGCCTGGCCCTTCCACCGCGCGTGCTGCCGCCGCAACGACTTTGCCGACGCCGCCGAGGCGGCCGGCGAGACGAAGTTCGCGGCCTTCTTGCGCGGGCACGGCCGCCTCGCGCAGCTCCGGGACGCAGAGGTGGAGCGCCTGGAGGAGGCCGCGGCGCCCGCGGGCGGAGGGGGACCCGGGGGGGGCTACGGGTCGTGGCGGGGCATGTCGCGCGACGAGGTGATGGACTCGATGTACGGGCGGGCGCTGCCGCTGCCGCGCGCGCCGACGTGGGGGCTCGAGGCCGGCGGCGGCGGCGGCGGCGGCGGCGACGGAGCGCGCGCCGCGGCGGCAGCGGCGGCGCGCGCGGCCGGCGCCCCCTTGGCCGGCAGCGGCGGCCCCGACCTCACAGGCTGGGCCAAGGCCGCGGGGTTCGAGGTGACGCCGGGTCTGGGCGCGGCCAGCGCGTCCTACGCCTGGAGCCAGAGCCTGTCGCACGTCGAGGTGGTCGTGCGCCTGCCGCGCGCGGCGGCCGAGGCGAGGTGGCGGCTCGCGAGCGAGCGGTGGCGCGCAAAAGCGGCCGCGGCCGCGGGCGAGGGCGAGGCGGGCGGGAGCAGCGACGACGGCGAGGAGGAGACGCCGCGGCGTCGCAAAGAGGTGGGGCGGCACGTCCAAGTGCATCTGACGGCCACGTCGCTGCGGGTGGTCATCACCGACGGGGGCGCCGATGCCGCGCGGCCGCCGATGCCGCCAGGGAAAAAAGGGGCGGGCGGCGACGACGGCGGCGACGCAGGAAACGGCGGCGGCGGCGCCGGTGAGAACGACGACGAGTCGCTGCTGGCCGGAGAGCTGGAGGCGAGCGTCAAGGCCTCCGAGTGCACGTGGTACATCGACGACGACGCCGGGGCCGTGCACCTGTCGCTGCTGAAGCGGTGCCGCCGAGGCCACTATGACGCTGTGCCAGCGGCGGTGGCATTGGTTGGCAGGGGGGCCGCAGCAGCGGCGGCCGGGCCGACAGCGCCGCCGCCGCCGACTCCGCCGACGCCGAAAATGCCGCCGCCGCCGCCCCTGCGCACCAACGCCGACACGTTCTGGCGGGGTTTGCTCAAGGACGCGCCCGCCTCGATGCGCATGCCGGAGGGCCCGCCGCCGGTGCGGTACTACTCGTGCGCCTACGAGGCCGATGACTGAGGAGGAAGGAAGGCGCCGGCCGGCGGCGAGCGGGCGAGCGTCGAGCGGCGTTGGCTGGCGGCCGATGAGAGGGCGCCTCGCGTTTTCGAAAAAACGAGTTTGTGTCCTTCTCCGATGTCTCTCCAAAAAGCTTTGTAGATCCACCGATGCACAGCAAAGCCACGCCCAGGCGACAAAGCCCTCCAATCGCACACAAAGGAGCACCGCTGCCGAGCACAAGGAGCCCGGCGCCAGCCGCAGGAAAACGCGAGCGGCGGCAGCTGTCGCCAGCGCCCGCCCTCTTGACAAGAAAGAGCAAGAGGAGGATGTGAGAGAGAGAGCGAGAGGACGCGCGCGCCCCCTACGACGAACGATGAGGTGGCGGCATGCGACGGTCCTGGCGCTGCCTTTCATCCTCCTCCTCGCGATCGCCGCCCGGCCCGCGCGCGCGGTGGACGTCCTCGCGGCGAGCAAGATTGAGGCGTGCGTCTCGGACGGCGGCGGCGGCGGCGGCGCGGGCGCGTCGCCCTCCTCGTCGTCCTCGTCGCCGCCGCCGCTCTCCTGCTCCCAGAAGCTCGTGCTGACGGTCGCCGTCGACGCCTCCGACACGTCCTCCGCCGCGTCCAGCCGCGTCGAGCTGTCCGTGCCCTGCGTCGGCTCGCCCACGGGCGCGTGCCCGTGCCCGTGCGACTACGCGCGGGACGCGGGCTGCGCCTGCCGCGACCTGGCGCCGCTCGGCTCGGGCGCGGCGGCGCTCAGGCTCTCGTTCGCCAAGACGCCCGTGTTTGCGGCCTACCCGCTGACGTACCTGCGCAGCTTCAACTGGCGGCCGACGGAGCAGATCATCCGGCCGCAGTCGAGCAAGTGCAGGGTGGGTTGATCAGGGTTGTTTGGAGGGGAAAAAGGGGGGGGGGGGATGGGGGGGAGGAAACAGACGAGACGAGGGCGGAGCGTGCCGTGAGAGCGTGCTCGTTTTCTCCCTCCCGCCCTCACCTCCCCCCCCCTTTCTCGCCCCGCTCCGCAAACGCACAAAAACCAAAAAAACTAATTCAGGACGGCGACCTCGACAGCACCCCCACGTGCGGCTGGTACCTCGAGAGCGGCAAGCGCGTCCCCGGCTCCCAGGGCTTCTGCTGCGAGTGCGCCGCGGGGCAGGTGTTCGGCGCGACGCTCGGGACGGCCGCGAGCGCCAGCGAGCGCACGCGCGCCAATTTAAACTGCGACTTTTTCGCGAGCGCGCTCGACATCCTCTCCGGGAGGCTGCCGTCGTCGGCGCACTGCCTGCAGGTGGACAGGCGGTGGTACGGCGGGTACGGCGTGGCGGAGCCGTCGGTCTACTTTGAGATCGCCGTGTCGGTCGCGCGGCCGGCGGTGCCCGCGGCGACGGCGGCGGAAGAGGCCGCCGCCGCGGCCGCGGGCTCCCCCCCGTTGCCGCCGCCGCCGCCTTTGCCGCCGCCCGTCGAGACCCTCACGCTCAGCCCCGCCATGCCCTCCCTCGCCAGCGCCAACCGCACCCTGTCGGCCCGCCTGCAGGGCGACCTCCTGGGCTACGGCGCCCCGCCGCCCGCCCTGTCGTCCAAGGTCCTGATGATCCCGCGGCCGGGCGCGGGCCAGACGCTCGACGACGCCTTTGCCAACCGCTCCGCCTGGCTGCTGGTCGACAGGGCGCTGGTGTCGCTCGACGGCCGCGAGTGCGACCGCGTCGGCACGTCGTTCGCGGCGTTCCGGGACCAGGCCGGCGCGTGCAGGCGGGCGCCCGGGTCGTGCCTGGCCAACCAGCTGGCCGACCTGCACGCCGAGGACGAGCGGCGCGTGGCGGCGGGCAGGGCGCCGCTCTACTGGCTCTCGCAGTTTGCGCGCGGCCTCGACAGCGCGGTCCGCGCGCTGCCGGCGTCGGTCGGGAGCGGCGCGCCCATGGCCCTGGCCCTGCCCGTTCCCGGCGGGAGCGCGCGGGGCGGGGCGAGCGTGGTGACGGTCGAGGTGGCGGCCGACGGCATCCGGCTGGTCACGAGCGCCAGCCCGGGCAAGATCGCGGCCGCCCGCGTGTGCGCGTTTGGCGAGGAGGGCGCAAAAAGGTGCGCGGGCGCGTTCGAGGCGCTCGCGGCGGGCGGCTTCTTGCACGCGGCCGTGCAAAACACGGGCGCCGTGGACGCGGCCTACACCTTATCGGTCAGCAACTGCACGCGCGGCGTCGTGTTCGCCGCGGGCGGGGCGGGCGCCTCGCGCCGGCTGTCGGCCCCGGCAAACGCGACCGTCGCCGTCGACCCCGCCTTTGAGCTGACCGCCGGCGACGCGTCCGGCGACGCGGCGCGGGCGTGCTGGCTCGAGCTGCGCGACGCCCTCGGGCGCGTGACCGACGGCCCCGTCAGGGTGCCCTTCGCGACCAACGCCACGCAGTTCAGCGAGGCGTCGCTCGTGTGGAAGGGGATCGTCGACGCCAAGGCAAAGCTGGGCGAGGCCGACGGCGCCGCCAAGGCGGCGGCGCGGCGCGCACGCTGGGGGCCGATCCTCTCGGGCGCCGCGCTGTGCGGCGGGCGGTGCGGCCTGTTCGACGTGGGCTGCTTCGCGTCGGCCAAGTGCTGGGGCGGCGTCGCGGCCTTTCTCGGGGCGCTGGCCGTGCCGGCGGCGCTCGCGGCGCTGCTCTGGGTGGCGGTGCGGCGCGGCTGGCTGCTGCGGCTGTGCGGCTGCCGCTGCTGCGCGCGGCTGTTTCTGCTCGGCGGCCTGTTTGGCGGGGCGGCAGCGACGGCGGCGACGGCGGCGCGGGAGAAAAAGGCGCCGGCGCGCGCGTCGGAGACGAGGAGGAAGAAGGGCGGCGGCGGCGGCGGCAGCAGGAGCCGGAGCAGGAGCGCCGGCCGGAGCAGGAAGAAGCAGCGGTCGCCGGCGATGAGCGACGAGGAGGGCCACGACGACGACCACGACCACTACGGGGGGGAGGAAGAAGAAGAGGAGGAGGAGGAGCGCGAGGAGGAGCGCCCCGCGCGCTCGCCAAGACGGGGGGCGGCGCTGCAGACGGACGGGAGGGCTCGACGGAAGCATCAGCAGCAGCGGCGGCAGCAGCGCCGCCGAGCGTCCTTTTGCTCCTCGCCGTCGTCGTCGGCTGCCGAGGAGGAGGAGAGCGACGAGGGCGCCCGGAGCGGCCGCCGCAGCAGCCGCCGCGACAGCAGGCGCGGAAGCCGGCCGCCGACGCCGCCTCACCAGCAGCGGCGGCCGCGTCCCCGTGCGCTGCCCGCGCTGCTGGCCGAGCCGCCGCGGGCGGCGGCGGCACCCGCCTCGACGGCGTGGGACCCGCGCGCCCTCGCGGCCATCGCCGCGGCCGCCGGCCGGCTGCCGCCGGGGCTGGCGGCGGCGGCGGCGGCGGCGGCGGGCTTGGCCCCCTCTGTGCAGCGGGCGCTGGCGTCTGCGGCGGCGGCGGCGGGGTCAGGGTCCAGCCCACAGAGGCAGCCGCCGCGACAGCAGCAGCAGCAGCAGCAGGCCAACCCGCGCGCGCAGTCGGCGGTCGTGGAGGAAATTTTCTCCTCGTCCGGCGGCGGCGTCGGCGGCGGCGGCGGCGGCGGCGGCGCGAGGGCGGTGGTGGCGTTGCCGTCGGCCGGCCGCGGCGCCGACCGGCCGCGAGGGCGCAGCCACCTAATCGCGCCGCCGCGCGCCGCCGAGTGAGGCGCGTTGTGGTGGCCGAGCCTCACCGCCGTCGTATAGACCAGTAGATGCCTCAATCGCTGCCCCACTTTGGAAGAAGAGAGCAGGCCTTGCGTTTGTCGTGCGAGAGCGGCCGGCGGCGGGCCCGCCGGCCGGCTTTTTTGAGCGACCGACCCGCCGCTGCCGCCGCCCCTCGCCCGCCTTTGCATCGACGACGCAGCAGCGATCAGACAGCCCACTCGTCGCTGCTCCGAAGGCAATCTGTCGATCCGCCTCTCGCGCGCGCCCGTTTCCGCAGCGTCAGGAGAGAAACAGAGACTTCGCGGCCAGTTCCTTGTGGCCCCACAACGCCGGCGGCGGCGATGGGGGACGGCGAAAGGGCGGCCGCCGCACAAGGGCCCCGAAACGACGCCGATCGCGCCCTGCGCGCGCTGCAGGCGGCCCGCACCGCGGCCGTGCGCTGCCCGACAGGAGTGTGGCCCCGGCTCGACCACGCAGGCGCGACGTGCGGGTACGAGGAGCGGCCGGCGGCACCGCTCACCCTTGCAGAGGCGGCCGAGGCCGACGGCGGCGCCGCCGCCGCCGACGAGCGGCGGACGGCGGCGCCCGGCGGAGGCGCCGCCCCGCCTCTCCTCAAGCCCGTGCAGCAGCTGCGCGCGGCCGTGGACGTCATGCTCCACGCGCTCGAGCCGGCGGCGGCGGATGAGGGGCAGCGCGCGGCGGCGATCATATTGCATTCAGCCGACGCCCTCGCGTTCGCGCGGCGGCTGGCGGCGTACGCCACGCCCTGGGCGCGCGACGCGGGCGAGCGCCTGGCCTATGGTCTCGCGCAAGGGTGCGCGGACGCCCGGGAGGAGCTGCTCGCGGGCCACTTGGAGGAGAGGAGGGGCGAGGGGGAGGGAGGAGGGGGGCCCGCAGGAGGAGGAGGTGGAGGAGGAGGAGGAGGGTCGGCGGCGGCGGCGGCGGCAGGAGTGAAAGCGGCGGCGCCTCCGCCGAGCGCCGCGCGCGCAGGGCCCCTGGCGATGGTCGGCGGCGCCCTGATCTCCCGCGCCCCCCTTGGCTCAGGCCTTTTCAGGCGAGCCGTCGTGTCGGCGTGCATGGGGCTGGACGGGTGCCCGGACTTTGCGCGGTTTTGCGGGGCGCGGCCGTACGATGGCGACAAAAAAGAGGCGCCGCCGATCGGGGCGACGGCGGCGGCGGCGGCGAGGGCGGCAGCGGCTTGGGCGCCGTGCCCCCTGGCGCGCGTGCACGCGCGCCTCTTCGCAATGCCTCCGGGCTCCTGCGAGGGTGTCGGCCCCGACGCCACCGCGACCTCGTCGGAGGAGCTGGAAGCGTGCCGCGATGCGTTCCTGCTGTGCCTCGGGCGCGTGCGCCGCTCGGGGGCGGCGGGGCGCAAGGGAGGCAGCGGCCCGCAGGCGGGGTGGCTGGGGCCGCCTCCTCCTCCGAACGCCGCGTCGGTCGTGCCGAGCGAGGGGTTCTGGGCGAGCCTTGCGGACCTTTCGCGGCTCGAGGCCGCGCTGGTCAGAGCGCCGGCGGCGGCGGCGGTGTCGTCGAGGCCGCCAAGAGCGGCCGCCCCGTCGACGCCCGCCCGGCAGCAGCAGCGGCCTCTGACCGGCGAGGGCGACGGCAGCGGCGAAAGGCCGGCGCCCTCCGCGCTCGAGGCCGCCCGCCGCGCCTGGGCCTCGCGGCCCCTGCGCGACCCCCTGCCGTCCGCGGTCCAGCCCCCAGGCCCCGCGCCCTCGGCCGCCGCCGCCGCCGCCCCCCCGCCGCCGCCGCCGCCGCCCCGCCTGTCGTGGCAGCAGACCAGCGCCGACGTCGAGGTCCGGCTGTCGCTGCCGGCCGGCACGCGCGCGCGCGACGTGCGCGTCGAGGCGGCGGCCGGGAGCCTGGCGGTGTGGGTGGCCTGGCAGCCGGGCCGGGCCGTGGTGGAGGGGCGGCTGTGGCGGCGGGTCAAGGCGGGCGACGTCGTGTGGACGGTGGCCACGGGCGGCAGCAGGGGCGGCGGCGGCGACGGCGTTACCGGCGGCGGCGGCGGCGGCGGCGGGCGAGGGGCCGGCGCCCAAGACGATTGCGAGCTCCAGCTGCTGCTGCCCAAAGACGAGGCGCGGCGCTACTGGAAGGGCCTGTTCGCGGGCGAGGAGGAGCGCGGGCACCTGGAGCTGCTGCGCGAGGCCGTGCAGGCCGAGGAGACCAAGGCCGACGCCGCCGCGCTGGACGCGGCGGCGGCGGCGGCGCCCGACGCCCCCGGCGAGGATGGCGGGCGCGGCGGCGGCGGTGGCGGCGGCGCTGGCGAGCTGCTCCGGCAGCTGCGCGAGCGGCAGGCGCTCGTGGCTTCCGGAGAGCTGGACTTGCGTCACGGGTTTGACGACTTTCGCCTCGTCCTCAGCGACGACGGGCTGTAGTCGGGTGGCGGGGGGTGCCGCCGCAGGAAGGAGAAAAAGGGAAAGGGGGTGGGAGGAGGAGGCGGGGGCGACGTTGGGCGGAGGAAAGAAAAAAAAAAGCGGCGTAAAACGGAGCAAAAAGAACAAAAACAAAATACAAACGGCGAACAAAACAAGAGAGACTCACCTCTGTGCCGAGAAGCACCGCCACCGCCGGCGCCAGCGCGTCCACCGTCGCCAGTGCCACCCGCAGGCCCCTCATCGCGCCGCCGCCGGGCGCCGTCGTCCCCACGGCCGCGCTCTGCGCGCCGACCGCCGCCAGCGCCCCGTCGAGCAGGCCCCTCAGCTGCGCGCGGCGCGCCTCCAGGCGCCCGCGGCGGCGGGCGGCGGCGGCCGGCCCCTGCCCCGAGCCGCCGGCCCCGGCCCGCCCGCCGCCGTCGCGCGCCAGCTCGGCCGCCACCTGCCGCAGGCAGGCGGCGTGCGCCGCGCCCGCCTGCAGCGCCACGGAGGGGTTGCGGTGGTTGGCGAGAAGCCACCCGAGCGAGGCGACGACGCCGCCCGCCGGCGTGCCGACCAGGTGGGGCGCGAAGCGCGGGGCGCACCGGGCGAGGGCGGTCAAGCAGGCGCGCAGGGCGTCGTAGCGCGCGGGGCCGGCCGCCGCGCCCGCGCCCGCAAATTCGGGCACCAGGTGCGCGCGGGCGTCGGCCTCGGCGGCGCGGACAAGGCGGACGGCCACGTCGCACGCGGCCGCCGCGCCCTCGCGGGCCGCCGGGTGGGACTCGGGCAGCAGGTCGAGGGCGGCGGCAAAGCCCTCGACGGCGCCCGGGAGCGCGATCGCGCCCAGGCCCGAGGAGGACGAGGGGGCGCCGCCATGCGCGGCGAAGGGAAGGCCCGGACTGCCGGCGCGGCCCCCGCCGCCAGCGCCGCCGCCGCCGCTGCCGCCGCCGCCGCCGCCCGCGCCGTCGCGAAGTCCGATGATTCTCAGGCACGCCCTGAGGAGCCCGTGTGGCTTGGTCAAGTCCACGGCGGTCCCGCTGTCCATGGCGGAGGCCGATGCCGCGGCCCCGGGCGACGGCGAGCGCGACGCCGACGACGCCCGAGGAGGGCAAGGCGCGGCGGCGGCGGCCGCCGGCGGCGACGCCTCGCGGCTGCCCCCGCTCGCCGCGCCCGCTCCTCCCCCTCCTCCTCCTCCTCCTCCTGTACCTGCCGCCGCCGCCGCGAGGTGCCGCTGCTGCCGCCGCCGCTCCTGCCGCGCCGCCGCCACCGCCAGCCACCGGCGGTACCGCAGCACCGCGCCCTGCGCCGCCAGCGCCGCGCCCGTCGCGCTCGTGCCCGCGCCGCCGCCGCCGCCGCCGCCGCCATACCCGCCGCCGCCGCCGCCCCTAGGCTCTCCGTGCGGCATCGCGCCGGCCTTGTCCTTGGCCAGGAAATCGGCGAGCATCGTCGCGACCGTGTCGATCGGGGGCAGGCCGCGCGCCCACGCCGGCTGCGCGCTGGTGTCGACGGGCGCGCCGGCGAGCGTGCCGAGCGGGAGGAGCAGCGAGGGGCGGCCGCCGATGCCGCCGCCGGGGCCGCCGCCTCCGCCGGTTGCGCCGCCGACGACGGGGCCGGCGGCGGCGGCGGCGGCGGCGGCGGCGGCGGCGGCGGAGAAGGCACCCGTCTCGAGGCCGTACCAGCGCGCGAGCGCGTCGAGGGCCGCGGCCTTGATCTGTGTCGACGACCCGCCCGCGCGCGCCAGGAACAGGCATCGGGCCGCCTCGCCCGGCGCCGCCAGCGCGGCGAGCGCCGCCAGCGGCGAGGGCGGCGGCGGCGGCGGCGGCGGCGGCTGCCCGTTGGCGGCGGCGGCGGCGTTGGCAGCGGCGGCGGCGGGCGGCCCCCCCGGGCTGCCCGCCCGCTGCTGCTGCTCCTGCTGCTCCTGCCGCTCGTAGTCCGCGCCCCCCTCCCCCGCCGCCGCCGCAGCCATCAGCGCCGCCCGGGGCGCCAGCACGCCGTCCAGCAGCGCGTCGCGCGCGTAGACCACGGCGCGCCGGCGCTCGGTCTCGGCCGCCGGCGCCCACGTCGCGGCGGCGGCAGAGGCCACGGCGTCTAAAAGCGAGCGCGGGCGCGGGTCGCGCGGAGAGGCGCGCGGCTCCTGTGGTTGTTGCTGCTGCCCTTGCTGGTGGCGGTGCGGCTGCTGCTGCTGCGCCGCGCCGCCCGCGCCCAGCAGGAGCTCCGCCAGCAGCAGGACGTCGTCGGCCCCTGCCGCCGCCGACGCGCCGTCGCCGCCGCCGCCGCCGTCGCCGTACGCGGCGGCCGCGGCGTCGGCGTCGGCCTCGGCGGTCGCGTCGGCGGCAGCGGCGAGCTCGCACGCGGGCGGCAGCAGGCGCTCGAGGGCCTGCCAGGCGCTGGCGAAGGGCAGGTGCGACCCGCCGCCCGAGGCCGACGCGAGCAGGAGGGCGTCGAAGGCCAACTGGGCCGCGCGAAAGTCCATGTTTCGTTTCGGTTGGTGGTTGGTGGTTGTGTGTTTGCCTTGTCTCAAGGGCGGCGTGTTGTTGCGTCGGCGTCGGCGTCGGCGCGCGGCGGCAGCAGCGGCGCCTCTGATCGACGACGACGCTCGGGGTGTTTTTGCGCGCGCGCGACTGGTTTGCGTGCTGCTGGCGGGACGGTGGTGATGATGCTGCTGTGCTTGTAGAGGTCGTCGGGGCTGTGTGCGAGTGCGCTTTATTCTTGTTTGATGGTGGTGGCCGCGTTTCGGAAGACGATCAAAAAAAGTTGCGTTTGGGGGAGAGGGGGAGGTGGCAAAAGAGAAAGGGGAGAGAGGAGAGAGAGAGAGCAGAAAAATACAAACGACCTCCGCTCAGAAAGCCCCCCATTCCCGCAATTGCGATCGCGGGCGACTCAACACGCGATCCCTTTTGACTGCCCTGCCGCCGATCGCGCGCTCTCGCGCGCGTATCACGAAGCCCCCAACGAAGGACTCTGATAAAAAGAGCCCTCCCTCCAACCGGACCCGCCAACGCGCCCAAACTCGACCCAATTGCCCGCCGATTGGTCGGCGCCGAGGTCGAGGGAAGCAGCAGTCCTTGGCGGCGGAGATTCGCGGGCGCGCGCGCACGGCCTAGGAAACGCGGGGGAGCGAAAGCTCGCCGCCGACGCCGCCCCGCCGCCGACGCGCCCGCGAGGACGGAACCCAGCGAGAGAGTTTCTCGCCTCCCGCTCGCCGCCCCCCTCCCTTGACACACACACACAAAAAAGAGAGACCTTGCTGTTGACGATCCGTTAGCGCCAGCAACAGAATGGCGTCGACTGCGCCGCCACCACCGGCCGCAGCTGCCGCCGACACCGACGGCGGCGCGGGCACGGGCACGCCCCCGGCCGCCAACGGCGACGCCGCGGCCAGCGGAGGCGGCGGCAAGCGCCGGCGCGAGTTTTGGACCGAGGACGAGCACCGGCGCTTCCTGGACGCCGTCGCGCGCCACGGCCGCGACTGGCGGCGCGTCGAGGCGGCCGTCGGCACCAAGACGGCGCCGCAGGTGCGCTCGCACGCGCAGAAGCACTGGGCCCGCGTCCTGCGCGAGGCGGCGGCGGCGGCCAGCGGCAGCGGCGCGGCCGGCGCGGGCGGCAGTGGCGGCGGCGGCGGCGGCGGCGGCACGGGCGGCGCAGGCGCCGGCGGCGGGACCGGGTCGGGCGCCGCCGCCGCCGCCGCCGCCGCCGCCGCCGCCGAGGCCGAGGCCGCGGTGCTGGGCATCCCGCCGCCGCGGCCCAAGCGGCGCTCGGTGACGAACGGCGCCGCTGCTGCTGCCGCCGGCATGAGCGGCGGCGGCGCTGTAGCCGACGGCGCGCGCGGGGCAGCTGCGGGAGTGGCGGCCGGCGGCGGCGCCGCCGCAGCAGCGACAGCTGCCGCCGCCGCCGCCGCGGCCGCGGCCGCGCGCCCGACGAGGACCGCGCCTCGCGGCGCCGCGACGGGCAACGGGCAGACCAGCGGCAGCGGCACGGCCGGGCACCAGAGCGCCCAGAACAACCAGGCCGGGGGAGGAGGAGGAGGAGGAGCGGGAGCGGGAGCGGGAGCGGGAGCGGCAGCAGCAGCAGCGGCGGCTGCAGTGGGCGGCGGCGCGGCGGCGGCGGCGGCGGCGGGCGTGGCCACCGCCGCCGACGCCGCCGCCGCCGCCACGGGCGCCAACAACGCCGGCTCCGCCGGCCCCGCGCGCGCGGCGCTCATGTTCCTCGCGCGCTTCTTCCGCACGGGCCCCGCCGCCGCCGCCGACGCGGCGGCCGCACCGGACGACACGCCCGAGGCGGGGCTGCGCGCCCTGCCCGCCGCCGAGCGCGCGGCCGTCGGCCGCCTCGGCGCGGCCCTGCGCGACGAGCTGGTGCAGCGCGCGCCGCCGCCCGCCGTGGCCGTGGGCGCCCCGACGGCCTCGGTGCCCAAGCCGGCGGGCGATTCGGCGGGGCGCCGGGGGCAGCAGGTGCGGGGGGCAGCCGCCGCCGCCGCGCGGACGCCCGTTCGGGCAGCCACGGCCGCAGCAGCAGCAGCAGCAGCAGCCAACGGCGACGGCGACGGCGACGGCGACGGCGACGGCGGCGGCGACGGCGACGCCCAGAGCAGCGCAGCAGGGGAGGGCGATGCCGAGGGCGGCGGCGCGGCGGCGGCCGTGCCCGGCCCCTCGAGCCAGGCGGCGGCGGCCAAGCGGCGGCGGCAATGAGGGAGAGAGCGGCTGGGGTTCCCGCGCGTCTCCTCTCCTTTCCGTCCCCCTCCCTGGGCATCTCTCCCCTCCTCGCCCGCGCGTCGCTTGTTGTTTTGCCCCCCCTCTGGCCCGTCCAATCTTACTTCTCCCTCCCCTTTGTGCCCCGCCCCCCCCGAACAGCGGCTGTCCGAAACAAACTGACGACGCGCGGCGGGGCCCCCCGTCCTTTCCTCATTCACAGCGCGAGGAAGCCTCTCCTTTTTTTCCGTCGCCGCTCCTCCGTCCCTCTCTCTCCCTCGTCCGTCGACCGCCGCCGCCGCCCCCTTGAACGCTCGGCCCCTGCACAAGCACGTGGCTGGCGGTACGGGCACCTTGACGAGGACGCGGGGACGCACTGGCGCCCCCCGCCGTCCTTTCGTCCACCCAACCAAACACACGTGCCG
>Ga0335398_10000886_pt1 | contig 52322 bp, 49 predicted proteins | sample BON03_FD_205742 | JGI IMG/M metagenome (GOLD analysis project Ga0335398, IMG submission 205742) | Freshwater microbial communities from Lake Bonney liftoff mats and glacier meltwater in Antarctica - BON-03 (spades assembly) (version 2) | ecosystem: Environmental > Aquatic > Freshwater > Ice >... | reverse complement strand
AATTGTTTACCACTTTCCGTATCAGGATTTGTAGGTGTTTCTTCTGTAAACTCCTGGATAGGAAATACATCGCTATAAACGGAAGTCGAACTAATGAAAATTATTTTTTTAATAGTTTTTTTTTCAATTTGGGTAACCAAAGTTTTTATTTTTGCTACAAAAGAAATAGAAGTATCTTTTCTCAAACCAGGAGGAATATCTACAATTAAAAATTCAGAATTTTCTAAAAAAGCTTCCATATTTCCTTCTATATTGTCCTCAAATAGTGCAATTAAAAAAGGCTGAATATTCTTGTCAGCTAGTATTGCTAGTTTACTTTCAGAGGTTGTAGAGCCTTTTACTTCAAATCCATTTTTTATGCATTCTTCTGCTAAAGGAAGCCCAAGCCACCCGCAACCTAATATTGAAATATTGTTATTCATTAATTTTTAATTTTTTTTTTGCCACAGGTTTAAAGATTAAAAAGGATTTTTAAAATTTGTGAATCAGTGGTAATATCTTAATTTGCTTTGAGTTTTTTATCACTTTGACAAAGGAAAGGTCACATTAGTATTGTAAAATTTTATTAGTTTTATGAAATGCTTTCTTCGTTAGCAAGACAAGTTTGCGTAAATTGCTAAAACTCTTTCTTCACCAACATAAAATAATCTTCTTCTAGAGCACGATAACCTTGGTCGTATAAAAAGTGATATGTATTTCCTGTTTTTGTTTTTAACATACTGGTAAAAAACTCAAAATCAAATCCTTTACTCAGTAATTTTGTTCGAGTTGTTTTTGATTTTTCATCGGGATTTAATTCGCATAGAATTCTATAATTTTTACGCAATTTGTTATTAACGTTACGCATTAAATTATTAGAATCTTTATTCATTTTGTTGTTATATGCATTTCTGCATCCGTCGCTACAAAACTTTTTATCTTCGCGTCCAATAATTTTATCGCCACATTCTAAACACTCTTTATTCATGATCCTTTAATTGTAAACTTAACTGGTTTTAATAACCTGTTAAGTTTGTTGTTCTAATTATTTTAATTTTTTTAAACTATATAAATCATGTCTTCTATCTTTCATAGTGCGAACGCTTCCGTGTTGGTGTAGTTCTTTTAATAAATCAATATCAACATCAACAATAAGAGTCATTTCGGTATTTGGAGTAGCTTCTGCCTTGATTCCATTACTTGGAAAAGCAAAATCAGAAGGCGTAAATACTGCTGCTTGTGCATATTGAATGTCCATATTATTTACTTTGGGTAAATTCCCTACGCAACCCGCTATGGCTACATAACATTCGTTTTCTATTGCTCTTGCTTGCGCACAATTTTTTACACGCGTATAGCCGTTTTGTGTGTCTGTTAAAAAAGGAACAAATAAAATATTCATTCCTTCATCGGCCATTATTCTTGATAATTCTGGAAATTCTACATCGTAGCAAATAATAATTCCAATTTTACCACAATCTGTATCAAAAGTCTGAATTTGATCTCCTCCTGTAATTCCCCAATGGAAAATTTCATTTGGCGTAATGTGAATTTTGCGGTACATTTCGTTTGTTCCATCTCTTTTACATAAAAAACCTACGTTATAGACATGACCATTTTCTATAAAAGGCATACTTCCTGTAATGATATTAATATTATAAGAAATGGCAAATTCTTGAAATTTTAAACGCACTGCTTCAGTATGGGTTGCTAATTCTCTGATAGCTTCTGCTTCTGATAAATGATTATAATCTGCCATTAAAGGCGCTGTGAAAAATTCTGGAAATAAGGCAAAATCGCTACCATAACCCGAAACAGCATCTATGAAAAATTCGGCTTGTTCAAATAAAGCGTCTAAATTGCTTAAAGAACGCATTTGCCATTGAATTAATCCTAAACGAACCACACTTTTTTCGGTATTAATTAATTTCGGACTATCGTCATAATAAATATTATTCCATTCTAATAAAACAGCATATTCCATAGATTCTTTATCGCCTTCTAAATAATTCTTGAGCACACGTAATTCGTGAAAATCATTACTTAATTGAAACGATAAAACAGGATCGTAAATTTCTTTTTTCTTTACTTTATCTATATAAACTTTAGGCGTAATTGTATCTTTATATTTTCCGTAAGTTGGAATTCTTCCTGCAAAAAGGATGGATTTTAAATTCAATTGTTCACACAGTTCTTTACGCACGTCATACAAACGGCGACCCAATCTTAATCCTCGGTATTTTGGATTAATAAAAACATCAATTCCATATAATGCTTCCCCATTTGGATTATGTGTAGAGAAACTAAAATCGCCAGTAATTTCTTTATAAGTTCTTGTTTTAAAAGCAAATTCTTCCGTTACTAAAATAGACAATGCAGAACCTACAACAACTCCGTCTACAACTATTACTAATTGTCCATCAGGGAATTTTTTTAATAAAAGTTCAATTTGGTCTTCTCTCCAAAATGTTTCGGCCATTTCTGGATACGATTCAATCATTGACTTTTTTAATTCTTTATAGTCTTCTATTTGTAAGTTTCTTAATTCTACACTTTTAATGTTTGAAGGCATATTTTTTGCAATTGTTTTCACGAATATACCACATATTTTTTCCGTTTACAAATGGTTACAAGCATTTACAACCGAAAGTAAGTAGATAAATACCGAAAAACCTTTTTTTGTTACCACATCTTTGCACTGTCGAAACAAATCAATTACAACTTCAAAAATCAATATCAATTACAAGTTTGAAATAAAGAATAATTGTTTTTAAGATTTAGGAGACACGAACAAATAATTTTATATAAACCATTTAAATTTTTACACGCCATGAATGCATTAAGAAACAAAGTTCAATTAATTGGACACGTAGGACAAGAGCCAGAAATCAAAACTTTTGAAGGAGGTAAAAAGTTAGCAAACATTACACTTGCAACAAACGAAAGCTACACCAACGCAAAAGGGGAAAAAGTAGAACAAACAGAATGGCACCGTTTAGTAGCTTGGGGAAAAACAGCTGATTTAATCGAAAGTTTTGTTACTAAGGGTAAAGAAATTGCAATTGAAGGAAAGTTAACACACAGAAGTTATGACGACAAAGACGGTGTAAAACGCTTTATAACCGAAGTTGTAATTAATGAGTTGCTTTTATTAGGAAAGTAATTTTTTAGAAAGATTGTACGAATTTTATATTTTGAAGTTCGTACAATTCTTTTTTTAACTTTAACCTTAAAATTTTAAAACAGGAACATTAGAGTTTTCAACATTAGATTAAGTAAAGATTTTGCATTGTAGATCAAAATCGAATGAATGAATTTTTAGATTTGGTAGAAGTTAAGTTAACTTCTACCAATTTTTTAATAACTGGAACTACTGATTATTGGTCTGCCATAGTTTTTATGAACCAAAAGATAAAACACAAACTTCCAAAAAAGAAAAATTAAGTTTAGACGATTTAAACACAAACGAACAAGAAGTTTTTACTGCATTAAAACAATGGAGAAATGATTTTGCTTTAAATTCAGGTTGGTCGGCTTTTAGAATTTGTCATAATACACATTTAATGGAAATTGCAAAAATAAAACCAGAAACTATGGAAGAATTAGAAAAAGTAAAAGGTTTTGGAGAAGTTAGAACAAAAAAATATGGAGAAGATATTCTAGCTGTTTTAAATGTTTTTTAGAATATTTTTTTAGCAGCACGATAAGTATTTGCATGTGCTTCAATAATTGTTTTTATATCTGGAGAATAACCGCCACCCATTGAGACTTGAACTGGAATTTCATTTTTAGAGCAAATTTCAAATACAATTTCATCTCTTTTTTTGCAACCTTCAAGCGTGCAGCCAAGTTTGCCTAATTTATCGGAAGCTAAAATATCTACTCCAGCTAAATAGAAGATAAAATCAGGTTTTTGTGTTTCAATTAATTTTGGAATCACAGTAGCAATCGTTTTTAAAAATACTTCATCTGAAGTATTGTCCTCAAAAGCAATATCTAAATTAGAAATTTCTTTTTTGAAAGGATAATTGGTTTTTCCGTGTGTTGAAAAAGTAAAAACATTGGAATTATTTCGGAAAATTTCTGCGGTTCCATTTCCTTGATGTACGTCTAAATCGATGATTAGAATTTTTTTTGCGAATTTGCTCTCCAATAAAAATTGAGCAGCAATTGCTTGATCGTTTAGTAAACAAAAAGCTTCCCCATGATCAGAAAAAGCATGATGTGTACCGCCAGCAATATTGAAGGAAACTTTATGTTCAAATGCTTTTTGAGTTCCAATTATTGTTCCTTGCGCAATTCGTAGTTCTCTTTCTACAAGCTCTTTTGAAAGCGGAAACCCAATTTTTCGTGCAGCTTTAGCGTCTAAAGTTAGGTGAAGTAAATTAGCAACATATTCTTTAGTATGAATAGCCAAAACGAGTTCCAAATCGCAAATTTCAGGCGCAAAAAAGTCTGATTTCAATGCCGTTCCTTCGTGTAATAATTGTTGCGGAAGCAATTCATATTTCAGCATTGGAAAACGGTGTGCTTCTGGTAAAGGATGTTTGTAAATGGGATGAAATGCTATTGGAAACATATATTAATTTAAAATATTCAATACTTCTTTTATATTCGAAAGTGCTAAGAAATTTTCATGTTCAATTTCAAAATCAATTTTTTCATATTCCCAAGTGGTGTGATATGGGACATGAATGCCATAGCCACCAATATTTATAATTGGCAATACATCTGATTTTAACGAATTTCCTATCATTAAGAAATCTGCTGCTTGAATTTCTAAACGACCTAACATTTTTTCGTAATCTAATTCGGTTTTATCACTTAATACTTCAATATGATGGAAATAATGCCCAATTCCCGAATCGTGAAGTTTTCTATGTTGGTCTTTTAAATCGCCTTTGGTTGCTACAATTAATTTGTATTTGCCTCGTAAAGATTTTAGAACTTCTTCAACATTTGGGATTAATTCTACTGGCTTTTGCAGTAAATCTTTACCAATAGTAATAATTTGTTCAATTCCTTTACCAGGAATAGTATGATTGGTTAATTCTAAGGCAACTTCAATCATAGAAAGAGTAAAAGCCTTAATTCCGAAACCATAAAGCGGTAAATTTTTTACCTGATGGTTTAAAATTAAGCCTAATATTTCCTGACTTGAAGCAAAATCTTGGAACAATTTACAAAAACGTGCTTGCGCTTCATCAAAATAAGGTTCGTTGTGCCAAAGCGTATCGTCTGCATCAAATGCTATTGTTTTTACGTTTGTCATATTAACTAATCAAAGCCCCATTCATTATACCTTCTGCATCTGGATTTACGAAAACTAACTTACCATCCGGTAAATTAGTCATTAAAATCATTCCAGCACTTTCTACACCACGTAAAGCTCTTGGTGCTAAATTTACTAAAACCGTAACGCGTTTTCCAATAACTTCTTCTGGAGAAAAATGTTCTGCTATTCCAGAAACTATTGTTCTTACATCAATTCCAGTATCTACTTTTAAAACTAGTAATTTATTTGCTTTTGGCATTTTCTCCGCTTCTAAAATAGTTCCAACACGAATGTCTAATTTTGAAAAGTCATCAAAAGTTGCAATTTCTTTTTCAGGTTCGGCTTTAGCGTTGTCCATAACATTTGCTTTTTTAGTAGCTTCTAATTTGTCTATTTGCTTTTGAATTTCTGCATCCTCAATTTGAGCGAATAAAATCTCCGCTGCTCCAATTGTATGTTCCGCAGGTAATAAGTTGGATATTGTAGAAATAGCATTCCAGCTTATATTACTTTCTTTTTGGTTCAATATGTTCTTTAATCGTTCCGCTGTAAACGGTAAAAACGGTTCGCATAAAACACTTAGAGCAGATGCAATTTGTAAGGCAACATACATTTGTGTTTTTACTCTTTCAGCATCTGTTTTTATCATTTTCCAAGGCTCTTCATCGGCCAAGTATTTGTTTCCCAAACGTGCAACATTCATAACTTCACCAAGTGCTTCTCTAAAACGGTAACGCTCAATGGAAGAAGCAATTACTGCGGGATATGCTTTTAGTTCAGCTAAAGTCTGTTCGTCCACTTCCGAAAAATCATTTGGAGTAGGAACAATGCCGTCGTAATATTTATTGGTTAAAACCACCACACGATTAATGAAATTTCCATAAATTGCCGCTAATTCATTATTATTTCTCGCTTGAAAATCTTTCCAAGTAAAATCGTTGTCTTTAGATTCAGGCGCATTTGCAGTTAAAGTATAACGCAAAGCATCTTGTCTTCCTGGAAAATCTTGTAAATATTCGTGCAACCAAACTGCCCAGTTTTTTGAAGTAGATAGTTTATTTCCTTCTAAATTTAAAAACTCGTTTGCAGGCACATTATCCGGTAAAATATAGCTTCCTTCTGCCTTTAACATGGCTGGAAAAATAATACAATGAAAAACAATATTATCTTTTCCAATGAAGTGAACAAGTTTCGTTTCCTTATCTTTCCAGTAAGGTTCCCAATCTTTTCCTTCTCTTGCTGCCCATTCTTTTGTTGCAGAAATGTATCCAATAGGAGCATCAAACCAAACGTATAATTTTTTTCCTTCTGCGCCTTCCACAGGAACATCAATTCCCCAATCTAAATCACGCGTTACAGCTCTTGGTTCTAAACCGCCGTCAATCCACGATTTTACTTGTCCGTAAACATTTGTTTTCCAATCGTTTTTATGCCCAACAAGAATCCATTCCTTTAAAAAATCTTCATATCTATTTAAAGGTAAAAACCAGTGCTTAGTAGATTTCATAATTGGAATATCTCCAGTTATAGTAGATTTTGGATTAATTAAATCAGTTGCGTTTAAAGTAGAACCACATTTTTCACATTGGTCACCATAAGCTTCTGGATTACCGCATTTAGGGCAAGTTCCAGTTACAAAACGGTCTGCTAAAAATTGGTCTGCTTTTGCATCGTATAATTGATCTGTAACTTCTTCTATGAAATCTCCGTTATCGTATAATTTTTTAAAAAATTCTTGCGCTGTATCATGATGTATTTTAGCGGAAGTTCTGGAATAATTGTCAAATGAAATTCCAAAATCTATAAAAGACTGACGAATAATTCCGTCGTATTTATCAATTACTTCTTGCGGCGAAATACCTTCTTTCTTTGCTTTCATTGAAATAGCAACGCCATGCTCGTCACTTCCGCACATAAACGCAACGTCTTTTCCTTGCATGCGAAGGTAACGTGCATAAATATCTGAAGGAACATAAACACCTGCTAAATGACCAATATGAATAGGTCCGTTTGTGTAAGGCAAAGCAGCAGTAATTGTATATCTTTTAGGATCTTGAATCATAATACATTAAAATTTGGTGCAAAAATAATTCTTTATGCGTGAACGGACGAATTTTAAGTCTATTTTGTTTATTTTTGGATTAAACTTTTACAAAATTTAGGAAGATTCTTTATTTTGTATTTGTGTTTTTATCTCAATTTATTTTTATTCCCAAAAGAAAATGAAAATTCCTCCTTATTTAAAAAAAGGCGATACCGTCGCTATTGTTTGTACTGCTCGTAAATTTTTTCCAGAAGATGCAATTCCTGCTAAAGAATTGTTAGAATCATGGGGTTTAAAATTAAAACTTGGAAAAACGGTAGGTTTAGATAGTTGTCAACTTGGTGGTACAGATGCACGACGTGCTGCTGATTTTCAAGATTTAATGGACGATGATAATATCAAAGCAATTTGGTGTGCTCGGGGCGGATATGGAACAGTTCGAATTATTGATATGTTGGATTTTACCAAATTTAAAAAGCATCCAAAATGGATTATGGGTTTTAGCGATGTTACTGTTTTACATAGTCATGCCAATGTAGAACGCCTTGCTACTTTACATTCCATAATGCCTTTTACGGTTCCAAAAGCGCCTGAAGAAGTTAAAGAAACATTACGAAAAGCACTTTTTGGAGAAACTATAGAATATATAATGCCAACGGTTTCTTATAATGTAAAAGGGAAAGCAACGGGCGAGCTAGTAGGTGGGAATTTGTCTATTTTATATAGTTTATTAGGTTCGAAATCTTCTGTAAATACGAAAGGTAAAATTCTTTATATTGAAGATTTAGATGAATATTTATACCACGTTGATAGAATGATGCAAAACATGAAACGAAACGGTTATTTTGATAATGTGAAAGGATTAATTGTAGGCGGAATGACGGACATGCACGATAATGAAATTCCGTTTGGACAAAATGCAGTGCAAATTATTACTGCTATTGTTTCGCAATACAATATTCCAATTGCTTTTGATTTCCCGGCGGGTCACATAAAAGATAACAGAACACTTATTTTAGGAAGTCAAGTTAATTTTGAAGTAAATAATATAGAAGTTAAGTTGAAGTTTCTTTAATTCCAAAGTGTCTAGAGTTCTAATAGTCTAACAAGTCTAATAATCTAATTTAATGGCTGAACATAATGATTTAGGAAAACTTGGAGAACAACTAGCAGTAGATTTTCTTCAACAAAACGGCTATACTATTTTAGAAACTAACTGGACGTTTCAAAAAGCAGAAATAGATATTATTGCTCAAAAAAACAATGTTTTAGCCATTGTAGAAGTTAAAACACGTTCAAGTATAGATTTAGGGTTGCCGCAAGATTTTGTAAATCCTAAAAAAATGCAATTATTAGTAAAAGCAGCAAATGAATATGTTGTTAAAAAGGACTTAGATGTTAATGCACGCTTTGATATTATTGCTATTCATAAAGAAAAAATAAATTTTGTCATAGAACATATTGAAGATGCTTTTTATTATTTTTAATGTTGTATTTCTAACAAATTGTTTATTTTTTATATATTTGCTAAAATTTTTTTAAAATGAAAACAATTTCTTCTGTTGTAGAGCAATATATTAAAGCAAAACCATTTCTTTTAAATTCTTTAGCACAAGGAATTATTAATTTAACTTCTTTAGCAAGAATTATGTTGCCAGAGTTAGAAAAAGAATTAGGAAAAGACGTGAAGCTAGGAGCAATTGTAATGTCTTTGAAACGTCTTTCAGAAGAATTAGACTTTAAAATCAATAGAAAAATTTCTAAAGTTTTAAAGAACATTGGGGAAATTACCGTTCGTTCCTCTTTATCTGGTTATACTTATTTAATTTCAGACAATTTATTGGAAAACCAAAAAAATTTAATTTCAGAAATAAATAAGCACAAAGATGCCTTTTTTACTTCTTCTAGAGGCGTTGGAGAAACTAATATTATAATTAGTTCTGCCTACTCTTATTTAGTAATTGAGTTTTTTAAAAATGAAAAAGAAACACATAAATTAGAAAATATTTCTTCCATAACAGTTAAGCTCCCTCACGATAATGTTTCTGTACCAGGAGTGTATTATTATATTTTCCAAAAATTAGCTTGGGAAGGTATAATTATTCATGAAGTAATTTCTACTACAAATGAGTTTACTATTATTGTAAGCGATGATCAAATAGATATTGCTTTTAAGGTTGTAAAAGATCTTAAAAATATTGAAGAGTAGTAAAATAAAGCTTAATTTTTTTTACATCAAAAAAAGAAACGTATTTTTACCAACCTTATACTAAACCAAGATATTTTTAGTTTAAGAATATAAAACGTTTTAATTTGAAAACTACCTATTTAAAATACGCATTTTTATTTGGATTAGCAGTCTTTATAGCCGCATGTTCGGTTAAAAAAGATAAGTTTATTAATCGAAAAATGCATTCTGTTACAACAGAATATAATATTTTATACAACGGAAATTTAGCATTAGATGCTGGGTTAGAAAATTTAAAAGCTACTTTTAAAGATGACTTTTGGGAAACTCTTCCAATAGAAAGAATGCCGGAAAAAGAAGAGAATTTTCTACCCGGGGAAACTAAAAACGCAAGTTTTGCTAAGGCAGAAGAAAAAGCCGTCAAAGCAATCCAGAAGCATTCTATGAATATTGAAGGTTCGGAGAAAAATCCTCAAATGGATGAAGCATATCTTTTGTTGGCAAAAGCGCGTTATTACGAAAATAGATTTATTCCTGCATTAGAAGCACTAAATTATATTTTATATAAATATCCTAATAGCGATAAAATTTACCATGCAAAGGTTTGGCGCGAAAAAGTAAATATTAGATTAGATAATGATGAGGTTGCTATTCAAAATCTTAAAAAGTTACTTGAAAAACAAAATATTGAAGGACAAGATCTAGCCGATGCAAATGCAATGCTATCTCAAGCATATAGAAATACTGGCTCAAAAGATAGTGCAGTTGCTACCATTAAAATAGCCAGATTAGAAACTAAAGTTAAAGAAGAAAAAGCTAGATATTCTTTTATTTTAGGACAGTTATACGAGTCGTTTGAATATAATGACAGTGCGTTTACAGCATTTCAAGAGGTTATTGAAATGAATAGAAAAGCTCCAAGAAGGTATGTTATACAGGCTCATATAAAGCAAGCCCAGCAATTTGATTATAAAAATGGCGATACCTTAGTTTTTGTTGAAAAATTCGCAAAATTAATTGAAGATAGGGAAAACAGACCTTTTTTAGATATTTTAAACCATCAAATTGGTGTTTTTTACGATAAAAATAATAAGTCTAAAATAGCTGAGAATTATTATAATAAATCCAACAAACCTTTAAGTCAAGATAATTATCTAGTTGCTTCAAACTATAGAAACATTGCAGAAATTTATTTTAAAGACGCAGAGTATAAAATTGCAGGTAAATATTATGACAGTACGCTTTTGCGTTTAGATAACAAAAGTAGAGAGTATAGAAAATTTAAAAAGAAAAGAGAAAACTTAGACGATGTAATTAAGTATGAAACTATAGCGCAAGTAAATGACAGTATTTTGTATGTTTTTTCGATGAATGAAGTTGAAAAAATAGCGTATTATCAAAACTTCATTGATAAACTAATAATTGTTGAGGATGAAAAAGTTAGAGTTAACGCCGAAAATGTAGAAAAAGATGCAATTATTGCAGCAAACTCAGTAAATTCAAAAGCAGCCAAAAACAGCAAAAATCCAAATGAGCTCAAATTCATTTCTTCTTCTAATGACTATGATTATGATCCACCTGCAGCATCAAATACAAGCACTTTTTATTTTTACAACCCAGTAACTGTTAGTTATGGAAAAACAGAGTTTCAATCTAAATGGGGAAAAAGAGCTTTGCAAGACAATTGGCGTTTATCTTCAGATGCATCTCTTGATTTTTTCAATTCAGATTCTCAAGATATTTCAACAGTTACAGATTCAATTGTTTCTAAAGAAATAGAAGAAAAATATACAGTAGAATTTTATATTTCCAAGTTACCAAAGACGCAAATAGAAATTGACAGTATTGGAAAAGACAGAAACTTTGCCTACTATCAACTAGGTGTAATTTATAAAGAAAAATTCAAAGAATATGCATTAGCAGCTTCAAGATTAGAACAATTGCTTCAAAATAAACCAGAAGAACGATTGATTTTACCTGCAAAATATAATTTATTTAAAATTTATGAAATTATAAATCCATCTAAAGCCTTATCTTATAAAGAACAAATTATTACCGAATATCCAGAAAGTAGATATGCACAAATTGTACAAAACCCTACTATTGCTTTAGCAGATAACACAAACCCAGAGGCCGTTTATTACACTTTATTTAAAAAGTATGAAGATAATTTGCTTCGAGAAACATTTGAGGAAATTGAACAAAGAGTAGAGCAGTTTATTGGAGATGCATCATTGCCAAAATTCGAATTATTAAAAGCAAATTTAGTTGGAAGACTGGAAGGCTTAGACGGATATAAAAAAGCGCTTAATTATGTTGCATTAAATTATCCAGATGAAGTAGAAGGTAAGCAAGCGGAAACTATATTAATAAATAATATTCCTAAATTAGAATCTTTAGATTTTGGTAAAGAAAAAGCAACTACATGGAAATTAGTTTTCACAAAGAACTTCCCGTTCGTAGATAACGATATAAAACTCATAGAGAAAATTAATAAATATATTAAAGATAGGAATAGTGTTTTGTTAAAAACTTCCGTTGACATTTATACTATGGATAAAAACTTTATTGTAATTCATGGTTTTTTAAACGAAGAAGGTGCAAAATCTGTACTAACTGTTTTGCAAGAATATAAAGATTATAAAATAAAAGATAAAGCTTTTTTAATTTCTACCGAAGATTATAAAACTCTTCAAGTAAAAAAAGCACTTGAAAATTGGCTTACTATTTCAAAACAATAAACATAAAATATTTCAAAGAATGTTTGATAAAAAAGACAAAAAAGAAAATAGCCTTGGGCGAACAAATAGAATTGTTGAGGGAACCATAATTACTGGAAATATAGAATCTAAAACAGACTTTAGATTAGACGGCGTTTTAATAGGAAACTACACTTCAACCAGTAAATTAGTAATTGGTCCTTCTGGAGAAATTCAAGGAGATATTAAATGTGTAAATGTAGATATTGAAGGTAAGTTTTCGGGTAAATTAGAAGTTTCAGAATTGCTAGGGGTAAAAGCAACTGCAAAAATAAAAGGGGAAGTAATTGCAGGTAAATTAGCAGTAGAACCAGGTGCTATTTTTGATGCTTCTTGCGCCATGAAGAGCAGTTTAAAAAAGACAATTAATGAAAAGCCCGAAAAAACAACCTAATAAATGGTTACAACTTATTAATATTCCATTTCAAATGGGAGTAACTATAGTTGTTTTTAATTTTATTGGGGAATGGTTGGACAAAAAATATTTAAATACAAATAAATTACTTGCTACTATTTTTACATTATTGGGGGTTTTCGTTGCCCTGTATAATGTTGTTGCACAAGTTAATAATATTAATAAAAATGAATGAAATAGTGATTTGGTCGAAGAAACTCTTGTATTTAGTTCTTCCTGTATTTGTAATCCACTTTACGTTTTTTCAAATTTCAAATCTAAAAGAAGAGCAAAATTTATTTTGCTATAGTATTTTATTCTTGTATCTATTGTTCTTTATTTTGTCTCAAATTACAATTAGTATTGCCCATTTGGTTTCTAAAAATAATTTTGAGAGCACAGGTTTTGCTTTTTTAGGTATTTTAGCCATAAAAATAATTGTTTATTTTTTAATGTTGCGTCCTATATTAAATAAAGTACCTGAAAGCATGATAGAAAAAACTAATTTTATAGTTTTAATTTTGATTTTTTCAGTTGTAGACGTTGTTTTAGTAAGTCAGATTTTGAATAAAAAGGAGTAAATTGAAAATAAAAAATTATTTTTTTGCAACAACACATAGTTTATTAATAAAATTTGTACTTTTGCAGCAAATTTAGAAACCTAAGAATTTAAGTTTAAAAAAATATGGTGATTTCAAAAAAACCACTTAATGTGATAGTAGCTTTTGCTCTTGCGATTATTCCTTTGTTTGGATTAGCAAATAGCCCAGTAGAATCGACAGCTTTGCTGCAAAAAAAAGAACTTGTTCACTTAGAAGAAAGTCCTGATAAAGAGGCTTTAAGTCAAAAAGAAAAAGTAAACGCTTATGTTTTGCATCACTTACAAGATTCGTATGATTTTGTTTTGTTTTCTGATGAAAAAGCAGGTACGCATTTTGGATTTTCGTTGCCTGTAATTTTAATAGATAACGGGTTTAAATTTTTTTCTGCTTCTAAATTTCACCATGGGGAAAGTGTTGCCGAAGTTGACGGTAGTTTTTACGCAATGTCGCATGGAAAAATTTACAAAACAGATGCTGCGGGCGATTTAAAATTAGATGAACACCTCCACCCAACAGTTGCAATGCCTCTAGATTTTTCAATAACTAAAAATGTATTTTCATTATTAGTTACTGCTTTGATTATCTTTTTATTATTTTTTGGTTTAGCAAAAACATATAAAACAAGTCATAATAATTTACCTAAAGGATTTAATAGAGTTTTAGAGCCTTTAGTAATTTATGTTAGAGATGAAATTGCACGTCCAAACATTGGAGAAAAGAAATATAAAAAATTCATGCCTTATTTATTAACTGTATTTTTCCTTATATGGTTATTAAATTTAATAGGATTAACACCTTTAGGAATTAATGTTACAGGAAATATAGCTGTAACTATGTGTTTAGCTATTTTTACGTTTATTATTACTCAATTTAGCGGAAATAAAGATTATTGGGCGCATATTTTTTGGATGCCAGGTGTTCCTGTTCCAATGAAAATCATCTTAGCACCAATTGAGGTTTTAGGTATGTTTACTAAGCCATTTTCATTAATGATTCGTTTATTTGCAAATATTACTGCTGGTCACACTGTAGTAATGGGTTTAATAGCAATTATATTTATAATGAAAGAACAGTTGACAACTGTAGGAGCTACAACAGTTTCTTTGGCTTTGACTTTATTTATTTCTGTTATTGAAATTTTAGTTGCATTTTTGCAAGCGTATATATTTACAATGCTTTCGTCTTTATTTATAGGTATGGCGGTACAAGAGCATCATCATGACGAACACCATAACGCTGATGCGCATGGTGATCACGATAATGCAATTGTTTAATTTAGAATTTTTTGTTTAATTATATAAATATTTCATTATGGAAATTCCAAATTTAGTAGGTGCAGGTTTAATTGTAATCGGAGCTGGTTTAGGTTTAGGTAAAATTGGTGGTTCAGCAATGGACGCTATTGCTCGCCAACCAGAAGCTTCTGGTAAAATTCAAACTGCAATGATTATTATCGGAGCTTTATTAGAAGGTTTAGCATTTGGTGCTTTAATCTTAGGGGCTTAATTAAAAGATAACGAGACCTGTAACGGTTGGTTACAGGACTTGTTATATTAAACAAAATTTTTTAGACAAATTATTTTTTAAAGTTTACATAATGGATAAGTTAATTAACGATTTTTCATACGGACTGTTTTTTTGGCAAGCAATTATTTTAATTATTTTAATTGTATTATTAGCTAAATTTGCTTGGAAACCTATTTTAGCATCATTAGCTGCACGTGAAGAAGGTATTTCAAACGCTTTAATGGCTGCAGAAAATGCTAAAAAAGATTTAGCTAATTTAAAATCAGATAATGAAAAATTATTAGCTGAAGCTAGATTAGAAAGAGATTCTATGATTAAAGAGGCACGCGAAATTAAAGAGAAAATGATTAGCGAGGCAAAATCTGAAGCACAAGCGCAAGGTGAGAAAATTATTGAACAAGCAAAGGCAACTATAGCTAATGAAAAAAATGCAGCTATTGCAGATTTGAAAAATCAAGTTGGAGCTCTTTCTTTAGAAATTGCTGAAAAAGTATTAAAAGGAGAATTGGCTAACAGAGAATCTCAAACTAAATTAGTTGAGAAAATGTTAGTTGACGCCAAATTAAACTAATTATTATGGCAGGTACGAGAGCAGCTATTCGATACGCAAAAGCTATACTTGATATTGCGCAAGCAAACAATAACACAGTAAACGTTGCTAATGATATGACTTCTATAGCAAACGCTTTAAAGGAAAGTAAAGAGCTAAAAAACTTTTTGCAAAGTCCTATTATAAAAGGGGATATTAAATATTCTTCTTTGGTAGCTATTTTTGTTGCTGCACAAAAAGAAACAAAAAGCTTATTTCAATTGCTATTAAACAACAAAAGATTTGAGCTGTTGCCAACAATAGCTTCAGATTTTCAAGTTTTAGTCAATGAATTTAATGGTATAGAAATTGTAAAAGTTACAACTGCTTTTCCAATAACTACTGATTTGGAAGCTCAAGTTTTAGCAAAAATTAAAGAATTTTCAAATAAAAAAATCACTTTAGAAAACATAGTGGATGAGTCTATCATTGGTGGATTTATTTTAAAAATGGGTGATCAACAATATAATGCTTCTGTTTCAAACAGATTACAAAATTTAAAAAGAGAGTTTAGTTATTAATATTTATCGCACTTTTTAGTGTAAAAATTATAAATAAAATGGCGGAAATAAATCCTGCTGAAATTTCAGCAATTTTAAAGCAACAATTAACAAGTTTCGAATCAGGAGCTTCGTTAGAAGAAGTAGGAAGTGTTCTACAAGTAGGAGATGGTATTGCACGTGTTTACGGACTATCTAATGCACAATATGGTGAATTAGTTCAGTTTGATAATGGATTAGAGGCTATTGTACTTAACTTAGAAGAAGATAACGTTGGTGTTGTACTTTTAGGACCATCTACTGGAATTAAAGAAGGTTCTAATGTAAAAAGAACACAACGTATTGCTTCTCTTAAAGTTGGAGAAGAAATTATTGGACGTGTTGTAAATACATTAGGAAACCCAATTGATGGTAAAGGACCAATAGGGGGAACTTTATATGAATTACCAATAGAAAGAAAAGCTCCTGGAGTTATTTTTCGTCAACCAGTAACAGAACCATTACAAACCGGTATTAAGGCTATTGATGCAATGATTCCTGTTGGTAGAGGTCAGCGTGAGTTGGTAATTGGGGACCGTCAAACAGGTAAAACTACTGTTTGTATTGACACTATTTTAAATCAAAAAGAATTTTACGATGCTGGTGAACCAGTATTTTGTATATATGTTGCAATTGGACAAAAAGCTTCAACTGTGGCAGGAATTGCTAAAACATTAGAAGAAAAGGGAGCAATGGCTTATACGGTTATTGTTGCTGCTAACGCTTCTGATCCAGCAGCAATGCAAGTTTATGCACCTATGGCCGGAGCAGCTATTGGTGAATATTTCCGTGATACAGGTCGTCCTGCATTAATTATTTATGATGATTTATCTAAACAAGCTGTAGCTTATCGTGAGGTTTCTTTATTATTGAGAAGACCTCCAGGTCGTGAAGCTTATCCAGGTGATGTTTTCTACTTACACTCTCGTTTATTAGAAAGAGCTTGTAAAGTAATTGCAAATGATGATATTGCTAAAGACATGAACGATTTACCAGACGTTTTAAAACCTATCGTTAAAGGAGGTGGTTCATTAACTGCTTTGCCAATTATCGAAACACAAGCTGGTGACGTTTCTGCATATATTCCAACAAATGTAATTTCAATCACGGATGGACAAATTTTCTTAGATGGAGATTTATTTAATTCAGGTGTACGTCCTGCTATCAATGTTGGTATTTCTGTATCTCGTGTTGGTGGTAATGCACAAATTAAATCAATGAAGAAAGTTGCGGGTACTTTAAAATTAGACCAAGCACAATATCGCGAATTGGAAGCTTTCGCTAAATTCGGTTCTGATTTAGATGCAGTTACTATGAATGTAATTGAAAAAGGAAAACGTAATGTTGAAATTTTAAAACAAGCTGTAAACGATCCATATACTGTAGAAGATCAGGTAGCTATAATTTATGCAGGTTCTAAAAACTTGTTGAAAAGTGTGCCTGTAGGTAAAGTTAAAGAATTTGAAAGAGATTTCATTGATTATTTAAATGCTAAACATAGAGACACTTTAAATGGTTTGAAAGCGGGTAAGTTCACTGATGAAATTACAGATGTTTTACAAAAAGCTGCTAAAGAAATTTCTGCAAAATATTAATTTTAGGTAAATGATTAAAGGTGATTAAATAATATATTTATCACCTTTAATCGATACCCAACACCTATAGAAAATGGCAAATTTAAAGGAAATTAGAAATAGAATAACATCCGTTTCATCTACGATGCAAATTACATCGGCCATGAAAATGGTTTCTGCTGCTAAGCTTAAAAAAGCGCAAGACGCCATTACAGCAATGCGACCTTATGCCGAAAAATTAACGGAATTGTTGCAAAATTTAAGTGCATCTCTAGAAGGGAATACCGGTGGAGCTTATACGGATCAAAGAGAAGTTAATAAAGTTTTAATTGTAGCAATTACTTCTAATAGAGGTTTATGTGGTGCATTTAATTCAAATGTTATTAAGGGTGTTAAAACCTTATCTACTACTTACGAAGGTAAGCAAGTAGACGTTTTTGCTATTGGAAAAAAAGGAGCAGACGTTTTAAAGAAAACACATACTATTATTGAAAATCACAGTGGTGTTTTTGATAGCTTAACTTTTGATAATGTTTCTGATATTTCTCAAATTTTAATGGATAAGTTTGTTGCCGGAGATTATGATAAAATACATATTGTTTATAATCATTTTAAAAATGCAGCTACACAAATAATTAAGGTTGAACAATTTTTGCCTCTAGCAAGTATCGTTGGCGGAGAAGTAATTCCTTCCGATTATTTATTTGAGCCTTCAAAAGAAGAAATTGTTTTAAATTTGATTCCTAAATCATTAAAAACGCAACTATATAAAGGTATTCGCGATTCATTTGCTTCAGAGCACGGAGCACGTATGACTGCAATGCATAAAGCAACGGATAATGCAACAGATCTAAGAAATCAATTAAAATTAACATACAATAAAGCACGTCAAGCTGCAATTACTGGAGAAATCTTAGAAATTGTTGGTGGTGCGGAAGCATTGAACAATTAACCGAAACGTTAGTGGAGTTAAATTAGATACTAAAAAAGAGCCAAACATTAAGTTTGGCTCTTTTTTAGTATCCTAAATTTTGTACTTTTAAATAAATATTTAAAACAATAAATATGAAATTTTTTTTTCTACTATTTGTATTTGGATTTTTTGCTTGTTCATCCTTCAAAGAAAAGGCATTTAATTCTAATTTACCTGAAATCCAAGAAGTATATTACCAAAAATGGGTAGCTGGTGTTCAAGGCGGTGGAAGTGGAATAAATTTCCATGTAGTTTTCAATAAGCCATTGTTAGATGAATACGAATTAGAAAAAGTTTGGTATGACACTCATGAGGAAGGTTTCGAAAAGCTATCAGATACAGAATATATTGCTAGAATTAAAACCCGCAAAAATGATTTTATTTTAGATGAAAACTATCAAAATGAGTATAGTAACAAAGCTCCTAATTTTAGGATGCGTACCGGAGAAGCTAACTTAATTTTTAAATTTATGGATAAAGAATTTATCCAAAATATTAAAAATATAAAAGAACGACAAAAGATTGCATATCCTTCTATGCCAAAACCAACAGAATAACTATTTTTGTTTCTTAAATAAAAAAAAACTTGAGTTTATATAAAAACCTTTTTAAACAAACCGCTATCTATGGCTTGGCAACTGTTGTGCCAAGACTAATTAGTTTTTTACTGAACCCACTTTATGTTTATTATCTAACAGATATGAATAAAATGGGGGAGGTTTCTATTATTTTCTCCTATTTAGTTTTTTTTAACGTAGTTCTTTCTTACGGAATGGAAACTGCCTTTTTTAGGTTTTATAATTTAGAAGAAAAAAAGGAAAATGTAGTCACAACTTCTATGATTTCTTTGTTGGTTTCAACTCTCCTTTTTTTTGGAATTGCATTGTTTTTTAAAGAAGATATTGCAGTTTTATCGAATAAAAATGTTGATTATATTTTCTACACTATTTTAATTTTGACTTTAGATGCTTTAGTAATTATTCCTTTTTCAAAATTAAGAGCGGAAGGCAGACCTATAAAATATTCTGTTATTAAAATTAGTAACGTAGCAATTAACTTGTCTTTGAATATTTTCTTTCTGGTTTTCTTGCCAAAATGGTCTCAAAACAGTTCTTTGTTGCAAAATATTTATTTCGAAGATTTTCAAATTGGTTACATATTTATTTCAGGCGTAATAGCAAGTTTATTTACTTTATTAGCGCTTTTACCAGATTATTTTAAACTGAAATGGCAATTTGATATAGTGCTTTGGAAAAAAATGACGAAATACGGCTTTCCAATTTTAATTGCCGGAATTGCTTTTGCAATCAATGAACATTTTGATAAAATTCTATTAGAATGGATGCATGTTGATTTGGCAGATATTGGCGCTTATTCTGCTTGTTACAAAATAGGAATGTTTATGGTTTTGTTTAGAACTGCCTATACATTAGGAATTGAACCTTTCTTTTTTAGTCACGCAAAAAACGAGAACGCACCACAAACCTATGCCGAAATCACAAAATATTTTGTAATATTTGGTTCGTTTATGTCGCTTGGAGTTATCGTTTTTGCCGATGTTTTAAAAGTTCTTTTAGTGCCACGAGAAGAATATTGGACTGCAATGAATATTGTGCCATTAATTGTGATTGCTAATTTTTTCTTGGGAATTTATACTAATCTTTCGGTTTGGTATAAATTAATTGATAAAACAAAAATTGGCGCATATATTTCAATTGTGGGTGCTTTAGTAACCTTGTTCCTTAATTTCATGCTAATTCCTTTAATAGGTTTCTTAGGCTCTGCTATTGCAACTATTTTTGCCTATGGAATAATGATGGCAATTTCGTATGTATTAGGTCAAAAAAAATATCCAATTCCTTATGAGAAAAAGAAAATTGGTCTTTATTTAGGGCTTTCTGTAGTATTAAGTTTGCTTTCTTTTTACATTCCTGTTTTTAGAGAAACTTATGTTTTTGGAATTGTCAGTTTAGTGTTTTTTGTTTACTTTGTATATAGAAATGAGCAACAACTTTTTTTAAAAATTATAAAACGAAAATAATGCAAATTAAAATCATAAATAAATCTTCACACGAATTACCAAACTATGAAACTATTGCTTCGGCAGGAATGGATTTGCGTGCAAATATTACCGAGTCTATTGTGTTAAAAACATTAGGAAGAGTTATTGTTAAAACAGGACTTTTTATGGAGTTGCCAATTGGTTATGAAGCGCAAGTTCGACCTAGAAGTGGTTTGGCTGCTAAAAAAGGAGTTACAGTTTTAAATTCTCCAGGAACTATAGATGCAGATTATCGAGGTGAAATTGGTGTAATTTTAGTAAATTTATCCAATGAAGATTTTGTAATCGAAAATGGAGAAAGAATAGCTCAGTTAATCATAGCAAAACATGAACGCGCCGAATGGATTCAAGTAGAAGAGTTGTCTCAAACTTCTCGTGGCGAAGGTGGTTTTGGCAGTACTGGAGTAAAATGAATTTAGTAATAAATAATGAATCTTAGTGCGCATAGTGAAAATTCTTTGTGCTCTTTATGGTTAAAAAATAAATAAAACAACAAGAGGGATAGATTGCTTCGTTCCTCGCAATGACAGAAAATATGAAAATAATAGTTCCAATGGCTGGTCGTGGTTCACGTCTTCGTCCGCATACATTAACAATTCCTAAACCATTAATTCCGGTTGCTGGTAAACCAATTGTGCACAGATTAGTTCAAGATATTGCAGGCGTTTTAAACCAAGATATTGAAGAAGTAGCTTTTATTATTCACGAAAGTTTTGGTAAAAAAGTAGAGACTGATTTAATTGCAATTGCAGAAAAATTAGGAGCAAAAGGAACAATTTATTATCAAAATGAAGCCTTAGGAACAGGTCACGCAATTATGTGTGCAAAAGATTCTTTAACAGGACCGGCTGTGATTGCTTACGCAGATACATTAATTCGTGCTGATTTTGATTTAGATCAAACGGCTGATAGCGTTATTTGGGTAAAACAAGTGGATAAACCAGAAGCTTTTGGGGTAATCAACCTTAATGAAGCAAACGAAATTATAGAATTGGTTGAAAAACCAGAAAAATTTGTTTCAGATCTTGCAGTTATTGGAATTTACTATTTCAAAGATGTTGCTGTCTTAAAAAAAGAATTGCAATTAGTTATCGATAATAACATTATTCATGGTGGCGAATACCAAATTAATGATGGAATTAAGCAAATGATGGCAAAAGGCATGAAATTTGTACCAGGTAAAGTTGCTGAGTGGATGGATTGCGGAAATAAAGACGTTACGGTGGATACAAACTCTAGAATGTTGCAGTTTTTACAAGATGACGCAAAAGAAAAAATGATTTCTGAATCTGTTAGAATTGAAAATTCGACGATAATTCCTCCTTGTTATGTAGGTGATAATGTAGTTTTAATAAATTCGACAGTAGGACCTAATGTTTCGCTGGGAAATGGAACCCATTTAACCAATGCAAAAATTAAAAACAGCTTAGTGCAAACGCATGTACAGATTAGAAATGCAACATTAAATAATGCAATGGTAGGTAATCATGCAATTTTTGACGGCGAGTTTACAAATATTAGCATAGGTGATTATTCCGTATTAGAATAAATAATTTGACAAATATTAAAACAATAGCACTTTTATTATTGTGGGTTACTTTTAGTAATCCACAAATTATTTACGGACAAATAAATCCTGAGGACATTGCTGTTGTAGAAGATGATTTAGAGAATAATTTTTATGAAGCATTGCAGCAACGTGCTATAGAAAATTATGATAAAGCAATTGTTGCAATTCAAAAGTGTTTAGAAAAAGATACTTTAAACCCTACTTTTTATCATGAATTAGGTAAAAATGCACTCAGTTTAAAACAATATCCAGAAGCTGAAAATGCTTTTAAAAAAGCCATAGCGATAAACCCTAATGAGCGTTGGTATTTAAACAGCTTGTATGACGTTTATTATGAAACCAAAGAGTATTCTAAATCGATTTTAATAGTGTTAAAGCTAATTAATTTTGATCCAAATATGAAAGAAGATCTAGTTTCTTTATATATGTACACCAAACAGCACGATAAAGCCTTGTTACTTTTGAAAGAGATGGAAAATATTTCTGTGTTGAGTAAATCTATGGAGTTTTATAAATTAAAAATACAAGAAAATAATTCCAATACAAAGACAGAGCAAAGAGAATTAGAACTCGCTATTGAAAAAAATCCAAAAGCAGAGCAATATTATATAGAGTTAATGCTGCTGTTTTCTAACAATAATCAAGAAGAAAAAGCATTTGAAGTAGCAAAAAAACTAGCAGAAGAATTACCAAATTCAGAATGGGCGCACGTTAGTTTATTTAAATTATACTTGGATAACAATGAAGTTGAAAATGCAATCAACTCAATGTTTAAAGTATTGGGAAATAAAAAATTTAATGATAAAATAAGACACAGAATGCTTAATGAATTTTTAATTGTAACGGTTAATTCAAACATTTATGATAAAGAATTAGAGCAAGCAGTTGCGTATTTTGAGGAAGATAAAAACGTAAATGTTTCCAAAGAAATGGGTAAGTTTTTTTATAATAAGCAAGATTTTAATAAAACGATTCTGTACCTTAAAAAAGGTTTGCAAAAAGACATAAATGATTTAGAAACAGTGTTTTTGTTAATTGATGCATTTATTGCAATAAACGATTTTAATGCAGTTGCTAAAATAGCAGAAGACTACATAGATTTATATCCAACAATTGCAAATTTATATTTTTATGCAGGATTAGGAAATAATCAAATTAATAAACCCAAAAAAGCAATGGAATATTTAGAGTCCGGCTTAGAGTTTATTATTGAAGATATTGAACTAGAAAGAAATTTTTATTTACAATTAGCTACATCTTATAAAATTTTAGGAAATCTAGAAAAAGAGTCTTTTTATTTTTCAATCGCAAAACAAGTTTCAAAGAAAAAATAATGAAAAAGAAAATATGTTTTTTATTAGTATTTGCAGTATTACTTTTTTCATGTAAATCTAAACAATCTGTAAAAGAGTTATCTGCTAATGAAACTTTGGCAACCTCAAAAATCGTAAATGGCCATTATGCAAATAAGAAAGATTTTTCTACGCTAAACATAAGAACAAGTGCAAACTTTAAAGACAATAAAAATTCCTACTCTTTTAGTGCAGATATTAGAATAAAAAAAAACGAAATTATTTGGATAAATGTAAAATTACTTGGGTTTCCAATTGCAAAAGCTTTCATTACTCCAGATAAAGTTAGCTACTATGAAAAAATAAACGGAACTTATTTTGATGGTGATTTTAGTTTGTTGAGCAACTGGCTTGGAACAGATTTAGATTTTAACAAATTACAAAATTTACTTATTGGCAATGCAATAGATGATTTAACAGCATCTAAATATTTGTCTAAAGTTGAAAATGAAATGTACCAATTAACAGAAAAAGATCAGGCTAATACATTAAAATTATTTTATTTTGAAGCAGCAAATTTTTTGTTAAAAAAAGAAACTATTTTACAAACTAAGGAAGGTAGAAGTCTAGAAATTTATTATCCTTCATATGAAAAGCAAAATAATATATTTTTACCAAGCGAAATAAATATTAAAGCACAGCAAGAAGATACTGTTTTGATAGATTTAGTTTATAAAAACATACTTTTTAATGAAAATTTGAGTTATCCTTTTTCTATACCTGGTGATTATGAAGAGATAAAGGTTAATTAAAAACCACAAAACAATACTATCTTTGCAAAAAAAATAAAATGAATAAATTTCAACTATATATATTATTTTTCCTCAGTTTCTCTTTGGGTTTTTCACAAACACAACAAGAAAAGCTAGAGGTTCGAAAAGAACAAATTCAGAAAGAGATTTCTGCGTTTAAAAATTTATTGCAAACAGAAAAGAAAAAAGAACGTTCTGTATTAAGTGAAATTGCTGCTCAAAAAGTACGTATTAATTTAAGCGAAAAATTAATTAGTACAACAGCAAAACAAAAACGCTTGTTAAATGATAATATTTATTTAAATCAATTGGAAATAAATAAATTAAATAGAGAATTAAAAGTATTGAAAGGAGATTATGCAAAAATGATCGTAAAATCATATAAAAGCAGAAATGATCAAAGTAGAATTATGTTTGTGCTTTCTTCTCAAAATTTTCTTCAAGCATATAAACGAATTCAGTACATGAAGCAGTATGCTGGATTTAGAAAAATGCAAGGAGAAGAAATTCAAGAAAAGCAAGATAAACTTGGAATTGCAGTTATAAAATTAGAAAAAGATAAAAAAAATAAAGAAAAGGTAATTGCTGAAAATGAGGCTGAAAAGAAGATCTTAGAAGAAAAGAAAATAGAGCAAGAGCAATTAGCAAAATTAATTCAAAAAGACAAAAAGAAATATACAGCAGATATCAATACTAAACAAAAAGAAGCAAGAGATATTGACAAGCAAATTAAAAAAATTATTGCAGATGAAATTATTGCTGCTAATAAAAGAAATGCAGCTAAAACAGGAACAAAAACAGCTACAGCATCTGTTTCTAAATTTGATTTAACTCCGGAAGGCAAAATTGTTTCTGATAATTTTAAATTAAACAAAGGAAAATTGCATTGGCCTGTTGATAATGGCTATGTGTATTCTCGTTTTGGAATACATCCTCACCCTGTACATAGTAATTTAACAATTGAGAATAGTGGAATAGAAATAGCAACCAAGCCAGGTACAAATGCTAGAGCTGTTTTCGGAGGAGAAGTATTTAGAGTACAACTAGTAAAAGGGAGTAATTTGAAAGTCTTATATGTACAGCATGGAGATTTTATTACCGTGTATATGAATTTAACGAGCGTTAATGTCAATATTGGAGATAAAGTTTCGGCAAAACAAATATTAGGAAAAATCCAAACAGATTCATCTGGAAATACCGTTATTAAGTTCTTGGTTTTACAAAATCTTACTTATTTGAACCCAGAACATTGGTTGGCTAATATGTAGTTTTCTTTGGCTTAACATAAATAAAAAACCTAATGTTATTTTTAAATAGCATTAGGTTTTTCTATAGGTAAAAATTTGTTGTTTAACCAAAAAGTTCACTAACGACATCTTCAATTTTAGAAACTAAAACAATATTTATTTTAGCATTTTTGAGCGCTATTTTATTGTGCTTAGAAACTAAAATTGTTGTGAATCCTAATTTTTCAGCTTCTTGAATACGTTGATCAATTCTATTTACGGGTCGTATTTCTCCAGAAAGGCCAACCTCACCTGCAAAACAAAATCCTTCTGTAATTGCAATGTCCTCATTAGAAGATAAAATTGCCGCAACAACTGCTAAATCTATTGCAGTGTCTTCTATTTGAATTCCTCCCGTTACATTTAAGAATACATCTTTAGTTCCTAATCTAAATCCAGCTCTTTTTTCTAAAACGGCTAAAATCATGTTTAAACGCTTTGCATTATATCCAGTTGTGCTTCGTTGTGGTGTTCCATAAACAGCAGAGCTTACTAAAGCTTGTATTTCTAACATTAAAGGTCGCATTCCTTCTAGTGTTGTTGCAATTGCAGTACCAGAAAGAGCTTCTTCTTTGTGCGAAATTAAAATTTCAGATGGATTGTTTACTTCTCTTAATCCTGAACCTTGCATTTCATAAATACCAAGTTCTGCAGTAGAACCAAAACGATTTTTTAAAGAGCGAAGTATTCTATAAACATGATTTCTGTCGCCTTCAAATTGTAAAACAGTATCAACCATGTGTTCTAGTATTTTTGGACCTGCAATAGTTCCATCTTTAGTAATATGGCCAATTAATAAAACAGGCACATTTGTTTCTTTGGCATATTTTATTAATTCTGTTGTACATTCTCTAATCTGTGAAATACTCCCTGGCGAAGAGTCAATGTTATCTGTATGTAATGTTTGAATCGAATCTATAATTACAATTTCTGGTTGCATTTCTGCTATTTGCCTAAAAATATTTTGTGTTTTTGTTTCGGTAAGAATGTAACAATGTTCACTATTAGGTAAAATACGTTCGGCACGCATTTTAATTTGTTTTTGACTTTCTTCACCCGAAACATATAATGTTTTGAAGGGTAATTTTAAAGAAATTTGTAATAGAAGAGTACTTTTGCCAATTCCTGGTTCGCCACCTAATAAAGTCAAGGAGCCTGGAACTAAGCCACCACCTAAAACACGATTTAATTCATTATCAGTTGTGTTTAATCTAATTTCTTGTGTTGTATCTATTTCTTTAATAAGTAAAGGTTTAGATGCTTTTTTAGTTTCACCAGAATTACTTTTCCAAGTCGCTTTTTCTTCTTTTTGAATTATTTCTTCTACTATTGTATTCCATTCTTTACAATTGTGGCATTGCCCTTGCCATTTTGAAAAAGGAGTGCCACAGTTTTGACAAAAGAAAGAGGTTTTTATTTTACTCATTTTATTATTCTGCTACTTTTTTTTCTGCTTCTTCAGTAGATTCTTCTGCATATTCTTCTACTTTAGATTTGTCTTCTTTCTTTTTTAAAGCTTCTTCACGATCTAGCATAAAGTTTCTAGTTAACTCTCTAATTTCTTCTTTAGAAAAAGCTTTCTTATATTCTTTCACTGCTTTTTTATATTCTCCCATTTTTTCATAATAAAGAGCTTGATGGTAAAGTCCTAAAGTTGTTTTTGGATAATTTTTTTCAGCATATTTTGATAATTCTTGTAATTCTGGATACGCTTTGTTTTTAAGAATTGCCGCTTCAATCGCTTTAAAATCACTCAGTCTAGGTTTAATATTGATGCCAAGTTTTTCATTTAAATAATTGTATTTTTCTATTAAGTATTTTGTATAGCCTTTTTCTAATGTTACAATATCTGTTTTAAATTCCAATATTGAAATTGGTTGATAACCTTTAAAAATAAAATATAAAGCGCTTGGTATTGCTTGTCCCACGAGTGAATAATGAGAAGCGCCTTTAATTTCGTCAAATTGATATTTAAAATTAGGATTTATTTTTATATTTTCATCTAATTTTTTAGCATTTTCTCTTGTTACTTCATCATCTTTTTCTGCGATAGCTTGGTAATAAAAAATATTTTTTGAAACAGCAGTTAAGCGTTCTGGAATTCTTTTTTCCATTTCTGTTGGCATTTCTGGCGAAATAGAGATATAACCGTTAAAAACAGGATTGTCTTTGTATAAATAGATATTTAAAAGTCCTGCAGTTACATCATGTCCAGCAATTATTCTAAAGCCCTGTGTTCTATATTTTTTTTCAACGAAAGGCAATAATTCCAATCCAATAAATTCAAAAAAATTAGCGCCACTTTCTGTTGGAATTCCATTAGCATCAAATTTACTATCCTCGTAGCGTGTTTCTCCATAGTTTTGATTAATAGAGACAATTATCATTTCGGGTAAATCATCCCAATAATTTCCCAAATTTAAGTTTCCTATGAAAGGATCTAACAAATATTCGCCATCTAATAAATATAAAACAGGATATTTTTTTTCTAAATCTCTTTCATAAGAAGCGGGTAATACTACATTAAAAGTTCTTTGGCTATTTAATTTTTGAGAGTCTATAGATTCTGGAATTCTTTGAGAAAACAGTAAGGTATTGCTTAAGAAAAGCAATATAATAAGTTTGATTTTCATGGTTTTTTTTGGGTTTTTTAATTGGCCTTGCAATATACTAATTAATTTTTATTGAAAATATTTAAAAATATATAGGAAGTAATTCCTAGAAGAATTGTTAAGAGCGTTTGAGAGGTCCAAATAATCCATCCTAATGCGGTTCCTACGTCTTCAGCTATTCCATATAAAAGCAATACTTTTGCAATAGATATTGGGAAAGCACCAATTCCTCCGTTTGTAAAACCAACAGCTAAACTCCCAAAAATAAAACCCATGATTACAACATTAAAAGATAAGGATGCTGTTTCTTCAAGAGAAAAAATGCAAACATAAAACATCATTAAATAGCAAAACCAAATAAAAAAAGAGTGAAAAAGGTATTTCCATTTTTCTTTCATTTTAAATATGCTAGTCATCCCTTCAATCAGGCCATTAAATTTAGCTTTTATTTTTAAAATAATAGGCCACTTAGCCCATCTCCAAACCAACAAAAAAGCACAAAATAAAAGAAATCCTATACATCCCAAAATTATTATTTTGTTTAGAGAAATATTGGAAAAAATAAACTCACTTAATTTGTTAAATTGTAAAAAAAAGGCAGTTGTAACAAATAGTAAAAAAATTAAAAAATCTACAACTCTTTCTGCTACAATTGTTCCAAAGCCTTTATCAAATGGAATATTTTCGTATTTTTTTAAAAGTACAGCTCTCGTAACTTCTCCAGATCTTGGGATAGTAAGATTCATTAAAAAAGATATAGATACCGCAAAAAATGAATTGTAAAACTTTGGTTGGTATCCTAGATGTTGTAAAGAATATTTCCACCTGTAAGCTCTTGACCAATAACTAAATAGTGAAATAATCAGAGATAAAAGAACATAAAAATAATTTGCATTCTTAAAATAAGATTTTATAGTAGCTAATTGTTCGTTACTAAAAGAAGAATACTGATAATATATAAGACAAATCCCCAATAATAAGGGGATTGAAATTTTTAATATTTTCTTAAAAGGAGAGCTCAAAATTATGTTAGCGAGTTGTCTTTTTCATTAGGAAATATTAAGGAAGGTTTAAAACTTTTAGCCTCTTCAAAGTCTAAAGTAGCATAAGATATTATGATAATAATATCTCCACGGTGTACTTTTCTTGCTGCAGGACCATTAAGCGTAATTTCCCCAGTATTTCTTGGACCTTTTATGGCATAAGTTTCTAATCGTTCACCATTATTGATATTTACAATTTGAACTTTTTCCCCTTCAATTATATTTGACGCTTCCATCAACGCTTCGTCGATAGTGATACTTCCTATATAATTCAAATCAGCACCTGTAACAGTTACTCTATGAATTTTTGATTTTACTACTTGAATATGCATGATGCAAAGTTAATTAATTCAACGAAATATTATCTATTAATCTTACGTTATCTATAAAAAGAGCAATAAAAGCTCTATATTTTTTTTTCTTGCTTTTCCTTTTGCAAGGCAGAAGTGTTTCTTCTTCGCATATTTCGAAATATTCTAAAGTAAAATCTTTTTCTTTTTCAAAAAGAATAATTAGTTTTCTTTCAACCTCTTTTGCGGATTTATTTTCGAATAGTTTTTTTGAAAGCACTAAGTTTTTATATAATAAAGAAGCTTTTTCTCTTGATTGAATAGATAATTGCTCGTTTCTTGAACTCATCGCTAATCCATTTGGTTCTCTCAAAATAGGGCAGCCTATTACTATTATATTAATTTTGTGTAAGGCAACCATTTTTTTTACTATTTGCAGTTGTTGAAAATCTTTTTCACCAAAATAGGCGTGCGTAGGACTCACAATTTCGAACAGCTTTTTTACTATTGTTCCAACACCATCAAAATGCCCTGGTCTGTGTTTTCCTTCCATTTGATTTTCTATGCCTTCGAAATTAAATTTTTTAGAAACGGTGCTATTTTCATAAATATCCTTTACACTAGGAGCATAAATGATTATTTCAGGGTTTAATTCGCTTATTTTTTCAATATCTTTTTCTAGGTTTCTAGGATATTTCTCTAAGTCTTTTAAGTTATTAAATTGCGTTGGATTTACAAAAATACTAACTACGGTTTTGGTGTTGTTTATAGTTGATTTGTTTATCAAGGATAAATGACCAGTATGAAGTGCACCCATAGTAGGCACAAATCCTATAGAGGTTTTCTTTGCAACTAATGGTGCTAAAAAAGCTTTTAAATCCGACTTTTTAGTAAAAACAAGCATATTGTTTAAGGTTTATTTAAAGTGCAAACTTACTATTTTAGTGGTTAAATCCATAAATTTTTGTAATTTTGCTTGTTAATTGAACTTAAATTATAAATAAACCCATCATGGAAGATAAGAGAATATTGTATGTATCATCTGAGGTAGTGCCATATTTAGCGGAAAATGAGGTTTCCCTTCAGTCATATGAGTTTCCTAAAATGATTAATAATCTAGGAGGTCAAATTAGAATATTCATGCCTAGATATGGAAATATTAACGAGAGAAGACATCAATTACATGAAGTTATTCGTCTATCAGGTATGAATCTTGTGGTTAATGATATGGACATGCCTTTGATAATTAAAGTTGCTTCTATTCCAAAAGAACGTATTCAGGTTTATTTTATTGATAATGATGAATATTTCAAGAGAAAAGCTACATTTACAGACGAAGAAGGTAGTTTGTTTACAGATAATGACGAAAGAGCAATATTTTTTGCAAAAGGGGTTGTAGAGACAGTGAAAAAGCTTAATTGGGTACCAGATGTAATACATGTTCACGGTTGGATGGCTGCATTATTACCTGTTTACCTAAAACAGTACTATAAAAACGAAGGTATTTTTGCTGAAACAAAAATTATTACTTCTGTTTATAATTCTGGTTTTGAAGGAGAATTAGATAATAATTTAATTAACAAAATTTGTTTCGATAATATATCTAAAGAAGAAGCAGCAATTATTGAAAGTCCTTCTTATGAAAATTTAATGAAGTTAACGATTAATAATTCAGATGCTATAATTATTGGTTCAGAAAACTTGTCTTCAGATTTAACAAAATATATAGAAAGCTCAGGCAAGCCTTTTTTACATTACGCACCAAAGGAAAAAATTAAAGAAGATTACACAAACTTTATTAAAAGTCAAGTTTTATAATATTTAGATTACGTTTATGAAAAAATATTTTTTAATTACAGCGATTTTCATCTTGCTTGTTGGAATAGTATCTTGCGATAAAGATTTTAACACAATTGGTTCAAGTGTTGTTGGAGGAAATAATTTTGATTTTGAGAAGGTAGATATTCCAGTTAATGCTTTTTCTAAAAAGACTGGTCCTGTGCAGTCTAATAATTTGCCAATTAACCATTTAGGAATATATAATGATCCAGCTTTTGGTATAACAAAGGCACACTATGTGAGTCAAATAGCATTAGATTTCCCAAATCCTACTATTGGTAATTCACAAGTAATTGACTCTGTTTATTTGTATGTTCCTTATTTTAGCACTTTGAAAGAAACAGCAACCAATGGATCAAGAACATTTGAATTAGATTCTATTTATGGATATGATGAAACAGTAAAATTTAAATTGCATGTTTATGAAAACGGCTATTTTATAAGAGATTTTGATCCAGCAGACAATTTTGAATCTGCTCAAAAATATTATACAGATGACAAATCATCTAAAATAGATCCTTTTAAAGGTTCTGAATTGTTAAATAACAGTGCAAATGTTTCTCAAAACGAAGCTTTTTTTATTGAGAATAAAGAAATTATAATTTATAAAACAAACGGAAGCGGTCAATATGTTAATATAGAAAACGTTGTGCTTTTGGATCAATTAGATGTGTCTTTAAGAGTTGTAAAAGAGAGAAAAACACCAGGTATCTGGTTAGATTTGAAAAAGTCCTATTTTCAAGATAAATTATTTGGAGCTGCTGCTGCGGGTAAGTTAGTGAGTAATACACTTTTTAAAGACCACTTTAGAGGCTTGCTTTTTGAAGTGGAAGAAATTTCTGCTGGGGTTGGTTCAATGGCTACATTAGATTTTTCTAAAGCAGAAATAAAAGTTTTATATAAAGCTACTACGAATACAACAGATGAAAATGGGAATCCTGTTATTACAGTTGCTAGTAAAATTTTATCGCTTAGTATAGGTCATAATAATAGTTCAAAAAGGAATAATTCTATAAACTTAATTGAGAACACATTTAGCAACGATTTTATAGCAAACGCAGATTCTGCAGTTGGCGCAGATTTATACCTAAAAGGAGGAAATGGTTCTATTGTTTATATTGATATACCAACTTCAGAATTAAATAATTTTTTAGATGAAGATTATCTAATAAACGAGGCAAACTTAGTTTTTTATATAAATACAACTAAAATGGGTTCTAATGCGGTAGAGCCAGAAAGAATTTATTTATTTGATGCTACAAATAACACTCCTTTGATCGATTATTTTGCAGACGGTTCTTCTTCTTCTAATTCTAAAAGGAATAAATTTGTTTTCGGAGGAATTTTAGAAAGAGAATCTGTTGATCCTAAAAAGGGCATTAAATATAAGTTAAGAATTTCAGCACACATTAACAAGGTGTTAAATGATAATAGCACTATTAATCAAAATATTAGATTAGGTCTAGTTATTTCAGAAAATATTAATACTTTTGCAGGTGGTTTTTTTAAAACACCAATTACAGTTGGTTCAAATCAATTAAATATATTGCCGTTTTCATCAATAATGTCTCCATTAGGGACTGTCTTATATGGTAGTAATCCTAGTGTAGGAGATTATGACAAAAGAGTAAAACTTGAAATTTATTATACAAAATCTAATTAATTAAGTATGTGTGGAATTGTTGGTTATATAGGTCACAGAGATGCTTTTCCTATTATTATTAAAGGTTTAAAACGCCTAGAGTATAGAGGATATGATAGTGCTGGAGTTGTTTTGTTTGACGGACAAGAATTAAAAATGTCTAAAACAAAAGGTAAAGTTTCTGATCTTGAATTAATCTGTGAGAAAGAAAATACAAAATTTGGTAAAGTTGGAATGGGCCACACTCGTTGGGCAACTCATGGAGTTCCAAATGATGTAAATTCTCATCCACACTTTTCTAATTCAGGAAAATTAGTAATTGTTCATAATGGTATTATTGAAAATTACGAACCAATTAAAAAAGAGTTAACCAATAGAGGTTATACTTTTAAATCAGATACTGATACAGAAGTTTTAATCAATTTAATTGAAGAAGTTAAGAAAAACGAAAAATGCAAATTAGGTAAGGCTGTTCAAATTGCTCTTAATCAAGTTGTTGGTGCTTATGCTATTACTGTTATAGATATCGATAGACCTAACGAAATTATTGTTGCTAGATTGGGAAGTCCAATAGCTATTGGAGTGGGTGAAAATGAATTTTTTGTAGCTTCAGATGCTTCGCCTTTTATTGAATACACTTCAAACGCAATTTATTTAGAAGATGAAGAAATGGCAATTATTAGGTTAGATAAACCTATGAAAGTTAGAAAAATAAAAGATGATTCTTTGGTTGACCCATATGTTCAAAAATTACAAATGAATTTAGAACAAATTGAAAAAGGAGGATACGATCATTTTATGCTTAAAGAGATTTATGAGCAACCTAACGCTATTAAAGATACATATAGAGGAAGATTATTAGTAGATCAAGGTATTATTAAAATGGCTGGAATTGAAGATAATATTGAAAAATTCCTAAATGCAGATAGAATTATAATTATTGCTTGTGGAACTTCATGGCATGCAGGACTAGTTGCGGAATACATTATTGAAGAATTTGCAAGAATTCCTGTTGAAGTGGAATATGCTTCTGAATTTAGATATAGAAATCCTATTATTAACAAAAATGATGTAGTAATTGCAATCTCACAATCTGGAGAAACAGCAGATACTTTAGCGGCTATAAAATTAGCTAAAGAAAGTGGTGCTTTTGTTTTTGGTGTTTGTAATGTGGTAGGATCTTCTATTTCAAGAGAAACTCATGCAGGAGCTTATACACATGCTGGTCCAGAAATTGGAGTTGCATCAACTAAAGCTTTTACTACTCAAATTACAATTTTAACTTTAATAGCACTTCGATTAGCTAAAGCAAATGGTAAAATGTCAGATTCAGATTACCGAAGGTATTTGGTAGAACTAGAGATGATGCCTGAAAAAGTTAAAGAAGCATTAAATTGTAACGATGTCGCTAAACAAATTGCAGCTATTTATAAAGATTCTCCAAACTGTTTATATTTAGGAAGAGGTTATAATTTTCCAGTTGCATTAGAAGGAGCTTTAAAACTAAAAGAAATATCTTACATTCATGCGGAAGGTTATCCGGCAGCTGAGATGAAGCACGGACCTATAGCTTTAATAGATGCGTCTATGCCAGTTGTTGTAATAGCACCAAATAAAGGGCATTATGATAAAGTAGTAAGTAATATTCAAGAGATTAAGTCAAGAAGTGGTAAAATTATAGCAATAGTTACTAAAGGAGACACGCAAGTAAGAGCATTAGCAGATCATGTTATTGAAATCCCTGAGGCAACAGAAGCATTAACTCCTTTGTTAACAACGATACCGTTGCAGTTATTGTCGTACCATATAGCATTAATGAGAGAATGTAATGTAGATCAGCCCCGAAATTTAGCAAAATCGGTAACAGTAGAATAAAATAAAAAAGCGAAATTTTAATATTTCGCTTTTTTATTAAAAAATATTTAAAGAAATTATTGCAAAATTGTTTTATAAAAAACTATCTTTGCACTCGGAAAAATAGATTTTTTTTTCAATACTAAATAGCTATTAAATAAATACATAAGTAATGTCTAAAGTTACAGGAAAAGTTTCAAAGATTATCGGTCCAGTTGTTGATGTAGTTTTCAACCAAGAAGGAGTCGAACTTCCAAAAATTTATGATTCACTAGAAATCACTAAAAAAGATGGTACATTATTAGTGCTTGAAGTACAGTCTCACATTGGAGATAATACTGTTCGTACTATATCTATGGATTCAACAGATGGTTTAGCAAGAGGAGTTGACGTAGTTGCTACTGGAGCTCAAATTCAAATGCCTATTGGTGGAGAAGTTTTTGGACGTTTATTTAACGTTATTGGTGATGCAATTGATGGTTTAGGTAACTTGCCAAAGGCAGGTGATAGTGGATTACCAATCCATAGAAGTGCTCCTAAATTTGAAGATTTATCAACTGCTACAGAAGTTTTATTTACGGGTATAAAAGTAATTGATCTTATTGAGCCATATGCAAAAGGTGGTAAAATTGGTTTATTTGGTGGAGCTGGAGTAGGTAAAACAGTATTGATTCAAGAATTAATTAATAATATAGCAAAGGGTCACGGTGGTCTTTCAGTATTCGCAGGAGTAGGAGAAAGAACACGTGAAGGAAATGACCTTTTGAGAGAAATGTTAGAGTCTGGTATTATTAAATATGGTGACGATTTCATGCACTCAATGGAAAATGGAGGATGGGATTTATCTAAAGTTGATAAAAACATCATGAAAGATTCTAAAGCAACTTTTGTATTTGGACAAATGAATGAGCCACCTGGAGCACGTGCACGTGTTGCTTTATCTGGTTTAACAATTGCCGAATATTTCCGTGATGGAGCAGGAGATGGACAAGGAAAAGATGTTCTTTTCTTCGTAGATAATATTTTCCGTTTCACACAAGCTGGTTCTGAGGTTTCTGCATTATTAGGGCGTATGCCTTCTGCAGTAGGTTACCAACCAACTTTAGCTACTGAAATGGGTGTAATGCAAGAACGTATTACTTCTACAAAAACAGGTTCTATTACATCTGTACAAGCGGTATATGTGCCTGCGGATGATTTAACAGATCCAGCGCCAGCAACAACATTTGCTCACTTAGATGCTACTACTGTATTGTCTCGTAAAATTGCTGAGTTAGGAATTTATCCTGCAGTAGATCCATTAGATTCTACTTCTCGTATTCTAACTTCTGAAATTTTAGGAAAAGAACATTACGATTGTGCTCAAAATGTAAAGGAGATTTTACAACGTTATAAAGAATTACAAGATATTATTGCAATTTTAGGTATGGAGGAATTATCTGAAGAAGATAAATTAGTTGTATCTAGAGCAAGACGTGTACAACGTTTCCTTTCTCAACCTTTCCACGTTGCAGAGCAATTTACAGGTTTAAAAGGAGTTTTAGTAGATATCAAAGAAACTATCAAAGGTTTTAATATGATTATGGATGGTGAATTAGACCATTTACCAGAAGCAGCATTTAATCTTAAAGGTTCTATTGAAGAAGCTATTGAAGCTGGAGAAAAAATGTTAGCAGAAGCTTAATAAGTTAGGAGTTATGAATTATGGTTTTTCAATAAACTCATAGTTCATAATTTATAATTCATAACTCAAAAAAATTATGATTTTAGAAATAGTATCACCAGAAGCTACATTATTTAAAGGAGAAGTTATATCTATAGCTGTTCCTGGAGTAGATGGTGAGTTTCAAATGTTAAATAATCACGCACCAATCGTTTCTCTATTAGTTAAAGGAAATTTGAAAATTAATGCGCAAAATATTAAGATTCAGAAAGAATTTCTTTCAAAATTTACGAAGGTAAATGAACAAACCTTTTGGTTACCTATTAGTTCAGGTACTATTGAAATGAATGAAAATAAGGTTATTGTTTTAGCCGATTAGTTAAAACTAGATTACACAATAAAATCCTGCAATTTGCAGGATTTTTTTTTGTGTTTATTTTTTTATTATATTTGGTAAAACAATCTCAAATGAAGACCTTTAAACTAATTGTAATATTCTTATTCTCTTTAGGTACGTTTGCTCAAAATAGTTGGCAAGAAAAAATATTTGATAGAAATGAAAATTTTAACGTTATTGTCGATGACTTTAATTCTTTCAAATCGATGCATTTAATTGAAAACAATAAAATTCCTAAAGGGTTTGGTATAAAACAATTTGAAAGATGGCGCTATTATTGGCAAAATAGAGTAGATGTTAATGGAAACTTTCCAAAACAAGGAAACGTATTAAATGAAATGATAAAGTACAGAGAAGTACAATCTTCGTTAAGATATACTTCAGGTCCTGGAACTTGGGAACTTGTAGGGCCAATTCCCGTTCCAAATAATGGAACTGGACAATTAAATGGAAATGGTAGACTAAACTGCGTTACTTTTCACCCAACAGATCCTAATATAATTTACGTTGGAGCACCATCTGGTGGAGTTTGGAAATCTTTAGATAATGGATTAAAATGGACGGAATATTCAAGTGGATTAGTCCGTCTAGGAGTTTCTAGTATTGTAATAAATCCCTCAAATCCAGACATTATTTATATAGGAACTGGCGATAAAAATGGTGGAGATGCTCCTGGATATGGAGTTTGGAGAAGTCTTGATGGTGGCGTAACTTGGAATGCTCATAACTCAGGAATGGGCAATAGAACCGTATATGAAATATTGATGCACCCTTCTAATCCTGATATTTTGATAGCTTCAACAAATGGGAATAGGATTTATAGAAGTATAAATGGCGGTCTAAGTTGGAATTTTGCTACTACAAGTTCTGAGATGAAAGATATTGCATTTAAACCTGGAGATCCATCTGTTATTTATGCTTCTGGAACAAGTTTTGATGTGTCTATAAATCAAGGCGTAAGTTTTACTCGAATTACCTCTGGCGTTCCTACAGGAGTACAACGCATTGCAATTGCGGTATCTGCTAATCAACCAAATTACGTGTATATGGTTGCTGGAAATGGCACAGGTTTAGTAGGAATCTTTCGTTCAATAAATAGTGGTGTCAATTTTACAACTAGAACAACAACTCCAAATATTTTAGGCTATGAAACAAATGGATCGGATACAGCTAGCCAAGCTTGGTATGATTTAGTAATTGCAGCAGATCCAACAAATGCAGATATTATTTATACTGGGGGAATTAATATTTGGAAATCTGTAGATGGAGGTGCAACAATGAATTGTGCTTCTTATTGGATTGGAACAAGTGGAGTTGTAGATGGTGTTCACGCAGATCAACATGTTTTAGAATTTTCTCCATATACTAATAATCTTTTTTCTGGGAATGACGGAGGATTATATATTACAACAGATGGAGCAACTAATTGGACCGATTTAAGCAGTGGCTTAGCAATTGCTCAACTTTATAAAATAGGCGTGTCTCAAACTGTTAGTAATTTAGTTATTAATGGCCATCAAGATAATGGAACATCTGTGAGCAGAGGAACTGATTTTTCAACAGAAATTGGTGGTGACGGTATGGAATGCATTATAGATCCTACAGATGATAATTTCATGTATGGGGCACTTTATTACGGAGATATTCGTAGATCCACAAATGGAGGAATAAACTTTTCAATAATTGCCGATCAAGGTTCAAATGGCATTACAGAAGGTGGAGCTTGGGTTACGCCCTATAAGCTTGATCCAAATAATGCAGCAAGAATGTTTATTGGGTACAACAATATTTGGCGTTCTAATGACGTTAAAACACCAGCGGCTAATGCTGTTGCTTGGACAAAAATTTCAAGTTTTGCAAATACTTCAGATGTAGTTGATTTAGCAATTGCGCCTTCAAACAGTAATATAATGTACGTTTCAAAAGGAGGAAGTAGTAATCTTTATCGTACAAATAATGCTTTATCATCCTCTCCAACATGGATAGATTTAGAAGTATATTTACCAGCAACTGGAACTCCTAAAGATATTGAAATTAACCATTTAGACCCAACGCGATTATTTATTGCATTAGGTAATGATATTTATGAATCTATTGATAGTGGTTTAAGTTGGACAAATATTTCAGGCACCTTACCTAATATTTCTCTAAATACAATTGTAATAGATCCTTTAAGTTCAGTGGGTGCAATGTATATAGGAATGGATGTTGGTGTTTATTACAGAGATGAAAATTTATCTGATTGGGTTTCTCATTCAGGAGGGTTAGCTAACTTAGAGATTACCGAACTAGAAATTTATAGTAACATTGCAGACTGTAAAAGTAAATTATACGCAGCTACTTATGGACAAGGTTTATGGATGAGTGATTTAAAAGATCCAGGAAATGTTGCGCCAACTGTTTGTTTTGCTGCAAATGAAACTATTGGTTGCTCCGGTAATGATTTTATTTTAACAGATAATTCCGATTTTTCTCCTTCTTCATGGTCTTGGACAATTACACCTGCAACTTTCGTTTATGTAAATGGAACGTCATCAACAGCACAAAATCCAGAAGTTAGATTTACAAATGCAGGTTCTTATTCGGTTGAATTAACAGCAACAAATTCAATTGGGTCAAATACACTTACTAAAGTTTCTTATTTAGAAATTAATTCAGGAGCCGTAGCAATTAGTTTTAACGAAGATTTTGAAGGAGAAACAATATGTACTACTGCAACTAATTGTGGAACTACTTCTTGCGGACTATCTGGATTTTGGACTAATTTAACCAATGGAACAGACGACAATATAGATTGGAGAGTTGATGAAGGCGGAACGCCGTCTACAGGAACTGGTCCAAATTTAGATTACAAACCAGGAACAGCTACAGGAAATTATATTTATTTAGAAGCATCGTCGTGTTCAAATCAAATAGCAATATTAGAAAGTCAATGCATGGAAATAGATCAAGGATATGATTTTACATTTGCATACCATATGTATGGTAATAATATGGGAAGTTTGCATGTAGATTTATTTGTTGGTGGTTTATGGCAGGAAGATATAGTTGCGGCTTTTTCTGGTGATTTAGGTAATGTTTGGAATATTGCAACGGTAGATCTAGCTCCTTATGTTGGTAAAACTATAAAAGTAAGATTAAGAGGAATTACAGGTGCTGGTTTTACGTCTGATATAGCAATTGACGATATTCAATTGACTCCTAAATGTTTTGGAACAACAACATGGAATGGAAATGTTTGGTCAAATGGAGTGCCAACAATAGTAACACCAGCGATTATTAACGGGGATTATAATACAACAACAAATTTAAGTTTTAAATGTTGTAGTTTGTTAATTAATGCAGGATTTGAATTAAACATTAACGATTCTAATTATTTAGTTGTAAAAAATGAGATTGTAAATAATGGAATATTAAATGTAAAGAATAATGGTTCCTTAATTCAAATAAATGATATTGATGCTAATGTTGGTAACATTACTTACCAAAGAACAGCAAGTATTAGAGAACAAGACTATGTGTTTTGGTCTTCGCCAGTTAAGAATTTTAATGTTGCGGGTATTTCACCTTTAACGCCTGCCGCTAATATATTTAAATGGAATCCTATTCTTGCAAATCCAAATGGTTCACAAGGCGATTGGATTAATACTCCTTCAGAAATAATGTCAGAAGGAGTTGGTTATATAGTTAAAGGGCCAAATACTTTTACTGCAACGCCTCAAAATTTCACAGCATTATTTAACAATGGACTCCCTAATAATGGGTTAATTCAAACACCAATATCTAGAGGAAATTATACTGGAGCAGATTATGCAGGTACAAATTCGAGTACAATTACACGTTTTACAGACAACTGGAATGTAATTGGAAATCCTTATCCGTCTTCCATTAGCGCAATAGATTTTTTAAATTTAAATAATACTAAAATAGAAGGATCTATTAGAATTTGGACACATGAAACGTTACCAAATAGTAGTGCTCCAAATCCGTTTTATGGAGGAAATTATACAACAAGTTATTCTGTTTCAGATTATATTGTTCATAATGGAACCGGAACAGTGAATGGCCCAGCAGGTTTTAACGGACTTATAGCAGGTGCACAAAGTTTTGTGGTTTTAATGAACGATGGCGCAGCTACAACAGATAATATTACATTTAATAACGCATTGCGTAGCGAAACATATTCCAACAATCAATTCTATAGAACTACTAATGCTTCTCAAGAAAAAAATAGAATATGGTTAGACTTATCAAATGGCGCTTCTGTTTCAGACAGAACACTTATAGGTTATGTAGATGGAGCAACAATTGCTAAAGACAGGTTGTATGATGCTTTTACTAAAGCTGACCTAGATCAACAAAGAATCTATACTTTTATTGGTAACGACAAAATGATTATTCAAGCATTTGGTTTGCCATTTTCAGAGGAGGATACGATTCCTTTTGGAGTAACTATTCCTGTAGATGGAAACTATACTATTGCAATTCATGCAGTAGATGGACTTTTTACCAATAAACAAGTTTTTGTAGAAGATTTGTCTTTAAATATTACTGCAGATATTTCTATGCAACCCTACTCATTTTATGCAGATGCAAATCAAATTAGCGATAGATTTTTATTGAAATTTAAAAACGCAGTACTTTCTACTGATGATTTTGATTTTAATGATGTAATTGTAAGCGGAAGTAACTTAATCAATATAGAATCTAAAAACGAGAAAATTAAAGATATTTCTATTTTTGATGTTTTAGGTAGAAGATTAGTAGAACAGAAAAATTTGAATACTAATAGGTTTGAAATAAATACATTAACAAAATCAAAAACGCCATTGTTCATTAAAATTATATTGGAGAATAATCAAGTGGTATATAAAAAATATATATTTTAGTTTTAACCTTTATATTATAGAAAGTCCTGCAATTAGCAGGACTTTTTTATTTCATATACTCTAAAATATCACTTGGCTGGCAATCTAATGCTTCGCAAATTGCTTCTAATGTAGAAAAGCGTATTGCTTTGGCTTTTCCAGTCTTTAAAATAGATAAATTAGCAAGAGTAATGCCAATAATTTCAGCTAGCTCATTGCTTTTCATTTTCCGTTTGGCAAGCATAACATCTAAGTTTACAATTATGGGCATAGTTATATTGTTAATTCATTTTCTTCCTTCTGATTTTTAGCAATTGTAAAAACTTCACTCAAAACTAGAAAAAATAAGCCTAAACAAAAAATCATTACAAAAGAACTTAAGCCAATTTCTAAAGTAGCTTTTCCATTAATTATTTTTAAAATAAAATCTGGAATTCCTGATAAAAGAGAAGAAATAACCAAAGTAAAACCAATTTTTTTAAACCCATTTATTACTTCAAAATCAAAAATTCTTCTTTGTTGAAATAAACGGAGTACTTTTCGGAATAAAAATAAGCCATAAATAAGAAGTAAGCTGGATAAAACTAAAAACAGAAATAAAATTTTAGAATTAATGTCAGTGATATTTACTTCTAAACCATTTATTTTAATTGGAATATTTAAGGACTCATTACTTATAAATACAATTCCAATAAAAACAAGTAGTATTGGAATAGCAATAAATGACATTATACAAACAAAATCAACAATAGCTTTTAATAAATTTAATTTTCTCATATTTCTTAGTTAAAATTATACTGTTAATTCGTTTTCTTCTTGGAAGCTTTTCCCTAACTTAACAATATCGCCAATAGCATATATAAATAAAGCTAATACAATTACCAAAAAGTAAAAGGATAAATTAATAAAAGAAACTTCGCTATTGCTTTTAGTATAGTTTATGAATATAACTATGGAATGAATTATAGATGAAAGGATTAAAAAAAGAGCGCTTTTATTAAAATAATCATTACTCTTGTTAGTAAACGAAACTTCTTTTTTAATTAAATAAATCGCTCTGTGGGCATATGACAAACCCATGTAAAACATTAAATTAGAAATTATACGAAACCAAAATAAACCATCTGTAGTAATTTTGTTGTTTGAGGAATATTGCGCTACAATATTTCCAGCCATTCCTGCAATTGATAAATTAATAATAGTATCAAAAACCAATTTATCAAATTTAACTTTTTCATGTTTTTTTTGAATTTATTTTACAAATATATAAAAATTATTGATAAACAATAAAAAAGTATTCTTTTTAAATAATAAATTTTTTTTTACTTCCTGATAAGTTTGCTTATTTTTACATATGAAGTTTCCAAAAGCATTGCAAGACAAATTAAACATTCGAAAAGAAAATAATTCTTTACGAACTCTACCTGTTTCAAATACTCTAATAGATTTTGCTTCAAATGATTATTTAGGTTTTGCTAAAAACAAAGATATTTTTCAAGACACACATCAGTTGCTTATTGAAAAAAACTTACAAGTAAATGGGGCATCGGGTTCCAGATTACTTTCTGGAAATCATGAATTATTTGAAGAAACTGAAAAATGTATTGCAAATTTTCACCAAGCAGAAGAGGCACTACTTTTTAATTCAGGTTATGATGTTAATGTGGGTTTTTTTAGCGCCATTCCACAACGTAATGATATTATTTTATACGACGAACTTTGTCACGCTTCCATAAGAGATGGAATTCAAATGAGTTTAGCAAAAGCTTATAAATTTAAACATAATGATGTTGATGATTTAGAATATCTACTACAAAAATTTAAAGTAGATACCAAAGAAATATATATTGTTACTGAAAGTGTTTTTTCTATGGATGGCGATTCTCCAAATTTGAAAAAATTAGCAGCTATTTCAGAAATACACAATGCAAACTTAGTAATTGATGAAGCACATGCTTTGGGCGCATTTGGAGTAAAAGGGGAAGGTTTAATACAGAGTCAAAACCTGCAAGATAAAGTTTTTGCACGCATTATAACTTTTGGAAAAGGACTAGGCTGTCATGGTGCCGCAATATTAGGAAGTAATGCGTTGAAGCAGTTTTTAGTAAATTTTTGTAGAAGTTTTATTTATACTACAGCCTTGCCGCCACATGCAATTGCAACTATTCTAACGAGTTATAAAGCGTTAGAAAAAAGCGAACTTTTAATTAAAAAGCTTCAGGAAAATTCACTTTATTTTAATTCATTAAGTCAAGACTCAAATTTTAGTTCAGCTATAAAATCAATTGTAATTCCAGGTAATGATGCGGTAAAAAAAACAGCAAACTATTTACAAGAAAATGGTTTTAATGTAAAACCTATTTTATCGCCAACGGTTCCAGAAGGACAAGAAAGATTGCGTTTTTGTTTGCATTCGTATAATTCTAAAGAAGAAATTGAAAATGTTCTAGAGGTACTTAAAAACTATTTATACTAAACATAAACTATTTTAATTTTGTTTTTTAATATTGTTTACGAACTTTGTAATTAAAGAACATACAATGAAATATTTTATTACGGGAATAGGAACTGACGTAGGCAAAACAATAGCTTCTGCAATTATTACCGAAGCATTAGAAGCAGATTATTGGAAACCAATACAAGCCGGAGATTTAGAAGATTCAGATACACATAAAATTCAAAAATATATTTCAAACCCGAAGACTATCTTTCATAAAAATAGTTATGCTTTAAACACTCCCGCAAGTCCGCATTATGCCGCGGAATTAGATAACGTTGTAATTGATATTGATAATATTCAGGAGCCAAAAACTATTAACAATTTAGTAATTGAAGGTGCTGGTGGCATTTTTGTTCCTTTAAACAACAAAGACACAATAATCGATTTAATTCAACCAGATTATAAAGTAATTGTAGTTTCAAGACATTATTTAGGAAGTATTAACCACACATTACTTACTGTAGAAGCGTTACAAAACAGAAAAATTACTATTGCTGGAATTATTTTTAATGGCAATGAAAATAAAGCAACGGAAGAAATAATACTTTCTAAATCAGGTTTAAACTTTTTAGGAAGAATTGATAACGAACCTTATTTTGATAATAATGTAATTTGTTATTATGCGGATTTATTCAGAGAAAATCTTTTAAAAATTAAATAAAAAAGATACTAGAATTTAAAAAGCAGACTTTTATCTTTGTAACTAAATCATGAAAGTAAGAATCTTTCTCTTTCATCTATTTTTAAATGCATGACACTTTCTGAAAAAGACACATTATACAATTGGCATCCTTATACCCAACACAAAACCGCTTTTCCTCATCCTGTAATTATTAAAGGGAAAGGAGCTTTATTGTGGGACGAAAACGATAAAGAATATATAGATGGTATTGCAAGTTGGTGGGTAAACCCATTTGGACATAGTAATATGTTTATTGCTCAAGCTATTTTTAAACAGCTAACTACTTTAGAGCACGTTTTATTTGGTGGTTTTACACACGAACCAGTAATTCAACTTTCCGAAAAATTAAGCCAAATTTTACCTTCTAATCAAAAGAAATTTTTCTATTCTGATAATGGTTCAACTGCCGTAGAAGTAGCCTTGAAGTGTGCTTTGCAATATTTTTTTAATAAAGGAGAAAAACGGACTAAAATTATAGCTTTAGAAGATGCTTTTCATGGCGATACTTTTGGCGCTATGGCAGCAAGTGGAATTTCCTTTTTTACGGATTCTTTTCAAGGTTCTCTATTAGAAGTAGTTCGTATTCCTGTTCCAACGGCTGGTAACGAGGAAAAGACTATCAAAATTTTAGAAGACTTGGTTAAAACCGAAGAATATGCGGCTTTTATATTTGAGCCTTTAGTGCAAGGAGCTGCTGGAATGGTTATGTATTCTGCAACTGTTTTAGACCAATTAATTGCTATTGCAAAAAAACACCAAGTTTTTACAATTGCAGATGAAGTAATGACTGGTTTTGGAAAAACAGGCAAAAATTTTGCTTGTGATCATTTAGTGCAACAGCCCGATATGATGTGTTTGTCTAAAGCGTTAACAGGAGGAACCATTCCTATGTCTGTAACCAGTTTTACACAAGATATTTACGATGGTTTTTACGATGTAGATGTTAATAAGGCGTTCTTTCACGGCCATACTTTTACTGCAAATCCAACAGGTTGTGCAGCGGCTTTAGCAAGTATTGAATTGCTGGAAACAGAAGAAATTCAGAACAATATAAAGGAAGTTAACAAACATCATTTGGCTTTTGAACAACGTATTAAAAAACATCCAAAAGTTGCCTCTACAAGAGTTTTAGGCGTTATTTTTGCATTAGAAATAAAAGCGGAAGGAAAACAAGATTATTACGGTACTTTACGTAACAAACTATATTCTTTTTTCATTGAAAACGGAATCATTCTTAGACCTGTTGGTGGTACTATTTACATTTTACCACCGTATATTATTAGTTCTGTACAACTAGAAAAAGTGTATGCAACCATCGAAAAAGCATTAGAAATAGTGTAATTTTGTACTATAAATAAATATTTCACTCTCGATTTAACTTTTTTTATTTGAAAACTGAAATCTCCATAATTACACAAGCTACTATTTCTGCCTTAGGACACGAACCAAGTGTAATTTGGCAAAACTATTTAAATAATAAAAGTTATATTTCTAAAAACAACATTGGCACTAAGGAAGTTTGGGTTACAAAATTAACAGAAGCTATTGTTTTAGAAATCGAGAAACTTAGAAAGTCAGATTCAAAATATAAAAGTTTAGACAAATCTGTTTTATATGCAATTTTTGTGGCTAGGGAAGCTGTTAAAAAAGCAAAATGGCATAAAGGAGATGTTTTTGGAATCAATATTGGCTCCTCAAGAGGCGCAACAGAATTATTTGAGAAGTACCATAAAGAGTTTTTAGAAACAAATACAGTTTCTACCCTTTCTTCCCCAACAACAACATTAGGAAACATTTCTAGTTGGGTGGCAAACGATTTACAAGCTACGGGTCCAGAAATCTCGCATTCCATAACTTGTTCAACCGCTTTTCACGGTATTTTAAATGGAATTGCGTGGATAAATGCAGGCTTTGTAGATAAATTCCTTGCAGGAGGTAGTGAAGCTCCTTTAACAGCATTTACAATAGCGCAAATGCAAGCTTTAAAAATATATTCAAGGATTGAAGACGCTAATTATCCTTGCAAGGCATTAGAGCTCTCTAAAAAAGAAAACTCCATGGTTGTAGGAGAATCGGCAAGTGTTATTTGTTTAGAAAAAGGAATAAAAGAAAACGCAATAGCAATAATTGAAGGAATTGGTTACGCTACTGAAATTTTAGAACACAATATTTCCATTTCTACAGAAGCAGATTGTTTTCAGAAATCCATGAAAATGGCTTTACAAGATATTTCTTTAAGCGAAGTAGATGTTGTGGTTATGCATGCGCCTGGAACAATTAAAGGAGATTTATCAGAATACAAAGCGATACAAAGTGTATTTGGAGAAACAATTCCTTTAGTAACTTCTAATAAATGGAAAATAGGGCATACTTTTGCTACATCTGGTATGTTGAGCTTAGAATTGGCTATTTTAATGTTGCAAAATCAAAAATTTATAGGCGTTCCTTACACAAATATAGAATCAAAGCATACTAAAATAAACAAAGTACTTATTAACGCAGTTGGTTTTGGCGGAAATGCAGTTAGTATTTTAATTTCAAAATAAGACTAAATTTTATTCCAACAAAAAACGCCTAACTTGTGTTAGACGTTTTACGGTAATAAAAATAATTTTATTTTTTTAGATAGCTTCTACTTGACCAGCTACTATACCTTTTCTACCTTCTTCTTCAACGAAACTTACTTTGTCTCCTTCGTTTAAAGTTTCAGCATTAATTCCTGAAGCGTGAACAAAAATGTCTTTACCTGTTTGGTCATCTGTAATGAATCCAAATCCTTTTTCTTCATTGAAGAATTTAACTGTACCTGTGTGCATTGTGTAATAATAAATAATTAATAATTGTCAAAGATATACTTATTTTCTATACGAAAAAGATTATCTTGAACTTTTGTTTTTGAAATTGCTATTTTTATTTATTTTCTTCTTCGTTACCTTGCTTAAATTTGTATCTATTTAAGTCTTTACCTTTGTATCTATGGTATACAAACAAGGGCATTAATACTAAAGCCATAATTAAAATGCCAATTCCAACCCATTTATCTCCTTCTGGATTTCCTGAATTTTTGTGGTAATACCCAAAAGAGACAAAGCAAATAACGATAAGAAGAAGTGTTTTGATTGTATTTTTCATGTTTTTGTTGCAAAAATACTAAAAAATTATCTTTTAAATATACCTCTAAACTGATATAATAATCTTTCAATTAATCTCAAGTCTTCAGTAACAATATCAGCTGTTCCGCTCATTTCCTGTTGGAAAAGTATTTTTTTATCGTACGATGTTTCTATTCCTTTTGGTAAAGAGACATCAAGCAATAAGTTGCCCTCTTTGTCTGGAGTTAAAGAAATAGATTTTACTTTGCCTTTAATAATTCCAAATTCTCGGTCTGGATAATTGGCTAATCGAATATTGACATCCTGATTTATCTTAATTTTCCCCGAATTTTGTGCTGGAGCTTTTACTTTGGCAATATAATTCTTGTTATCTGTTGGCACGATAGTAAAAACTTGTTCGCCGACATTTATAGTTTGGTTTTTGACCCAAATTTGCATAAACGAAACTTGACCTTTGATTGATGATTGCAAAACATACATGAGTTCCCAGTCGTTGATTGCTTTTTTTAATTGTGTAAACGACTGCATAACATTACGAAGCAAATTGATATTGTCTTTGGATTCGTTAATTCTTGTATTACCTGAATTTCTGTTTAAGTCGTTAATAGATGAACGCATTTGAGACAATTGACTGCTAATGTTACGCACATTTTTCTCCGTTTGCAGAAAATCCAAATTTTTACTTTCCCATTCTTGTGCGGCAATCACGCCTTTGTCATACAATTTTTTGAAGCGTTCCAGTTCTTGCTTTTTGAGTTGCAACTCGTTTTGGCTTATTTGATATTGTTGTTGCGTTAAAAGTAAGCGTTCTTTTAATTGATTCGTTTCTTGACTTTGCGCTTTTTTTTCAATAGAATACGGCTTTAAATCTCTATTCAAATCGTAAGCAATATACTCTTTTTCAAAAATGGTAAACGCATTTTGAATTTCTCCCAATTGTAAAGCATATAATTTATCAAACGGAAAATCAAATTGCGTTTTATGAACTGAAATGGTGTCAATACAAGCTATTAAACTGAAAACATCGTTATAATTTGCTGTATTCTCTATAATTGCCAAAGCTGTTCTAGGCAAAACTTCGGTTCTATCTGCTACTAAAATTGCTGCAATTTTTCCGGTGGTCCTTGCCACTAATTTTTCAGGGGGATTTTGGGTAGTAATGACAACTTGTGTTGTTAATATGTCTGGGTATTTGATGAAGTACGAAATAAATCCCAACAGTATTATAAACAGTAACAATATAGAGCTTCCCCATTTGAAAATTGCTTTTGGAGGATGCGATAGAATATCTCTCACTTCTTCGCTATAAATCTGTAAATGTTCTTCGTTTTCTTCCATTTTTGTATGCTTTTGCTGTATCGAAATTCCTGCAAGGTTTTTTTTCAACCTTGTAGGTTTCAGTATTAAACCTAAAAGGTTTTTTGAAAATTGTGAGGTTTAATTACCTAATTCCAGTTGATTTTTAACCAATTCATAATACTTTCCTTTTAATGCGGTCAAATCACTGTGATTACCTTGTTCTACAATTTCGCCGTTTTCAAGAACTATTATTGTATCTGCATTTTTCACGGTACTCAATCTGTGGGCTACAATTAGTGCTGTTTTATTTTCCAAAAAACTATTTAATTTTTCCATAATGACCTTTTCATTATTAGCGTCTAATGAACTTGTGGCTTCATCAAAAAATATAAATTCTGGATTTTTATAGACCGCTCGGGCTATCATTAATCTTTGTTCTTGACCGCCACTTAATCGGATACCCGATGTTCCCAACTCCGTGTTCAATCTATTGGGTAGTTTGTCAATAAACTCATCGATATTTGAGATGTAAGAAGCATTTTTAAGTTTCTCTCTGTCAATAATTTCATTTTGTTCTGATTCAGATATATTTCCTGCTATCGTGTCATTAAAAATAAAAGTTTCCTGCAAAACTGCTCCACAACGCATTCGCCAAAAATCATTGTTTATGGTGTTTAAATCAATATTACCTATGTTTATTGCTCCACTTGTAGGTTCATAAAACTTGAGTAATAATTTGATAAGCGTTGTTTTTCCGCTGCCACTTGCACCAACAATGGCAGTGGTTTTTCCTTCTTGAATTTCGAAATTTAGATTTTTGAGCACCATTGCTGATGATTTACTTCCATATTGATAACTCAAATCCTTGATGTAAATGGTTTTGTTTTCAGGAAGTTCTTTAACCTTATCAGATTTTACGGCATCTTCATCTTCTTTTGAATGGACTTGCCACAAGCGTTCTAAACTTATTTTAGCATCCTGCCACAACTGAATGAATCCGATAAAATTGCCAAGTGGCAGATTTAATTGTCCTACAATGTATTGAATGGACAACATCATCCCTAAAGTGATTTCGCCGTTTACAACTGCAGTTGCAGAAAGAAAAGTGATGATGATATTTTTTACTTCATTGATAAAGTTGGAACCAATGCTCTGGTATTGTGCCAATTTCAAACTACTCATAGAAGTTTTGAACAAACTAATCTGGACTTGTTCCCATTTCCAGCGGTTTTTTCGTTGCGAATTATTGATTTTTATCTCCCGAACTCCGTTTATAATCTGCACCAATGAAGTTTGACTTTGCGACTGCTCATCAAAACGTTTAAAATCCAGTTCGGCTCTTTTCTTTAGAAAAAATAATGTCCATCCTACATAAAAAACAGCACCAATCAGGAAAACAACAAATATTGTTACATTATAATACGCCAAAACAAAATTGAATACTACAAACAAAACGATTGAATACAACATATTAAAAGAAGACGAGGAAACAAAATTTTGAACCCTAGCATGATCTTGAATTCTTTGCAAATGCTCTCCAGTATTTCGAGTGTCAAAGAAGTTAACTGGTAATTTCAACATCTTGAACAAAAAATCGGAAACCATTTTGATATTAAACCGCCCCGAAACATGCAGTAGAAGCCATTCTCTGAAAATAGATACTAACGTTTGTGATACAAACAGCACTAATTGTGCAATAAGAATCAGATAAATAAAAGGAATATCTTGATTATTGACCCCAACATCTACAACGGATTGCATCAAGAATGGCATAATAAACTGTATGGTAGTGCCCACCAGTAATCCAATTAACAACTGATTGATTAATTTTTTATACGGTTTTAGATACGGCCATAGAAAACCAAAACCTTTATTCTTGGTTTTATCTTCCTCGAGTTGATAGAAATTAGGGTTGGGTTCTAGTAGCAACACAAAACCATTTTTGTCTGCCGTATTGGTCCAAGCTTCTTGAAAATCTGTATGCGAATAATTCAACAAGCCTTGTGCTGGATCTGCCAGATAGATTCTGTCTTTTGTAGTTTTATAAACGACCACAAAATGTTTCTGGCGCCAAGGCACAACAAAAGGTGTTGGTGCTTCTGAAATTAAACTTTCTAATGCTATTCGCATACCTAAAGTTCGCATTTCGATGGCTTCGGCTGCATCTGCAATTCCTGCCATAGTAACGCCCAAGCGGGTTATGCCCGCTTTATCACGCAAAAACTCTCTCGACAATGTTTTACCATAGAATTTAGCAATCATACGCAAACACGTAGGACCACAATCCCGATAATCCAATTGCTTATAAAATGGAAATTTATTTTTTTTGAGCATCCTAGTTTTTCACTGCTTTCAGTACAGATTCTCGCATAACATCTAATGCTTTTTTATCGAGAAAGTTTTGGTTGTAATAAACGCCCTGCACATTTTTTAGCGTTTTTAAATCTTCCAAAGGATTTGCGTCTAAAAGAATAAAATCAGCATCTTTACCCACTTCAATCGTGCCGTAATTTTCATTGAAGAAATTGGCATAATTAACTGTTGCCATTTTTAGGATTTCAAAATTAGATAGATTTGCATTTTTCAACAACTCCATTTCGCCCAAAACATTAAAGCCTGCAACCATGTACTTGGATGTAGCATCTGGACTTAAAATCATCGGCACTCCCGCATCATATAATTGTTTGATGATTTTATATTTTTCGTCAAGGGCTTTTAGTTCATTGACAACTTCGTCTTTGTAGGCAGTCTGACCTAATTTTTCACGGTATTTATTGGTTCCATCGACCCATTCGTCCATTTTAGCTTTTGGGACAAACTCCATTCCAGGCATATTTCTAGACTCTTCAATGGTGTAGCGGCCTGAACCCAAGCTGTACCAAGATAAAGTTGGACAAATGACCATCTTTTTCTCTTTTAATAAAGCAATTCTTCTTGAAATGGTTTCCTGACTTTCGCCTGCAAGACCGCCCAAATGCTCGAAAGAAGTGTAACCGGAATTAAAAACAACTTCTTCATTCAACTCATTTCCAGAAGCCAAACGAGGATAATGACC
>Ga0335398_10000881_pt1 | contig 52380 bp, 51 predicted proteins | sample BON03_FD_205742 | JGI IMG/M metagenome (GOLD analysis project Ga0335398, IMG submission 205742) | Freshwater microbial communities from Lake Bonney liftoff mats and glacier meltwater in Antarctica - BON-03 (spades assembly) (version 2) | ecosystem: Environmental > Aquatic > Freshwater > Ice >... | reverse complement strand
TGACCCCCGCGTTGTGGTCACCACCGCAGCCCACAAGGCTTGCCCTGCGGGACGTGGGCCGTCAGATTAACCGCCTGACTGGCACCCGCACTCAGGCCAAGAATCGCCTGCACGCCCTGCAGTCAAAAAGTTGCGCGTCTGAGTAAAGCCGGGAATAGCTATCTGCGGGCAGCGTTGTACATGCCGGCGATGAGCGCAATACAACACGACCCGCGGGCCAAAGCGTTCTATGAAGCATTAGTAGCGCGCGGGAAGAAGAAAATACAGGCTCTATGTGCCGTGATGCGCAAGTACCTCACCGGACTTTGGGCCTGCATTAAAAGCGGTACTCCATTCGATTCAACCCGACTTTTCAGTGAAATTCATCTGAAAAAGGCTTGACCGTCAACGGAGTATCTACAGGTGGTTCAGCTGGCTTTGGAGAGTTGGGTTGGCGACATTATCAGGGCCTGTTCGGTTTGTAGGATTTTCAATAGCACTATGATTCTTTCATCGGCGGTTACGCCTTTTACTATTGCTTCTATGTGTTTGAAGCAGCCTTCTTTTATGACTACGTGCTCGCCTTGTTTAAATAGGGCTCTTGGTGCCGCGGGCTGGAGCAAACGCTGCTGCAGCCCTTCAATTAATTCATCGGGCACTGGGTGCGGTGAGCCGTTGAAGCTCACTGCTCTACTAACGCCGCGGGTTGCGCTCATTGCTCGCCAGTTGCTCTCTTGGCCTAGCTTGATGAACAGATAGCCGGGGAATAGGGCTTCACTGCGGACGGCTACCTTGCCTTTGCTTATGCGTTTAACGTTATGCTGGGGCGCATAGTGTTCGAAGCCCTGCTGGGTTAAATGCCACTCGGCTCGCGTTTGTTGCTGAGCCTTGCACTGCAGGAGATACCATCGCGGGGCTGTTGTCATTTGATCGCCTCTTGCGCTGTTTCTTCCATATCGCGCTTCAATCCGTTTATTTCTTCACGCAGCGTTTCGTACTCTTCAACCTTACGCTGCAAGAAACGTTTGGTGAGGGTGGCTTTGTTTTCTAGGCCGGAGGGGGTTAGTACGTAGAGGTAGTTTTTTTTGTTGTTGCTGTTGTTGAAGTTGCGGGCCTTGACCATGCCTTTTGCAATCAGCGCCTGTAGGCAATAGTTCACTTTGCCTAGGCTGATACCTAGATCTTTGGCTAGTTCCCGTTGAGTTATCTGAGGCTGGGCCTCGATTTGTCGCAGGATGTAGTAGTTGGCGTCGTCTTTAGTCATGGCATTTATTATTATGTTCAATTGTTGAACTCTTTATAGCACGGGGGTTTTTGTGGTGACAGCCCTTCTAATAAAAATGTGCTTTTTGTGCCTGCTGTTGTGTTTGTAGAGTGTTACCTGTAGGAGCGCTTGCCCTATTTATGGGGGCCCTGCAGGCGAACCTTTTTGCCCGCGAAGGGTTTGATTCGCCTGCAGGCAGGCTCCTACATGGTTTTTCCATGGTCCCCGCGTTGTTTTCGCATGGTTTTTCCCACGGTCCCCGCGTTGTTTCCGCATGGTTTTTTGCACGGTCCCCGCAATGTTTCCGCATGGTTTTTTACAATGTCCCGGCAATGTCGACGCGAGGTTTTACAGGTTTGTTATTAGGCTCTTCATGTATTGGCCATAGCCGTTCTTGGCTAGGGGGGCTGCTCGTTCTAATAGCTCGTCGTTGCTCAGCCAGCCTTTGCGCCAGGCTATCTCTTCTAGGCAGGCGATCTTTAGGCCTTGGCGGTGTTCTACGGTCTGCACGAACATGCTGGCTTCTAGCAGGCTTTCGTGGGTGCCGGTGTCTAGCCAGGCGAAGCCGCGGCCTAGCACTTCTACATTCAGGTCGCCGCGCTCCATATAGGCTTGGTTCACCGTGGTGATCTCTAGCTCGCCCCTTGCCGAGGGTTTTACTTGCTTGGCTATTTCCACTACGTCGTTGTCGTAGAAATACAGGCCTGTAACGGCGTAGTTGGATTTGGGGGTTTTGGGCTTTTCTTCTATAGATATGGCGCGCTTATTGGCGTCGAACTCCACCACGCCGAAGCGTTCTGCGTCTTTCACTTGGTAGCCGAACACGGTTGCGCCGGTATCTCTTGCGGCGGCTTCCATCAACTTCCCGGTAAAGCCCTGCCCGTAAAAGACGTTGTCGCCTAGCACTAGGCACACTCGGCTATCGCCGATGAACGCTTTGCCAATGAGGAAGGCTTGCGCCAAGCCATCGGGGCTTGGTTGGATTGCGTAGGTGAGGTTGATGCCGTATTGAGAGCCGTCGCCTAGTAGGCGTTGATAACCGGCGATGTCTTCTGGGGTGGAGATGATCAATATGTCGCGAATACCCGCCAGCATTAGAACCGACATGGGGTAATAGATCATGGGTTTGTCGTAGATGGGGAGAAGTTGCTTGGAAATACCCTTGGTAATGGGATACAAGCGTGTGCCACTGCCGCCGGCCAGCACGATGCCTTTACAGGGCGAGGAAATCGCGGTCATGTTGCTCTGACTTCTTGTTTAGGCGCTTACTGCGCTTCGTGTTTTAAGCCTATGAAGCAGCTCACGTTATGGCGGCATAATACATGCTGAGGGTAACGTCTGCCACCACCGGCTGGGGTTAATTTGGGGTTTTTTTGGGCTAGGGGTTTGGCGGGAGGTTTTTGTTTGGGTGCATGCTGCGGAAGGTCGCCTGCAGGCAGGCTCTTACAAGGTGGTTTTGTTGGAGCCCTTGCCCTATTTATGGGAGCCCTGCAGGTGAAGGGTTAAATTGCACAATAGGTCCCTCCCGGAATTTTGTCATTCGATTGTCATCGATATGCAATACCTCGGAAACATCACTGCACTAGGCTTATTACCCCAGATGATTGAACAATTCTGGGGACTTGGAAATGAAAATAGCCATGTTTGGCGCTGGGTATGTTGGCTTGGTAAGTAGTGCATGTTTCGCCAACTCGGGGCATCACGCGATGTGCGTAGATACTGATGAAAAGAAGATTGAAAACATAAAGGATGGCATGTTACCTATTTATGAGTCGGGGCTTGATGCGATTGTAGAGACCACCACGAAGTCTAGAAACCTGCTATTTACTGCCAACCCAGCCGACGCTATCAACTACGCGAATATCCTCTTTATCGCAGTTGGCACTCCTCCCGATGAGGACGGCTCGGCTGACTTGCAATATGTTTTGGCAGTAGCCGCTGAGATCGGCCGGTTGATGACGTGCGACAAGGTAGTTGTCACCAAATCCACCGTGCCGGTAGGCACCGGGGACAAAGTGCGGACTACCATACAAGCGGAGCTAGATCTTCGCGGGTCAAGCTTGCGGATCGACGCGGCCTCTAACCCCGAGTTCCTAAAAGAAGGCACTGCCGTATCGGACTTTATGAAGCCAGATCGCTTCGTGATAGGCACTGATTCGGCAGAGGTGAAGGGATTGATGCAGGAGCTCTATGCCCCCTTTAACCACAGAACAGATCGTATGATCTTCATGGACATCCGCTCTGCGGAACTAACCAAATACGCGGCCAACGCGATGCTGGCCACCAAGATTAGCTTTATGAACGAGATTGCGAATTTGGCCGAATTGCTTGGCGCAGACATCAAGCAAGTGCGCCATGGCATCGGCTCGGACCCGCGCATCGGTTATCAGTTTATCTACCCAGGTATCGGTTACGGTGGCTCTTGCTTCCCTAAAGACGTGCGTGCGCTAAGCCAGGCGGGAGCGCAGATGGGCCAAGAGATGCAGATTCTGAATGCGGTGGAAGCGGTGAATATTGCGCAAAAATCCCGCTTAGTGGAGTTGATCTCCACCCACTATAAAGGTGCGCTGCGCGGCAAGACTTTTGCGCTGTGGGGGCTATCGTTTAAACCAAAGACGGATGATATGCGCGAGGCGCCAAGCCGGGTGATCATGGAGGCCCTGTGGGCCGCAGGCGCCTTGGTGCAGGCCTATGATCCGGAAGCGATGGACGAGGTGGAGCGAATCTATGGGCAGCGCGAGGACCTGCGTCTAGTGGGCACGCGGGATGATGCCTTGATTGGCGCGGATGCGTTGGTGATTTGTACGGAGTGGCAGCATTTCAAGATTGCGGATTTCGATCATCTGGCCCAGCAGTTGGCCGACAAGGTGATCTTCGATGGCCGCAATCTGTATGAGCCAGCGTGGGTGGCGGCGAAGGGGCTGACCTATTATGGCATTGGCCGGGGGGAGTCGGTTAGGAAGGCTTAGGCTCCTGGGGTGATGTTAGCAATCCCAGCGGTAACGCATGAAAGGTGTGTTGTTTGAAGCGGAACAGCAGGACACTATCACCGTTATAGAAAAGCACGCCGTGCTGGAAGGATTCTGCGCTGTAATCAGCTAGGGCTGCCTGCCAGACCAGTGTCGATATAGTGAAGTTTAGGCATCTGTGTAGTGAGCCGTTTTGAACGATTTTTAATGTACGCAGGCATGCGTTGCACGATGAAAAATAGATGCTCGCGTCGTCTGATCATCCAGGGTGATATAGTCCATTCCTAGGTTTTTCGAAATCGCTTTTGCGAGTGTGGTCTTGCCTGCCTGTCTTGGGCCGGTAATATATAAGATTCTGAATTGTTTCAGTAAATTTTCTGAAAGAGCTTGAATTTTCCGTTTGTACATCAATTGCGCACCTCCACTAATACGAGAAATATAGCGGCTTAATACGAGTTTAACAACGGCTTATTACGAGTTTTCACAATCCGAGACTAGCCCCTTTTATGATAAAAGATCCTTTTTAAGGAGAGTGCTACTGTCGGAGACGTAACCGCAAGTTATGCTTTCCCCGTAACCCTTGACCCTGTTATCATTTATGATAACCTTCGCTCATGTCATGGAACGTCACATTTTTCAGCGAAAAAGTTAGAGAGGAAATGCTCGGATTCCCGGACGGGATATTGGCTGACTTTCTTCATATAGCAGAAATCATTGAGAAATTTGGTCCGGCAATCGGAAAACCCTATACAGCTCCTATGGGTTCAGGGCTGTTTGAGATACGGGCTCGAGGCAAAGAAGGCATAGGCCGGGCACTGTTCTGTACGGTCAAAGGCCAGGAGATAATCATCCTGAACTCTTTCGTCAAAAAGACTCAAAAGACACCAAAGAAGGAGATTGATAAAGCCCGCAAACGAATGAAGGAGCTAAAAGATGACTAGACCAACATTGAAATCTTTCAAGGAGGAAGCGCTAAAGCGTGAGGGCGTTAAGAATAGCTATAACGATCTTTCTGCGGCGTACGAAGTGCGTAAGCAACTCATCGCACTGCGGCAGCAGGCCGGCCTTACTCAAGAGCAAATAGCGGAAATTTTGCAGACTAAGAAAAGTAATATTTCCAGGCTGGAAAGTGTAAGCTCAAGCATCTCTCCCAAGCTCTCTACACTTAGCGATTATGCAGCCGCAATGGGCTACAAATTAAAAATCGAGTTTGTGCCAGATAATGAAGCGCGAACATAACAAACTAACCGTCCAACTTTATGGGGTCAGTTCAGCCTGGCCCCTTTGGTCGGCGCCTTTGGTCAATTCCATAGCGGGTTTCTGGTCGCCTGCAGGCGACATAATATCTATCGAAGTTACTGGTCGCCTGCAGGCGTGCATAATATTTATCGAAGTTACTGGTCGCCTGCAGGCAGGCTCCTACCCTAAAACAGCGCTCTGATCCAAATAACAGCGCTCCGATTTTCGGTAGGAGCCCGTGCCCTATTTATGGGGTGCCTGCAGGCGACCTGATACGCTAACGGAGGCACAATGCCACCCGCAGGCGTGCATAATATCTATCGAAGCTACTGGTCGCCTGCAGGCAGGCTTCTACGTTAAAGGCACAGCCGTAACCCTAAAGAGTGAACTCGGGTTTGGGCCGCTTGTTATAAAGCCCCGCATGTAGTTTTTCCAGCAACTGGGTGAGCTCCGTAACAAGGTAGGCCTTGAATTTTTGCTGCCCCAGCGTACGGTCATAGACATTGGTTGGCAGGAACCGTTTCATTTCATCGCTAAACGCTTTACTGTCAACGATGCCATGCACGGAAGCGATACGATCTTCCAACATTTGCTTAAAATCAGAAATTTGGTAATCGCGAATTTTTTTACTCACCAGCCCCACATCAAGCACGGCTCCTTGCTGTTGCAACCAAAGCAGATCCCATACATCCCGGTGCCTTACATACCTGCGCGTTGCCGGCAAGGCCACCAGTTTGTCGGCCATAATCTCATTCAATGTCTCAGTAAAAATCAGTGTGTCTTCGTACCCGTCTGGCAAAAAATCATAGTTTCTTTTTAATGCCTGAGTTGTTCGCGTATACGTGGGAATATTAGCGACTTCGATCTTGATACGTTGCCGGGCAATTTCCTTGCGTTCGGGCGCGGTTGTGATTGAAATTTGCCATTTGTCTACTTTGATTTCTGCATAACTTGATTCTTCCTTTTTGAGCGTAGCAGGCTCTTTAACGTTGACCTCAAGCCCATATCGTCCGCCGACATAATCCTCAATGCATGTTTTCATGCTCATCAGATGCTTGGACGAATAGTTGGAACCACCGGCAAAGCCCAAATCCTCGCTAAAGCGATTGGCCCCGTAGCACAGCCGCAGGCAGGTGCCTCCTTGGAAGACCAAATCATTCAGCAGGCCGGCCTGATCAAGGCAATACAAAATGTCATAGTGCAGCAATTCCTTTTCCACCACAGGCCGAATGGCAGCCACCCCTTGGCCCTGCATGGCGCGAACAACAAGCTGAGCGAAATCTGCAGGGTCAATTTTCATTGATGACATCCTCTTCGACCAAGTGGGTGTTTCTGCCTACCCGTTTTAGATCACGCCAGGCCGCTTGTTTAGTGGCAATCCGCAGCGGACGGCCAGAGTCGTAGGTATTCTCCAGGATATCGGAGAGCGATCTTCGGGTATGAGTAAATTCGATGGTGCCAAACGGCGTTTTGTATTCGCCTTTCCTGCCCGATGTCATGATGGTGATGCGATCAACAGGAATTTGTGAAATGGCGCCATACTCAGACAGTGCAGATTCCAGGCTGATATAGCTGTATCTTCCCCGCCGCAGAGTTCTGGCAATCAGCTCAATCGTTTTGGGACCATTTTTCTGATGCGATAAACCGTATAAGTAAACGCCTCGGGCAGCACGCACCAGAATGTCTTGCTTGACCAGCCTGTTGAGGCCTGAATGGAGAGTGGGGGGACTGTCTTCGGGAAATACCTTTTCCAGATCCCTGTGGCTGAATACATAACGCCCTGCTTGATCGAGTTGTGTAAGCCGCTGGATGGCTGTGCTCATATCCATGTTTTATGTGATCGTCAATGATGTTTTTAAGTAGTATATCTGTCTACTTAGCACATGATCAAGCTGAAAGAGACCACACTGTCCGATTTCATCGCATGCACCTACGTCGCATAAATCCAATCCTCGGGCGGTTGGAGCGGGCTGACATCCAACAAGGTGATGAATTCAAAATTCTTGAGCACAAAGGCAACATCACTCTGATAAGGCAAACCAGCAATGCTAGCCACGGTGTTCTCGCGCACTTGAAGGCGCAACGGGGTATCACTGAAACCGACTCCCGCGATGAATCCATGCGATCCAGCAATTAATGATCGGCATTGATACGAATGTGCTGCTAAGGCACCTGTTGGCTGATGAACCACTGCAGGCCAAGCAGGTGAAACGCAGCGGTGTGGATGCAGCGAGGTTTAACCTTTTGATATCGCCGCACAGGCGTTGCCTGGCATGGTCCCCCTGCCCTAGGAATTGGCATCTGTAGGAGGATTGTGGGGCCGTATCGCCGATTTCGCATAGACAAATTCTGGATCAAGATCTACGCCCGCAGCCCACTCGACAGTATCGAATGACACCCGAACTTGCTCAAAGTCCACAGGATTCTTCAACCGTTTGAATACACCAAACTCCAGATAGGGTTTCATGTCTAAACGCCTGCTTTCACCGTTGTCGAAGTCGATGGCCAGGACATAGTCTGCGCAGGCAGCTACTTTTTTGACGGCTGGGAACATCTTTCATCTCCTAATGCAAAGGCGCAATTCTGAACGGCTCTTCACCACTTTCAACGAGTGCCCAATTTGCCAACAGTTCTTCGCGATGCAACGGTGTTTTTCAAGATAGTTGGCACTCTTTTTTGCTTTAAGCAGCCGATAATTCCCGCTGCAAACTTTCCAGTCTTTCAGTCTCCAAATCCTCTTGGAACCAACATGGCTATAATTGCTGTATTAACAGGCGACCTCATAAACTCAGCACAGGCTGTGTTGTTTCACGCACGCCTCAAGAAGATGCTGCAACAAATCGAACAAAGATATGGCGCGGTCACAGAAACCTACAGAGGCGACGGGTTCCAGATCACCCTTCCCAAAGCCAGTGACGCTTTTGAGGCAGTGATCTTTATTCGTGCAGGACTTATCAGCAAGAGCCCCGATAAATCTGAACGCTGGGACAGCAGAATCGCGTTTGCCTTCGGAGATAACAAAGTCCCGCCAGCGCAAATGCATGCCAAGGTGTACATCGATTCAGGTCGAGCATTGGACGAATTGAGTCAGGCAAGTTTGACTCTAATCGGCGAAAACGCGATTTTTACGCTTAGCGCAGATCTATGTACTGCGTTTGTAGACGACCTTATAGATAGCTGGACCCCGAAAGAAGCCGAGGCGATATACGAGTATCTGCACAACAGAGAAAGTCACCAAGTGATCGCCGCAAGGCTGGGGAAGCAGCGCCCTACTCTCACCTTAACTTTGCAACGGGCCCGCTATCAACTTGTTGAGCGTTATATTCAAGGCATGAAAGCGTTACTGGAACTAACTCATGAATATTGAGCCCCTTACAGCTATTTTCTCAGCTGACTTATTACACAAATTTCTCGTAATTACAGTTGCTTACGCTATAGTCCTAAACCCTTTATCAGCACTGATAAAACGTATTCTTCGCCCTTGGATAATGCAAGTTTCCGATAATAGTGATGGGTACGTTTTTGAGCCTAGCCATAACATTAGGCATTGGGCTCGCTACACAGTGGGCATTGTCTATGCTGTAAGAGCCTGCCTGCAGGCGACCCGGTGTGGCATCGTTTCCCAACCCTTGTGTGCACCCAATTTACATTCCCCCCGCTTTCCTTTAACTTGCTGGCAGTTTTCTCGCTTGTTCAAAAGGACCACAACATGCCCCTCCCTCTTAGCGCAGGCGCCCGTTTTCATGCGGCGCTGCAAGCCAATTCTCCTCTTCAAATCGTCGGTGCTATCAATGCGTACTCGGCCATGCTCGCGCAGCGCGCTGGGCATCAGGCGTTGTATCTCTCGGGCGCAGGGGTGGCGAACGCATCTTATGGAATACCAGATTTGGGCATGACGAGTCTTAGCGATGTGATAACCGACGTTGATCGCATTACCAGCGCTACTGACCTGCCCTTATTGGTCGACATCGACACCGGCTGGGGCGGCGCATTCAACATCGCGCGCACCATCAAGGCGATGGAGAAGGCTGGCGCGGCGGCGGTGCACTTGGAGGATCAGGTCGCACAGAAGCGCTGCGGGCATCGCCCCAACAAGGCTATCGTGAGTAAGAGCGAGATGGTGGATCGGATTAAGGCGGCGGTGGATGCGAAGATCGATCACGATTTCGTGATCATGGCGCGCACCGATGCAATTGCGGTGGAGGGTATCGAGTCGGCTATCGAACGGGCGATTGCGTGTGTTGAAGCCGGGGCGGATGCGATCTTCCCAGAGGCGATTACGGATTTGGATCAATACCGCCAGTTTAGCGCTGCGGTGCACGTGCCTATCCTCGCGAATATCACCGAGTTCGGCGCCACCCCGCTATATAACAAGGCCAAATTGGCGGCATCGGGGGTAGCGATGGTGCTTTACCCGCTTAGCGCATTCCGCGCGATGAGCAAGGCGGCGGAAACGGTTTATGACAGCATCTTGCACGATGGCGACCAGGGCTCCGTGGTGAAGTTTATGCAGACCCGCGCGGAGTTGTATGAGGTGTTGGGGTATCATGCGTATGAGGAGAAGCTGGATACGCTTTTTACGAAGGATTGAGTTTAGGTTCCTGCAGGCAGGGATTGTGCCTCCGTTAACGTGTCAGGTCGCCTGCAGGCAGGGATTGTGCCTCCGTAAACGTGTCAGGTCGCCTGCAGGCAGGCTCCTACCGGAAATCGGAGCGCTGTTAAAGGGATCAGAGCGCTGTTTTAGGGTAGGAGCCTGCCTGCAGGCGACCAGAAACCTGCTATGAAATGCAATATTGTCTGCAGGCGACCAGACAATCGAACGAATCCACAACACAAAAAACGATACATAGGAACACACCATGGCAACAAAACCCCTATCAGGCGCCGGCCTTCGCGGCCAGGTCGCGGGCGAAACCGCCCTATGCACTGTCGGCAAAACTGGCTCTGGCCTCACCTATCGTGGCTATGACATCAGCGTATTGGCGGAGAAAGCAAAATTTGAAGAGGTCGCATTTTTATTGCTACGCGGGCACTTGCCAACGCAGTTAGAGATTGATATTTATAATAATAAAATCAAATCATTACGCGAGCTACCTAAAGCACTAAAAGAAGTTTTAGAGCGCATCCCCGCCGACGCTCACCCGATGGATGTGATGCGTACTGGCTGCTCGATGCTGGGCAATCTGGAGACAGAGGAAAGCTTTGACGAGCAGGACGATGCCATCGACCGCTTATTGGCCACCCTGCCCTCGATCATTTGCTATTGGTACCGGTTCTCTCATGACGGCGTGCGCATCGACACGGCCATCCAGGATGATTCCATTGGCGCCCATTTCCTGCACATGCTCAATGATGAGATCCCCAGCCCGCTGTTCACGAAGGTGATGAATGTATCACTGATCCTATATGCCGAGCATGAGTTCAATGCCTCTACGTTTACCGCGCGTGTGTGTGCTTCAACCCTATCGGACATGCATTCCTGCGTAACCGCTGCCATCGGCTCCCTGCGTGGCCCCCTGCACGGCGGCGCCAATGAGGCGGCAATGGACATGATTTCGCAGTGGCATAGCGCAGAGGAAGCCGAGCGCGAGATCATGGGCATGCTGCAACGTAAAGAGAAAATCATGGGCTTTGGCCATGCGATCTATGCGGACTCGGACCCGCGCAATGTGATCATTAAACAATGGGCAGAGAAGCTAGCGGCACAAGTAGCCGATACGGAACTCTACCCGGTGTCTGTGCGCTGCGAAGAGGTAATGTGGCGCGAGAAGAAGCTGTTCTGCAATGCCGACTTCTTCCATGCCTCGGCCTATCATTTCATGGGCATCCCGACCAAGTTATTCACGCCGATCTTCGTGATGAGCCGCGTAACGGGCTGGGCGGCGCATGTGAAGGAGCAGCGCGCGAATAACCGGATTATTCGGCCGAGCGCTGACTATACCGGGCCGGCGACGGCGGAGTGGGTGGATATTGGAGATAGGTGATTTTTGATTGTGTGGTGTGGGTGCAGGTTGTGCCTCCGTTTACGTGTCGGGTCGCCTGCAGTCTGAGCCTCCGTTAAAGTGTCAGGTCGCCTGCAGGCAGGGATTGTGCCTCCGTTAAAGTGTCAGGTCGCCTGCAGGCAGGCTCCTACCGGAGATCGGAGCGCTGTTTTTAGGGATCGGAGCACTGTTTTAGGGTAGGAGCCTGCCTGCAGGCGACCTGACACTTCGATAGATATTATGCCACCTGCAGGCGACCCGAAATGCGAACGAAGGCACTGTCCTGCCTTACAAAAAGGTCGGGGGCAGCCACGCTGCCCCCGGTGAGTCATGGGTTTTTAAGGAAGCACGCCTAAGCCCATGACCCCGCCCAAGATCCTTCTCAGGCTACGTTCACACATTCCTTGTGCTGCGTCTTTAAACGTAGTTCAGGTTTTTAGATGTCGCCAATAAACTAGCAAATTTTTTTATGCAGCCATTTCGGCTACCATACGCCCCTTCACTTCAATCCCGAGAGAGTCAGCATGTCAGCCACTGTGGAATTCAACGAAAGACCAGCCCCGGACCAAGAGCTCGTCGACATCGCCCAATACATCACCGATTACAAGATCAACTCCAACGAGGCCTACGACACCGCGCGCAATTGCCTGATGGACACCCTCGGCTGCGGCCTGCTTGCCCTGCGCTTCCCTGAGTGCACCAAGCTGCTTGGCCCATTGGTCGAAGGCACCACGGTGCCCCATGGCGCGCGCGTACCCGGCACTCAGTTCCGTTTAGACCCGGTGAAGGCGGCATGGGATATCGGCTGCATCATCCGTTGGCTAGACTATAACGACACGTGGTTGGCCGCAGAGTGGGGCCACCCGTCGGATAACCTCGGCGGCATTCTTGCCGTGGCAGACTATCTTTCACAGAAGAATGTAGCAGCAGGCAAGGCACCTTTGTTGATGAAGGACGTGCTTACGGCGATGATCAAGGCGCACGAGATTCAAGGCGTGCTGGCACTTGAGAACAGCTTCAACCGCGTGGGCTTATGCCATGTGTTATTGGTCCGTGTGGCCTCCACTGCGGTCGTGACGCAGATGCTGGGCGGTAATCAATCGCAGATAATCGATGCGCTCTCGCAAGCCTGGCTAGACGGCTCGAGCCTGCGCACCTATCGCCACTCTCCTAACGCTGGCCCGCGCAAGTCTTGGGCAGCGGGTGACGCTACATCGCGCGCGGTGCGCTTAGCAGACCTGACGATGCGCGGCGAGATTGGCTACCCCAGCGTGCTCTCAGCGCCGAAGTGGGGCTTCTACGACGTGCAGTTCAAGGGCAATAAGTTCAAGTTCACACAGGGTTATGGCAGCTATGTGATGGAGCAGATCCTGTTCAAGATCTCCTTCCCTGCCGAGTTCCATTCCCAGACGGCGGCCGAGGCTGCGGTGCGCCTGCACCCACTAGTGAAGGACCGCTTGGACGAGATCGAGCGCATCGTTATCCACACTCATGAGTCTGCGATTCGCATCATCAGCAAGAGCGGCCCGCTGAACAACCCAGCGGACCGCGACCATTGCCTGCAATACATGACGGCGGTGCCCTTGGCCTTCGGGGATCTGGTGGCTGAAGACTATGAAGACTCCTTCCACAAAGCCAATCCGATTATCGACATCCTGCGGGAGAAAATGGAGATTATCGAAGAGCCGCGTTACACCAAAGAATACCTAGAGGCTGATAAGCGTTCGATTGCGAATGCGCTGCAGGTGTTCTTCAAGGACGGCAGCTCGACAGAGAAGGTAGAGGTTGAATACCCCGTAGGCCATCGCCGCCGCCGCGAGGAAGGCATCCCGTTGTTGGAGCGCAAGTTCCGCAATAATCTCGCGACGCGCTTCCCGTCCGGAAGAGTCGAGAAGATCTTCGCGCTGTGCAAGGACCAGAAGGCGTTAGAGGCAACGCCGGTGCATGAGTTTATGGATCTGCTGGTGATTTAAGACATTTTTTTGGGATCGGAGCCTGCCTGCAGGCAGGCATAATATCTATCGAAGCTACTGGTCGCCTGCAGGCAGGCTCCTACCCTAAAACAGTGCTCCGATCCCTTTAACAGCGCTCCGATTTCCGGTAGGAGCCTGCCTGCAGGCGACCTGACACCTGATCGGAGGCACAATCCCCACCTGCAGGCGACCTGATACGCTAACGGAGGCACAATCCCCTCCTGCAGGCGACCTAAAACCGTCCGTCAAATTCATCACAACCACACGGCATCCCAATGAGGATAATCGCCTAAACGACCAACAATTCCCGCTCGCAACGGATTCATCACAATATAGCGAGCTACAGGCAGAATTTCACTCTCACGTCTAATCGCCCGATCATGGAACCCTCTCGCCCACACTTTGCCGGCATAAAGATTCTTTTTATGAATTTTTCGCGTTACACAGGATTTTAGTGCCTGCACATACGCTTCGATTGGCTTATTCAACTCTAACTTCATTAACCAATGCACGTGATCGGGCATGACGACATAACATAAAGTGCTAGTTTGAGAGCTGAGTTCTCGCATGGCTGAGACTACAATTCTAGCCGCTTGAAACTGCCTAAAGATTGGTGTGCGGCGGTAACAAACTACGGTGATTGAATACACTCTCCCCAATTCACTCGATCGCCCTCGTCTCAAGGCTCTGGCATTCGCGTAAACGCTCATATTCTGCCCTGCTTGTAATGTACATTTTGAATATAGGCGGTATTTGCTTGGGTGGGATTATGTTGGGTGTTTTTCGAGGCTTGTGATCGCCTACAGGTTGGGTTTGTGCCTCCGTTGTATTTTCAGGTCGCCTGCAGGTGGCATAATATCTATCGAAGCTACTGGTCGCCTGCAGGTGGCATAATATCTATCGAAGCTACCGGTCGCCTGCAGGTGGCATAATATCTATCGAAGCTACTGGTCGCCTGCAGGCAGGCTCCTACCCTAAAACAGTGCTCCGATCCCTTTAACAGCGCTCCGATTTTCGGTAGGAGCCTGCCTGCAGGCGACCTGACACTCTAACGAAGGCACAAACCTTGCCTGCAGACGACCAGTAACTTCTATAGATATTATGCCACCTGGTTTTATCGCAGCTTCTTTGATCCAGTCGGGTTTCTTTTCAGTATTCGTCATAGGTATTTCATTTCCCGGCAGACTTTCTGCTCTGCTCACGTTAAATTTCTCTCACGGTGATCAACTTGGGTCGCCGGAACAATAAAAAATAGTGCACTGGCACTGTAATGACCAGTATGTGCAAATTGAGGGTATTTCATGATTAATCAGTATTCATCGACTTCTGCCTATTCCGCACGACCCGCTTCATTGAAAGCGTTTCTTTTCTTCTTGCTGCTGGCTACATGTCTCACTGCGCAGGCGCAATCTGACACTTATCGCAAAGGTCAATATCTTGAACCTGCGTATGAGGGTTGGTGGAAGAACGACGACGGCACCTTCAGCTTCATCTTCGGCTATCAGAATGAGAACTGGGAAGAGGAACTGGACATCCCCGTCGGGGAGAACAACCAATTTTCTCCAGGCAACGCCGACCGTGGCCAGCCAACCCATTTCCTACCTCGCCGCAATCGCTTCACCTTCGAGGTTGTGGTCCCAGCAGATTGGGGCGACAAGGAATTGGCGTGGACAGTCACCGCACACGGGGTCACTAAAGTCGCTTATGCAACGCTCGCTCGCGACTATGTCGTCGACAGCGTGGTCATTGCGTCAGAGACCGGCTCACTCGGTGCGGGCACTAGTAGCCCGGAATCACGCGCCAATATCGCTCCTGTAGTCACGGTGTTGGGAGATCGCACTGGCGATCAGATCACTCGCCGTGTTCGAGTGGGCGAGCCCTTAATGATAGAGGCCAAGGTCGATGACGACGGGCTTCCTAAGATTCGTGCGGCCTCGTTGACGCGCGCCACGCTGGAAGGCCGTGAGAAGATGCTGAAGCCACCAACTCAGGTCACCGTTGGCAAAACCAATGGCCTGTTCCTGTCTTGGAATGTGTATCGTGGCGACGGCGCTGTCGCTTTCGATCCGCCGCAAATTAAGCCTTGGGAAGACACGCGCGCTGGGGCGAATTCGCCATGGGGCGCGCTGTGGACACCGCCTCTAGTCCCTGAGGATGGCATCTATAAAACCGAGGTCACCTTCGACAAGCCCGGCACCTATGTGCTGTGGGGGCGCGCGGATGATGGTGGGCTTTATCACGATGAGTTCATCACGGTGATTGTCTCGGAGTGATCGTGTGGGAGCGCTTGCCCTCGTAAGGGGGGGCAAGCGCTCCTACAAAATGGTTATGTGCCACACTGGGGCCCTTCGCGGGCAAGCCCCCCCTTGCGAGGGCAAGCGCTCCTCCAGTCTCCCCCACAATCTCTCCCACATCCCTGAGGGTGTCGCTGCACTAATTATTTGCTTCTTTGCCCGAGTCGTGGCTTTATAAATCCCAATAATGATCACCATAAGGATTATCAAAGGGGCGTGTCATGCTCGGCATGAGTCTGAATACCATCGCTGCGTTAGCGATCTCGCAGCTCATGTTCATGGGCCTGTTCTTTGCGATCTATCATTGGCAACAACTCATCGGTCGATTGCTCGCCCTCTATAGCTTCTGTCTCGCTTGCTATGTTCTCACCAGCTTCATCGATGGCAGCGTCTACCCCGTCGCCGATTTTGTCCTCATGCGTTTCGCGATCATGGGCCCTGCCGCGCTTTGGCTTTTGGCCGTTTACCTTTTCGTCGACAACGCACGTGTATCCAAACCTGTCATCGGGTTGATGCTGTTCTATATGAGCTTACGCGCCTTCGGGGCCCTGATTGGCACCGGCGACTCGCCTTCTTTCGAAACGCTCTATCTGCTGTGTTACGCGCTGCCGCAAATCATCATGATGGGCTTCTGTGGGCATGCCGTGTACTTGGCCATTCAGGATCTTGGCAATGACTTGGTGGAGTCGCGCCGGCGGGTGCGAGTCCCGTTCGTGGTGGCCATGGGCATGCTAGTGACGGCAATTCTGGTGCGTGGCTTCGTCGTGGCTTATCAGCATTACGCCGAGCAGTTCTGGTTCTCGATCACGCCGATGTCAGTGGAGCTATTGTTCTTCTATATGTTCCTCATCACGCTAATGTTCAATATCACTAGCATGCGCCTACAGAGCGACGCCCTGCAGGTCATTCTCTTGCCGCGCGAACAGCAGAAACCCCATCTTAGCCCTGTGCCAAATGCAAATCACAAGGCAGACAATCCCGCTTTGGTGCAGAGAATTTACGAGGTCGTAAAGCAGGAGAAGTTGTACGCGAGACCGGGGCTGACCATTGGCGAATTGGCGCAGCGTTTGACGATACAGGAGTACCGTCTACGGCGTCTGATCAACAAGCAATTGGGGTATCGTAATTTTAATCAGTTCCTCAACGAGCTCCGCATTCAGGAGGCGTGCAAACGCCTGTCAGCGGCATCCAATCACCGCGAACAGATCGCCAGCATCGCGTTTGACGTCGGCTACTCTGCCCTGTCCTCGTTCAACAAGGCGTTTAAAGACCTAATGAAAGTAACCCCAACCCAATACCGCGACACGGCACTGCAGGAGCACGACGAAGAGCCTCGGAAGACTGCTAGCTAAAAGGACAACTAGTCCAGTATGTGCACGAACAGGCCGCTCTTGAGCTTCGGCTCGAACCAGGTGGATTTTGGCGGCATCACTTCGCCGGCATCGGCAACCGTCATGAGGCTCTCGATCGACGTGGGATAAATCGCGAACGCGACTTTGCACTCACCAGATCTAACGCGTTTCTCCAATGCCCCCAAACCTCGAATACCCCCAACGAAATCGATGCGCTTATCGCGGCGTTGATCCTCAATTGCGAGCAGTGGCTGGAAGAGATTGTTCTGCAGAATGCTCATGTCCAAGCTGCCCACTGGGTCGCTCATATCCCATAGGCCTTCTATGGCATCGAGGAGGTACCACTTGTCTTCGAGGAACATGGTGAACTGACGTTCATGGGCAGGTTTGACGGCGCCGGTGCTGGACTCTGTTACGTTAAAACTCGTCTGGACTTTCGCGAGAAACTCATCTGCGCTCAAGCCATTTAAGTCTTTCACTACACGGTTGTAGTCGAGAATCTGCATCTGGTTGTCGGGGAAAATTACCGTAGAGAAGAAGTTATAAGACTCCTCGCCGGTGTGCTTAGGGTTAGCATTCTTGCGCAGGTCCTTCACGCGCTGCGCGGCAGCCGAGCGGTGATGGCCATCGGCGACATACAGACAGTCAATCTTGTCGAAAGCCTCTTGAATCTTCGTCACCACGGCTTGATCGGACACGACCCATAGTACGTGTTGATTGCCATCGTCGGCCACGAAATCGTATTCGGGCTGCGTTGCGGTCACGCTGTCGATCAAGGTGTCGATCTCAGGCTTGGCACGATAGGTCAAGAATACCGGCCCCACTTGGGCACTGAGCGTGTTGATGTGATTCACGCGATCGTCTTCTTTATCGGGCCTGGTGAACTCGTGTTTTTTGATCAGGTCTTGCTCATAGGCTGCCACCGAGGCGGCCGCGACTAAACCAACCTGCGCGTGTTTGCCCATCACTTGCTTATACACGTAGAAACAATTCTGCGCGTCGCGTTGCATGATGCCCTGCTCGATAAATTTCTGCAGATTGTGCGCGCCGCGCGCGTAAACACGGGGGTCATAGACGTCGATGGAAAGGTCCACATCGATCTCAGGTTTGTTGATGCGCAGGAAGCTGACAGCGTTGCCCGTGGCCATCTCGAAGGCCTCTTCGCGATTGAGAACATCATAGGGCGGCGCGGCTACGCGCGCGGCGAGTGCTTGCTTTGGTCTTAGGGCATTAAAGGGTCTAATCAACTTCATTTCGAATCCTTGTAAGTTCTAAATCCTGAGGGCCTATTTGCGATCGAAGGTAAACACGGCATCCCAATCTGCCGGTAGTTTGCGTTTATAAAGATAGGTCATGCGCTCCAGATACACCGAATAGAGGCTCTCGGCGCGCTGCGCCACTGGCAAACTCAGCTGGAGATTCTCAAACTTCGCTGTGGCTTGTTCCCATTTTTGGGCGCGGTAATCGGCTAGAGCGTCGGCGAACACACGAATTTTTTCGTATTGCTCTGGCGTGACGTCCTCCTGCGCTCCGATCACTTGATAGATTCTAACAGGCTCACTCTTGCCCGCAACCCGCACTAAATCGAGTTCCTGATACACGAAGCCTGGGGCGTGCTGCAGAGAAACCTCGCTCACGATATTCGGCGTGCCGTATATGCGCGTCAAGCCCTCCAGCCGTGCAGAGAGGTTAACCGAATCGCCGATTACCGTGTAATTCAGCCGGTTCTGGGAGCCTAGATTCCCGGCCACGACTAGGCCTGTGTGCACGCCGATACCGGCCTCCATTAAGGCCACGCCTTCGGCACGGTTTACCGAATTCAATTCCACCATACATTCCTGAATGGCCAGCGCCGCACGCACCGCATTCTCTGCATCGTTGGGGCGCGTCAGGGGCGCGCCGAACAAGGCCATCACCGAATCGCCGGTATACTTGTCCACCACGCCGTGATTGTCCTCGATCACCTTGGTGATCCCACTGAGGTAGCGGTTCAACACCGTGAGCACTGCCTCCGGTGCGGTGGTTTCACACATGGTCGTGAAGCCCTTGATGTCGGCGAATAGTACTGTCACCACTTTCTCTTCGCCGCCAAGCTCGATTTTCTTGCTCAGCAATTCCTCGGCAATCTCGTGCGACACCACCTTGCCCAGAAGATCGCGCACCTTTTCTTTTTCGACGAGGCCCAAAGCCATGTTGTTCACCGATCCTGCCAGCTGAGCGATCTCGTCTTTACCAGACACATAAGTAGACTGCCCGTAGTCGCCCTCCTCTATGCGTCTTACGCGAGCAGCTAGATTAAGAATGGGTCTCGTCACTGAGCGCGCCAACAAGATAACCGCAATTAGACTGAGGCCGAGCACGGCAAGATAGAACTGCAGCAGCACGCGCTGAAAAGCCTCTAGGTTCTCGATATTCTCGTTATAGGATTTCTGAATAACAGCAACGATCTGCAGGGGCGCCCCTGGCTCACCATAGAGAGGGCGCATCAGCGTACCGTATTCGCCGTCCTCCAGCACGATGCGCTGCGTATCGGTATAGGTCATGCCGGTGCGCTGCAATTGCTCGGTCAGCCGCGCCTGATCGGCCGGCTTCAAGGTAGACGCGATCACCTCAACTGCTGAGCCGTTAAAACTCATATCCGCCTGGGAGCTGAGGGTATTGCGATACTCCACGATCGACACATCCGAAACGATGCTCTGCTTAACGGTATCGGTGAAGGTATTGTCCAGTGGAAACCCCCCGAATATCCACGCGACTGGCGTTGGCAGGAATAAGGGAATCACGGTGATCTGATAGGGCACGCCAAGCACGTTAATGATTGCGTCACCGATGCCATCATCGCTTTTGGCCGCCTCCTCCATCAGGGCCAACCACTCGCCCTCGAGATTATCGAAACCCTGTGTCTTAGTGTCGATAATCACCTTCCCCTCCATGGAGGAGATCAACATCATGTCTGCCGCGCCAAGCGAGCGCAGAAGGATATTGTCGGCCGCATCGATTATGGTGTAAGGGTCTCCCGTGCCGAAGGCATTGCGGAAGCCCCAGTCACGCGTCATGGTGCTGGTAATCGTTAACAAGGTGTTCTTATGCTCTTCCCGCGTGAAGTCGAATACGTCCGCCCCGAGATCGAGATAGCTGTCGATGGTATCGGTGGTGTACTGGTTGTTTTCTTGGTTGACGAAGATGTAGATGCCCAAAAGCACAGGTAGCAGCAACGCTAGGAGAAACACTAATAGGCGCGTACGGAAACTGCGAAATGAGAAGAATGCCATCACGTCAGCGAGCACCTCATCGATAGCGCGTCCGCGAGACATTGGGCGCCCTGCGCAAGCGGTTATCCCGGTCCAGCGTCAGTGCCATGCGCAGATTGCTTGCTTGCGCGTCATCGAAGCTGATCTGCTGTTCTAGCTCTGTACTATCTGCAGAGGCACGGGCATGCCAGATCCTGACGCGATAGTCGCCGGCGGGCACATCAGTTATCAGCGCCTGCCCGTTCGCGTCAGTCTTCACTGCTAGGCGTGTTTGCGCAACAAAGATATAGCCCAGCATCCAGTCATGAATATTACAGCCAATCTCCACTACACCAGCCTGCGCAAACACTTCTGAGAAGTTCACGCTCTGACCGTTGCCATACAAGGGCAGTTCGAAGACCTTGGCGGGAGAAAAGGAGTACACATGGTGCAGAATATCGTCGCTATTGGGAAAATTCACCCGGCTACCCACCGTTATAACGGTGACATTGGCAACGAATTCCTTCTCGACCTGATCCACGCTGTAATCGGCGCCGGCGCTATACTCAGCCTGCAAGCCCACGGGGAGGAGCACTTCTACCACGGCGTTCTCTAGTGGCTGCCCAGTCTCGGCGTCTTGCAAGGCAATTCGCAGCTCTGCCGCTTGGCTAGGCAGTGCGAAACTGGCTGCTAGTACCGTGCAGCACGCTACGGCACGTGCTTGTTGCACTGTTTTAGAATTTAGGAACGTTAAGGTCATGCTATGAGTCCTCACCCAATAGGCCGGCAACGGTGCGCAAGGCACGCCTATTTTGCCAGCGAAGTGGGGAGATTATACCTCATGATCACCGCGCAGAGCCCGACCAATCTGATCGGCACTGAAACCACGGGAAAGGCAAAAACGGAATAGTTTTTGCCGAGCCTTAACATCCTTCTCGAAATCTTCCTGGCCTCTACTCTTACGCTGCACGAGCGCAATCAGACTCTCTTGCCACACGGACTCGCCGCTCTCCAGATGCGCTTCTAACAAGCTGTTACTGACGCCTTTGCCCCGCAGTTCCTGCCGGATCAATAGGGGGCCGAAGCCACGGTTACGGCGATAGCGAATATAGGCCTCGGTGAAGCGCTCATCACTGAGCAAGCCGTCGAGCTCGAGTTGTTCGAGCACGGCGCTTAGATGGGATTCTAACTCGGGGTATTTGCGCAGCAACTTATTGAAAAGTTCTGTGCGGGAGTGCTCGCGGCGCGCCAGGTAATCCATCGCGGAGCGCCGCAAGGTGGTCTTGAGAGTTTTTTCTGCATCGGCAGACATGTGCTAAGCCTGTTAAGAAGGAAACAGGGTTCGATTACTCGACTTCATCCGTTTCGTCGATTTCTACTACAGACTCTGCGCTTTCCACGATCGCGCCTCCGAGTGACAGCTTACGAATTTTCTCTTCAATTTCCTTGGCGATTTCGGGGTTCTCTTCCAGATAATTGGCGGCATTCTTCTTGCCTTGACCAATCTTCTCGCCGTTATAGGCATACCAGGCGCCGGATTTATCGATGAGATTGTGCTTAACGCCAAGATCAACGACCTCGCCCAAGTGATAGATGCCGGTGCCGTACAAGATCTGGAACTCGGCCTGCCGGAACGGTGGTGCCACCTTGTTCTTGACGACTTTCACGCGGGTCTCGCTGCCCACTACCTCATCGCCTTCTTTGATGGCGCCGATGCGGCGAATGTCCAAACGCACAGAGGCGTAGAACTTCAGTGCGTTGCCGCCAGTGGTGGTCTCGGGGGAACCGAACATCACGCCAATCTTCATACGAATCTGGTTAATGAAGATCACTAAGGTGTTGGAGTTCTTGATATTGCCCGTCATCTTACGCAGTGCCTGCGACATCAAGCGCGCCTGCAGGCCCATGTGGCTGTCGCCCATATCGCCTTCGATCTCCGCTTTAGGAGTCAAGGCTGCCACGGAGTCGATGACGACGACATCGACGGCGCCGGAGCGCACGATCATGTCGCAGATCTCCAATGCTTGTTCGCCCGTATCGGGCTGGCTGACAAGAAGGTTCTCGACATCTACGCCTAGGTTACCGGCATAGATTGGGTCAAGTGCGTGCTCCGCGTCGATGAACGCGCAGGTGCCGCCATTGCGTTGGCATTCGGCAATCACTTGTAGAGTTAGCGTAGTTTTACCAGAGGACTCCGGCCCGTAGATCTCCACGATACGGCCGCGTGGCAAACCGCCTATGCCCAACGCGATATCCAAGCCTAAAGAGCCGGTGGAGATTGCAGGGATGGCTTCTTTGCCCTTGTCACCAAGGCGCATCATGGAGCCTTTACCAAATTGACGCTCTATCTGGGAGAGAGCGGCGGTAAGGGCTTTCTCACGGTTGCTGTCTTTCTGCGCTTCTACGGCCATATCATTTTCCTTTAGATTATTGACTGTTTGAACGACTCATTAAGGGCCGCGTATGCAGTGTTCGTCTCGTTCGCTGTTCCAAGTCAGGAGGACTGGTTTTCAATTGCGGATTATTAAAACAAAGTATTACTGTATATACAACCAGTAGAGCTAAAAATCTTTATGTCAGGCCCACAGCCTCTAAATCTTGTTTGCTGTATCCGATACTGATTGCTCGTTAAGCAATTTCAACAGCCCCGTTAATGCGGCCTCGACACTTTGCAGACGCACCGCCTCGCGATCGCCTTTAAACATTTGTACCTGTGCTATGCAGTCGGTGTTGCCCTCGCCCAGTGACCAGGCCCACGCTAGCCAGACGGTGCCTACTGGTTTGGCGATGCTGCCCCCATCCGGCCCGGCGATGCCGCTGCTGGCCACGGCGAACTGTGCGCCCGATGCTGCCACGGCGCCGCGGGCCATCGCAGTAACGGTCTCTGTGCTGACTGCCCCTGGCGCTTCCGGCCCCTCGAAATAGCTCTGCGGCACATTAAGCATGCGCTGCTTTGCCGTATTGGAATAGGTGACGAAACCACTCTCGAACCATTGTGAGCTGCCGGGGATGTCGGTGATGCACCGCGCGATCCAGCCGCCGGTGCAAGATTCTGCTGTGCTTAGTTGCCAGCCTTGCCTAAGTAGCAGGTCGCCAATGCGTTGGCTCAATGTGTAGAGGGTGTCGTTCATAAGTAATTCGTGTCCAGAGGCTACAGGCCTTGCGATGCTATTACGAGCATAGCAAAGATTCTCGTCTTGTCATGGCGTTGGTGCAAGCACTGCGGTGGTAATGGGGCCGGAGCGACCAAGGGACTTGAATAAACTCACCAAGCCTAAGGCAAGGCGGGTATCGCTTTGCACTAATTCGCGTTGCACATTGGCCACGGCCTGCTCTAGGTTAAGGGCTACTAAATAGTTACTCATCCCGTTGCGGTAACTCGCCTGCGCCAACGCCAAGGCCTGCTGTTGATGGCCGAGTTTGTCCTGTAAAGCTTCGCGTTGCTGGCGCTCGGCGCTGTAACGGCTGAGTGAGTTATCGACCTCATGCCAGGCGCTCAACACCACTTGCTGGTAAGCGATGGCCGCTTCTTGTTGCTGCAACTCCCGCAGTATCACCGTGGTCTTACGCCGCCCCTGATCGAAGATAGGCAGGCTGAAACGGGGGCCAATGGACCACTGCCGGCTACCCCAATCGCTTAGTTCGCTGCTCTGTAAAGTCTCTAGCCCTAGCCCCGCACCGAGGGTGATGCGCGGATACAGGTCCGCCTTGGCGATGCCGATCTGCGCCGTCGCCTCACGCAGTCGCGCCTCGCTGGCTTGAATATCGGGTCTGGTATTCACCACATCGCTTGGCACGCCGAGGGCGAGATCGGGCATTGCGGCAATACTCCATGCCTGTGTAGCGGACAGCTCGCCGTTGAGGCTGCCCGGCGTCTGGCCTAGCAACAAGCTCAAGGCATTGAGTGAGCGCGCCTGCTGCTCGGCCATTGGCGCCTCCTGTGTCCTTAACTCGGCCAGTATGATCTGCTGCCACTCGCGCTCCACCGCATTGTCTAAACCGGCCCGCTCACGCGCGTCTAGCAAATTCAAAATCTGCGTGTTGCGCGTGATGTCCTTCTGCAGTAACTGCGCTTGATTCTGCGCCCCGCGTAGCTCGAAATAATGCCGCGCCACCTCGGCCAATAAACCCAATTGCCACTGCGCGAGATTCGCTCCAGCCAGAGCTACTCGCGCATCCGCCGCCTCTACACTGCGGCTAACACGGCCCCACAAGTCGGGCTCCCATGACGCGTCGAAACCGATTTGATAGAGCGCGAACGGGTCACTAATAAAGTCGATTAAGTCTTGTGACTGGCCAGGGGGGGCGATGGCATTGATCAACCGCGTCGCGCTGCCTGTCTCGCTCTGGCGCTGCTGGCTCGCGGCGCCGCTGGCCGCCAACTGCGGCTGTGACTGCGCCGTAACGGCACTGCGCTGCAAACGGCTCTGCGCGAAGCGCACTAAGGCCACCTGCAGGTCCTGATTATTGGCTAGCGCGCGCTCCTGCAGCTGCGTCAGTGGCTCCTCCTGGAATAAGGCGAAGCCCTCCAGCATCGACACGGTCTCGCCATTACTACGCAGCACAGAATCACTCGCCGAATCGGCATTCGCGTTCAAGTCCTGCCACTGCTGCGGTGCGTCACTATGCGGCCGCGCATAGTCGGGGCCTGCAACTAAGCAGCCACTGAGCATCGCGCTGAGTAAGACAAGCCCTACTATTCCATTATGTTGCGAAACGCGTTTCATTGGTTCTCCATACTTACATCAGTCATTACACTAAGCGATGACGAAACAGCCACGCGGCCCACGGCAGGGTCAACGCGGCAATCACAAATAGGGGCACTAGGTCGTGCCAGACGGTCAGAATACTCACGCCCTCTAAGTACACCCGCTGAATCAAGTCGATAGCGAAGCGCAGCGGGTTGGCATAGGTCAGAATCTGAATCGGCATGGGCATATTGCGCACGGGCGTGGCTAAGCCCGATAACAGCATCAAGGGCATAATCAGCATGAAGGCATAGAGCATCGCCTGTTGCATATTTGCCGACAGAGCGGAGATCGCCAGGCCTACGCCAACGCTGGAGATCATGAAAAAGATAAGCCCCAAGTAAAGTGTGACGAATGACCCCGCCATGGGCACATGGAACCAGTGCATCGTTACCAACATGACGATGGTGGACTGCACTAGGCCTATCATGATTGGCGGTACCGCCTTGCCGATCATGATCTCTGTCGGCGACATCGGCGTGACTAACAGTTGATCGAAGGTGCCCTGCTCGCGCTCCCGCGCTACCGACAACGCCGTCAACATCAGTGTTTGCAAAAAAGCCAGGGAGGCGATCATGCTGGGCATGAAGAACCAACGGGTTTCTAAGTTGGGGTTATACCAGGCACGCGCCTCAATACTGATCGCCGGCTCCCCACCGCCATGATCGCGCAGCCAGTCCTGATTGAAGGAGGCAACAATCGCGTTGATATAAGCTGCCGCAGAGCCGGCGCTGTTAGAATTGCGCGCATCTAGAATTAGTTGCAAGTCGGCCGCTTTGCCCGCGTAAAGGTCTTCCTCGAAGCTTGGGCCGAATTGCAACACCAATAGCGCCTCGCCACTGTCGATCGCCTCTGCAATCTCATGCTCGGAGCTCAGGTTAGCCACGCGGTGAAACACGCCACTACTTTCCAGCTTCGCGATTAGTTCGGTCGAGACCGCCGAACGGCTTTGGTCCAACACCGCATAAGGCGCGTTGTTTAGATCGTAAGTTGCGGCATAGCCGAATAGAAAACTCTGAATAAACACCGGCATGATCAGCACGATGCGGCTAGAAGGGTCTTTGAGAATAGCGAGCAATTCCTTGCGGCAAAGAATCAGAATGCGATGTAGAAAATCAATCATAGTGCCTCCCCTAATCCAAGCGCTTACGCGTTACTACCCGCGCAAGCCCGATAAATAGGACGGCATAGGCCATCAGAATACTGCACTCCAAAATGATCTGCGGCCACACGTTTCCCGCCAGCATCAGCGTCTTAATCAACGACATGAAGTGTGTAGCAGGGAACAGATGGCCGATAATATTGATCGCCATGGGCACATTGCGCAGGTCGAACATAAAGCCAGATAACATGAACACAGGCAGCAAGCTGACTAAGAGTGACACCTGACTTGCCATGAACTGATTCTTGGTCACTGAGGAGATAAGCAGTCCGATGCCTAGCGCCACTAGCAAGTACAGAACAGAGGCGAACAACAGGATCGGCAGAGAACCCTCCATAGGCACGCCAAACAGAAAACGCGCGGTGACCAAACACATCGTCAGGCCGATAATCCCGACACAGAAATAGGGGATTATTTTCGCTAGCAATATCTCGACCGGTTTCACGGGGGAGACGAACAGGGCCTCGAAGGTTCCCCGCTCCCACTCTCTCGCCATCACTAGGGCAGTCAAGAATGCCCCTGCCAAGGTAATGATCAACACGATCAAACCGGGCACGAGATACCAGGTACTGGTATTAGATTCGTTAAACCAAAGACGCAGCTCTAGATTGATATAGCCTAGCCCGCCTTCGCTGATACCACCGCGGCGGTCGGCACTTCTGCTGCCCTGCTGGGCGAGTGTCGCCGTGACATAGTTGAGGATGATGCTGGCGCGGCTCGCCTCTGCGCCATGCACAATCACCTGAATGGAGGCGTGGCCAGCGGCCAATTCTCTAGAGTAATTACTGGGTACACGCACGATGCCATCGACCTCGCGCGCTAACATCATTGCCTCGGCCTCTTGCATCGACGAGAGCATGACTGGCGACAGGAACGGGCTTAAACGCAGGCCTACTATCGCCTCCATCGCAGTAGGGGATGAATCGTCCATCACCACGGCAATCGGCGCATTCTTCACGTCCAGAGATAGGCCGTAACCGAATATCAGCATGAGGATAACCGGCAGCAATAGGCCAATCGACAGATTGCTCTTATCCCGCAGTAACTGCCGTACTTCCTTGCGCGTGAGCGCGAATAGGCGCCGCACAAATGCGCGGAAGGAATGCTGGCTTTGATCGCGCTGGGGTAAGCCTACAGAAACCTCACGCATGGGCCACCTCCGCCTTGCTATTTTGCGCTGCCTGCCGCGCCTGATTCACGATATCGATAAAGGCCTTCTCCATGTTAAGAGGCGACTTGGCACTATGCCCTGCCTGCACCCATACCTCACGGGGTGTGCCTAAAGCCTTGAGTTCGCCTGCATCCTGAATCACGATGCGGTCGCAGTATTCTGCCTCATCAAGGAAATGGGTCGTGATGATGATGGTCACGCCGGTGTTGGCCAAAGCGGTAATGCGTCGCCAAAATTCGCGTCGCGCCAGCGGGTCGGTGCCGCTGGTGGGTTCGTCAAGGAAGAGGATCTCCGGTTCGTGCAGCAGGCCCACCGCCATCGCGAGGCGCTGTTTAAATCCGCCGGGCAAGTGTCCCGCGGGGGTACGTTCCAACCCGTGCAATTCGAATTGCTCGGTGACTGTTTCGATGCGCTGGCGCAGGCGTTTGCCGCGCAGGCCGTAGGCGCCGCCGAAGAACTCAAGGTTCTCTTGCACCGAAAGATTGCCGTATAGAGAGAACTTCTGCGACACATAGCCGATGCGCCTTCTAGCGACTGCGCGCGCGGTGCGTAGATTCACACCCGCCACTTGCAGGAAGCCACTCGTGGCGGGCAGCAACCCGCATAACATACGAAAGGTGGTGGTCTTGCCCGCCCCATTCGGCCCGAGCAGACCGAAAATCTCGCCACGCGTCACCGCGAATGAGGTGCTGTTAACAGCGATGAAGTCGTCGAATTTACGGACTAGGTCTCGCACCTCGATCATCACTTCATTCGGGTCCTCTTTCTTGGAGGTATCCGATTCATGGGTTTTTTTGGATAGCGAGGCCGCGGCGGCCAACGAAGCCTCTACGTTACTCTTCTCCTGTTGCAGCTTGGCGCGCATCAGCACCATGAAGCCGTCTTCCAAGCGCGGCGGGACTTCTTCTACCCGCGCGCCCTTGAGTATTTGCTGCAGGGCTGGCGCATCGCTCTGCGTGTCCTCATTAAGGATGAAGCGCACGTCTCCACCCTGCGGGACGGCGTCGATGACCATGCCCGCGGCATCTAATAACTGGGCCTGAAGCACCCGGCTGGGTTGCCTAGTCTGCGAGAGCGCCATGAAGCAGCGCCCGCGCGCGTGGTCGCTTAGCGCTGCGGGCGTGCCGTGGGCTAGGACTTCGCCCTCGTGCATCACATACACTTGTGCGCAGCGCTCCGCCTCATCGAGATAGGCAGTGCTAATGATGACAGTTAATTGTTCGTCTTGGCGCAGTTGCTCCACGATCTCCCACAGCTCTACCCGTGAGAGTGGGTCAACCCCTACCGTGGGTTCGTCCAAGAGCAATAGCTCGGGTGAGCGCACGAGGGTGCAGGCTAAGCCCAGTTTTTGTTTCATCCCGCCGGAGAGTTTGCCGGCCGGGCGCTCGGTGAATTGCGCCAGCCCGGTCATCTCCATAAGTCGCTTATAGCGTTGCACACGGGCCTCGGCCTCGACGCCGTGTAGATCGGCATAGAGATCGAGGTTCTCTTGCACACTGAGGTCTTCGTAGAGCCCGAAGCGCTGCGGCATATAACTGATTCGATCTTGGATCTGCTGCGGGTCGCGCCTCGCATCCACGCCGAGCACCTCGATCGTGCCGGTGTCGGCGCGCAGCAGCCCCGCCATGAGTCGCAGCAAGGTAGTTTTGCCCGCGCCATCGGGGCCGACAAAGGCGCTGATAGTGCCAGTGGGGATCGCTAGGCTGATGTCGCGAAGTGCCACTATCTTGCGGCCAGATTCCTTGTCTAGGAACTGCTTGTGCACGCCCTTTATTTGCACGGCGCTACCCGCGGTGTTCATTAAGGCTGTGCCTGAACGCTATCGGTGTCTAGGCGCACCGTCGCGGGCATGCCCAGGCGCAGCCGATTGCTGGGGTCGTCTACACGGATGCGGATTTCGTAAACGAGACTGGTGCGCAGGTCTTCGGTCTGCACTGCCTTAGGCGTGAACTCTGCCACGGAGGAGATATAGCCGACAGTGCCGGCAAGGCTTTGGTCTGGATGACTATCGGTACTCACGCTTGCGGACTGACCGGGCAGCACACGGCCAAGGTCTACCTCGCCAATATAGGCCCGCACCCATTTGGGCTGCGTGATCGCCAGGTTATAGGCTGGGCGCTGTGGGGATGCCATATCGCCAGGTTCCAATAGGCGCGAGCGCACGATCGCAGCAATCGGCGCGCGCAACTGCGCATCATCCAATTGTTGTTCTAATACCGCCAGTTCCGCGTTCGCCGCCTCGAGCATCGCGTCCGCGCGGGCGATATCCTCGCTTGCAGGGCCATCCGTACTCAGTTCCTGCCCCTGCTGTGCGCGGCGCAGGTTCGCCTCGGCCACTGCGAAACGGGCCTCTCCTGCCTCGATCTCGAGTTGGCTGACCGCTTGGCCCGCGGTCTCAACATTGATATTGCGCAAACGCTGCAGCTGCTGCCGCGCTTGGTTAAGTTCTGCCTGTGCGGCGGCGCTTACGGCCACGGTCTGCGCGATCTCTTGAGGACGACTGCCAGAGCGTAGCCGATTCAAGCCCTCTTGCTGAACGCGCACCTGTGCGTGCGCTTGACGAATACGTAACGACAGCATCGTGGTGTCCAAAACTGCCAAGACTTGGCCGGGGACCACGCTATCACCCTCCTCCACACGCATCTCCTGCACTCGCTCACTGCCCTTGAAGGCGAGTGCTACTTGGCGCAGGTCAACATTGCCATAGAGCAGGATCTCGTCGCTCGCCTCGTCAGTGCGCCAAGGCTGCAGAATCAGGAATGCAGCTACAGCGCCTAGCATTAGCACAGGCACGAGAATTTTTTTGATATCCATAGTAACTTTGACCCGCTAGGTAAATGGGGGATGATTGTGTCGATACTAGCTGCTAGAATCGCCTAAATCAAATGCAAATTTGAATTTTAATTAAGTGTTTTTGAGAATCGATTGCATGTCATTGAATAAAAAGAAATCGCCTACTGGCGCCAAGAAAATCAGTAAATTAACCGGTCGCGCGCCTCGTGCGGACGGCGATAATACTCGTCAGCAGATTATCGAGACGGCTGGCCAGTTGTTTGCTGACCTAGGCTATAGCGGCACCACTAGCAAACTCATCTGCGAGGAATGCGGCTGCAACGTAGCCGCCGTGAACTACCACTTCGGCAGTCGTGACGGGTTGTACAGCTGCGTGTTGATCGAGTCCCATCGCCGCCTTATAGGCTTTAACACCCTTTTGGATATTGCCAACAGTCGCGACGATTCCCGTTCTAAGCTAGGCCGCATAGTCGACACGCTAATAGACGGCATCGACGCCAATCAATGGCATTCGCGTCTGTTCATCCGCGAGATCATGGCCCCTTCTGTTCTCATCGACGAAATGATCAGGACCGAGGCAATGCCCAAGTTCGCGGTCCTTAGAAGCTTGATTAGCGATATCACTGGAATAGCGCCTGACGACCCCGCAATGTCCCTCACCCTCGTCAGCGCCATGGCGCCCTGCATGCTCTTGTTGATCGGGAATCGAGAAAATATGAGCAAGGTGCTAGGCAATTTCTGGGAAGATAAGGCGGCATTGAAGCTACATTTAAAGAATTTCCTCTTCGCTGGTCTCGACCAACTCATCGCACAGCGTCAAAACATCACAAAAAATCACGCCTAGCCATTGGTCATGCCCAACACTCTGGCGCTAGAATGGCCGTAGCCTTTGCCTCCTGAACACCAAAAGGACTCACTTCATGGCTAGACTTACACAAGCACTAGCGGCGCTTAGCCTAATCACGCTAAGCGCACTAACGAATGCTCCCAGCACTTGGGCTCAATCGGCCGGTTTAGACGCTGGGCGGGGCCAACTTGCGCCGCTCTCGAACTCGGCATGGAACGCTGATCGCGCCGCCCACTTATTGGAGCGCGCGGGCTTTGGCGGCACACCAGAGCAGATCGAGGCAATCGCGGCCATGACACCTGCCGCGGCAGTGCGCTCACTTGTCTATTACCAAGACGCGGACAATCGTCACCTCGCCCCATTCGTGCACTCCGGCATTCACGATCCTGGCCTGGAGCCCTTCCCTCCTAGCCGCCCCGCGACTACGGAGCTGGCCAAGGCTACTGGCGAGGCGCTTGGGGTTAAGGTGAAGCCCGAGGGCAATCGCCGCCTGCAACCCGTAGTGAACAAATTCTTCTACTGGTTGCGCGCGAGCGTTCTGGAGACCAACCGGGTGTCCTATTGGTGGGCCGATCGCATGGTGAACACCAATGCGCCGCTGCAGGAGAAAATGGCCCTGTTCTGGCACGGCCACTTCGCCGTGAATGAGAGCAAGGTCCGTGACTATCGCAAGCTGCTGAACGAGCTAACCCTGTTTCACGAGATGGGCACCGGCAGTTTCCGCGACCTTATGGTGGCCGTTGCACGAGATCCAGCGATGCTCTCCTTCCTTGATGCTGGCGTTAACGTGAAGGGTGCCGCCAACGAGAATTTCGCGCGCGAGATCATGGAACTATTCACCATGGGCGTAGGCCATTATAGCGAGAGGGATATTCGTGAGGCGGCGCGTGCCTTCACCGGCTGGAACTATGTAGACGTGAATTTCGTGGTGAATGCGGCGGAGCACGATGACGGTGTGAAAGAGTTCCTGGGGCGCAGTGGCAATTTCGATGGCGAGCAGATCATCGACATCATCATGGAGCAAGATGCCACCGCAGAGCACATTGCGGGCAAACTTTATCGCTTCTTTGTGCGCGAGGATTTAAGCCCTGCCCTACAAGCACAGTTGGGCGATATCCTGCGCGATGGCGACTACGAGATCGCCCCATTCCTCGAAACTATTTTTCTATCGCAAGATTTCTATAGCAATGCCTCTATGGGCACGCAGATTAAGAGCCCTGTTCAACTCGCCGTGTCCACCTATCGCAAACTCGGCTTAACGCACGTGCCGGGAGTGCCAGATTTCAATCAGTCCACCGGTGCCTTGGGGCAATCCCTGTTCCGCCCGCCGACAGTGGCTGGCTGGGCAGGCGGGCGCACCTGGATTACGCCGGGACTGCTATTAGAGCGCGGTAATTTCGCGCGGGACGTCTTGTTCCCCGACATCAATTTCGTGCCGCCAGATCGCGTCAATGGAAGCGACGAGATACGCAGTGTGGCCGAGCGTATCCGTCAAGGCATGGACATCACCACCGCTACCCAGCCCTCCGTAATCGGTGAAGGCCAGGTCATGGCAGAGTCCAATATGTTGGCTGATCGCGATGAGGATTTTAATACGCGCTATGGCAGCTTTCGTGGCTGGCAGATGGCCATCGAGCGCGTCATTCCGATTCCACGGCAGACCGCGCAGATGAACCTAAGCGCCATGGTAATGAAAGAGCGTTTGACGAGTTCCGCCGACGTGGTGGACTACTTCATCGCCCGCTTCATGCGCGTTGCGCCAGATCAAGAAACCCGCGCCGAGCTCACCGCCTTCCTAAGCGAAGACCTAGGCACAAGTGATATCGCCACGGCACAGAGCTATATGGAAGACTCCTTGCGCCTTTTGCTGCATCTAGTCATGAGTCAGCCCGAGTATCAACTGAGTTAATTAGAGCGAGACTTTGATGAAAAAAGACCCATTGTTGCAACAGACTCTCGATCGCCGTGCTCTACTTCGCGCAGGCTTCGGCCTAGGCCTCGGCGCATTGAGCATGGTGCCATCCGGTTTTGCCCAAGCTGCACAAGCGGCCGCGGCCAAGGCGAAAGCCGACGGTAAGATACTCGTCATCCTCGAGCTATCCGGCGGTAACGACGGCCTCAATACCGTGGTGCCCTATGGCGACGACGCCTACTACCGCAACCGCCCCAATATCGGTTTAGCGAAGAATGACTTACGCCTTATCGACGACCACTTCGGTTTTAACCCCGGCATGGCCGGCTTCGAGCGCCTCTATAAAGACGGCAAGTTGGCGATCGTGCATGGCTGTGGCTATGACGATCCCTCCTACTCGCATTTCACTTCCATGGCCTATTGGCACACCGCCGCACCCAATAGTGGCGACGAATACGGCTGGGTTGGCAAGCTCGCCGACAAGATGGCGCCAAATGCCCCAGCAAACTTCCTGGTGAATATCGCCGACCGCCAATCACTAGCCGTACGCAGTCAGTACCATGTCCCGATTGTATTCGACGAGCCAGAGCGCTTCACGCGCGAGGCATTCTTCGAGGAGAAAGCGGCACTAGAATCAGTGGCAAAAGTTGGGGATATCGACAATCCCTCGCGCCGTTTCCTGCTCGACATCGCGCGCAGCGCCAACGATGCCTCGAGCCTAGTGCGCGAGGCCTGGGCGAATTATCGCTCGCCTGTGGATTATGGGATAACGGGGCTAGACCTGCCCAAGGTGGTCGCATTGCTCGATGCGGACATGCCCACCAGCCTTTACTATGTGGCTTACCGCAATAACGCCTTCGACACTCACGTATTCCAGAACGATTTGCACCAGCGCCTATTGACCTACACCTCCGACGCCGTGTCGGCATTCATGCTCGACTTAGAACGTATCGGCCGCGCCGATGACGTGGTCTTGATGATCTTTTCAGAGTTCGGCAGACGCGTGCCCGAAAATGTGAGCCTAGGCACCGACCACGGCGCAGCCAATGTCATGTTCGTAGTAGGTAAGCCAGTCAAGGGCGGCCACTATGGCGAGATTCCTAGCCTTACAGAGTTGACCGAGGGCGACAATCTGCACTACACCACCGACTTCCGCCGCGTGTATCAGACCATGATGCAAGGTTGGCTGGGCCAGGGTGACACCACTGACATCTTGAACGGCAGTTTCAGTGGCTTCGATATGTTTAGCTAGGTTTTGTAGCGTTGGTTCGTAAAAGGCGACTAATTCAGCACGAGCGCAGAATAAAACGACGACGCCCTACCCGTGAAAACAAACATTTACACTAGTTTTTCATCTAACATCTACACTTGAAAAACCGGCGCGAAACCACCCCCCGGGGGCACGAAATCTTGTGCGACATAGCCGCCACTCAAAATGTTCTCGAAAACACCTCGGGTTATTTTGTTGCCCCGCTAGACACCTTTGCTAGCATGGCCGGCAACCCGCTTGAATAAAGGCTTACGCCTTGCACACGAGGATTTGGCGTTGGCACTACCGCACCGTCGAGATAAGCACGTCTTAGGGCTGCATTCGAAGAGGACGCTAGCGCGAAATCCACTAAGCGGTTGTACACCATGTCTATGGTTTTGCCGTTGGCTGTCAATGCGTCATTAGCGTATTCGAGCTCTGAGGGAGCGAGTATCAGCGTATCAATCCCTCTGGCCTGCAGTAGCTGCTGAGCTAATTGGAACTCGGGATACATAAACTGGGTCTTCGGGTCATCATCCACAATGGCCACACAACGGGGTTCCGAGTTGGCATGTTGTCTTTGCCACTCCGCTTTCGGCATCCACAAATTGCTTGTTAAGACCCTCGTTGAGGGCCTCGCGGTCAAGGGTGATGCAGTAACAATTTCGATTGAGCTGATCAGCGTTGGTAATACTTGTTTGTAGGATATCTTGGTTTAGGTCTGCCATTCTGGGGCCGTAGTTCAGCTAAGTTGTGGTAGAGTAATCCGCGAGCGTACTACACTTGCAGCTTACGCTTTTACGAAGGAAATCAAACTCGGCGACAATCGCGCTTATCAGCGCGGCGTAATAGCCTTCCACAGTAGCGAGCTGACAAAAAATGAGCCATACCGGCTCAGCACACTCATGCAGAGGCGGCCGCTGAGGCCATAATTGCGAAAGTAGGCATCAGGAAGCATAGAACATAAGGTTGAATATTATGACAGAGCAACACCCAGACAGAGCACTGTATGAACAAGTCATGGTACCCAGTTACGCCCCGGCGCAGATTATTCCGGTACGCGGCCAGGGTTCTCGCCTGTGGGATCAACAAGGACGTGAGTACATTGACATGTCCGGTGGTATCGCTGTCAACGTATTGGGACACTGTCACCCAGAACTTGTAAGCACTATAAAGGCACAGGCTGACAAACTTTGGCATCTGTCCAATGGTTTTACTAATGAACCTGCGCTAATGCTGGCTGAGCGCCTTTGCAAACTGACCTTTGCTGAACGGGTGTTTTTCGGCAACTCCGGAGCAGAGGCCAATGAAGCAGCGTTGAAGCTGGCGCGTCGCTACGCTTGGGAGAAGACGGGCGAGGAAAAACACGAAATTGTGTCTGCTACAGGTTCATTCCATGGGAGGACACTTTTTACGGTAGCGGTTGGTGGGCAGGCAAAATACCTCGATGGTTTTCGACCAGCGCCGGGCGGCATCACCCACGTACCTTATAACGACATTGCCGCACTTGAAGCGGCCGTTACTAAAAATACTTGCGCGGTCATGCTGGAACCATTGCAGGGAGAAGGCGGCATCCGCCCGGCTGACAAAGCCTATCTTGAGGCGGCGCGAGCGTTGTGTGACAAACACGGTGCCCTGTTGATTTTTGATGAAGTTCAGACCGGTGTCGGTCGTACCGGGCATCTTTATGCCTATATGGGTTATGGTGTGACCCCCGATGTGCTGACAACCGCAAAAGCACTGGGTGGTGGTTTCCCTATTGGGGCTATGTTGACCACCGCCGATATTGCCAGTTGCTTGGGGGTTGGCACACACGGTTCAACCTTTGGAGGTAATCCGCTGGCCTGTGCCGTGGCATTAAAAGTATTAGATATTATTAACACCCCAGAGATACTCGAAGGCGTCAAGTTACGACACGATTACCTGCGCAGCCAACTTGAGGCAATTAACAGCCGTCACTCTATATTCAGCGAAATAAGAGGCCAGGGATTGCTGATGGGTGCCGAACTGGTTGATGACTGGAAAGGCAAGGCCAAGGATATTGTTACCGCAACCCTAGAAGAAGGCAGCATGATTCTTGTTGCGGGACCCGATGTGTTACGCATGGCACCTTCCCTAATTATTCCCGAGACAGATATCGATGCCGCGATGCAGGCACTGGAACGCGCGATAGTGAAACTCACAGCCAATAGAGGTTGACACGATGTGGCAGGTACGCCCACTGGGTTCCGAGGATCTTGCAGCCGTAGAGTCCCTGCTGCAAACCACTACCCTGCGTCTGAGTACATTGCCGGATAATCGGGACAAGCTGGCCCAAAGCATCGACGCAGCGCAACAAGGGTTTGCTGGCAAGGATACGCTGGCTACCCTTCTGTTCGGCTTGCAGGACGGGGACGGAAGGTTGCAGGGCATTTGCGGTATCCAGCCCTATGCCGGCGCCGATGAACCGTTCTACAGTTACCGCATCGACGAGCTGGTACACGCTTCCCGTCACCTGGGGATCAATCAGCGGCAGACAGTGTTGTATCTCTCCCATGAGCTGACCGGTTTGACCAGCCTCTGTTCGTTTGTCTTAGGGTCCGCGCTCAAAAAAACCCCACTATTTCATCTTCTGTCGCGCTCACGACTGCTTTATATGGCTGCCCATCGTTATGCGTTTGCTGACGAGCTCATCTGCGAGATTCAGGGAATCTGGGATGACAATGGGCAGAGCCAATTCTGGAAGCATGTGGGTGAACTGTTCTTTGGCATGGATTTCATTACAGCAGATAGGCAGTGTGCTCTTCACGGGAAAACAGTCATCGCCGAGTTGCTGCCTCCCTATCCCATATACAACACCCTTTTGCCTGAAGAAGTGCAGGAAGTGATAGCGAGGCATCACCCGGCGACACAGCGCACCATTGACTGGTTGCAGGCTGAAGGCATGCACAAAACCCGGTTCGTTGATCCCTTTGATGCGGGACCTACGTATCGCGGCAAGTTGGAGCAAATGGCATCCATGCAGGCAATTCAGATGTTTAACTCCATCAATATTCAGGAAAGCGCTACCGAACACAGTTCCCAGTGGTTGCTCAGTCAGGGAGAAGGGGCGGACTTTGTCTGTATGATGCTGACCGGATATCTTCAGGACGGAGTGTTTCATTGTGCAGAAAGCACCATGCTCAACCATGGGACACCGGGCCTGTTGCTGGCACTGGAGGTGGCGGAATGAGTGTGATCCGGCCAATCACTGAGCAAGACCTTGATGCACTGATTCTTATGGCACACGAGTCCGGTGTCGGCTTTACCAGTCTTCCGGATAATCCTGAGCTTTTATCCCACAAGCTGGAACGGGCAGTAGCCTCCTTCCGTGGCGAGCTTCCCGCGGATGACGCGCACTACATGTTTGTCATTCAAGAGACCGTCGATGGTCCACCTGTTGGCGTGTGTGGCATTGAGGCACGTATCGGTCAAAACGACGTCTTTTACAATTACCGCCTAGGTGCGGTGATTCAGGCTTCGAAAGCGTTGAGTGTTTACCGCCGCACCCCTACCCTATTCCTAAGCAATGATCTGACAGGCGCTACCGAAATCGGCTCATTGTTTCTGCGAGCCCCCGCGCGACGCAATCGAAACGGATCAATACTCTCTAAATGCCGCTTGTTATTCCTAGCGGCCTTTCCCGAATTGTTCAGTCAGCGGGTGATAGCAGAGATGCGCGGCTATTCAGATGAGCAGGGGCAATCTCCGTTTTGGGATGGACTAGGTCGCCGCTTTTTTAATATCGAATTCGGTGATGCCGATTTCCTCACCGGTTCAGGCGACAAGGTATTCATTGCGGAACTGATGCCCAAGTTCCCGATCTATGTACCGATGCTGCCCGTCTCCGCCCAAGAGGCCATCGGCGTTGTTCATCCGAACACGGAACCGGCGCTTGCAATGCTGCTCTCCGAAGGGTTTCGCAGGAACGGCTATGTCGATATCTTTGACGCCGGCCCCACTATCGAATGTGAACTCGATCGCATCAATGGTGTGCAGCGAAGCATGGTTGTCACTGTGGATATTATAGAAAACGCGCATACAGCTGATTGCCCCGAAACACCGCCGCGATGGTTGTTCAGTAATGACCGGTTCAGCGACTTCCGGGTCATTGGATCCGCCGATGCGCAGTGCGACGGCACAAGGATTACACTGCGCCGTGAGCAAGCCAACATGTTACTCGTCGAAAGTGGTGATACCGTGCGTATCATGGCGCTCAAACCTGAGGAGACAAAGAATGACCAAAGTACATCTGATTGATGGACAGTGGTGCAGCAGCCGTGGCCCCGAGTTCGATTCCCGCAATCCAGTGTCAGGTGCCGTCCTGTGGTCTGGCGGCGCCGCGGATGCGGATACGGTAAACGCGGCCGTTAGCGCTGCACGTAAAGCATTCCAAAGTTGGAAACGCACCTCACTGGACGAACGCGTCGCACTACTACAACGTTTCAAAGAGGTGTTGAAAAATAACAGCGAAGACATGGCTTTCGCCATTGGCAGCGAGACTGGCAAACCCCTCTGGGAGTCGCGCACTGAAGTCGCTGCCATGGTTGGCAAGATTGACTTGTCCATCAAGGCTTATCACGAACGTACCGGCGAACACGCGGCAGAAATGCCTGGCGGCCAGAGGATATTGCGTCACCGTCCACACGGCGTCATGGCAGTATTCGGTCCTTACAACTTCCCAGGACACTTGCCCAACGGCCATATTATACCGGCGCTGATCGCCGGTAACACCGTCGTGTTCAAGCCGTCCGAGCAGACACCCGAAACCGCAGCGCTGACGATGCGCTTGTGGCAGCAGGCAGGCTTGCCTGATGGCGTCATAAACCTCGTACAGGGGGCCCGTGGTACGGGCGAGGCACTAGCCGCTCATCCGGAGGTGAATGGCATTCTGTTTACGGGCTCTGCTCACACTGGCGGCGCTATTGCGAAGGCGCTGCTCAAGCAGCCACAAAAAATCCTAGCGCTGGAGATGGGGGGTAACAACCCGTTGATTGTGGGCAGCGACATCGACCTGCGCTCGGCAACATGGGCCATACTGCAATCAGCCTTTGTCAGTGCCGGGCAGCGGTGTACCTGTGCACGACGCTTGTTTGTGCCTAGAGGAGTAACTGGCGACGCATTACTGGACAGTGTGATTAGCGCTGCGGGAAAACTTGTGGTGGGTGCCTTCGATCAACAAGACCCTGTGCCGTTCATGGGATCGGTTATCAGCGGCCGTGCCGGTGAAGCCCTGTTGGCTGCGCAGCAACGCTGGCTAGATGCTGGTGGTCAGAGCCTGCTAAAAATGTCCCCTATAGATGGCAATAAAGCGTTGTTGTCGCCGGGCATTGTGGACCTTAGCAAGGCACGCGTAACGGACGAGGAATATTTCGGCCCCCTGCTATCGGTCTACCGATATGACGGTTTCGAGCAGGCACTAACTCTAGCCAATGACACCCGTTTTGGCCTGTCCGCTGGGCTGCTCAGTAATGACGCGAAGGAGTACGCACAGTTTATTGATGAAATCCGCGCGGGCATCGTCAATTGGAATCAACCGATAACAGGCGCCAGCTCGGCCATGCCCTTTGGTGGCACGGGCATGAGCGGTAACTACCGACCCAGCGCCTATTATGCCGCCGATTACTGTGCCTATCCTGTCGCCTCACTGGAGCAGTCAACCGTCATCCTACCCAACACTTTGCCACCGGGAATGTCATTGTGAGCGCAAAGGAAGTGAATTTCGACGGACTGGTAGGCCCGACACACAATTATGCCGGCCTGTCTTGGGGCAATGTGGCATCGGAGCGACATCGGAGCGAGATTGCGAACCCTCGCGCCGCGGCGTTGCAGGGACTCGATAAAATGCAACGCCTGCTCGCACTGGGACTTGGCCAGGGTGTGCTGCCGCCCCATGAACGCCCGCATATTCCGTCGCTACGCACGCTTGGTTTCTCCGGGACTGACGCACAGGTGTTGGCAAAGGCTGCAGTCAAGGCACCTGAACTACTGGCGTCGACAGGTTCGGCATCGGCCATGTGGACTGCCAATGCCGCCACCGTATCCAGCAGTTCTGACACCGCTGACGGGCGAGTGCATTTCACCCCGGCCAATCTGAATGCAAAATATCATCGCAGTATTGAACATCCTTTCACCGGTCGGGTATTGCAGGCAATATTTAATGACGCCCGGCACTTCTGTGTCCATGAAGCGCTACCGCCCTGCCCACAGTTCGGTGACGAAGGCGCCGCCAACCATACCCGCTTCTGCGTTGACTATGGGCACAAAGGCGTGGAATTTTATGTCTACGGCCAGGTTGCATTGAATGACCACGCCCCTCGGCCGCAGAAATTTCCGGCGCGCCAGACCAGGGAGGCTTCGGAAGCGGTGGCCCGGCGTCATGGACTGGCTCCTGCGCAATGTGTTTTTGCCCAGCAGAACCCCGCCGTTATTGATGCCGGAGTGTTCCATAACGATGTGATTGCTGTCGGCAACCGCAACGTGCTGCTCTACCACCAAGACGCATTTCTCGATACCGACACAGTATTGCACGCCATAAACAAACGCTTAATCGGTGCCGAGTTGATTCCTGTGTGTATCTCACGAGAACAGATGAGCGTTGCTGATGCGGTAAGTACTTACCTTTTCAACAGCCAACTGATAACACTGGATTCCGGCGCTATGGCGCTGATCGTGCCAACGGAAAGCCAGGCTTTCGCGAAGACCAGTACCGTGCTTGAAACGCTACTTGCTGACGCTGCCAACCCAATTACCGAGCTTGTCACCTTGGACCTGAAGCAGAGTATGCAAAATGGCGGAGGACCTGCCTGCCTGCGATTGCGTGTGGTTTTGAACGAGCAAGAACAGGCGGCGGTAAAGCGCTGCATGCTCACCCCTGAATGGCTAAATACGCTGCGAGACTGGGTAGAACGCCACTATCGTGATCGCCTGTCGAGTGCGGACCTGGCCGACCCAGCGCTGCTTAATGAGTCCCGTACTGCGCTTGATGAACTTTCCCGCCTACTGGATCTGGGTTCAATCTACGATTTTCAGCGCTGACGGATCACTAGACCTGCGCGATGCCCTGGCGGCACTTGGGCGTTGAGAAACAGCAGCGCGTCTCCGGTTTGTTCAATACTCCACTCTTGTCCGTTAGCTCCTGCATTAGCTTTGGCAATGAGTGTGCCTCCCGTCAATGGCCTGAAATTGACAAAGTCCTGTAGACACAACTCAAACTCCCCTTCTGGTCTTATGATTTCATCGATCACCTGAAAACCCGCCATCAGGTGTTGGCTTTTCTCCTCGTCGTTGAAGGCAAGCCTATCCAGCGCCGGTAGCAAGGAAAGAAAACGCTCGATAGGCTCATTCAAAGAACTGACCTGGCCAAGCTCCACTGTGGCACTAAGGTAGCCTAGGGCCGCGGTAAAGCTGGAGAATGCCGCCGCTGGTGAAATATTCTGCACCCAAGCATCAACCGCAAATATGCGCAGCCAGTTTTTCATTATTGTGAGATCACGGCTTTGGCAGTCCACGGGAATGATCGCGAAGCGATCCTGCTCCGATGGCTTGATGGTGGAGTGCATATCAAAGTGCAGCCCGGCAGGATGCGCGGCAACAAACTGCTGCACTGCGCGCATGATTTCGGCGGCACGCTTATGTTCTTCGTCCAGGCCGCTCGCTACTTGCATAGAGAACAGTCGGTTCATATTGTGTTTCACAAAACGTTTGCCGATGATGACGGCGTCGGGATTGGCCAGCACTACAAGCATCGGCCGACTGATTGTTTTTGATTGCGAGGCCAGTTGCCCCAGCCATTGATCCACTAAACGCACGGGAACAGTCTCGTCGCCGTGCACACCGATACTGATGATAACTGCAGGTAAATCGGAGAGCGCATCGGGCACAACTTCGAGGATACCCCGCGCTAACCAGCGCCATCGAGCGCCAACGGCATGGAACTCGTCGGCACCGCCACCGTCATCAAGACCTTGATCGAGAAAACGGAAAACCGGTTGTGACATGAATTGTTGGCCCCTAGAATGGTACTTTTTCTGCATTTGCTACACACCATCATATTGAATAATCTTGGACGGATTCCATCGCATCGATTACACAGGACAAACCAATTGCCCTAACTTTTCTGTTAGTTGCATATTTTCTGAATAATCTACCGCCACATCGACAATAACGACCGTATTATCCAAGAATGCTTTTTCCAACGTAGGCACTAGGTCCTGCGCCTTGTCGACACGGTAGCCTTTGGCCCCAAAGGACTCGGCATATTTCACAAAATCCGGGTTGTTGAAATTGATATTGTTGGAATGGCCGAAGCGCCGCTCCTGGTGCCATTTGATTAAGCCGTACTCACTATCATTCCAAATCATAATCACAATCGGTATTTGATAACGTAAGGCTGTTTCGATTTCCTGTGAATTCATCATGAAACCGGCGTCACCAATTATGGTTAACACCTTCCTATCCGGATAGACCATCTTGGCAGCTATTGCGCCAGGTATACCGATTCCCATAGCCGCGAAACCGTTTGAAATTATGCAGGTGTTAGGGTGTAGGCAACGATATAGGCGAGCAACCCACATTTTATGCGCCCCGACATCTGAGATCAGGATATCCTGGTCTACCAAAACTCTACGTGTATCGAAAAGGATTTTCTGCGGTTTTAAAGGGTAGTGATCAGAGTCGGAAAATTTGTCCAGTTCTTCCACGATAATATCTTTTAGGTTTGCTGTTTTCCCCGCATGCACCGTATTTGACTGCGCGGCGATACGGGTCAGCGAATCAGCAATATCGCCCAGTACACCGACCTCAAGAATGTAGTGTGCATCGACCTCGGCATAAGCCAGGTCGATATGAATTATTTTCTTATCTTTTTGCGGATGCCATAAATTGGGATGATATTCGACCATGTCATAACCGATGCAAATGATCACATCAGCGCGGTCAAAACCACAGGCGACGTAGTCATGTGCCTGCAATCCCACACTGCCTAACGACAAGGTGTGCGAAAAAGGAATCGCGCCTTTTGCCATGAATGTTTCGGCAACAGGGATATTTAATTTTTCTGCAAATTTCACTAGCGCATCGCTTGCATGATTACGAATTACACCGTTGCCCACCATGATAAGCGGAAAATCTGCAGTATCGATTGTTTGTACGGCCTGTAGAATTTTTTCTTCGGGCGCCCTTGGAGTCATTGGGCTTTGTACTTTAAGTGGCAGTGAGTTTGCGGTGATCTCCTCCCCCGCTATATTCTCGGGGAAGCTGATGAACGCTCCACCGGGCTTCTCGGCTTGCGCGTCTTTAAACGCTTTGCGCACCAGCTCAGGGATAATCTCGGTGTCCAATATCTCTATACTGTATTTCGAGATGGGCTTGAACAGGCTGACTAAATCCAGTATCTGATGACTTTCTTTGTGCATGCGGGTGGTCGCACCTTGGCCTGCGATGGCGACCACAGGTGCACGATCCATGTTGGCGTCAGCGAAACCGGTGATCAGGTTCGTGGCGCCTGGCCCTAGTGTCGACATACAAACACCGGCTTTACCTGTTAAACGACCGTGGACATCGGCCATGAAAGCCGCTGCCTGCTCGTGTCGGACAGTGATGAATTCGATAGTACTGTTGCGTAACGCATCCATCACGAACAGGTTCTCCTCACCGGGGATGCCGAATATTTTATCGACACCCTCATTCTCTAGGCAGCGGACGAACAATTCTGCGGCTATGGTCATGGATATTCACCTTGTAATAATGTGTGGGACTGCACGACAATGAAGCGTTTTTCCGAGATGCCTGTATCAGCCGCTTGGTGTTTAAACCCACGGGGCGATAAAACACTCTCCATTGCCGGCATAGAACTTTCAAACTCAGCAGTGCTGACAAACTAACCATTTCTGTCCACAAAATCTACTGACTCATAAACTCTATATGGTCGCGGCAATGTCCCAATATGTTTAAGCTCGTTTTCTAGCTCTACAAACGTATAATCAGGTGATGCCCTCATGTTGATATTTACACTGTTTTGGAACACTGCGCTGGAATGCCTACTTAATATTGACTTCGTGCGTTACCAGGCTCCCCTAGCTAAGTTTTGCACAGGATAAAACCACTATGTCTTCACCTAAAGTCATTATCTTTGATGTCAACGAAACGCTGCTAGACCTAGCTCCGTTAAGAGCGTCTGTCGGGGAGGCCCTCAGCGGAAGAGAAGACCTTCTCGGGCTTTGGTTCTCGACGATGCTGCATTATTCTTTGGTCGACACACTCACCAATGACTACCACGATTTCGCTCAAATTGGGGCCGCCGCCCTCATGATGGTTGCCGAGGCTCAAGATATCGAAATCACGCCCGAGCAAGCCCGGCACAGTATTGGTGAAACTATAAGCAAGTTACCCGCTCACTCAGATGTGGCGCCCGCTCTGCGCCATTGGAAAGAAAAAGGTTATCGCTTAGTAAGCCTGACAAACTCTTCTAACAAGGGTGTGACAGCTCAGTTTGAGCATGCCAATCTCACCGAGTATTTCGAGCGTCGTTTCAGCGTCGAGGATGTGCAAGCTTTCAAGCCGGACCCGCGAACCTACGAACGGGTGCTGGAAGAGCTAGGCATAGCCCCCGAAGAAGCGCTCATGGTTGCAGCCCACGCCTGGGATCTTGCCGGCGCGAAAGCGGTTGGCTTGCAAACGGCCTTTATTCAGCGACCTGGTACGGTCCTGTACCCCAACACCGCGCGGCCCGACTATGTGGTGGAAGATTTAGCTAAGTTAGTAGAACAATTAAAATAAACGGGTGAGGAGCAATTCGCTACGAAATAATCGCCGAAAATCAAAATTTTGATAGAAGAGCGTAGATACTCATTACATTCACACATTTCACCATGATTGGAGAACTATATGATCAACCTATATAGCTGGAGCACGCCCAATGGACAGAAAGCCTCAATTATGCTGGAAGAATTGCAACTGGATTATAAAGTAACAGCCGTGAATATTGGTAAAGGAGAACAACACGATCCGGAATTTCGTCGGATAAGTCCGAATGGAAAAATCCCTGCGATAACAGACCAGGACCTGAAGGACGAATCTGGCGCCCCCATAAGAATCTTCGAATCTGGCAATATTCTGATCTATCTGGCGGAGAAGTCAGGCCGCTTATTGCCATTGCGGTGGGAGGATCGAACGGAGGTCCTAGGATGGCTGTTTTTTCAGGTTGGCCATCTCGGCCCCATGGTCGGCCAGTGGCATTGGTTTGACGACAGCGCACCTGCACGCAGTGAATTGGCGATAAAACGCTATCGGGAAGAAACACTGCGTCTGTTAGAGGTTCTTAATGGTCGACTCGGCACCGTACCCTACCTAGGCGGTGCGGATTACAGTATTGCCGACATTGCGAATTACGCGTGGGCAAAGTCCGCGGTAGACCAAATGCAGGACGAGGAACCTGTCGCTATCGCCGCGCTGGAATCACTGCGTGATTGGATACAGCGGGTGGGCGCGCGACCTGCAGTAAAACGTGGCATGAATATCCCATCTGACGAACAAAAAGCGAAGTCAGCAGAAGTACAAACCATTCCGGGCCCAGCGGGCGGCGGAACCGTTCGCCCCTGAGGCGGAGCGTGAAAGGGACCATAAGCTCCCATGAAAGAAGGTGAGGTCTTCACTCGTCCTTCTTACCCACCCGCGAGCCAGCCAAGCTGGCCCCCAAACAGCTTTACCCCCTGTTTCACACCCCGGGCCCCTTTTCTGACTTGGCCCCGCAGACGGCGTTCCCTGCGGGCACCTTCCACTCGCCGCCGATTGCGTTGTACGAGCTGCGACTCGTGCAGCGCCGAACGCAGGGCGTCGCGGACAATACCCAGATTCCACGGGTCTACGCTTATGCTGACCGGCAGGGGCTCTAACCCGCCCATGTCACGGCCTATGGCGCGTACCGCTGCCGCTATGGTGCTGTTTGCAGGAGCGGGCAACGGGTCTTGGCCACCGGGCCAGTCGCTGACAAGCTGATCTACGGCCGTGGCCACTGTAATCACCACCGGCCTGCGGCGCCGAGGGTGCGCTGCAAACCAAGCTTCAAAGTGCTGTTTCAGGCGCTGGTCCACGTCGCGGGCGGGGCGATTGGCACGTAGAACCCAAACAATCATGTCGGACTGCGTCATTTCCTCTAGCATTCTGTCCTCGCGACCTGCTGAGCCATCGAGCCCCTCACTGTCCAGAAAAAGGCAGGCGATGCCATCGAGTTCAGCTTGGTAGGCGACCAGATCAGCAGTGGTGGCAGCCGCATCCGTTTCTGCGCGATGATCTTCCAGCAGCGCGTTGATCAGCGTCGATTTGCCGGCACTGGTCTGCCCTACAAACAGAATACGCAGTGGCAGATCCGGTATCGCCTGACGTTTCTCGTCCGCCTTGGCAGAGGCAAGTTGGATCTGCATCAGTTCTGCATCGGAGAAGCGAAGGCGGCCGGAATAGAGTTCTATCGCGGCATAGGCGACCTCTTCCAGCAAAACCGCCTGCATGACCCCCATCATATTTCCTGTCACGTACTTCGAATTACCCCCTGCCACGATCTGCTCAAGTTCTCGCAGAACTCCGGCGGCCGGGTAGAGGGCCAAGCGTGCAACACGGCCGCTACCATGCGCTACTTTCCATAACATGTTGGCCCGGTGACGTTGGCGCCACAGCCAGTATAGGGTCGCCAGAGACAATTGGTCAGAGAAAGGCAGTTTGCTGCGCAGGTGCTCTCGGTAGCGTGAAGCGGTGGATTCCAGCAGCAACAACGCCTCAGGTAGGGTGAAGTTCAATGCACTCTTGTTTCTCCCACCTAGCCCTGCCGCGACCCTATTCACCACCTCTAGGGCTTGTTCAGGTAGATTCTCCCAGAGTTGAACCGAACTGGTGGTTGCTTCGATATGCAGACTAACCTCAACAAACACCTCCTTCTCTATGGGCAGCCACTCAGGGTCCGGCTTGACCGACAGATCAGCTGCGTCCATGCGGGTCTCAGTGCGTTTATGCCAACGCTTACTTAGCACGCCCCTCAACAGGAATAGCAACGCACCCGGCAGCAGGATCACGCCGACAAACCACAAAATGCCGCCATGCTCAAAGAGCCAAAGAAGCCCTAAGGGCATCAGCAGGATAAAGGGTAGACCCAACGCCAACGCCATCAACAGATGATCCCAGCGCAAAAGTGTCCGAAGTAATTTATCGCCGCCTTTCACGTCGCGCCCTCCTCAAAGCATCGGTATACAGCGCGCGCAGTTCATCGGGTTCAATGGTGAGTCCCTGCTGTTTACGGTGAAGGTAGAACGCTGCTGCGCGCCCCAACGCATAGGTCGCGGTAAAACTGACCGCGCCCGCAGCGGCTGCGCCTGCGGTCTGACCATACACCGGAATCAATTTGATCAGCTGACGAATCGCATAACTGGCTCCATACCGGGCTGCCGCACCAGCTCCCAGGGCCAGTGTAAACTCGGTCATGCGCGCGCGGGTCCATTCTACTGAGTAGCGTTTGCCCAGTGTCCGCAGCATCTCGGCCTGGATGGCGGGCACCGTGACCGCCCCCATGACGGGCACCGCATCAGTGGCGCCCGCCGCACTAGCATACCAAAGCACCCTGGCACGCAGCACAGAGAACGCGCTACGCTCAGCGCCCCGATGTTCCTCCCGCGCCAGCAACAACGCAACTTCGGGAATGATTTCATCCAGTTGCGTTACCAGCGCATCGATACCCGAATGCGCATCAGAAGCTTCGCCAGAGCGGAGTACCGTTTCAACAAAAGGTAATTTTCTGCCAGCGGCTTTTTCGAATACCTGTTGGGTTTGCTGACGAGTTCGAAAACGGGTCTGCTCATCGGACAGCAGATCTGCGCCATTGTGTACCACAATTATGGGGGTATTCGAGCGACGCTTGCGCACAGTGGCAAGCGCCGCTGCCACCTCGCTCTGAACTGGATCGTCCAGGCGCGCCATCACCAGCAGCACATGGCTGCGTTTCTCACAGGCATCAAGATCATCGGCCGGGTCGTAACCGGCCTCGCCAAGGCCGCGGGTATCGAGAAAACGCATCACCGGCAAGTCTTCAGGAAAGTCGAGCATGTAGGCTGTGCGCGTGCACGGCTCAAAACCATTGCCCACCTGGGCTGCACTAAGACCGGTCAGCGCGCGGATAAGCGATGACTTCCCAGCACCGGTTTTACCCAGCAGCCAGATCACCGGCAGTGGCCGCCCAGCGCCTGCAAGCGCCTCGGCCAAGTCAGTTTCCTCTCCTTCTTTGCCGGGTTTCGCGAGGGTTTGCCAGAGGCGCTCGAAATATCGGTTCATTGTGTTGCGCCGCGCCTTGTAAAGGTTGATGAGGTGCTTATGGGGGGCAGTATACTCACTGGGGTTCAGGGGACAGTTTACTTAATTCAGGATTCTTGCACGAAAAGGGGCTAAGCGCGGGTTTATTGAAATGTAATGAAGCCGAGCGCCCAGCCAAGGGCACCCGACGACAAAGACTAAAATTAAGTAAACTGTCCCCAAAATTTGTGATAGCAAAGGATCAAGGAACCTGACCCTATGATTCCTCAGAATTTTTCGATCAGATCCGCCCTGAATGTAACCCCGAGACCCGGACCCTGAGGCACTTTAATATGGCCGTCCGCTTCTAGGACTGGCGGGTTCTCGAAGACCTCCCAGCCCTCGAAGATATCTGCGTGCGGCGGTTCGTGGATGAACTCTGTTATCGGGCCGTTTGGCATGGACGCGATAAGGTGGATTCCGCAGATATTGACTAATCGCCGTTCAAGCGGCGCCGAGTGCGGCGAGACTTGTCTGTTGTACGCCGCCGCGAGGGTCCCGACAGTGCGGGACATCAGGGGCCCTATGTCGCCAATCTCCGGCATGAGGACGTCGAAACACCCCCGCTCAAGAAGGTCCTTGAACTCATGGATGCCCCAGTTTGACTCGCCGCCGGCCATCGGCATAGCGAGGAGCCCGTTGAGCTCTGCTAATCGCGCGTAGTCGTAGCGAGGCAGTGGCTCCTCAAACCAATATACATTGAGCCGCTGGTACTCCATCGCCGTGTCGTAGGCACGCTTGAAGTTCCAGTACGTCGGATCCTCCCCATTGGCGTCTGCGTCGCCGGGCGCCTTGTTGCCGTCGCAAAGGATGTGGAAATCATCGCCCACCGCGTCCCGAACCAACTCCACGACGCGCACGTCCTCCTTCAGCGTCCTGAACCCCGAACGCAGTTTGAGGGCGCGCCAGCCTTTCTCTTTAAGCCCAATGGCGATCTCGACCCGGTCTTCTATAGTGCCGATGCCCCACATGGCCGCGTATGGCAGGACTCGGTCGCGTCCACCGCCCCAGAGCTTGTAGAGCGGCAAATCCGTTGCTTTGCCCAGCAGATCCCAAAGCGCGATCTCTACCGAGGCGCCCCATCTGCGCTGCGGGGCGTATAAGGCCGCGGCATGCTGATTGATATCGAAAGGATCTTTGCCGACGAGCAGTTGTTTCACGAACTCGATGTTCTCTGGGGGGATCCCGGGGCCGATGCCCACCAGGCCTTGATCCGTGTGCACTTCAGTCACGGTGAAATTGCCAATCTGAACGTGTAGCCCTCCACGGGGAGTATCGACACGTCGGGCAAGGATGCCCTTGTCTCTGATCAACTTGATCTTGATCAAACGGATATCCGTGATCTTTATGCGCGCAGCCTGTGCCGCCAGCGCAGCCCGCGGCAACATCAATGGTATCGCCGCAACGCCGGGCAACTTGGTTAAGAAATCTCGTCTTAGCATTGCAGCCTCCTGTCTATAGTCAAATTTGTATAATAACCATATGGTTTTTATTGCTTTTTTTCAACACTTACTTTTTGCTCTTAACGTTAGTTTATAATCACCAGTGTTCGATCAAAAAACCAATAACTCGAAACCCCATCAATGACCTAAACAGGAATATGGAACACTAATCTAGGTGTTGGCTCCCCCAATTTGCTTGCAATTCTAGCAACCACTACCACCTCCGCTACAACCAGCCATTGGCCTACCTCTGACCGTTTCCTTGCATTTATAGTCCAGCATGAGTAGACCAGGAAATTGTTCTGTAATCCAACGCGACGCCATAGGAGCGACGTTAGATTCCAAGTCTTTGAAACAGCCTCAAATTGAGGCTCTGAAGTATCAATTAATCGGGAAAAAGTTCAGACTCTAAACGCCAGAGATTGAGAGAAATGCCCCTAAATATTCTTTCCTTGTCAGCGCCCTTTCGCGAGTTCCATAAAAAAGGCCGGCGTCTGGCTAGGATGCTTCAGCAATCCAGAAAGACACCGACCTATTTGCGGGCTAGTAAAAATTACATCGTTTTCTTGGCTGTTACTGGCATGTCACCACCAGGGGTAGCCAGAGTGCCAGTCATAGTATCGCCAGCAACTTTGAATGACATAGCCACTGGACCTTGTTGGCCTGTGCGAGTAAATGTCAGGGTATCGCCTTCGTATTTCACATCGGAAAGAGGTGTGCTGCGCTGTGGACCTGTCCAGGTTCCTTCAAGTCCATTTGCTCCTTGGGCAACAGTCAAGCCAATAGTCACTGCTTGGCCTTGAAGTTCCAGAGCGATGTCCCACTTGCCAATAACAGCAGCATTGTCAGCAGCGAACGAAGCGTTAGCACTGAACATAGCAATAGCTATAACAAGTGAAGATAGAAATTGACGGTATTTCATGGCAAAACTCCTAAGTTGATGGGGGAAAATCTGGCGCTATTTCTACGCCTCTGCAATGGGGTTTGCAATCGGTCACTGCCAGAGTGAACGCTTTGCGCGTCAGTTTGAAAACGGATTTCAATCTTCGACCTAGTATTGGTGGGGGCAATAAAATCACAACGAAACTATAGGAATTTACGCGAAGAACCTTGTTTGAAAAACATCACCACATTACCGTAAAAAGTCAGATCTAGATGGGCTTTACTAAGCGTTTATAATTGAGCTATTAGCCGATTTCAGGTTTAATACCCTTAACACCAATAACTAGGAATCCAACCATGAAACGCACCTTACTTTCTCTGATTACTGCATCCCTTTTTGGGCTCTCCAATGCCGCAATGGCGCAACCTGAATACGTCACCATCGAAATGGAAATCGACGTCGCCCGCCCCGCGGCAGATGTCTGGGCTAAAGTAGGTGAATACTGCGACATCAGTGAATGGTTAAATTTAGACTGCGTGATCTCCTCCGGCGACGGCGGCATCGGCACCGTACGCGTACTGGCTAACGGTCGCGTTACCGAAGTGCTGGTCGGTCTGACAGAACTATCGTACGGTTATACACAACCGTCAGTAGAGGGGAAATTCTACAACCTCTACCATGGTTTCTTGGAGGCTCGTCCGGTAAACACCAACAACTCGAAATTGCTTTACACGCTGGTGCTGGATGTCTCGAACCAGGCCGATCAAGCCGCTAAAGATGCAGACGTGGCACGTCGTCGCACTTCGTTTGAAGCGGCGCTCATGACGATGAAGGGAATTGCGGAGGAATAAGATCAGGCCAAAAGGGACAGATAGAACCCTTTGACTCCTTGACCTTTTTGAATTCTAGTCTATGACACGATAGCCCGATGGGGTGTATTAGATCGAGCTGGGGAAGTCCAGCTCCTCTATTTTTGAATGCGCTACAAAGATTGCATCTTCATCTTCCCTACTGGCCCCATAACGCTGCATAAATTCGCTCTCAGCTTCACGATCAGGTATCTGACCTATCAGAGCCATGCGTATTATTTTGGCGCCTTGCTCGGGGTTGTCGCGCTGAGAATAGTGATCCGCTTTTTTATTAAAGTCATGATTTTCACCTAAAGTTCTGACTGTGTATTTTTGAGCCTAGGCCGACGGCGGAACCAGAAAATCCTGCACGTCCTCGCCGTTAAGATGATAGCTCATGGTATCGTTGAAGCTGCCTGGCAGCTACTGGCTGTTGTGGGACGACACTGTCACTGGTTCTTAGTTTTCTATCATCTTCGAAATCACATGGCATAATCTAACTCCTTTCCGAAATAGACCTTGAAAAACACCGAGTTGAATCTGCCCTATTCTTATTGAACTATAAAAGGACACTGCTGTCCCGTTAAGGATAAATAAAAAAGGTCTGATTCCACAATAATTGATATAATGAGATTGTCTAGAAAACACTGTATCAATAGAGGGAATCAGACCATGGCGCATTGTAATACGATCTT